>Ga0247820_10002150_pt1 | contig 11081 bp, 7 predicted proteins | sample 13C_Glucose_Day1_2_FD_192480 | JGI IMG/M metagenome (GOLD analysis project Ga0247820, IMG submission 192480) | Soil microbial communities from agricultural site in Penn Yan, New York, United States - 13C_Glucose_Day14 | ecosystem: Environmental > Terrestrial > Soil > Agricultural land | place...
GGGCTATACGCGCTAGCCAGTCGGCGTAGGACGGCAGGCGATCACGGGAAACCTGCGCTTCCAGCGCTTCGATAAAGGGTTTGACGTCGGAGACTACCGACACCTCGATGGGCATCTGCAACTTGGCGATTTCCGCCGGATCGATGTCCACCACCACTTTCTTCGCGTATGGGGCGAAATGTGCGTGGTTGTAGGCAGTCAGCGCCATATCCAGGCGCGAACCGAGAACGATCAGCAGGTCGCAGTTCTGCAAGGCAAAGTTGGCCCAGCGCGGTGCTATGGAGCCAGGACGGCCACCATAAAGCGGATGCTCATCTTCGATGACGTCCATCGCCAGCCAGGTCGGCATGACTGGTACACCAGCGGCTTCGATCAATCGATTGAATGCCTCAACCGCACCGGCCATACGAATGCCACTACCGGCGATGATGCCCGGACGTTTTGCCTGACGCAGCAGTGCCACTGTCTGCTCTACTGCCGAACTGATGTCAGGTTGTTCCGCGACCTCTGGCAACTGCGCTCGACGCAATGTTGCGGGATCAACTTGGACAGTTTGAATATCTAGCGGAACATCCAGCCACACTGGGCCGCGCCGTCCATTCAGAGCGGCATGTTCAAGCAGGTCGAAAACCTCAGCCACCGCGTCAGGATCGGTCAAAGTAATTGCCGCCTTGGTAATTGGCTCCACGATCGAAACAATGTCAGCCTCCTGTACTCCGAGCATGCGTAGACCAGTGCCAGCTTTGAGGTCAGCACTTTTAACCTGGCCGGATACAAAAAATACCGGGGTAGAATCCAACCACGCGCCGAGCACCGCAGTAACCGTATTGGTCGCGCCTGGGCCGCAAGTGGTCATGCACGCGGCCGGTCCACCGGTGAGTTTGCCGGCTGCCTCGGCAGCAATGGCCGCAGCCTGCTCGTGCAAACACAGTACCGGCTCCAGCTCGGGATGGCGCCCCAGAGCGTCGTTCAGGTGCATGGCACCGCCGCCTGGCAGGAAGTAGACCTGGCCAACGCCCAAACGGGCCAGACGCTCCATGATGTAGTCGGCTACGCGCATTTGATGTCCTTCTTCATTGTCTCTATGTACGGTTGCAAATAAGGCCAGTTACAGGATGAAAACCTGGGAAAAACCGGCTTCAGAAAGCGTTTCAGCAATGGTTTCCGCCTGCCATGAAACAGCCACAACCACGGGGATCTGTGAGTGCTGCTCGGCAGCCTGATGCTGATCCATGAATGAATAGTCGGCGGCATACCGGGATTCACTCAGGTCTCGCCAGCGGCGGTCGATCACTGCCAGGATATTCTGCTCGGACAACGGGCCGCCCGCGGCCCTGGCACGGAAGAAATTGTCTCCGAAGCCATAGACCAGAATCTGCGGAAACTCCGCCAAGCGTGTCTGCCAGTCCCTCGCCCTGTCCCTCTCGCCCTGTCGATAGCGCTCCAGCGCCGCGCCCAAGGGCTCTTTCAGTTCGAGCTGCAGAGGGACAGCAGGTGCCTGGCGGGAAGCCAGGATGGCGAATGCCGGATAGAGCTGGTCATCCTTGTACTGAAAATCATGGAAACTGGTCCAATTCAGAACAAGCCCCCAGTCTGCCAGCAGCTTTTCCAGCGACGCCGTGCTGAAATGGTTTATGTGCAGACGGTCGAAATAGTAGAGGTATTCCCGGCGAGGAAAATCGGCGTAACGCGAGGCATCGGGGACTTCGACATACAGTGAGCCATCTGCAGCAAGCAGCTTTAACACCGAGGAGAAGGCCGCTAGATCGACGACATGCTCTAGGGTATGGGAAAGAATAACCAGATCGAACGACTGCATCGAATCGTCCAGCTTGCGGCTGAAGCTGACGCCGTGGTGCTCAGCGCCGGGACCCACGTTGGGATCGACCCCATGGTAGCCGTGCTGTGGGAAAGCCTGCTGCAGAGTACGCAGCAAACCACCACTGCCACAGCCTATATCCAGCACCCGTTTAGGAGCCGCCTCAGACAACAGAGGCGACAGGAAACCAGCCTGGGTATCGAAGCGACTCTGCTCCGTCTCGCTGGGGTTGGTCACCGAAAGCAGGTCGTTGGTAGTCTCCGCGTAGTAGTTCGCATAATTCTCGGCGTCAGCCGGACAAACGAAGGCAAAGTCGCAGGCGGCGCAGGATGCCACAGCGATAGTGCTGGACAACCATCTGCGCTCGGCCAAATGCAGCTCCAGCAAGCCGTCCGCGTGCGCGGAGCAGATGGGGCAACTGGCTTCTGGCAGCATTGAGCGTGCCATCAGTCACTCCCCTCCAATCTCATCAGAAAGTCCAATGCCGACCAAAAGCCAGCACCATGATCCTTGTGCCCTTGCCAGACTTCAGGAATGAAGCTGACCTCAGGATAATTACGAATCTGTGCCCAGGTAGCCGGCCAGTCGATGTCGCCGGTGCCCATCAGCACACCTTCGCCATTGGTACCCTTGGCATCGGCCACGTGCAGGTGCGCCGAGTGTGGTAACAGCTGTGCCAGGGCAGCCTGGAAGTCAAGGCCAAAGTGGAAACAGGTCATTTGCAGATGCGACAAGTCCAAGCACAGGCGCAGGCCATACTCACGGGCCTGAGCGGCCAGTTCGTCAGGCATCATGAAAATATTCTGATGGCGCTGGCCGCCGAAGTGCCAGGGGAACGGCGCCATGTTCTGCGGGATCAGTTCGGTGCCGGCGAAATCCACCTGGCGGCAAGCTTCATGGAAGCGCTCGTAAAGTGCGGGGCGCATGGCCAACGGGCGCGGCTCGTCGGCGGAGAAACCACCGATATTGGCGACGATCAGCCGGGCATCGGCATTGGGGAAAAACTCACCGATCTGCAATGTGGCGTCGACCACGCGCTGTAGATTGTCAATGGAACGTCGACGGTAGGCCGGATCGTCTGAGACCAAGTCCAACAGTTCGCTGTTTTCGAACAGCTCCGGGGCGTGTATCACCAAGCGCGAACAGCCCACCTCGGCCAGGAAGGGCTGAGGCGTCACGCTAAGATCGCGGTAGGACAGGTGGAACTCGAACAGGTCTGGCTCGATGCGCCGACGGTAGTCAAGAAAATCATGGTAGCGCACCGGCACGCCCCAACGAATCGGCATGTCGAAAGCCAGTTTTTGTTCGGTTTGCTGTTCTCGCAGGTCGCTCTCGAAAAGGAAATCGCCTTGGGCAATGTCCCGTTGGGCCGGCTTGCCCAGCAGCTCCGGCAGCCGGTACGGCGGCAAGCCTTGGCCAGGGCTGGCGATGCGCAGCATACCTTGCTCCAGTACTGCGCCACGACGGATGTCGCGGGCAGCGATCACGCTCTTGCCAAGGTTCTCGCGGTTCAGCAGTTCACCTTGGCTGGCATGACGGCCAGGACCTTGCCACGGCAACGCCAGTTCCAATTGGCGGATGCCATCCACCAGTTGACGAAATTCGGTGGGTTCCAGGCTGGCCAGGTGATCCGGGCCTTCCATGTTGCGATCCAGGGTAATGTGACGCTCCACCAGCCGGGCACCCATAGCCACGGCGCCGAGGGTAATGGCGATACCGCGCTCATGACCAGAATAACCAATTAAACTGTGCAGTTCCTGCAAGCGGCGCAAGTAACCCAGTTGGATATCAACCTCCGGCGCCGGATAGGCACTATTGCAGTGAAGCAGCGCAAAGGGAGTACCCAAAGCATTGAGCTGCTCGATTGCACGGATGATTTCGTGCTCGAAGGACATGCCGGTAGAAAGAATCAGCGGCTTGCCCAAGCTGGCGGCCTTGGCGATCAGGTAAGGGTTGCACAAGTCCGCCGAGGCGATTTTCAGCGCCGCCACGTCGAACTCCGCCAAGGCGTCGACGCTGGGTTCGTCCCAAGGGGTGCACAGGTAAGTGATACCCTTCTGCGCACAATAAGCGCGCACTTGGCGGTGCTCGTCTAGACTCAGCTCGACCTTGTCCAGTAGGTCCTGAATGTACTCCACACCAAGGTCTTCGGCACGTGAGCCATCGGCCTTACGCCGGTAGAGCGCCTCGCGGTTGCGCAATTGGAACTTGACACAGTCAGCTTTCGCTGCGACAGCGGCATCCACCAGTTGTTTGGCCAATGCCAGCGAGCCATTATGGTTATTGCCAACTTCAGCGATGACATAGACGCGCTCGCCACCCAAGGAGATGCCGTCGAGGATAATTGGGGTCATTGGATTTTCGTCCGCCAGGAAGTTACACCGCAAGACTCAAAGCGGAAGCTTTGGGTCTGGCAGCCTAGTGCGCGCACCGCATGCACCACCCGCCGGCGATGCTGGGGTTGTACATAGAATAGGAAGAACCCTCCGCCACCAGCGCCCAGCAACTTGCCACCGAGCGCGCCAGCCGCCAATGCAGCGGCGTAGATCTCATCGAGATGGCCATGGCTGATGGCCGAAGAAAAACGTTTTTTCAGGCGCCACGCTTCGTCCATGCACAGGCCGAAATCGCGCAGTTCGCCGCGAATCAGATAACGGTGCATCTGCCGGCAAAGTGCAACACTGGCGTGAAGCAGATCCGTTTGCGAAGACTCGGCCTGCATCTCCTCACGCTGCAGTTCGTGCAGGCGACCGGAGTCGTGGGAAATACCGGTGTCACACAACACCAGGCAAGACTCCAACTCATTACCGATTGACTCTTCCAGGCGAATCGGGTGTACCAGGTTGCGCTGGTTCTCGAACTCGATCAGGTTGAAACCGCCGAAGGCCGAAGCGTACTGATCCTGCCAACCACCGGCAATGCCAAAGCAAAGGCGCTCAGCCTGGAACGCCAGCTCGGCGATCTCATAGGTGCTCCAGCGATCCTGACGCAACTCGTTGAATACCGCGATGGTGGCCGTGGTAGCGGCCGAGGAGCCACCCAACCCGGAGCCCACTGGAAAATCCGAACGCAGGTAAAGATCGAAACCGTATCGCGGCTTGATCACCGAAACGATAGTCGCCAACAGGCTTTTTTCACCGGCGGCCAGCAGATCAGCCAAGGAGTCGTAGTTCTCCTCGCGTCCCAGATCCTCGGAGAAAATGCGGATGCAGCAGTCTCCCCGTGGAACCAAGGTGGCATGAGCATACAGCGCGACGGTACAGCTGAGCACCGCCGCCGGATGGTCGATGAAGAAATAGGTGAGGTCTGCACCACCCCCGCAGAAACTCATGCGTACCGGCGCGCGGGCCCGCGCCAGCACTGGTACTTCCGGGCTGGCCGCCATCTGACGGGTATATACCTCGACAAGGCGCCCCTGCTTATCCACCGCGGGAATGGCGTTGAAACCAAGGTCGAAAGCCTTGAGTAGCTCCTCTCGCGACGCATCGGCCTGAACGGCGCGATAATGGCTGTTCATGCACGTGGTTACCGGAAGGTCCGTCTGCCCACCTTGCAACAAATGACGACGTACATCGCCGTTGGTCACCACCCCCAGCAGACGGCGGTCGTCGGCAACCACAAAGGCAATTTGCAAGGCACCCGCCTCAATACACTTGACCGCGTCGAGAATGCTCTGGTGTTCGCCAATACTCAGGGTCTGCAAAAGCAGGCTCATAGCGAAGTATCCGGGAAAAATTCGTGGGTGTAGCGCGCAAGCGACTCTGGCGTGCCGATATCGATGAAGCGCCCGCTGTACTTAACAACGGCTACAACCTCTCGTTGGAGCAACTCGGGCAGCAAATCGTGCTCCATGGAGCAGGCGCGAACAGGGGTGGCGGCAAAAGCCGGCACGGTGAAGGCATAAACCCCCGCGTTGATCAGGCCGGGCCCTTGCAGGCCCTTTTCCTGAAGAGCAGCCAGCTGCCCGGTAGTATTTAACGCCAGGCTGCCATAACGGCTGCGATCATTGACCTGCGCCGCCAACACAGCGCTGCCTTCGCTTTGAACCATCTGCTGGTAACCCTGGGCGTCCACAAAAGTGTCGGCATTGAGCACCAAATAGCGCCCCTGCGCAGGCTGCTCACGCAACGCATTGAGTAGTGCGCCGCCCGTGCCCAGCGGGCTCTCCTCCACCACCATCGACAGTGACAGACCGGACTGACGCGACAGCCCGACAAGCTGCTCGGCCACCTGTTCGGCGCGGTAATGCGCGCACAGCACAGCTTCGCTGATGCCGGCATCGGCCAATTGGCCAAGGACGCGCACCAGGAATGGTTCACCGTGAACGGGCACCAAGGCTTTCTGCGAATCCGTGACGCTGCGCAGCCGTGTACCAAAACCGCCACACAAGACATAAGCACGCATCAGCACAGCCTCTGCAGGTAGGTTTCCAGGCAGCGCGCCGCATGTTCCAAATGGTCGTCACTCAAGCCCGGCCACAGGCCGATCCAGAACGTGTCGTTCATAATCTTGTCGGTGATCGGCAGCTCGCCGGAAACCCGGTATTGCTGCCCCTGCATGTAGGGTTGGCGCGTCAGGTTGCCAGCGAACAGCAGGCGGGTACCCACGCCCTGCTCATCCAGGTAACGCAACAGCTCCACGCGCTTTATGCCGCTGCCGTCGCGCAGGGTGATCGGGTAACCAAACCAGGAAGGGTCACTTTCGTCGGTGGCCTGCGGCAGGATCAGTTTGTCCGCACACCCGGTCAGGCGCTCGCTGAGCCAGGTGAAGTTGCGTTTGCGCGCGGCAACGAAATCATCCACCCGGTCCATCTGCGCCAGTGCGCATGCAGCTTGCATGTCGGTGATCTTCAGGTTGTAGCCCAGATGCGAGTAGGTGTACTTGTGGTCGTAACCTTGCGGCAGGTCACCCATCTGCCAACAGAAACGCTTGCTGCAGGTGTTGTCCTCCCCCGGCGCGCAGTAGCAATCGCGGCCCCAGTCGCGGAACGACTCGATGATACGCTTGAGCAACGGCGAGTCGGTGAACACCGCCCCGCCCTCGCCCATGGTGATGTGGTGCGCCGGGTAGAAGCTGAGGGTACCGATGTCGCCGAAAGTGCCGACCATGCGGCCCTGGTAGGTGGAGCCCAAGGCATCGCAGCAGTCTTCGATCAGCCACAGGCCGTACTTGTCGCAGAGGGCGCGGACTACGCTCAGGTCGAACGGGTTGCCCAAAGTGTGGGCAAGCATGATGGCCTTGGTCTTCGGCCCGATCGCCGCTTCGATCAGCGCAGGGTCGATGTTATAGGTGCCCATCTCGATATCGACGAACACCGGTACCGCGCCGAATTGCAGGATCGGGTTGACCGTGGTCGGGAAGCCGGCAGCAACGCCGATGACTTCGTCACCCGGCTTGATCGCGCGGTCGCCGAGGCGTGGCGAGGTCAGCGCGGAAAACGCCAGAAGGTTGGCCGACGAACCGGAGTTGGTGGTGAGTACGCAGCGGCGCCCCAGGTATTTGGCCAGGCGCTTCTCGAACGCCTCGTTGAAGCGCCCGGTCGTCAGCCAGCCATCCAGCACGGCTTCGGTCATCGTCTGCAGCTCACCGGCGCCGATCACCTTGCCGGAAGGCGGAACAGTGCTCTGCCCTGCCACGAAAGGCTTCGGCGCCATCTGCAGCTCGGCATAACGCCCAACCAGTTCGGCAATCTGTTGGCGCAACTGCTGCGCCGTACTGTCACTCATGGGTTCCGCCTTGGTGAACCGCGATCTGCTCGCGGGTAACGATGTTCATGTCACGCCCTGCACGCCAGGCCAGATGCCAGTCCAGGGTATGTTTCAGGGTGTCGTCCAGCGACCAGCGTGGCGCCCAGCCAAGCATGTGCCGCGCCTTGCTGGCGTCCAGCGCCAGCAGGCCGGCCTCGTGCGGCTGGGCATCGCCGGCAACCGACCAGCGCGCCTCGCCTGGCCAGCGTTCAGCCAGGCGCTGAACGATCTCGCCGACGGTCGCCAGCCCCGCACTGTCAGGGCCGAAGTTCCAGGCTGCGGCATATTGCTCAGCGTCAACAAGCAGGCCCTGCGCCAGCTGCAGGTAGCCCATTAGCGGGTCGAGTACGTGCTGCCAGGGGCGCGTCGCATCGGGATAACGCAAGGTCACCTCCTGGTCGTCCTGCCAGGCGCGGAAGATATCCGGCAGCAAGCGCTCGGCAGACCAGTCCCCACCACCTAGCACGTTGCCAGCGCGCGCCGTGGCCACGGCCACGCCGGCGGAGCGTAGGAAAGAGTCGCGGTAGCTGGCGCACAGCAGTTCGACACAGGCCTTGCTGCTGCTATAGGGGTCGAAGCCGCCCAGGGCATCCTGCTCGCGATAGGGCCAGGGCCACTCGCGGTTCTCGTAGCACTTGTCTGTAGTCACCACCAGCACTGCGCGTACCGAAGGCGTGCCACGCACTGCCTCCAGCAGGTTGAGCGTTCCCATGACGTTGGTGGCGTAGGTGTCGGCTGGCGCACGGTAAGATTCACGCACCAGCGGCTGCGACGCCAAGTGCAGTACCAGCTCGGGCTGGAAATCCTGCAGGGCACGGGCCAGGGCCGAAGCATCGCGAATATCGGCGAAATCGCCTGGAATCTGCTGTTGCAGTTGCGCAATCTGCCACAGCGATGGCGTGGTCGCGGCAGGCAGGGCGAAGCCGCGCAGGTCGGCGCCCAGCTGGCGCAGCCATACGGCCAGCCAGCCGCCCTTGAAGCCGGTATGCCCGGTCAGCAGCACGCGGCGACCTACCCAGAATGCCGGATTCAGCGCCATAGCTGCCATGCTGCGTCGCCGTTTTTCCAATGCGTTTCAAGCAGCGTGCGATCACGCAGAGTATCCATCGGCTGCCAGAAGCCACGGTGCAAGTGGCTCATCAACTGGCCGTCTTCGGCCAGACGGCGCATGGGTTCGTTTTCCCAGGTGGTGGCATCCCCCTGGATGTATTCGAGCACGGCCGGTTCAAGCACGAAGAAGCCGCCATTGATCCAGGCACCATCGCCCGCCGGCTTTTCCTGAAAGCCGCGCACCTGTTCGCCGTGCACGTCCAGGGCGCCATAGCGACCCGGCGGTTGTACAGCGGTAACCGTGGCCATCTTGCCGTGCTGGCGGTGGAATTCGATAAGACGCGGAATATCGACGTCGGACACACCGTCGCCGTAAGTCAGGCAAAAGGTCTCATTGCCAACGTATTCGCGCACACGCTTCAGACGACCACCGGTGGCGGTGTTTTCCCCGGTGTCCACCAACGTCACCCGCCAAGGCTCGGCATGGCGATTATGGATATCCATACGGTTTTCCGCCATGTCGAAGGTCACGTCCGACATGTGCAAAAAATAATTGGCGAAGTATTCCTTGATCACATAGCCCTTGTATCCCAGGCAAATGACGAAGTCGTTGATACCGTAGTGCGAGTAGATCTTCATGATGTGCCAGATAATCGGCTTACCGCCTACCTCGATCATCGGCTTGGGTCGCAAGTGGGATTCTTCACTGATCCGTGTACCCAGCCCACCGGCCAGAATGACTGCTTTCATTATGCTGTTCGTCCGCATTGGTCGGAGGGGCGACAAAAAACTGGCCCTTGCCCCCTTAAGCTACGCAAAGCAAAACACATGCCGACTTTTCAGGGCCTGCGAAGCCTAGCGGCGCCTACGCAACAAGCTCACCGCTTGTTTCGGGCCAGTTAATTCTGTGCGGAGTGGATCGCAGCCTGAGTGCATGACTGGAGATTGATGAAGAGAAACTGTGCTCCTTGATATGGATTGGAGCAAACAGGCGACCAGAGGCGAACTCAGAGGAGGAACTTGCCCGAAACAGACAGCGGGAAATTCTATGGTTTCTGGCAAGGGCAGCAGGATGGCTAGGTGCTCGCCACGGCATCTTCAACGCCAGTGAGATCGAGCGCCGCCCAGGCGACGCTCGATCTCACTGGCACTAGAAAGGCAAGGCAAGCACCCCGCCCCATCCATCAATCCTCCGCCTGCTCCTCGCCCCCCTGGCGACTCATGCCGTACTTGCGCATCTTCTCCACCAACGTGGTGCGACGAATACGCAAACGTTCAGCCGCGCGCGCAACGATACCGTTGGCATCGTCCAGCGCTTGCTGGATCAGCCCCTGCTCCAGGCTACCCAGGTAGTCCTTCAAGTCCAAACCCTCAGGCGGCAGCATCGCATGATTGCCGAAATTCGGCGTATTGCCATTGATCGCCACGCGCTCTTCCAGATCACTGCGCAGGCTGTCGACCATCTGCTCGTCTTCGTCATCGACGTAACGAAACTTCTTCGGCAACTCGGACACGCCAATCACCCCGTACGGGTGCATGATCGCCATGCGCTCGACCAGGTTGGCCAACTCACGCACGTTGCCCGGCCAGCCGTGCCGGCACAACGACATGATCGAAGCGGAGTTGAAGCGAATGGAACCGCGCTTCTCGTGCTCCATGCGCGAGATCAGCTCGTTCATCAGTAGCGGGATGTCTTCCACCCGCTCCCGCAGTGGCGCCATCTCGATGGGGAACACGTTCAGCCGATAGTACAAGTCTTCGCGGAAGGTGCCGTCCTCGATCATGGTCTCGAGGTTCTTGTGGGTCGCAGCGATGATGCGCACATCGATGCTCTGGGTTTTGTTGCTGCCCACGCGCTCGAAGGTACGCTCCTGCAGCACACGCAGCAGCTTGACCTGCATCGGCAACGGCATGTCGCCGATTTCGTCGAGGAACAGGGTACCGCCGTTGGCCAGTTCGAAACGCCCGGCACGGCTGGTGATCGCCCCGGTGAAGGCACCCTTCTCGTGACCGAACAGTTCGCTTTCCAACAGCTCGGCCGGGATCGCGCCGCAGTTGACCGGCACGAACGGCGCTTCGCGGCGCTTGGAGTGGTAGTGCAGGTTGCGCGCCACCACTTCCTTGCCGGTACCCGACTCACCCAGGATCAGCACGCTGGCGTCGGTATCGGCCACCTGCTGCATCATCTGCCGCACGTGCTGGATGGCACGACTGGTGCCGACCAGGCTGCGGAACAAGTTGGGTTCGCGCTGGCGACCGCGCTCGCGTGCCTGGTCGTACATCTCGCGATAGACCTGGGCACGGTGCAGCGAATCGAGCAGCTGGCTGTAGCTTGGCGGCATTTCCAGGTTGGAAAGCACCCGGCGGCGAAGGTCCTCGGGGAACTCCGCAGAAGAAATTTCACCCAAAAGCAGCATCGGAAGGAACTCATCCCACCCGGCTACTGTCTTAACGAGCCCAAGGAG
>Ga0247820_10002151_pt1 | contig 11079 bp, 10 predicted proteins | sample 13C_Glucose_Day1_2_FD_192480 | JGI IMG/M metagenome (GOLD analysis project Ga0247820, IMG submission 192480) | Soil microbial communities from agricultural site in Penn Yan, New York, United States - 13C_Glucose_Day14 | ecosystem: Environmental > Terrestrial > Soil > Agricultural land | place...
TCGCGCATCACCGCGCCGGCCATCGCCGCCGCCTCGGCGTCGCGGCCGAGGAGCCGCGCGGGCTGGCCGAGCGCGGAAGTGCCGGCCGCGCCGACGCGCACGACCTCCACGTCGAACCCGAACCGGTAGCCCAGCCGCGGCAGCGTGACCACGGCCTGCGGCCCGAGCAGCTTGCGGACCGCGAGCACCTGCACCTTCAGGTTCTCCTCGGCCACGACGCGGCCGGGCCAGACGCGCGCGAGCAGTTCGTCGCGCCCCACCGGCCGGTCGCGCGCCTCGATGAGCACGGTGAGCAGGTCGAGCGCGCGCCCGCCGATCGGCAGCGGTTCGCCACCGGCGTAGAGCCGGCGCAAGTCCGGCCGCAGGACGAAACGCCCGAAGCGGTATTCCGATGCCGTGGTCATGTGGCCGCCGCGCCCTCACCCCCACCCTCTCCCGCCAGCGGGAGAGGGTGCAAGAGCGCCGGGGGAGCCATTTTTTACCGCAACCCAACGACAACCGTGACGCGCCCTCGCAAGATTTACGCATGAGCACCGTTGCCTCCTCCCCTTGCGCCGTGATCGAGCTGCGGCTGCACGGCTATCCGTCCATCGCGGTCGACGGCCGCGCCGTCCCGCTCGCGTTGAAGCACGCGTTCGCGCTCGTCGCCCGGCTGGCCGAGGCGCGCGCTCGCCTGTCGCGCGGCAGCGCGGCCGCGCTGCTGTGGCCCGACGCCTCCGAGGCGGTCGGCCGCACCCGGCTGCGCCGGCTGCTGCACGAGCTGAACCGGCGCCTGGGCCTGCCCTTCGTGGCCGGCGACGCCGACTCGCTGTGGCTGGACGCGCAGGCCGCGCAGGTGGAATGCGACTGGCTGCAGGTGCGCCGCCTGGCGCGCCGCGTCCTGCGCGGCGAGGCGCTGGCCGTGGCGCAGGCGGCCCCGCTGCTCGACCGCCAGGCCGAGCGCCTGCTCGACGGCTTCGCGCTCGGCGCCGACGGGTTCGACGAATGGCTCCATGCCGCCCGCCGCGAGCACGCGGCGCTGGTGACGCGCGCGCTGCAGGAGCTCGCGCTGCGCTGGATCGACGACGGCGCAACGGCCGCCGCACAGGCCGCGGCCGAGCGCCTGGTGCGCATCGAGCCGTGCAGCGAGGCCGGCCATGCGTGCCTCATCGCCGCGCGTGCGGAGCGCGGCGACGCGGCCGGCGTCGAGACCGCGTATTTCGAGTGCGCGGCCGCGCTGCGCGAGGAGCTCGGCATCCGGCCGTCTGCGCTCCTCGAACGGGCCTACGCCGCCGCCGTCGCGCGCTGCCGGCAGGCGGACGATGCCGTGCTGAATCGCCTGCTCGCCCGGCTCGCGCCGCCGGCGCCGAGGACGCTGGCAGGACGCCGCCCAACGACCATCATGGCTTCACCGATCCGAACCGACTGCTGCTGAACAACCTCCCAGGAGAACCGACATGACCCTCAAGGACACTTCCGGCCACGCCGTCAGCGGCGCCACCGCCGCTTCGCTCGACCTGTTCGAGACCGCCCTGCACGAGCTGCGCTGCTACGTGGACGACCCCGTGAGCACGGTGCAGCGCGCGCTGGACGCCAGCCCCGAGATGCCGATGGCGCACGTGCTGCACGCCTACCTCTTCCTGCTGGGCACCGAGCCCGAGGGCCGCGCGGTGGCGCGCGACTCGCATCGCGCCGCGCAGGCGCTGCCGGCCGATGCGCGCGAGCGCGCGCACATCGAGGCCGTGGGCCTGATGGCGGATGGCCGCTGGCGCGCCGCCGGCCGCGTGCTGGAAGACCTGAGCATCGAGTACCCGCGCGACGCGCTGGCGCTGCAGGCGGGCCACCTGGCCGACTTCTACGTGGGCGACTCGCGCATGCTGCACGACCGCATCGCACGCGCGCTGCCGCACTGGAGCGCGTCGATGCCGGGCTACCACGCCGTGCTGTCGATGCAGGCCTTCGGCCTGGAGGAAACCGGCCGCTACGCGCGCGCCGAGAAGATGGGCCGCCAGGCGGTGGAGCTGCAGCCGCGCGACGGCTGGGGCCAGCATGCCGTGGCCCACGTGATGGAGATGCAGCACCGGCGCCGCGAAGGCATCGCCTGGATGCGGTCGAACGCCGCGGACTGGTCCGAGGGCAGCTTCTTCGCCGTGCACAACTGGTGGCACACCGCGCTGTTCCACCTCGGGCTCGACGAGGTGGACGAGGTGCTGGCGCTGTTCGACGGCCCCATCGCCGGCGGCCAATCCGTGCTCGCGCTCGACCTGATCGACGCTTCCGCGATGCTGTGGCGCCTGCAGCTGCGCGGCATCGACGTCGGCACGCGCTGGGAGCCCGTGGCCGACCGCTGGGCGCCGATGGCGCGCGCGGGCAACTACGCGTTCAACGACATGCACGCGATGATGGCCTTCGCGATGGCCGGCCGCAGCGCCGACGCGCACGCGCTGCTGGAGACGCAGGCCGCGGCCGCCGAGGCGGACGACGACAACGCCGACTTCATGCTCGAGGTGGGCCACGCCGCCACGCGCGCGGTGAAGGCCCATGCCGACGGCGACTTCGCCGCGACCGTGCAGCTGCTGCGCCCGATCCGCAACAAGGCCCACCGCTTCGGCGGCAGCCACGCGCAGCGCGACCTGCTCGACCAGACGCTGATCGACGCAGCACGCCGCGACGGCCAGGCCGCCCTCGCGCAGGCCCTGCTGGCCGAACGCGAAAGCGCGCAGGCGCAGGCCGCCTGACGCGCGCGGGCGGCGCCAGCACGGCACCAACAAGCCGCCCACACCCCGACTACCGGCGCGATACGTTCGCGCAACGCGCCGGTTGCCACCCCCCTGCACAGTGCCTTCCCACACGCCGTCCCGGCGTGCTGGGCGGCCCCGCCGCACCCTCGTGCCATCGAAGGAGCTCTCCATGCCCTGGCTGTTCGCGCCCCGCCTGCGTCCCTTCGTGCTGCTCGCCGGCGCCGCGAGCTTGCTGCTGAACCTCGCGATGCTGGTGCCGGCGATCTACATGACGCAGGTGTTCGATCGCGTGTTCGCGAGCCGCAGCATGGAGACGCTCGTGATGCTCTCGGTCTTCGCCGCCCTCGCGCTCGCACTGGGCTACGCGATGGATGCGCTGCGTGCACGCACGCTGGCCTGGGCGGGCCGCGCGCTGGAGGAGCGCCTGGGCGCCGCGGCGCTGGCCGACGCGCTGCGCCAGGCCGTGCGCACGGGCACCGGGCGCGGCGCCGACACCGACGGGCTGCGCGACGTGGCGCGGCTGCGCACCTTCCTTTCGGGGGCGGCGATCCAGTCGCTCATGGACGCGCCTTGGCTTCCGGTGTACCTCCTCGTGATCGGTCTGATGCATCCGCTGCTGGGCGCGGTGGCGGCGCTGGGCGCGGTGGTGCTCGTCGCCCTCGGCGTGGTCACCGAGCGGCTCACGCGCTCGCCCGGCGACGCCGTGCTGCAGCGCTCGCGCGCCGCGAGCCGCAAGGCCGACGCGCTGGCGCGCAATGCCGAGGTCATCGCGGGCATGGGCATGGGCCGCGCCGCCGTCGACGCGTGGCGCGCCGACCAGGACGCCGTGCTGGAGGCCCAGGCCCGGCTGTCGGCGCGCTCGGTGCGGCTGTCCGCGCTCGCGCGCATGCTGCGCCAGGGCCTGCAGGTGCTGATGCTCGGCATCGGCGCCTGGCTCGTGATCGGCGCGGACGCATCGCCCGGCGTGATGATCGCCAGCACCATCCTGCTCGGCCGCGCGCTGCAGCCGGTGGAGCTGCTGATCAGCGGCTGGAAGCAGCAGCTCGACGCGCGCGGCGCGTGGCGCCGGCTGAGCGAGCGGCGCCTGTCGCCGGCCGGCGACGAGGCCACCTCGCTGCCCGCGCCGAGCGGCCGCCTCGAAGTCGAGCGCGTGACCTTCGGGCTCGAGGCGCAGCGCCCGGCGCTGATCAGGAACGCGCAGTTCTCGATCGCGGCCGGCGAGAGCCTGGGCCTCATCGGCCCCAGCGCCTCGGGCAAGACGACGCTGGCGCGGCTGCTGCTGGGCATCTGGAAGCCGCAGGCCGGCACGGTGCGGCTGGACGGCGCCGACATCGCGCAATGGAACCGCGACGAGCTCGGCGCGCACGTGGGCTACCTGCCACAGGACGTGGAGCTCTTCGCCGGCACGGTGGCCGAGAACATCGCGCGCCTCGGTGCGGTGGACGACGCGCGCGTCGTCGACGCCGCGCGGCTGGCGCACGCGCACGACATGATCCTGCGCTTGCCGCAGGGCTACGACACGCCGATCGGCGAGGGCGGCGCGCGCCTGTCCGGCGGCCAGCGGCAGCGCATCGCGCTCGCCCGCGCGCTGTACGGCGAGCCCAGGCTCGTGGTGCTCGACGAGCCCAACGCCAACCTCGACACCGAGGGCGACGAGGCGTTGCGCGCGGCGCTGCAAGAACTCAAGGAACGCGGGACCACGGTGGTCGTGGTCGGCCACCGGCCGGCGCTGATGTCGCGCCTCGACCGCATCGCCGTGCTGAAGGACGGCGCCGTCGTCGCCTTCGACACCGCCGCGGCGCTGCTGCCGCAGCTCATCGGCGCCGCTTCCGCGCCTTCGTCACCTGCACGCGCCGTGCCGGCCGCCGCCACGCCGATCCTCGGAGCCACCGCATGAACATCGCGACCCCCCTTCAAGCCCACACCCTGGCTGCGCTGCTCGACGAGCCCGCCGACGCCGCGCTGCGCGCGAGCTGGCGCCGCCTCGCGCGCCAGGCGGTGCTGCCGATCACGGTCGTCGCGGCCGCGCTCGCCGCCTGGTCGGCCGCCGCGCCGCTCGCGGGCGCCGTCGTGGCGCCGGCGCAGATCAAGGTGGAGCTGAACCGCAAGACGGTGCAGCACCAGGAGGGCGGCATCGTGCGCGAGATCCTGGTGCGCGAGGGCCAGCGCGTGGGCGCCGGCGAGGCGCTGATGGTGGTGGGCGACGTGCGCACCGACGCCGAGCTGGAGCTGCAGCGCGACGCGCACCGCGCGGCGCTCGCGCGCCGGGCGCGCGCCTCGTCGGAGTCGGCGATGAGCGCCACGATGGCCGTGCCGCCCGAGCTGCAGGGGGCCGAGGCCGCCGAGCACGTCGCGCGCGAACGCGCACTCTTCACTGCCCGCCGCCGCGCGCTCGACGAGCAGGTGGCTGCGCTGCACGAACAGGTGCGGCAGGCGCAGGCGCAGGCCGCGGCGCTGCAATCGAGCACCGCGGCGGCCGAGGACTCCGCGCGGCTGGCCGGCGAGGAACTGGTCGTCAACGAGAAGCTCGTCGCCGACGGCTTCATCAACCGCACGCGCATCTTCCAGCTGCAGCGCACCGCGTCCGACTACCGCTCGCGCGCAGCCGAGTTCCACGCCGAGCAGGCCGAAGTGCGCCAGCGCGTGGGCGAGCACGCGACCAAGATCGCGCAACTGCGCCACCAGTACCAGAGCCAGGCTGCCGACGAGCTGAAGGAAGCGTCCGCGCAGGTGCGCGAAGCCGGGCAGAAGCTGCTGCCGTCGTCCGACCAGGCCGAGCGCCAGCTCGTGCGCTCGCCGGTCGACGGCGAGGTGATGGCGGTGCGCGTGGCCGCCGTCGGCGAGGCGGTCGCGCCGCGCGCGCCGCTGCTGGACGTGGTGCCCGCGCACGAGAAGCTGATCGTGGAGGCGCGCGTGCGCACCCAGGACGCCGAGTACGTGCGCAAGGGCGGCGATGCCGAGGTCCGCCTCTTCGGCTACGACGCCGCGAAGATGAAGCCGCTGCCCGCGCGCGTCACCTTCGTGTCGCCCGACCGCGTCACCTCCGACGACGGACGCGACGCGTGGTTCACCGTCACCGCCGAAGTCGACGCCGCCGCGCTGCGCGGCCGCGCCGACGTGCGCCTGCAACCGGGCATGCCGGCCGAGCTGTTCGTCACGACAGCCGACCGCACGCTGATCGAGTACCTCGCAAAGCCGCTCAACGTCTTCGCGGGTCGTGCGATGCGCGAGCCCTGACCGGCATCGCGCGACTTGTCTCCTCCTTCTCTCTCAACCCTGCATCAGGAAGAACCATCATGGCAGTGACTGCAACCTTCCAGCCCGGCACCGGGCTGCTCAGCGTCTTCGGCGACAGCCTCTCCAACAACATCGACGTCTCGCGCAACGCGGCCGGCAACCTGCTCGTGAACGGGGGCGCCGTCGCCATCAAGGGCGGCACGGCGACCGTCGCGAACACGTCGCTGATCCAGGTGTTCGGCCAGGACGGCAACGACGTCATCACGCTGAACGAGGCCAACGGCGCGCTGCCCAAGGCCAACCTCTTCGGCGGCGGAGGCAACGACACGATCACCGGCGGCTCGGGCGGCGACATGCTGTTCGGCCAGAGCGGCAACGACACGCTGCTCGGCAAGGGCGGCGCGGACTCCATCTTCGGCGGCAGCGAGAACGACACGATCACCGGCGGCGACGCCGACGACCAGCTCTTCGGCGAGTCCGGCGACGACCGCTTCATCTGGAATCCGGGCGACGACACGGATCTGAACGAGGGCGGCGCCGGCATCGACACGACCGAGGTGAACGGCGGCAATGGCGCTGAGACATTCACCGCCACCGCCAACGGCACGCGTGTGCGCTTCGACCGCCTCGACCCGGCACCATTCTCGATCGACATGGGCACGGTGGAGAAGCTCGTCGTCAACATGAACGGCGGCGACGACCGCTTCAGCGCCACCGGCAACCTCGCCGCGCTGATCCAGGTGACGGTCGACGGCGGCACCGGCAACGACACCATCCTCGGCAGCAACGGCATCGACACGCTGCTCGGCGGCGACGGCAACGACTTCATCGACGGCCAGCAGGGCAACGACGTGTCGTTCCTCGGCGCCGGCGACGACATCTTCCAGTGGGATCCGGGCGACGGCAGCGACATCGTCGAAGGCCAGGCCGGCAACGACAAGCTGCTGTTCAACGGCAGCGCCGGCAGCGAGATCTTCCAGGTCTCGCCCAACGGCGGCCGCGCGCGCATGACGCGCAACCTGGGCACCATCGTGATGGACCTCGACGATGTCGAGCACATCGAGACGAACGCGCTCGGCGGCACCGACACCTTCACCGTCGACAACCTCGCGGGCACCGACGTGTCGCAGGTGACGATCCACCTCGAAGGCGCGATCGGCGGCACCGCCGGCGATGCGGCCGCCGACGTCGTGATCGCCAACGGCACGAACGGCAACGACATCGTCGACGTGTTCGGCGCCGGCTCGTCCTACTCGGTGCTCGGCCTCTCGGCGCAGGTGCAGGTGACCGGCTCCGAAGGCGCGCTCGACTCGCTGGTGATCAACGGCCTGGGCGGCAACGACGGCATCACCGCGACCACGCTGCCGGCCGGCGTGGTGAAGCTCACGATCGACGGCGGCACGGGCAACGACACGATCCTGGGCAGCCAGGGCGCCGACACCCTCCTCGGCGGCGACGGCAACGACTTCATCTTCGGCGACAACGGCAACGACCTCGCGCTGATGGGCGCCGGCGACGACGTGTTCCAGTGGAATCCGGGCGACGGCAACGACACCATCGAAGGCCAGGACGGCACCGACGCGATGCTGTTCTTCGGCGCCAACGTGGACGAGAACATCGACATCTTCGCCAACGGCGGACGGGTCGGCTTCTCCCGCAACGTGGCCAGCGTCTTCATGGACCTGGACGACGTCGAGCGCATCGAGTTCCGCGCCCTGGGCGGCGTCGACAACATCGTCGTCGGCGACATGAGCGGCACCGACCTCGCGCAAGTGGACATTGACCTGCGCGGCCCGAACGGCGGCGGCGATGGCGCGGTCGACACCGTGACGATCAACGCGACGCAGGGCGCCGACGTGTTCGGCGTGGCGGGCGACGCGGGCGGCGTGCAGACCTTCGGGCTGCCGACGCAGACGCGGATCTTCTTCGCCGAGCAGACCGACAAGCTGGTGCTGAACGGCCTGGCCGGCGACGACACGATCAACGCCTCGTCGCTGGAGGCCGACGGCCCGTCGCTGACGATGAACGGCGGGCTCGGCAACGACTTGTTCCTCGGCGGCGAGGGCAACGACCTGATCGTGGGCGGCGACGGCAACGACACGGCGCTGATGGGCGCCGGCGACGACACCTTCGTGTGGAACCCGGGCGACGACAACGACACGCTCGAAGGCCAGGACGGCTTCGACACGATGCTGTTCAACGGCGCCGCCGTGGCCGAGCAGATCAACATCTTCGCCAACGGCGGCCGGGCGCTGTTCACCCGCGACATCGCCAATGTCGTGATGGACCTCAACGACCTGGAGCGCATCGACTTCAACGCCCTCGGCGGCGCGGACAACATCGTCGTGAACGACCTCTCGGGCACCGACGTCACGGAGGTGAACGTGAACCTCGCGGGCGCCGGCGGCGTCAACGACAACGCGGCCGACACCGTCGTCGTCAACGCCACGAACGGCGACGACGTGATCCTGGTGGTCGGCAGCGGCTCGTCGCTGCAGGTGCTGGGACTGGGCGCGACCGTGAACATCACCGGCTTCGACCCGAACCTGGACCGCCTCGTCATCAACGGCCTGGCCGGCGACGACGTGATCGAGGCCAGCGGCGTGGCCGCGCCGCTGTTCATCGTCGCGGACGGCGGGGCGGGCAACGACGTGATGGTCGGCGGCGACGGCAACGACACGCTGTTGGGCGGCGCGGGGGACGACGTCCTCGTCGGCGGCCTCGGAACGGACGTTCTCGACGGCGGCCTGGACGACGACATCGAGATCCAGCTCGTGGCGTCGCTGGACTCGGTGTTGTGAGCCGGGGCTCCCCCTGCCGCTTCGCGGGAGGGGGAGTGCCTTGCATTGGCTTACCAGGTAAGCGGTGATAGACTGGCCGCCATGCCCTCCACCCTGACCGAAAAAGGCCAAGTCGTCATCCCGGCCGAGATCCGAGCGCGGCACGGCCTCACGCCGGGGACGCAGGTGGAGTTCGTCGACGAGGGGGGCGTGATTCGCCTCGTCGTGCGCCGCAAGGTCGCGCCGTCCGACCCCGAAGCCGGCTATGGCATGGTGAAAGTGGGCCCGCGGCCGGCGGACAAGGTCGGTCGCCGGCTCTCCGAGTTCGACGCGGCCCGGACGCTGGCGCGTCGCAAGTGATCGCCGTCGACACGAACGTCCTCGCGCGCTTCTACTGCGACGACCCTTCCGATCCGGAGGCGGCGCGGCAGCGGCCGGTCGCGCGCAAGTTGATCGTGCAGTCGGACGCGGTCTTCGTCCCGGTCACCGTCGTCCTCGAGTTGGAGTGGGTCATGCGCGGCTTCTACGAGCTGCCGCCGGAGTCCTTCTGCGGCGCTGTGGAGCACCTGCTCGGGATGCCACACGTCACCGTGGAGTCCTGGGAGTGCGTCAAGGACGCCGCTGACCTGCACCGGCGCGGGCTCGACTTCGCCGACGCCCTTCATTGGGCGTGCAGCGCACGGTGCGACCACTTCGTCACCTTCGACGACCGCCGCCTCGCCCGCCGCGCCAAGCGGATGGGGTTGACGCCGGAAGTCGTCCTCGCCCGCTGACCCTCAGCGCCGCGTCACCGTCACGCGGTCCGACGACGTGCGCTCGCCATCGCTCATCGTCACGGTGATGCGGTTGTCGCCGGCGGCCAGGCCGATCGACTCGATCGTCCAGTGCAGCGATTCGCGCTCGTTCGGCGAGCTGCACACCCACAGCCCCGGCGCGGTCCGAAGGCCGCTCTTCGGCGCAGCGTCGTTCGACCAGTCGAACTCGTAGGGCCCGAGCTCGCCGATCACGATCAGGTCGCCGCTCGGCGGGCAGCGCGAGCCGGCCGGGATGAAGGTGCGGCCGGTGAGGCGGATCGCCGACGACGTGGTTTCCACCTGCGCCGGGCCGTCGATGGTCAGCTCGACGCGGTCGTCGTCCCCGCCGCAGCCGGCCAGCGCAGCCGCGACGGCCACGACGGCAAGCAAGCGGCGGCTGCGATCGGCCATGGGCGAATGTTCCACCGGCGGCCGCGGTCGTCAACGCGGGCGCCCCGGTGCGCCGAAACAATCGAAACGCGGCCGTCCTTGCGCGACGCGGCGCTGATACGCGGCCGCCGGACACTCGACCGCATGAAGACGACGAGCTCCGCCCCGGCATCCCCCCGCGCCGCCGAGTTTTCGGGCTGGTACCTGTCGTCCTTCGAGCTCCGCCAGGGGTTGACCGTCATCCACCTCGACGATATCCAGCCAGGCGATGTTCGCCTGAGCGGGCTGAGCCGGGACGGCTCTTCACGGGTGGGTCATCGGGGCGTTCCCAGCAGCCAGGCCGCGGACGTCTGGACCATCCTTGCCGCTGCCGCGCCTGCCGTCACGGCCGTATTGCCAGCGTCCGAGATCAGTCGTGCGGCCTTGTCCAACCTGTCGCCCGAGGCGATGCTGCGCGAGGCGAAGTCGGCCACGTAGCCCAGCGGGCCGGGCAACAGGCCCGCGGCGATGTCGAGCGTGGTGCCGACGCCGAGCACCATCACGTCGCGCGGCCGGGCGTTGCCGGTGACGAGGCCCAGGGCCAGCTGCGCGAGCTTCAGGGCGGAGTGCAGCGGCGTGCCGGACGCCACCGATGCGCGGGCCGTGCCGAGCGCGGCCCCGACAGCAGCCTCCTGCAGGGACGTGGCAGCCGCCATGCCTCCCAGCGTGCCCGCGAAGATGTTGGCCGCATGGGCGACCGGGCCACCGGTGAGGCGGGCGGTCATGTGAAGCGCCAGTCGCGCCTGGCCCACCACGCTCCTGGGGAGCAGCGCATTGCGTGGCGCGGACGACGCCTTCGCCTCCGCGGTCGACTCCGGCGCATCGGTGGTGATCGCAGGCGGGGTCGGATGTGCGCCGGGCATCCTGGCCTGCCCGATCTCCTTGTCGTCGGAGGATGCCTGTGGCGAAGGCGTCGGATGTGTGGCTGGAAGGTTGATCTGCATGGGTGCCTGATGCTCGCCTTCGACACATCCCCCGCCGATCGGCGCACACGAAGCGGTGTGCGGGGATGCGACGCTGCGCCGTGCTCCGGGTCAGCGGCCTCGCGCCGGAAGGCGGACCGTAAAATGGCCGCCCTTCAGCAGTGCCCTTCGCGCCTGCCCCGCGCGCCGCTTCGTG
>Ga0247820_10002152_pt1 | contig 11075 bp, 8 predicted proteins | sample 13C_Glucose_Day1_2_FD_192480 | JGI IMG/M metagenome (GOLD analysis project Ga0247820, IMG submission 192480) | Soil microbial communities from agricultural site in Penn Yan, New York, United States - 13C_Glucose_Day14 | ecosystem: Environmental > Terrestrial > Soil > Agricultural land | place...
CCGACTTCGCCTCGGCGAAGGAGATGGGCTGCACCATCAAGCTGCTCGCCATCTGCGAGCGGGCCGGGGACGGGGCGTCGGTCACCGCGCGGGTGCATCCGGCGATGATTCCGCTCAGCCACCCGCTTGCCTCCGTGCGCGGCGCGTACAACGCCGTGTTCGTCGAGTCGGACGCCGCGGGGCAACTGATGTTCTACGGGCCGGGCGCGGGCGGCGCTCCCACCGCCTCCGCCGTGCTCGGCGACCTGGTCGCCGTGGGGCGCAACCTGGTCGGCGGGACGACCGGTCCGGGCGAGTCCGCGTACGCGGCGCTGCCCGTGTCGTCGATGGGCGAGGTCGTCACGCGGTACCACATCAGCCTGGACGTGGCCGACAAACCGGGTGTTCTCGCCCAGGTCGCGACCGTGTTCGCCGAGCACGGTGTCTCGATCGACACGGTCCGCCAGCAGGGCAAGGACGGTGAGGCCTCCCTCGTCGTCGTCACCCACCGTGCGTCCGACGCGGCCCTCAGCGGCGTCGTCGAGGCGTTGCGCAAGCTCGACACCGTGCGCGGTGTCGCCAGCATCATGCGGGTTGAAGGAGAGTAACCAGCAATGACCCACCAGTGGCGCGGAATCATCGAGGAGTACCGGGACCGGCTGCCGGTATCCGACACCACGCCGGTCGTGACGCTCCGTGAGGGCGGGACGCCGCTCGTGCCCGCGCAGGTGCTCTCCGAGCGCACGGGCTGCGAGGTGCACCTCAAGGTCGAGGGCGCGAACCCGACCGGGTCCTTCAAGGACCGCGGTATGACGATGGCGATCTCCAAGGCGAAGGAGGAGGGAGCCAAGGCCGTCATCTGCGCCTCCACCGGCAACACCTCGGCCTCCGCCGCCGCGTACGGCGTGCGCGCGGGCATGGTCTCGGCCGTGCTGGTGCCGCAGGGCAAGATCGCGCTCGGCAAGATGGGCCAGGCGCTGGTCCACGGGGCGAAGATCCTCCAGGTCGACGGCAACTTCGACGACTGCCTCACGCTGGCCCGCGCGCTGAGCGACAACTACCCCGTGGCGCTGGTCAATTCGGTCAACCCGGTACGTATCGAGGGGCAGAAGACCGCCGCCTTCGAGATCGTGGACATGCTGGGCGACGCCCCCGACATCCACGTCCTGCCGGTCGGCAACGCGGGCAACATCACCGCGTACTGGAAGGGCTACAAGGAGTACGCCGCCGACGGGATCGCCGGCCGGACGCCCCGGATGTGGGGGTTCCAGGCGTCCGGCAGCGCGCCCATCGTGCGCGGCGAGGTCGTCAAGGACCCGTCGACGATCGCCACCGCCATCCGGATCGGCAACCCGGCGTCGTGGAACCTCGCGCTCGCCGCGCGGGACGAGTCCGGCGGCGCCATCGACGAGGTGACGGACCGTGAGATCCTGCGCGCCTACCGGCTGTTGGCGTCGCAGGAGGGCGTCTTCGTCGAGCCCGCGTCCGCCGCGTCGGTCGCCGGTCTGCTGAAGGCCGCCGAGCAGGGCAAGGTCGACCCGGGGCAGCGGATCGTGTGCACCGTCACGGGCAACGGTCTGAAGGACCCCGACTGGGCCGTCGCCGGCGCCCCGCAGCCGGTCACCGTGCCCGTCGACGCCGCGACCGCCGCCGAGCGCCTCGGCCTCGTCTAGCCTGCCCGTCCCGCGGCGGACCGTCCGGGCCCGTCCCGCGCGGTCCGCGCGGGACGGTACGGGTCTTTCCGCGCGGGACCTACGGGTCTTCCCGCGGGCCACACAAGCCCTCCCGCGCGGTTCACGCGGGCCGGACCGTGCGGGACGCACCGCCCGTGCCTGCGCGAAACGGCAAAACCGGCGTAAGGGTGCGCTCCTCCGGGAAAGTCCTCTTCAGGGGGTGCACAGGGGGCTTGCGACACGCATCGTGCGCCTCCTGTGCGCCCTATGTCGCCAGTCAACCTTCCTTCGATAGGCTGTACTGAACCCGCCCGCCGCATATGCCGCGGTATCGCGTCGTCCCCGTGGTCCGGAAAGCGGCCCGGAGCGACCCGGAAAGCGGCCGGCCACCCCGGTCGGCCGTCATCCCAGGGGTTTTCAGCCCTCGAATGTCCATCGAGTGCCACTCGGGTGTCCGCCGGGTGTCGTTCGACAGTCACGCAGCTCAAGGAGAGTCTTCGAGCGATGGCCGGTCCCGCCTTCCGCGCCGCCGCCGTCCGGGTGCGCGTCCCCGCCACCAGCGCCAACCTGGGCCCGGGCTTCGACGCCCTCGGCCTGGCGCTGGGTCTCTACGACGACGTGGTCGTCCGGGTGGCCGACTCCGGGCTGCACATCGACATCGCCGGTGAGGGCGGCGAGACCCTCCCGCGCGACGAGAGCCATCTGCTCGTACGTTCCCTGCGCACCGCCTTCGACCTGCTCGGCGGACAGCCGCGCGGCCTCGAGATCGTCTGCGCCAACCGCATCCCGCACGGCCGCGGTCTGGGCTCCTCGTCGGCCGCCATCTGCGCCGGCATCGTCGCCGCCCGCGCCGTGACCATAGGCGGCGAGGCCAGGCTCGACGACACCGCGCTGCTGGAACTCGCCACCGAGATCGAGGGCCACCCCGACAACGTCGCGGCCTGTCTGCTGGGCGGATTCACCCTGTCCTGGATGGAGGGCGGCGCGGCCCGGGCGATCAGGATGGACCCCGCCGAATCCATCGTTCCGGTGGTCTTCGTACCGGGGAAGCCCGTCCTCACCGAGACCGCGCGCGGACTGCTCCCGCGCACCGTGCCGCATGTCGACGCCGCCGCCAACGCGGGCCGTGCGGCCCTGCTCGTCGAGGCCCTGACCAGGCGCCCCGAGCTGCTGCTGCCCGCCACCGAGGACCGGCTGCACCAGGAGTACCGCGCCCCGGCCATGCCGGAGAGCGCCGCCCTGGTGGAGCGGCTGCGCGGGGACGGCATCCCCGCGGTGATCTCCGGCGCCGGACCCACGGTGATGGCGCTGGCGGACGCGGACACGGCCGACAAGGTCGAGGCATTGGCCGGCAACGACTGGGCCGCCAACCGGCTCAGCCTCGATGTGCGGGGAGCGAGCGTGCTTCCGCTCGCCACCTGACACGGTTGCCGGATTTCGAGAGGGGGAATGTTTGTTGGATCCGGTAGTGTTAACCTCAAGTCTGCACCCGACCCCACCATGGCGAGGTGCCTCGTGTCCCCGTCCGGGACAGACATTCTTCCGGGAGCTCCCCAAGCCGCACTGTGTTCTCTGCGACGTACGCGGGCAGTACGCCGTACGCGGACACTGAGCGGCCCGCCAGCGGGGGTATCCCCTCTGGGGGAGCTTCGGAACAGGTGCGACCACGCCACGTGACACCGGATGCCACGGCTCGGGGAAGCGCCGTCACCAGAAATCTCTTCCGCCGCTCAGGCGGACAACCGCCCCGGCACGATCCGCACAGCAAGGACCGATGCCGGACAGCACAACCGGTCGCCGAGCCAGACAGGCCGACGTCCGCTCCAGGGAAGGACCCTTCGTGAGCGACACCACCGATCTGATGGGCGCACGTGTCGAAGAGACCGCTGCCGCGCCCGCCACGGACGCTTCCGCGCCTGCCACCGGTGCCGGCTCCCGGCGGCGCCGCGGTACCGGCCTCGAGGGCATGGTGCTGGCCGAGCTGCAACAGGTCGCGTCCGGCCTCGGTATCAGGGGCACCGCGCGCATGCGCAAGAGCCAGCTGATCGAGGTCATCAAGGAGGCGCAGGCCGCCGGTGGCGCCGCCCCGGCCAAGGCCGAGTCGCCCGCCGCCGAGACCAAGCCCAAGCGCCGTGCCACCTCGCGGACCCGTACGGGTGACTCCGCCGAGAAGAAGGCCGACGCCAAGGACGAGCAGGCCCCCGCCGAGAAGGCCGCGGCCCAGCAGCAGATCGAGATCCCCGGCCAGCCCTCCCCGAAGGCGTCCGGCCAGCCCGAGCAGGGCGAGGAGGCCGCCCCCGCGGAGCGCCGCCGTCGTCGCGCCACCGCCGAGGCCGGTGCCCCGGCCGGCGCCGCGACCGAGACGATCGCCGCCGAGGCCAAGGCCGAGCCCAAGGCCGAGAACCCCGCCCAGCAGCAGTCGCAGCAGCAGGGCGACGCCAAGTCCGACCACGACGGCGGCGAGGGCCGCCGCCGCGACCGCCGTGAGCGCGGCCGCGACCGTGACCGCGGGGACCGTGGCGACCGCGGCGGCGACCGCGGCGACCGTGGTGATCGCGGCGGCGACCGTGGTGACCGCCGGAACAAGGGCGACGACCAGCAGCAGAACCAGGGCGGCGGCCAGGGCCGTCAGCAGAACCAGCAGGGTGGCGGCGGCCGTCAGGACCGTCAGCAGCACGACGACGACGACTTCGAGGGCGGCCGCCGCGGCCGTCGCGGACGCTACCGCGACCGCCGGGGCCGTCGTGGCCGCGACGAGGTGCAGGAGCCGCAGATCAACGAGGACGACGTCCTGATCCCGGTCGCGGGCATCCTGGACATCCTCGACAACTACGCGTTCATCCGCACCTCCGGCTACCTGCCCGGTCCGAACGACGTGTACGTCTCCCTCGCCCAGGTCCGCAAGAACGGCCTGCGCAAGGGCGACCACCTCACCGGCGCGGTGCGCCAGCCCAAGGAGGGCGAGCGCCGCGAGAAGTTCAACGCGCTGGTCCGCCTGGACTCCGTCAACGGCATGGCGCCCGAACACGGCCGCGGCCGCCCGGAGTTCAACAAGCTCACCCCCCTGTACCCGCAGGACCGGCTCCGCCTGGAGACGGACCCCGGCGTCCTCACCACGCGGATCATCGACCTCGTGTCGCCGATCGGCAAGGGCCAGCGCGGTCTGATCGTGGCCCCGCCGAAGACCGGCAAGACCATGATCATGCAGGCGGTCGCCAACGCGATCACGCACAACAACCCCGAGTGCCACCTGATGGTCGTCCTCGTCGACGAGCGTCCGGAAGAGGTCACCGACATGCAGCGGTCGGTGAAGGGCGAGGTCATCTCCTCGACCTTCGACCGCCCGGCCGAGGACCACACCACGGTCGCCGAGCTCGCCATCGAGCGCGCCAAGCGTCTGGTGGAGCTGGGTCACGACGTCGTCGTGCTGCTCGACTCGATCACGCGTCTGGGCCGTGCGTACAACCTCGCCGCCCCGGCTTCCGGCCGCATCCTGTCCGGTGGTGTCGACTCGACCGCCCTGTACCCGCCGAAGCGCTTCTTCGGTGCGGCCCGCAACATCGAGGACGGCGGCTCGCTGACCATCCTCGCCACCGCCCTGGTGGACACCGGGTCCCGCATGGACGAGGTGATCTTCGAGGAGTTCAAGGGCACCGGCAACATGGAGCTCAAGCTCGACCGGAAGCTCGCCGACAAGCGCATCTTCCCCGCGGTGGACGTCGACGCGTCCGGCACCCGCAAGGAGGAGATCCTGCTCGGCAGCGACGAGCTGGCCATCGTCTGGAAGCTGCGCCGGGTGCTGCACGCGCTCGACTCGCAGCAGGCGATCGAACTGCTCCTCGACAAGATGAAGCAGACGAAGTCGAACGCCGAGTTCCTGCTGCAGATCCAGAAGACGACGCCGATGCCGGGCAACGGCGACTGACGTACGCCGTCTCCGCACGTCCGCCGAAAAGGGCCGCTCCCGCGAGGGGGCGGCCCTTTCGCGTGCGCCGAGAGCTTCACCACAGGGACGGGCACGGCGGCCGGGGCGTGACCGTAGGCCGCACCCGGAGGAAACCCCAGGTCACACCGGTGAGCACGGATCCCTGGGCGGACGCCTCGGTTCCTCGGCGCGCACCGGTCCGGCACAGGGCGCCGTGCGAGGCTGTGCCGGGTTTCCCGTCCCACCCGACGGCGAGACGATGGGGTCACACGGACCGGACCCGGCCGTGTCTGGCACCGAGTGCAGGGGGTAGACGACCGCGGAAGAGCTGAGGAGCACATGCCTGCCGAGAGCACACCGGGCGGCCGGGGCAAGAGCCGCCGCCGCGCACCGCGCGACACGAGACGCAAGGGGCTGAAGGTCGCCGCCTGGACCGCCGCCGGCATCGTCCTCCTGGGCGGCACCGGCGCCGGATATCTGTACTTCAAGCTCAACGGGAACATCCAGAGCCTCGACATCGACCAGGCCCTCGGCACCGACCGGCCCGAGAAGGCCGACGACGGCTCCGAGAACATCCTGGTCCTCGGCTCCGACACCCGCTCCGGGGGCAACAGGAAGCTGGGCGGCGGCACCGACGACGGAAGCGCCCGCTCCGACACCGCGATGGTCGTGCACGTCCACAAGGGCCACAAGAAGGCCAGTGTGGTCTCCCTGCCGCGCGACACCATCGTCGACCGCCCCGCATGCACCGACACCGGGGGCGGCAGCCACCCCGCCGCGAGCGGCGTGATGTTCAACTCCGCCTACTCCACGGGCGGGGCGGCCTGCACGGTGAAGACCGTCGAGTCGATGACCGACCTGCGCATGGACCACTACCTGGAGGTCGACTTCAGCGGCTTCGAGAAGCTCGTCGACGAACTCGGCGGCGTCGAGGTCACCACGACCGAGGACATCGCGGACCCGGACAGCCACCTCGACCTGAAGGCCGGCACCCACCGGCTCGACGGGGAGCAGTCCCTCGGCCTGGTCCGCACCCGGCACGGCGTCGGCGACGGCTCCGACCTCGGACGCATCCAGCTCCAGCAGTCCTTCGTCAAGGCGCTGATGCGGCAGGTCCAGGAGGTCGGCGTGCTCAGCAACCCCAAGAAGCTGTACGACCTCGCCGACACCGCCACCAAGGCCGTCACCACCGACTCCGGCCTCGGCTCGGTCAACTCCCTGATGTCCTTCGCCGACGGACTGAAGGGCATCCGACCCGGCCACATGACCATGGCCACCATGCCGGTCCGGTACGACCCCGCCGACCCCAACCGGGTCCTGCCCGTCGAGGACGAGTCCCGGCTGGTGTGGGACGCCCTCAAGCACGACAGGCCGATCCCGCGGAGCGCCATGGAGAACCCGGCCGCGGGGGAGGCGCGGGGCGTGATCGACGCCGGGTAGCGGCGCGGTGCCGCACCCCTGTGCGGCACCGGCGCGAGGGCGCGGAAATCACCTCCGGACCGTGGGAACAAACGACGGCGGCCCCCGGTTTTGGGAGAAGGCGCCAGTCCTGGCAGACTGGTACGTCGGCCCCGGTTCACGCTCCCGCACCGAGCGGTGGCGACCCGGAGCCCTCCCGGAACCTAGGAGACACCTTGAAGCGCGACATCCACCCCGAGTACGTCGAGACGCAGGTCAGCTGCACCTGTGGCGCGTCGTTCACCACTCGCAGCACCATCGACAACGGCACCATCCGTGCCGAGGTCTGCTCCGAGTGCCACCCGTTCTACACGGGCAAGCAGAAGATCCTCGACACCGGTGGCCGCGTGGCCCGCTTCGAGGCCCGCTTCGGCAAGGCCGCCGGCTCCAAGAAGTAGCGAGCCTCCAACCGCCGGTCCACGGCCGCGCCCCCGCCCGGGGGCAGGCCGGGACCGGCGTTTTTGGTCGCCCGCCCTTCACCCACGTACCAGCAGGAGCCCAAGATGTTCGAGGCCGTCGAGGAACTCGTCGCCGAGCACGCCGACCTGGAGAAGAAGCTCGCCGACCCGTCGGTCCACTCCGACCAGGCCAACGCGCGCAGGCTGAACAAGCGCTACGCCGAGCTCACCCCGATCGTCGCCACGTACCGCTCCTGGAAGCAGACGGGCGACGACATCGAGACCGCGCGCGAACTGGCCGCCGACGACCCCGACTTCGCCGCCGAGGTCAAGGACCTGGAGAAGCAGCGCGAGGAGCTCACCGAGAAGCTCCGGCTGCTGCTGGTCCCGCGCGACCCCAGCGACGACAAGGACGTCATCCTCGAGATCAAGGCGGGCGCGGGCGGCGACGAGTCCGCCCTGTTCGCCGGCGACCTGCTGCGCATGTACCTGCGGTACGCCGAGCGCGTCGGCTGGAAGACCGAGATCATCGACGCCACCGAGTCCGAGCTGGGCGGCTACAAGGACGTCCAGGTCGCCGTGAAGACCAAGGGCGGCCAGGGCGCCACCGAGCCCGGCCAGGGCGTCTGGGCGCGGCTGAAGTACGAGGGCGGTGTGCACCGCGTGCAGCGCGTGCCGGCCACCGAGTCCCAGGGCCGTATCCACACCTCCGCGGCGGGCGTCCTGGTGACGCCCGAGGCGGAGGAGGTCGACGTCGAGATCAACCCCAACGACCTGCGCATCGACGTCTACCGGTCCTCCGGGCCGGGCGGACAGTCGGTGAACACCACCGACTCCGCCGTGCGCATCACGCACCTGCCGACCGGAGTCGTCGCCTCCTGCCAGAACGAGAAGAGCCAGCTGCAGAACAAGGAGCAGGCACTGCGTATCCTGCGCTCCAGGCTGCTCGCCGCGGCGCAGGAGGAGGCGGAGCGGGAGGCCGCCGACGCCCGTCGCAGCCAGGTCCGCACCGTCGACCGCTCCGAGAAGATCCGCACGTACAACTTCCCGGAGAACCGCATCTCCGACCACCGCGTCGGCTTCAAGGCGTACAACCTGGACCAGGTCCTGGACGGCGACCTCGCCGCGGTGATCCAGGCCTGCGTCGACGCGGACTCAGCCGCCAAGCTCGCCGCCGCGTAAGCCCCGAAGACAGTCCGGAGGACCAGCGTGAACCTGCTGCTCGCCGAGGTGGCCCAGGCCACCCAGCGGCTCGCCGACGCCGGCGTGCCCTCGCCGCGCACCGACGCGGAGGAACTCGCCGCGTTCGTACACGGCGTCAAGCGCGGCGAGTTGCACGCGGTGAAGGACTCCGACTTCGACGCCCGGTACTGGGAGGTCATCGCCCGCCGTGAGGCCCGCGAACCGCTCCAGCACATCACCGGCCACGCGTACTTCCGCTACCTGGAGCTCCAGGTCGGCCCCGGGGTGTTCGTGCCGCGGCCGGAGACCGAGTCGGTGGTCGGGTGGGCGATAGACGCCGTCCGCGCGATGGACGTCGTCGAGCCGTGCATCGTCGACCTGTGCACCGGATCGGGCGCGATCGCGCTCGCCCTGGCCCAGGAGGTGCCGCGCTCCCGCGTGTACGCCGTGGAGCTGTCCGAGGACGCCCTGCGCTGGACCCGCAAGAACATGGAGGGGTCCAGGGTCGAACTGCGCCAGGGGAACGCCCTGACGGCCTTCCCGGACCTCGACGGACAGGTCGACCTGGTGATCACCAACCCGCCGTACATCCCGCTCACCGAGTGGGAGTACGTCGCCCCGGAGGCCCGCGACTACGACCCGCAGCTCGCCCTCTTCTCCGGCGAGGACGGCCTGGACCTGATCCGCGGCCTGGAGCGCACCGCGCACCGGCTGCTGCGACCCGGCGGGGTCGTCGTGGTCGAGCACGCCGACACCCAGGGCGGACAGGTGCCGTGGATCTTCGCCGAGGACCGCGGCTGGACCGACGCCGCGGACCACCCGGACCTGAACAACCGCCCCCGGTTCGCCACCGCCCGCAAGGCGCTGCCGTGACCGCCACGCATACTTCGTCCCCCCAGCAGCACCCGTACGAGGAGGCCCGTTAGATGGCTCGGCGATACGACACCAACGACGCCACCGACCGCGCGACCGGTCTGCGCGAAGCCGCGTCCGCCGTCCGCCGGGGCGAGCTCGTGGTGCTGCCGACCGACACCGTGTACGGCATCGGCGCCGACGCCTTCACCCCGGACGCCGTCGGCGACCTGCTGGAGGCCAAGGGCCGCGGCCGCAACATGCCCTCGCCCGTCCTCATCGGCTCGCCGAACACCCTGCACGGCCTGGTCACCGACTTCTCGGAGATGGCCTGGGAGCTGGTCGACGCGTTCTGGCCGGGCGCGCTGACGCTCGTCGCCAGGCACCAGCCGTCGCTGCAGTGGGACCTCGGGGACACCCGGGGCACGGTGGCCGTGCGGATGCCGCTGCACCCGGTCGCCATCGAGCTGCTCACCGAGGTCGGGCCGATGGCCGTCTCGTCCGCCAACCTCACCGGGCACCCCGCGCCGGAGGACTGTGACGCCGCGCAGGAGATGCTCGGCGACTCCGTCTCCGTGTACCTGGACGGCGGTCCGACGCCCGGCAACGTGCCCTCCTCGATCGTCGACGTGACGCGGCCGGTGCCCGTGCTGCTGCGCGAGGGGGCGATCTCGCCCGAGGAGCTGCGCAAGGTCGTACCAGACCTCGAGGTGGCGAATTGACGGCCCCTGGGGCGGGGCGTGGCATACGCATCGGGGAATCCAGCGCGGAGGTGACGACGACCTTCGGCTTTCCGCGCGACACCTTTCGCATCCTCCACGTCAGCACCGGAAACGTCTGCCGCTCGCCGATCACCGAGCGGCTGACCCGGCATTTCGTGAGCCAGCGGCTGGGGATCCTGGGGGGTGGGCTGATCGTGGAGAGCGCGGGGACGTGGGGACACGAGGGCGCGCCGATGGAGGCCCACGCGGAGACCGTGCTGGCGGAGTTCGGGGCGGACACGGCGGGGTTCGTGGGGCGGGAGCTGCTGGACGACCATGTGATCCGGGCGGATCTGGTGCTGACGGCTACGCGGGACCACCGGGCGCAGGTCATCTCCATGGGGCATTCGGCGGGGCTGCGGACGTTCACGCTGAAGGAGTTCACCCGGCTGGTGAACGCCATCGACCCGGCGACGCTGCCTTCGCTGGACGAGGGGCTGGTGATGCGGGCGCGGGCGCTGGTGCGGGCTGCCGCGGCGCTGCGGGGGTGGTTGCTGGCGCCGACTGCGGAGGCGGACGAGGTGTACGACCCGTACGGGGCGCCGTTGACGTTCTTCCGGTCGATCGGGGACGAGATACACCAGGCGCTGGATCCTGTGGTCACCGCGCTGACCGGGGTGCCTGCGAAGGCCTAGGCGGCCGGCTGCCGGGGTGGGTATCAGGGCCTCCGGCGTTGTTCCGCTGTGCCCACCCGTTCCGCCCTGCGGAACGACTGCCCACAGCGAGGCCGTGCGGGGCGTGTGCCCACTGCGAGGCCGTGCGGGGCGTGTGGCCGCAGCGAGGTGCGGGGCGTGTGCCCACTGCGAGGGGGTGGATGAGGGGCGGGTTCTGGTCGCTCGGCCTACAT
>Ga0247820_10002153_pt1 | contig 11075 bp, 17 predicted proteins | sample 13C_Glucose_Day1_2_FD_192480 | JGI IMG/M metagenome (GOLD analysis project Ga0247820, IMG submission 192480) | Soil microbial communities from agricultural site in Penn Yan, New York, United States - 13C_Glucose_Day14 | ecosystem: Environmental > Terrestrial > Soil > Agricultural land | place...
GAGTCCAACAGCCCGCAGGGATACCCCTTGTAATGCGACGCGATACGCGGGAAAATTTTATGTGGATAGCATGGTCCGTTGTCGCCGGACTGATGGCCGCGTTCACTCTTGACTTCTTCATGCGACTGCTGGGAGTACCATGATGGCTGCGATAGTCGGTGTGATATCCATTCACAGCGTTAGTAAACTGTCGATGGTTGCTCTAAACAGCAGGATCGTCTATGACGATCTGGAAAAGATGGAGGCTACGTATCAGCTTCTGCGTGCAGTGCTGCAAGCCAATAATCGTGGCAATGGTTCACGCGACGTTATTGAGATTGAAGGTGCCGATAGCCGACAAACGTTTGTTTGTGCAGATATCGCCACGGTTAACATCCAGGATTATGTCAAGGCAGAAAAGGCCGCAGCAGATACAGAAGGCGTGTATCCCAACCTCTTCAAAAAGAAACAGGACGACGAGTAAATGTGGTTGGCGCGCATGGCGGGGTTCCTATGCCGCTTCGGCGTGCATGAGGAACACTACTATCGGGAGGGCGACGGCATCTGCCGGCACTGCGACAAGCAGAACCCGAACATTAGGAGGTAGTGATGACAAAGGACGACGTTAGGAATATTGCACAGTGCTTGCATGGGCTCGTCGGCTGCATCGAGAACGATGATGGGTCAAATCTTCCATTCAATCAGGACGAGTTCGATCGAACGGTAGATCGCTTTCTATGGGCGATCCATCAGGGCAAGCCTCCCAAGTTCTACGAGGAGAAGTTCCGCCGCGCTTGTCTCGAGGGTACCGGCACGGGGAATATGTTCAGGAAGAGGGGCACATGAGCATAGAGCAATTCTTCGCGTTTGCACGGGAGCGTCACGGCATCTACCTGAAGCGGATGGCTGGCGTTCCTGCTCCCTGGACACAGGATCCTATTCTGCAGAAGTACAAGTTCACGAACGTGTTTCGTGAGCTCGACGCGACGACCGTATGGTTCCGCGAGCACGTGCGCGACCCGCTGCGCAACAGCCCCGACGTGTTGCTGGCCACGGTGCTGTTCCGTTGGTTCAACAGCATTCGCACAGGGGAGGCAATCTTTTCTCAGTTGAACTTTGAAAAGCAAACTGCATGGGAACGTCGAGGGAGACTACTCACACATCATGATATGCTCGGTTGGTGCAGTGAGTTGAGGGCAGTTATCCGTGCTCATTGTGCCGGAGGGCCTATTGTCAACGGTGCCTACATCATCAAGGGCACGGACGGCATGGACAAGCTTTCCGGCGTGCTGGATGCGTTCTATCAATTCATGTCAACGACTCAGCCGACAGACATCGTGCCGTGCAAGACTCTGGCACATTGGAAACAGGTGGCCGACGAGCTCAGGCATCGGCCGATAAAGATGGAAGATGCCTGGGATTGGATGCGACAGTTTCCGTATCAAGGACGGTTCACGGCTTACGAGATCGTCTGCGACTTGCGTTATACCGCGCTACTGGAACGCGCGCCTGATGTGAATACATGGGCCAACGCTGGTCCCGGTGCGATACGTGGCTTGGCGCGGCTGCATGATCGGTTCGTACCCAACGAGGAGAAGCCATCGCGTCTCGCGGCCGAAGCACGCGTATCGAATGAGCAGATGCTGGATGAGATGCGCGAGTTGCTAGCGGATTCTCGCTTCAATTGTTATTGGCCGCAGAAGTGGCCAGCCTGGGAGATGCGCGAGGTCGAGCATACGCTGTGCGAGTGGGACAAGTATGAACGTGCACGCCTTGGTCAAGGCAAGCCGAAGCAGTTATTCAGGTACGCTGCATAATGCCCAAGAGAGAACTGATAGACATCACCGCAGAAATCCGTGCCGAGACCGACAAGGCATGGAAGCTTGACGAGTAGAGGCGCAAGGGGATGATTTGGCTTAGGCGACTTCTAATGTGCTGGTGGGGCGGTTGCGGCGGCCACATCGACCACGACGGCAAGTCCGTCCATTGGTCGTGCCCACGCTGCGGCCGCGTCACACGGTGATTAACCATGAGCGCGAAAAAGATCATATCTGCCCTTAACGACGCGCTCGCCGGTCGAGTTGGGCGCGCGACGGTGCCGAAGTCACAGGTTGAACAGAACGACGACGGCACGTTCACCATGCCCGAATGGCTGGCAAAGGATAAAGGATTCATATGAAAGTCAGGGTCGATCGCGGCGAGAAGGTGCCGCTGTTCAATACGCTATTCATCGAGACCGGTGCGATGTGCAATCGGCACTGCGTCTTCTGCCCGAACCATAACAATGTGCGGCCCGACGAGTTCATGGATTTTGAAGTGATAAAGTCCCTCGTTGATCAACTGGCTGCACTGCGTTACAAGGGACGGGTCAGCCCATTCATATACAATGAGCCGATGCGTGACCCCCGGATACACGAATTCGCTATGCTGGTTGAGCGCAAGCTTCCCAGCGCGTGGTTCATGATCAGTACGAATGGGGATTATTTCAAGTATCGTACCGATATTATGAGTTTGCTGGCGGCCGGATGCCGCAGCTTGCAAATCAACATCTACAGCGAATGGGACAACAATCCGGAGCGACGAGCGGCTGGCATAGCGCGCGCCGAGGAGCGGCTGGCGCAGATGGTCGAGATGTCTGCTGAACTTGGTGATGGGCCGCACGTCTACCGCAAGCCGCGCAAGGGTAAGATCCACTTGAGCGTGGAGCGCAAGTTCGGCACTACGGCAGATGACCCGCGCCTTGGTGGCACGTTTGAGCTCCAGAACAGATCTGGAAACATCGACTGGCTACAGCCGGCGATTACCGAGCCATTGGAGAAAGGCTGCACGCGCCCATGGCGTACGCTGAACATCAATTGGCGTGGCGACGCCATCCTCTGCTGCAACGATTATCATGGCGTGGTGCCGCTGGGCAATGTGCATTCGCAGTCTCTGGAGAATATCTGGAACGGGGAAGGCTTCAACAAGTACCGATTATTTTTGCAAAACCGACGACGGGATATAGCATTATGTTCAAACTGCGACTTTGGTGGCGGAGCTTACCAGCATATGTGCCGGCCGGTGACATTCGGCCGGGATAAAGATCGGCGCCTACTCGCCGCAACTTAACTCTTGTCTGTTTAGTAGGAAACAGAACATTAAGGAGATGAGACGTGACTAACAGTTCAGATCGACGATCTTCAGGTCAAGTCCGTGCCGGTTTTGTAAAAACCGGGAGACTTTCTTTCCACGATATCGGCCTCATGGGTGGGAGGAAGGGTATGTGGTGCTTCTCCCCGGATAAAGATACCGTGGCAGTCAACACCGATGCACTAGAGGCCCTCGAGTATAATGAGGAAGTTGAGTGGTTCGCGTTGGAAGCGGGGTTGATCCCGGAAGTTAGAATCGTGGAGAGGAGAGAGTTCATGCTCTTGTGTGAGCGTGCTACTTTCCGTCAGGATGACTTCCTGGTAATCGCGATGCTACCGTGGTGGAACCTTGTAAGACAAAACCGAGCCGCTGAACAACGGCGGCAGCAACCACAACCGCAACAGCCGCCGCAACAGCCGCCGCAACAGGATTCCTTCGAGGTTCATTTCGACGGTGATCCGGCAGAAACCATCAAGGCTCTGGGACAAGGAATGAACATCTCAGAGTTCCACAATGGTAATCCAACGATTACGACGTTCGTGCGCGCATTTCGTAGTCGTCGGAAAATCGTGTCCTTTACTGTGAAGGACATGGCTTTTTAACAAGGAGAGCCGGCGTGAGGATCTACGTCCCATCACGTGGACGGTACAGCACGAAGTTCATCGGAGGGGCGCAATCGCCTCTCCGTTGGGCGCCGCAGGACCGTCTGACCTACGTCGTTCGCGATGATGAATATGATCGCTATCGGCGTTTCATCAGTACATGGTGGCCGCAGATCGAAGTCGTTGCGTGCGGCGCGCCAGAGAACTTGAGCAAGAAGCGTGTGTGGATTGCGCAGTTCGCGCAAAGCCGGGGGGAAGAGCTCCACATGCAGTGCGACGACGACGTCAAGCTGTATGTGCGCAAGTCGCCCGATGTTGTGAACCTGCGGGACGTTACTGCGCAGGACGTGCAGATCATGCTGGAGCGCGTGGAGGAGGCTCTGGACCGGTACCCCATGGTCGGCATCAGCGCGCGTGAGGGCAACAATTATGCAGGTGTCGGTGAGCCACCAATGATCAAGGAGTGCACACGGTCCATGCGGCTGTATGCGTTCCGCACCGAGGATCTGCTCTCGATCGACAGTGGTCGCATGCCGGAGATGGCGGACTTCGATACGGTGCTCCAGTTCCTCGAGCGAGGACAGAAGAACGCTGTGCTGTACTATTGGGCGCAGCATCAGCCGAAGACGCAGCATCCAGGAGGATGCGCCGCATATCGCACTCATGCGACACATGAAGCCGCGGCGTATAAGCTGGCGGAACTGCATCCTGGCGTCATCCGTATCGTCCAGAAAGAGAACAAGGGTGGCGGGGAGTTTGGCACGCGTACCGAGGTCGCGGTGCAGTGGCAGAAGGCATGGCGGCAACGGGAGGCCGCAGAATGACAGAATACTCTGTTTACGAAATCGAATACAGTTATCATCAACGCTTGGGGGATTGGCACGCGCAAGACGACTTTCGTCCGGGCGGGGTGTCTTCTTCTAGACACTCTGAAAAGAGGTTGATCGTAGCTAAGTCTGAAGGGGCGGCGGTTAGCTGGTTGAAGGAGAAACATCAATTCTGGCCGAAAGATCATAAATTAGAATACTCTAAACCGAAATGTCTCGGCCAAGCAAAATTATTGATAGAGATGTGATGCGTCCGCTCGTACTCAGCGCTGGCTACATGGGACAGCACGATTGGTTCCTATGGCAGATGCTGAATGAGCGGATGCCGTCTGTTACCTTGGAGAAATATCAAAGCACGTTTGAGCGTGGCAGTACGCGCGACAAGGTGAACACTGCCGGTCGCACTGTGTTGTTGTTGGGCGAAGCTGCATGTGCAGCGTTTCTTACTGATTGGATCGACATCGTTCATCCAATACATAAGACTGATGGCACGGTTTTCCGATGGATCTACTTGCCTAGCAGTGAATGGTATAACGACGAGGTTAACCGTATAATAGTCGGCATGTTGTTGGAGGATCTTTATGTCAATCATGGTTAACCAATGACCTGGACGCTGAACGTGCGCAATGTATGCGGGGCATTGGCCGAGGGTGTGGACCTGCTGTGCGACCGTGGATTGCGTGAATTTTCGCGTGCTGGGGATGTATTGGTGGCACCATGGCCAGTCGTCACCTACACGCGATGGCCGCAGGAGCGTGTGCTGTTCTCCGTGGTCCGCGACGCCAATCCATTCTTTCACTTGATGGAAGCCTTGTGGATGCTGGCCGGCAGGGACGATGCCGAATTTCTCAATCAATATGTGAGCGACTTCGGCGAACGCTTTGCAGAACCCGACGGTCGCATCCACGGTGCCTATGGCCACAGGTGGCGTTACGCCATGGGGTTTGATCAGATTCAAGAAGCCATTAACAAGTTGAAGCGTAATCCGAAGGACCGACAAGTCGTCATCCAGATGTGGGATGCACGTACATACGACCCTGGACAAACTGGCTACAATGATCTTCTCGGTGATTGGAAGGACCGTCCTTGCAACACGCACATCTATTTGCGCGTGCGGGAAAATGAAATACTCGCAGCGTCTGAAGGTACGAATCATACGCCTGTCCTGGATTTAACAGTCTGTTGTCGCAGCAACGATATTGTCTGGGGTGCACATGGTGCCAATGCGGTGCAGTTCAGCATTCTACAAGAGTACATCGCGGCACACTTGGGCATCGGTATTGGAACGTTGATCCAATTCAGCAATAACTACCATGTCTATGTTTCGATGATTGATCTATTGCGCAAGCGTGCCGGCAATGCACCCTTCCTTGAAGGCAGCATGGTAGCTGATAATCGTTATGCTGAGATTGGTCCAGATAGACCACCGATGTTGCCATTGGTGGATGACTTAGCGTCGTTTGACGAGGAACTAGTGTTTGTACTCAAGGGAACCACGTTCTTCGATCATTGTAGCTACTGGCAGACAAAGAATAGATTTCTTAAGATGGTGTTGTGCATGCGTGCTGCGCACCATGCATGGAGGAACAGTAAGGATAAATATGAATGGCAGGAGGTCATCGCCAAGGCACCACGTTGTGATTGGACCATCGCGTGTGTCGAATGGCTGGAGCGCCGTACACGAGCAAAGGGAGCTGAGCAATGAGACTGAAACGTTATGCCGTTACGGTGAGCGACAACTGGACACCGATGCACACGTTCTGGACGCTCAAGGGTGCGTTCAACTTCTACGAAAAACACCAATCTGCTGCCCTGTTCAAATGGCACAAGGGCGCTTGGTGGCAACGGTTCGGCAAGTATGGTGATGAACGCAAGGCTTATCTCGAAGGTGGAGCGATATATCCATCGAACCTGCATCCAACGTCTAACCTTGAGGCAGCACTCAAGCGCCCTCTATATATGCGACGCCGCGAGGAGGAAGACGAACTGGAGCGCAAGCGGCGCCGACGCCGCGAGGAGGAAGAGAACAGCAGCAATACGAACCTAGCGCTTGCCGCTACAACTGCGGCTGTTGTGGCGACGGTTGTGAGCAGCGACTCAGCGGAAGCTGCACCCGCTCCGTTCAGTTCAGGCGGCGGTGACTCTGGTGGTGGCGGTGCATCAGCATCGTACAGCAGCGACAGCGGGAGTAGCTACAGCAGCAGTAGTAGCGATAGTGGTGGTGGCAGTGGAGGCGGTGGTGGCAGTGGAGGCGGCGAGTGATACAGGATCCGCGGCGCGCGTTGCAAGTTACTCGTTATCACACGTGGCCGCGGTTGCGGGAGCAGTCGGTCGGCGAGCACAGCATGCAGGTCATGCGCATTCTGCTGGCTATCTGGCCTGACTGCTCCCGTGAGCTACTGATGCACTGCCTCGTCCACGACATCGGCGAGACAGTATCGGGGGATCCTCCGTACCCCGTCAAGCGGGACAACCCCGTGCTGAAAGCTGAGTGTGACCGCATCGAGCGTAGCGCGCATCTCTCCATGTGCATTCCATGGGGCTTGCCGGCACCACAGGCGTTGACAGAAGTTGAACGCGCGGTGTTCAAGCTGGCCGAGTTTATCGAGATGTGGGAATGGGGTCTTCATGAGATCCGTTTGGGCAATGATTACGCGGTGCTGGTCCGCGATCGGTGCCGGCAAGCCATGGATCGCATCCTCTCCTCCGGGGGGATGGTATGCGAAAAACTGGCAAGAAACTATATCAAACGCAGGGAGCACGCAGATGGAAAGCGACAAGCTGAAGTATCATCGGCACCTGGACGCCATCGCAGCAATGGACGTGTCGCTGGTGAAGGAGAAGGACAAGAGCTACGGAGCGAGTTGGAAGAAGCGCGGGGGGATCTTCGCATTCGCGATGCTGGCGCGCAAGTGGGATCGTCTGGAGGAGATCCTGGCGATGCCGCAAATGCAGACGAGGGACGGAGTCTCGAGGACCGCGGCTAGATCCGATATCTTTGAAGCGATCACGGCTGAGCCAGATCCTGGCAGGGACGGCACCACGCTCGCCGAGGTTCGCGACTTGCGCCGCTACCTGCTCCTCGTCGAAGCTGAGATGGTGGAGCGGGGTGCCGTTGGCGAACCGGTCAAGTTTACCGAGTTTGAATGGAAACCGACGCCGCCTTTTATCAAATTCGTAAAGCCCGGCACGCCGGAGGATGGTGGACACCACGCACAGCAAGACGGCGGCAATGGCTGGGATCGCCTTGACGATGGGCTGGAATTCGGTGAATATGCACAAGCTGGCATTCCGTGCATTCCTGCTGGAACTAATTATGGCATTGTAGATCGGTCCCGTGTGAAGGAAGAACTCTGGGAACACCTGCCGCGTCTTCACCTTGAGTTGAACAACAAGGAATGGGAGGATCTGCCGCCGTACTACCAGATGCTCTATTTCTGGGACAAGTACAGTAGCAAGTGGATGATGGGGAATATGTATCGTGAAGTCTGGGGCAAAGCGGCGTAACTATCACATCGGTGGCGAACAGCTTCCGCTGATAACGCCAGAAAGCAACTGGGAGCCGCCGACCGAGCTCCCAGATTTGCGCCGTGTGCCGTTGCTGGCCATGGACACCGAGGAGCGTGACGAGTCGCTGATACGCAAGCGCGGCTCGGGCTGGCCATACAAGGCAGGCTACATCGCCGGCATGTCCATCGCATGGGAAGGTGGCGCGTTCTATGCGCCTGTGCGGCACCCCGAGACAGCATGCTTGGACTACGACGCGGTCGGTCGTTGGCTCGCTGATCACATCGCAGCCGGTTGTCGCTTCATAACGCATCATGGCTCGCACGACTGGGGCTGGATCTGTGCGCAATGGGGTATACCGTTTCCCCCTGGTCTTCAGCTCGATGATACCGAAGCCATGGCGATGACGGTGGATGAGAACCGCCTAAGCTACAGCCTGGAGAATTTGTGCGTCTGGCGCAACGTACGCGGCAAGGACGAGGTAGCCTTGCGCGAGGCGGCGAACGCATATGGCATAGATCCAAAAGCCGACCTATGGCGCTTGCCGGCGCGCTACGTTGGCCCATACGCCGAGCAGGATGCACGCGCCTTGCTGCCATTGGCCGAATCCCTGCTGGCCACGATACGGAGCGAGGAGACAGAGGCAGCGTACCGCCTTGAGATGGATTTAATGCCGACCGTGCTGGCCATGCGCAAGCGTGGCATACGCATCAACGTGGAACGTGCGCGTCAAGCGAAGATAGATATCATACAGCAGCGCGACGCCGTGTTGATGGAGCTCGCCGGCAATCTCGGGTGCCGAGTGTCGATCGAAGACTGTCGCAGCAATCGCAAGCTGGTGCCATGGTTCGAAGAGCAAAAGATTAACTTTCCATACACCGAGAAGGGTGCACCATCGTTCTCGGCGCAGTGGATGCGCAAGCATACACATTGGTTGCCGCGTCTCGTAGCGCGCGCCGAGCAGTTGACCGAGGCCGCGGACAAGTTCGTGCAAGGCTTCATCCTGGACTACGCGCATCAGGGTCGCTTGCACGCGCACATCAACCAGTATCGCGGAGAGGAAGGTGGCACGCGGAGCTTCCGTTTCTCCTACGCTGATCCCCCGTTGCAGCAGATGCCGGCCCGCGATGGTGAACTGGCGCCGCTTATACGCGGGTTCTTTGAGCCAGAGCCGGGGGAAGAATGGGCCGCGCCAGATTATTCACAACAGGAATATCGGTTGATTGTCAGCTACTCCAAGAAGATTGGAGAGGCGCAGCGGCATAAATCAGACTGGCACGCCATGGTCGCAGATAAGGCTACCGAGGCAGCACAGCGATACATCAATGATCCGGATACTGACTTTCATGTTCTCGTGGCGGATTGGACTGGGCTCGACCGCAAGCCGGCAAAGGACACGAACTTCGCCAAGGCGTTCGGGGCGGGAGTGCCGAAGTTTGCCACCATGATCAACAAATTGCGTGAAGAAGCGCAACAGATCTACGACCTGTATGATAACGAATTGCCTTTCGTCAAGGAGTCTTCGGAGTTCTGCAAGCGTCTGGCGGACAATCGCGGATACATGGTCTTGCTGGATGGCGCACGCAGTCACTTCGATATGTGGGAACCGGCATGGTACGACAAGGGCGAGGGATGGGTTGCACCTGGACCGTTGGACTATGCCAAGGCGAAATGGCCGAACAGGCGCTTGCGGCGGTCGCATACGCACAAGGCGTTCAACCGGCTGATACAAGGGTCGGCCGCGCGCATGATGAAGCTGGCCATTCGTGACTGTGCGCGTGAGGGCTTAATACCGTTGATCCAGATGCACGACGAGCTCGGCTTCAGCGTTTCATCACGCGAGCAGGTAGTGCGCATCGTGGAGCTGATGGTGAACTGCGTCAAGCTGGAAGTACCGGTCAAGGTGGATGCCGAGGTTGGCCCGACATGGGGCGGAGTGAAATGACAGTCTACGTTGATGATATGAAAGCAGACTACGAACCATCGCACCGGCACGGGTTCAAGTATGTGATGAGCCATATGTTTGCCGATACCGAGGATGAACTGCACGCGATGGCAGACAAGATTGGCGTGCTGCGCAAGTGGTACCAAGGCGACCATTACGATATCACGCAGTCTAAGCGTGCGCTTGCCGTGCAGGCAGGCGCGAAAGAGATTACCGTCCGTGAGATGGCGCGCATGGTCATGGCGCAACGACGGAGCCGTGCTGGATTGGCTAATGATTGACGGCGGCCTCCGGCGCCTGTTCCAACAGCATCTGCCATGGGTGCACTGGCAGGCGGTCGAAACGGGAATGACCGGCAGAGGGATCCCGGACCTGAATTACTGTGCCCGCGGCGTGGAAGGCTGGGTCGAGTGTAAGCAAACAACGGGATGGGCTGTAGGGCTCCGGCCGGAGCAAGTGGCATGGCTGGCGCGCCGTACGCGGGCAGGCGGCCGATGTTGGGTTGCCGTGCGCCGCAAGTGCCCCGCTGGACCTCGGCGGGTCGTCGCTGACGAGCTTTGGCTGGTGCCCGGTACCCATGTCGTCCCCCTGCACCGCGAAGGACTACGCGCCGTCCTGGGCGACGGCGGCGCGCAAGGCATTTGGGTAGGTGGTCCGGCCGCGTGGGACTGGCGTGAAATAGCGGCGTGCCTGGATTTACACAACTCGGTTTAGTTTTGAACTAGTCGTGTAAAAGGCTCTGAATCAGAAGTCCATCAGCAATATCAACAACTTAGCATCTATATGTATAGGCTCAGGCAAGTAAATCGCCAGTTTGTTATGGTCAGGCCCATCTTACCTGGTCGATTTTGCGATTTGCTAAGTACCGATAATCACTCGATTTTAGGAGCCTGGAGGTATTATGGTAGGGGGGTTCATAATCCGAGAATGGGTTACATAATCTGATGTTTTTGTAACCTGGTTTCTCGGAATCGCCGCGCCAGATAGGGCATCTGGCGCGGTAGTTTGGGAAGCATATGCTAAAAGCATAAATATGCTTCCCAGTGCGAGACGTTATGCAGCCCACGAAGGTTGCGGGAACTTCGG
>Ga0247820_10002154_pt1 | contig 11058 bp, 10 predicted proteins | sample 13C_Glucose_Day1_2_FD_192480 | JGI IMG/M metagenome (GOLD analysis project Ga0247820, IMG submission 192480) | Soil microbial communities from agricultural site in Penn Yan, New York, United States - 13C_Glucose_Day14 | ecosystem: Environmental > Terrestrial > Soil > Agricultural land | place...
GAGCGCGGCGAGACTCGACAGGGTTGGCGCGGGCCGATGGGGCGCAACCGCCACGCGGCGGGCGAGACGGTCCAGCGCGACGCTCGCTGCGCGCAGCAGCGCCGCGGTGAACAGGCGCGCGGTGCGGCGGGCGGGGTGCTCCGGCGCGGGGGTGGCCCAGGGCAAGGTCTTCATCATGGTGCGGCTCCTCGGAGGGACTTGCAAGCGAAGCGGCCCGGGTGCTGGCGCAACCCGGGCCGCTGGCGCGAGCCGGACGGCTACCGCGCGTGCGCCCCGGAGGGGGCCAGACCATGGACCGACAGACAGGCCAAGCCTGCGACCCGCGCAGCGGCCTGGCGGCCGGCGAAGATCGAAGGAAGGGCGTGGACTGGGAACATGGATCTCCTGTTGAACAAATGACTTGCGCAAATGATAAACATCAGATTATCTGCGTGCAAGCTGGAACAACCCCCTAAGGCTAGGGAGTCAGCGTTTGCGTTTCAGCGGCGCCACGCCCGCCTGGGTGCGCAGCCAGAGCGCATGAGTCTCTTCCTGGCCCGCGGGGGCGGTCGGTGCGGGACGAGGCGGCGGCGCGGAAGGCGAAGGGGTCAGCGCTTCGCCGAGCAACTCGAGCAGGCGTGAGCGGGCGCGTTGGGGGTGGCGCCGGTAGTACGTGAGCACGAGGCCGACGATGAAGCGCTCGTCGTCGTCCTGCGGCAGGCCCTCGGCAGCGGCGGGGACATCGGACGCGGGGGCGTGTGGCTGGTCCATCCATCCGTAGGGCTTGTGGCACAGCTGCTCGAACTGCCTCGCCAGGCGCTCGCCGATCTGGCGCGACCGGCTCTTGATCTGGCTCCAGTAGCTCGGTTGGATCTGCAGGCGCTCGGCGAACCGCCGCTCCAGGCCGCGCAGCGTCGCGGCATCCGCGTGCTTGACATTCTGGTGAACGAACTCCTCGAACAGCGCGAGCGCGTTGTCGAGCCGGATTCTGGCGACGTCGGGGAGGCCGGATGGCATGTTGCCGATGATAAAGGGGTGTTCACTTGCTGATCGGCGGATTTGCGCCACCATGGAAGCTCGCCCAGCAGGAGCACGAACATGCGAACGGTGATGCTGCCCCATGGAGAGGAAATTCCGGCGCTGGGGCTGGGCACCTGGCGCATGGGCGAGTCCGCGACCGCGCACGGGCCGGAGGTTGCGGCGCTTCGCACCGCGTTCGAGATCGGCTGGCGGGTGGTGGACACCGCGGAGATGTACGGGGACGGCGGTGCCGAGACGGTGCTCGGCGAGGCGCTCGACCAGGCCTTGCGCGCCGGCGCGGTGGCACGCGACGACTTCTTTGTGGTGTCGAAGGTGCTGCCGCAGAACGCGAGCGCCCGGGGGACGCTGGAGGCCTGCGAACGCAGCCTGCGACGGCTCAACCTGGCTTGCATCGACCTCTACCTGCTGCACTGGCGCGGCGCCCACCCGCTCGAGGCCACCGTCGGCGCCATGGAGACGCTGCAGCAGCGCGGCTGGATCCGTCACTGGGGCGTCAGCAACTTCGACAAGGACGACATGCTGGAGCTGATGGCCGTGCCGGGAGGCGCCGCGTGCGCAGCCAACCAGGTCTATTACTCGCTGAGCGAGCGCGGCGTGGAATACGATCTCCTGCCCTGGCAGCGCGTACGGCAGATGCCGCTGATGGCGTACTGCCCGCTGGACCGCGGTGCGCTGGGGCGTCACCCGTCCCTGGCCGCGCTGGCCGAGCGTGTCTCGGCGACGCCTGCACAGGTGGCACTGGCCTGGGCATTGGGGCAACCTGGAGTGATGGCGCTGCCCAAGGCGGTGCGTGCGGCACACCTGCGCGAAAACCTCGCTGCCGCCGAGATATCGCTCGATGCCTCGGCGCGGTCCACGCTGGACCGGCTGTTTCCCGTGCCACGGCGCAAGCAGCCGCTCGCGATGACGTGATGCCACGGACCGGAGCGGCCTGGGCACCTCGTTTGCTTACAGTCCGCGGGGGCTACAACGACCACCAAGTGGGGAGCGCTCATGGGGATGCTGTTCATTTCGGCTGCTGTCGCCGCGGCGCTCAACCACGGCATGGCGATGGAAGATCCCCCGGACGCCTTCGCGCAGTGCGTGATCGAAACCGCCGCCCTGCCCGTGGACAGCCGCGCCGGCCCTTTGCTCGTGTCGCTGTCCGAGAGCCCGCCGGCCGTTGCGCCGGCTTCGCTCGGGGACCCATGGGGACAGGCGGCGCTGCGCCCGTACGACGTGATGTCGAGCCTGGGGTCGGGCAACGTGCCTGCGATGCCGCAGGGCCTCACGCTCGCCGACGCACCGGCGGTGTTGCCGGACGGAAGCCCGTTGACGTGGGTGCTGGCTGGCGTCGGCCTGCTGGGCGTGCTTTATGTGCGCCGCACGCGGGCCTGAACACCGCCGCGGCTACTCCTCGTCCTTCACGTGGTACTGCGCGATGAGCTGCTGCTGCATGGTCGGCGGCACCGGGTCGTAGTGGGACAGCTCGATCGTGTAGCGCCCTTGCCCGCTGGTCATCGCGTTCAGCCGTGACTGGTAGCCGGACAGCTCGGACATCGGCACGAGACCGCGCACGACGACCTGGCCGGCGATGGTGTTGGTCGTGCCGCTGACCTGCCCGCGCTTGGCCGCCAGGTCGCCCGTGATGTCGCCCATGGCCGACTCGGGCGCGGTGATCTCGACGGTGACCACCGGCTCCAGCACGACCGGGCGCGCCTCGCGCACGGCTGCCATGAAGGCCTTCTTGCCGGCGGTGGCGAAGGCGATCTCCTTGCTGTCCACGCTGTGGTGCTTGCCGTCGTAGACGATCACGCGCACGTCCATCACGGGGTAGCCCGCCACGACGCCGCCTTCCAGCGCCAGGCGGACGCCCTTCTCGACCGCGGGCATGAACTGGCCTGGAATGGTGCCGCCCTTGACCTGGTCGAGGAATTCGAAGCCGCCGCCGCGGGGCAGCGGCTCGACGCGCAGGAAGACTTCGCCGAACTGGCCGGCGCCGCCCGTCTGCTTCTTGTGCCGATGGTGCCCCTCGGCCTTGGCAGTGATCGTCTCGCGATAAGCGATGCGCGGCGGCCGGGTGTTGACCTCGAACTTGTACACGTCGCGCAACCGCTCCAGCAGGACGCGCAGGTGCAGGTCGCCCAGGCCGTAGACGATGGTCTCGTTGGTGGCTGCCACGTGCTCCACCCGCAGGCACGGATCTTCGTCGACCAGCTTCTGCAGGATCTCCCACATGCGCTGCTCGTCGCCGTGGCGCTTGGGCTCGATGGCCAGGCCATGCACCGGCACGGGAAAGTCGAGCGGCTTCAAGTGGATGTGATCGTCCTCGGCGGCGTCGTGGAGCACGGCGTCGAAGTGGAGGTCGTCGACCTTCGCCACGGCGCAGATGTCGCCCGGCACACCCTCCTGCACCTCGACGTGCTCCTTGCCCTGCAGCATGAAGAGATGCCCGACCTTGAACGGCTTGCGGCCGTCGCCGATGTAGAGCTGGCTGTCCTTCGTGACGGTGCCCTGGTGGATGCGGAACACGCCCATGCGGCCGACGTACGGGTCGACCGTGACCTTGAAGACATGGGCCAGCACATGGCGGGACGGATCGGGGGCGGCTTCGATCGGCTGCGCCTCGGCGCCCTCGCCCTCGAGGAATTGCGGCGGGTTTCCTTCGGTGGGGTTGGGCAGCAGCTTGTCGATGATGTCCAGCAGCTCGGGCACGCCGGCGCCGGTGCGCGCCGAGACGAAGCACACGGGGATCAGGTGCCCTTCGCGCAGGGCCTGCTCGAGCGGGGCGTGAAGCTCGCCGGGATCGACGTCGCCGTCGTTGAGGTAGCGGTCGACGAACGCGGCATCGACCTCCACGACCTGCTCGACGAGCGCACGATGGGCGCCGTCGACCGAGGAGAAGTCGGCGTTGCCCTCGCGGTTGAAGAAGCAGTCGACGACGCGAGCGCCGCCGTCCGCGGGCAGGTTCAGCGGCAGGCACTCGCGTCCGAACGCGGATTGGATCGCGGCCAGCAGGCCGCCGAGATCGGTGGCGGCGTCGATCTTGTTGACGATGAGCAGGCGATCGAGCCGGCGCGCGGCGGCGTACTCCATCATGCGAACGGCCATCGGCTCGACGCCGGTGCTGGCGTTGATCACGATGGCGGCGGTGTCGACCGCTTCCAGCGCCGGCAGCGACTGGCCGACGAAGTCCGGCGCGCCGGGGGTGTCGACGAGGTGGATGCGCGTTTCGCCGCGCGACAGGTGCATCAGCGACGTGTTCAGCGAGTGCTGCATGCGACGCTCGAGCGGATCGTAGTCGCTCACCGTGGCGCCGCGCTCCAGGGTGCCCTGGGCGCCGATGGCGCCGGCGGCGTGCAGCAGGGCTTCCGCCAGGCTGGTCTTGCCGGCCGCCGCAGGTCCGACGAGGGCAAGGGTGCGGATGGCGGCGGTGCCGCCGGAGGATGGGCTCGGCATGCGGGGTCTCCTCGGGTTGTCGGTCCAGCCTAAGGGATGGCCGGCCGCTGCACAAGCGGGCCGCGTCGGCAAAGTTGATAAGACCTATGCTCGCCGCCATGACGGATTCGCCGCCGGCTCGTGTGCTGCCCGCCATTGTGCTGGCGCAATTCGCCGGCACCTCGCTGTGGTTCGCCGTCAACGCCGTGATGGGCGACCTCCAGCGCGAGCTCGGCTGGCCCGCACAGGCGGTGGGCACGCTGACGTCCGCGGTGCAGCTCGGGTTCATCGCCGGGACGCTGGTGTTCGCGCTGCTCGCGGTGGCCGACCGGTTCTCGGCCCGCCACGTCTTCCTGGCCTGCGCACTCGCCGGGGCGGCCTGCACGGTGATGGCGTGGCTCTCGGTGCGACACTTCGCCGCGCTGCTGGGCTGGCGCGCGGCGACCGGCTTCTTCCTGGCGGGCATCTACCCGGTGGGCATGAAGATCGCGGCGCAGTGGTATCCGAAAGGGCTGGGGGCCGCGCTCGGGCTGCTGGTGGGGGCCCTGGTGCTCGGGTCCGCCATTCCTCACGCGCTGCGGGCGGCCGGCGCCGCACTGCCGTGGCCGAGCGTGATGCTGGGCGTGGCCGCCCTCGCCGCGGCCGGCGGGGTGCTCCTCGTGCGGCTGGTGCCCGAGCCCGCGCATGCCGCGGCGCGCGTGACCACGCTGCAGTGGCGGGCGCTCGGCATGCTCGCGACGGATCGCAGGATGCGGGGTTCGGTGCTCGGCTACTTCGGCCACATGTGGGAGCTCTACACGATGTGGGTGCTCGTGCCGGCCATCCTGGCGACACGACTGGCGGGGACGCCGCTGTCGTGGGCGTCGTTCGCCGTCATCGCGGCGGGGTTCGTGGGATGCGTGGGCGGCGGCCATGCCGTGCGCCGCTTCGGCAGCGCCCGCGTGGCTGGCGCTCAGCTGGCCGTGAGTGGCGCCTGCTGCCTGGCGGCGCCGTGGCTGATGGAGGCGCCGGCACCGTGGTTCGCGGTCTGGATGCTGCTGTGGGGTGTGACGGTGGTCGGCGATTCGCCGCAGTTCTCCACGTTGACGGCCCGCAACGCGCCGCCGGCGGCCGTGGGCAGCGTGCTGACGCTCACCAACTCGATCGGGTTCGCGATCTCCATCGCCAGCATCGAGCTCTTCGTGGGCCTCGCGCAGCAGCGAGCGCTCGCGACGCTGCTGCCGTGGCTTGCCGTGGGGCCGATCCTCGGGCTGGCGGCGATGGCTTCGCTGATGCGCGAGCGCGCCTGAGTGGCGCGGCGCCGGCGCCACGGCGCTGGTAAGCATCGGTAACCCGAACTGGGGCCGTGACTTCGGTCGCATCGTCCCGGCACGCACCGCGCCAAGATCGCAGGCATGCGCACGATCCGCCTCAACGACGACGCCCCCGCCCGGCGGTTGCCCTTCGGCAGCACGGAGTGGGCTGCCGAGTCGTGCCTCGCGGAGTGGTCGCAGTTCGAGCGCGAGTGGCTCGGGCCCGATCCGCGGCAGCGCAAAGGCGGCCGTCGTCGCCGCGAGCCGCTGTCGCCGAAGGCTGCGGCGTGCGCCGGCGTGGCCGTCGGTGCAGTCGTGATGGTGTGCTGGAGCCTGCTCGGCACGTTCCTGACGCATTGACGCCCGGGCCCCCGATTCGAAGGGGGTCGCCGGTGTGGAGCATGGCGCAGGCTTGCGGCTTGCATCCTTCCCCCGGAGGATTCGCATGGCATCCTTTCCAGCATGAAGACGTTGCAGCGCCTGACGCACCTGAAGAAGATCGACCGCCTTCTGCGCTGGTCGCGCATGTTGCCGTTCGGGCCGACGTTCTCCGCACGCCTGCAGCGCCTGGTTGGCGCCTACGACGCGGTTCGGCCGGACCAGCACCAGAAGTTGCGGTGGACGCTGGAGAACGAAGGATTCCGCCATGGCCCGGTGGCCGACTGGCTCTGGCGCGAAACCCAGGCGGTGCAGGCGCATGCCCGCGTGGCGGCCGTCGTCGCCGTGCCGGACCCTACTGAAACGCGACCTCCGCAAAGCTTCTGAGCTTGCGGCTGTGGAGCTGGTCCAGGCGCTGCCGGCGCAGGATGTCCAGCGCCCTCATGCCGATGCGCAGGTGCTGGTCGACGCGCTCGCGGTAGAACTGGTTCGCCATGCCGGGCAGCTTGATCTCGCCGTGCAGCGGCTTGTCGCTGACGCACAGCAGCGTGCCGTAGGGCACGCGGAAGCGGAAGCCGTTGGCGGCGATCGTGGCGCTTTCCATGTCGAGCGCAATCGCGCGGCTCTGGCTGAATCGCCGCTCCGGGCCGCGGTGGGGCAGCAGCTCCCAGTTGCGGTTGTCGGTGGATGCGACCGTGCCGGTGCGCATGATGCGCTTGAGCTCATAGCCCTTGAGCTGCGTGACGTCGGCCACGGCGGCCTCCAGCGCGAGCTGCACCTCGGCCAGCGGCGGGATCGGCACCCATAGGGGCAGGTCTTCGTCGAGGACGTGGTCTTCGCGCACGTAGCCGTGGGCCAGCACGTAGTCGCCGAGCTGCTGCGTGTTTCGCAGGCCAGCGCAGTGGCCGAGCATGAGCCACGCGTGCGGGCGCAGCACGGCGACGTGATCGGTGATGGTCTTTGCGTTGGCGGGGCCGACGCCGATGTTCACCATGGTGATGCCGCTGCGATCGGGCCGCACCAGATGGTAGGCGGGCATCTGCGGCATGCGCGGCGGCGCCTCGCCGAGCTCGTCGCCCGGCTGCTCCGGCAGGCCGGCACGCCGCGTGACCACGTTGCCGGGCTCCACGAAAGCGACGTAGCCGTCCGGGCCGGCCGGGTCGGCATGCTGCGGCTCCCCTTCGAGCAGGCCGCGCTGCGTCGGGGCCTCGCCCATCAGCTCGCGGCCGAGACGCACGAATTCGTCGATGTAGAACTGGTAGTTCGTGAACATCACGAAGTTCTGGAAGTGCTCGGGCGCGGTGCCTGTGTAGTGGCGCAGCCGGTGCACCGAGTAGTCGACCCGCTGCGCCGTGAACAGGGACAGCGGCAGCGGCTCGCCGATGGGCGGCTCGTACGTGCCGTTGGCAATGCCGTCGTCCATCGCGGCGAGATCGGGCAGGTCGAACAGGTCGCGCAGCAGGAGGCGGCGCTGGAGCGTGAGCGTGCCCTCGACGTGGTCGTGCTCGGCGAAGGAGAAGTGGATGGGGATCGGGTGGCTCGAAAGACCGACCTCCAGCGGCACGCCGTGGTTGCGCAGCAGCAGTTCGAACTGCTCGAGGTAGTAGCCGGTGAAGAGATCCGGGCGGGTCAGCGTGGTCTCGAACGTGCCGGGACCGGCGACGAAGCCGTAGGCCAGCCGTGAATCGGCGCGCGCCACGGTGTTGGTGTGGACCCGCACGTACGGATAGCACGCACGAACGCGCTGTACCGGGTCGTTGCCGGCGAAGAAGGCGTTGAGCTGCTCGCGCAGGAACGCGATGCCCTGCTCGTACAGCAGGCGTACGTGGGCGAGCGCACTGGCGGCGTCGGAGAAGGTCTGCGTGGTCTGGAGTCGGGTGCGTGGGCCCATGGGTGCCTATTCTGACCGGTGTCTGGATGGTGTCGGGCGAGGCCTACAGGAGCGCCGGCCGCGTCCCGACCCGCCTTTCAGTGCGCGCTGCCTGCGCGTGGGCCGCCGTGCGCGGGACGATGCTGGTGTCCCGGCTTCCGCCGGCGATCCTGAACACAGCAAGGAGTCAGCGATGCAGATGCAGAAGATTTCGACCCTGGTGTCGGTGGCCGCGCTGGCCGCGCTCACCGCGTGCTCGTCGGAGCCGACCCGCAGCGACGCGATGCCCGGCGTGTCCACCAGCATGGAGAGGCAGACGTCGCAGTACGGGCGCGTGACCAGCATCGAGACGACCGAGCGCAAGAAGGTGAGCGGGCGCGTCCTCGGCGCGGTGCTCGGCGCGGCCATCGGCAGCCAGGTGGGCAGCGGAACCGGGCGTGCGGCCGCCGTGGGCCTGGGGGCCGTGGGCGGCGCCGTGGCAGGGAACCAGGTCGACCAGCGGCGTGCCGACGGTGTCTATCGCGTCACCGTGCGCTTCGACGACGGCTCGACCCGCCAGTTCGACTTCGAGCGCGTGGAAGACCTGCGGGTCGGCGACCGCGTGAAGTGGGAGAACGGCGAGATCTATCGCGCCTGAGTACGTTCGTTCGATGGGCGCCGCGCCGGAGCGTTCATCGACGGCAGCGCCGGCTTGACGACGCCGGCCTCTGCCACCTTCTCTATGCGCTCTGCGCGAGCGACCTGGTCCTGCAGCACCTGGTGATAGGAGGCCAGCAGGACCACGGCCATGGCGACTGCCAGGGCGACCAGCGTGCTCCGCGCATGGCGGGCATCGCGCATCCAGCGGCGCATCCGGGTGAGCCAGCCGCCGCCTGAGGGAGGGGGTTCGTGGGCATCGCGCATCGCATGATCGTGCGCCGATGCCCGGCCGTCCGCTGTGAACAAGTGCTTCTACATGCTGCGGCGATACTGGCCGCCGACCTCGAACAGCGCATGGGTGATCTGGCCGAGCGAGCAGCACCGCACCGCGTCCATCAGCACGTCGAAGACATTGCGGTTGGCGATCACCGCCTGCTGCAGACGCGCCAGCATGGCCGGCGCTTCTTCGGCGTGGCTGGCCTGGAAGTCGGCCAGGCGCTGCAGCTGCGACTGCTTCTCTTCATCGGTGGAGCGCGCGAGCTCGATGTGGTCGGGCACCAGGTCGCCGTGCGGGTTGCGGAACGTGTTGACGCCGACGATGGGGTACTCGCCCGTGTGCTTCAGCATCTCGTAGTGCAGGCTCTCCTCCTGGATCTTGCCGCGCTGGTAGCCCGTCTCCATCGCCCCCAGCACGCCGCCGCGCTCGGCGATGCGCTCGAACTCCGCCAGCACCGCTTCCTCGACCAGCTCCGTGAGCTCGTCGATGATGAACGCCCCCTGGTTCGGGTTCTCGTTCTTCGCCAGGCCCCACTCGCGGTTGATGATGAGCTGGATCGCCATCGCGCGGCGCACGCTCTCCTCGGTGGGGGTGGTGATCGCCTCGTCGTAGGCGTTGGTGTGCAGCGAGTTGCAGTTGTCGTAGATGGCGATGAGCGCCTGCAGCGTGGTGCGGATGTCGTTGAACGCGATCTCCTGCGCGTGCAGGCTGCGCCCCGAGGTCTGCACGTGGTATTTCAGCTTCTGGCTGCGCTCGTTCGCGCCGTAGCGCCCCTTCATCGCCACCGCCCAGATGCGCCGCGCCACGCGGCCGAGCACGCTGTATTCCGGGTCCATGCCGTTGCTGAAGAAGAAGCTCAGGTTGGGCGCGAAGTCGTCGATGTGCATGCCGCGCGCCAGGTAGGCCTCGACGAACGTGAAGCCGTTCGACAGAGTGAACGCGAGCTGGCTGATGGGGTTGGCGCCCGCTTCGGCGATGTGGTAGCCGGAGATGCTCACCGAATAGAAGTTGCGCACCTGGTGGTGCACGAAGTGCTCGGCGATGTCGCCCATCACCTTGAGGCTGAACTCGGTGGAGAAGATGCAGGTGTTCTGGCCCTGGTCTTCCTTGAGGATGTCGGCCTGCACGGTGCCGCGCACGTTGGCCAGCACCCAGGCCCGGATCTTCTGGGCCTCTCCGTCGGTCGGCTCGCGGCCGTTGTCGGCCGTGAACCGCTCGAGCTGCTGGTCGATGGCGGTGTTCATGAACATCGCGAGGATCGTCGGCGCCGGTCCGTTGATCGTCATGCTCACCGACGTGCTGGGGCTGCAGAGGTCGAACCCGGCGTACAGCACCTTCATGTCGTCGAGCGTGGCGATGCTGACGCCGGAGTTGCCCACCTTGCCGTAGATGTCAGGCCGCAGGTCGGGATCGTTGCCGTACAGCGTGACGGAGTCGAAGGCCGTGGACAGCCGCTTGGCCGGCGTGCCCTCAGAGAGCAGCTTGAATCGCCGGTTGGTGCGGAACGCGTCGCCCTCGCCGGCGAACATGCGTGTCGGGTCCTCGTTCTCGCGCTTGAAGGCGAAGGTGCCGGCGGTGTAGGGGAACGAGCCGGGCACGTTCTCGAGCAGCAGCCACTTGAGCAGCTCGCCGTGGTCTTCGTATTGCGGCAGCGCGACCTTGCGGATCTTGCTGCCGCTGAGCGTGGTGTGCACGAGGCTCGTGCGGATCTCCTTGTCCCGGATCTTCACCACGTATTCGTCGCCCGCGTAGGCGCGCTGCATCTGCGGCCATTGGGCGAGCAAGCGGGCAGCGTTCGATTCCAGCCCGGCCTCGCGGCGCTGGGCCTGTTCGGCGAGCGCGGGGGGCGCGCCGGCGCCGGCTTCGTCGAGCATGCGCGCCGCCGCCCGCAGCTGCTGCGCTTCGCGCGCCAGGCGGGCCTGTGCGCGGGCGCGCGCCTTGTAGCCGCGCACGCCTTCCGAGATATCGGCCAGGTAACGCGCGCGGGCACCCGGCACGATGGGCACCTGGTGCGTGCTGTGGCGCGTCGCGACGGCAGGCAGGCGGCCCTCGGTGAGCTTCAGGCCGAGCGACCCGAGCCGCGTGCGCAGCGCCTGATAGAGCGCCGTGACGCCGTCGTCGTTGAAGCGGCTGGCCATGGTGCCGAACACCGGCATCTCGTCGGC
>Ga0247820_10002156_pt1 | contig 11054 bp, 25 predicted proteins | sample 13C_Glucose_Day1_2_FD_192480 | JGI IMG/M metagenome (GOLD analysis project Ga0247820, IMG submission 192480) | Soil microbial communities from agricultural site in Penn Yan, New York, United States - 13C_Glucose_Day14 | ecosystem: Environmental > Terrestrial > Soil > Agricultural land | place...
CTAGAGGTTCCGACGAGAAGGCCACGATGGCAGACTTACGCTTGGTCTTCCAGCCGTGACCATCCCAGTACGTCGCCCCCGGGAAGCGCCCCTCCAGGGGTTCCCAGCAGGTCAGCGTAGCGTACCAGCCCACTTCCACCGGATTGTACTGATACAGCCAGCGCTTCGAGTCGAAGGGCCGTATAACGACAATCGGTGGGAAGGTTCTAGTCACCCTAAGGCTATCCTAGCGGACCTCCCTCATCTAGGTACTGCTTGATAACCCTCCATCGCTGCCACATACTGCTGCTTACCCAGCCAATAGCGAAACCCACAACGCAGCAGGCGATGATCCAAACCACGATCCAGTTAATCCCCGACAGTACAGACTCGATAGCGTCCATAGGAGTCACCCCAACTTACCCGCAGCCATTTCGCGCGTGAAGGCTTTGCGCTCTGCATTATACATACGCGCTGCCTCCGGGTAACTCAACTTACCATCCGGGTCGGTACGCCAACACCAGTAGATAAAATCCAACATGGTGGATGCGGGAACAGCCATATCACTTCCGTGTCATCTTGATGCGGAAGGCTTCTTCCTCTTCGGTCAGCTGCCTGCGCCTGCGAGGGCGTCGCCTAGTACCATCCGGGGCGTACTTGATCAGCCTGTATAGCGCGAGCAGCAGCACCGGTGTAGCTAGTATCAGGTAGACCATAAAGATGCCGGTACTCAGTGCCATGTTACTTACCTACCCTTAGGACCGGCGGTGGCCCAGTCTATCTTGTTCTTAACGGCCCGCTCCGCGACTGTCCAGCAATCAGGACACATGTCGCGCTTGTGGGTGTTGAGGTCCGCTCCGTAGATCTCCACCCTACCCCAGTTAAACGGGATGCCGGACTGCTCCGCCTTACAGTAGTCACAGACGTGAATTTGCTTCTGGGTCATAGCAGCTTTCCCAAATCTCACGCATACGGCGGGAGAGTTCCTCATCGGTGAGCTTACACACCCGGTTCTCCTCCGCGAGCGCATGCATCGCCACTCGGTACGCTCTATCCCGGGCACCCTTCGTTATTCGCTTCATGGTCTGTCTCGCCTAGCCACTACAACTAAAGCATACTGGGGCCAGGTCAAAGGCTATTTTGGTTCCATCATCTTCGGATAGACTGAAATAATCAAAATTTGCTTGCAAGTATATCCTGGAATATCAATCATAGAATCTCATGAGAATCTTCATAGAATCCTTGAAATCATCTATTCTTCTCTATTCCTCTTTGGTTCCTTCTTCCTGAACCTGGGGTTAATTATGTCTCGGAGCATAGTGAGGCCTCCCCAGTGTGCTGCAAAAGCACAACTAGGGATCCTCACTATGTGGAAGGAGTTAACCACGCCCCGTCACACAGTGTCGCTACATTTAATGTACACCCCGGAGGGTGTCCACCGCCGCGCAGGTCGTAGCGATTCGGCCGACCCTGCCTTGTGCGCAGCCTGCCCTTCGGTAGGCATTTCAACGCTGAGCCCCCAAGGTTACGAACCCCCAAGCTAGCTTCAGCGTCACCCTGCGTAGGACCGATCAGTGCGTCAGTGCAAGAGTGGCAATCCGCCTATATGCTAAGTGCGCTATGGTCCTAGCCGCCTATTACATACTAGAGGGCTTTTGGGGGTACAAACCCTTGATTTCTTGCCGAAAATCACTATATTATATGAGGCTAGCATCCCGCTAGCTAACTTAGGAGATTTGCCTATGGAAAAGCGTTCTTGGCCGAGTGAGCGCGGCGTCGAAGATGCCGTTTATAAGCTCGTTACGGTGACCCCTCTTGATGAGGAAGAAATGCTGAACCTACTAAAGCGAGTGGCGGCGCGGGTCGCCGCTATCCCTAAGGTTAAAATCCGCTAGTTAGCTCGGCCCCCGGCCTCGTGCTGGGGGCTTGGCTTTTAAGGTCCTCTGGACCCCTCCAGGGGGCCTTTTCACACACCCGCCCGTGTATGACTAGGTGAAGGGGGTCAGGACGGTGAAAATGGAGAAAATGCCCTAAAATGTGGGGTTTTTTGAAACATTTTTCTGTCTAAATCGACTAATATATACTTGTTTTTTATCCAAAAAATCATATATTAGGTGTATTAAAATCGTGGCAGGCACCCACGTTAAAAACATAGCCCAAGGCCCCTGTGAGGGGGCTACGCCCCTGATCTACAGGGGTGGGCGGCCCCCGCCCGGTTTAAGTGTTATTAGTTAGCGTACGGTGGGGGCAGGCGGGCGGTTCCCGTGAGCGTCCCACCTGATCCAGGGTGCGTTTCGCCGGTCGTCCCGGAAGAGAAACGGTCCCGGGCGTTGCCAAGAGAAGAAAAACAGTGTGACTAGAACGGTTTTGGATAGTGTAAACCGATTATCTGAAGCCGCGAGGGTCAGGCGATAGGACACCGAGAGGTGCACGCAAGATAGCGTGTTCTAGGCTGGACTGAAATATCCAGGCCGACAACTATCTTGGGCCAGTGTGTTGGTAGGTGGTCCGCGATTTCTCTCTATACCTAGAGGGACGTGTGGACAAGCACACCCTTTAGGTAGCGAAACCGGGATAAAACCCGGTCTGCCGGTAAAGACCCTAGTCCGGCACCGATGAGCAAGGGTCAATTAGGAGCAAAATCATGACTACCAAATCTGATGACGTTTACGGCCTCATTACCTGGGGCGTGGACGTGAAGGAATTCAATACCTTGAAAGCCGCCCAAAAGGCACTCGCTACCAGCGAGTATTCGGCGGCGATCTTCAAAGGTCCGCGTGGCGAAGTCTGCGGTGGCGAGCAAATCGCCGAGAACGACAAGCCCGAGGCCCCTTGGGAACTGACGAGGAAGACCATCGCGAAGAACCTCAAGGTCGAGCGAATCTGACCTCGCCCCAAGAAGCGAAACCGGGGTACGCCCCGGTCTGCCGGTAATGATCCTAGTCCGGCACTGATGAGCACGGATCAATTAGGAGAATACCAATGAAAGTCGTTCTATTTAACGCAACAAAGACGTTGATGACTGAACTTCATATACCAGTCAACAGAAAGGCTGAGATAATTGTCTATGATGGAGCAGTATTTGTGCTCGCTGAGACTCCGGCAGAGATTAAGGAAATCTGCTACGTCCAAGAGTCCAACACTGTATTCGTAGACCCTTATGAGCAGCCTGTACATTGAGCGAAACCGGGGTAAAACCCGGTCTGCCGGTAATGATCCTAGTCCGGCACTGATGAGCACGGATCAATTAGGAGAATTAAAATGACTTATTATCCAAGATTGAGTGTTACCACACCAATTAGTCTTGAGTACCTCAACAACCACGTACCCCAAAAGGTCGTGAAGGAGGTCCTCAAAAAGTTCGGAATAAGCGATCAGGTGATAAGCCTGGTCGACTGGAACAAATCGCGATTCCCCGGAGTCGCGTTTGAGCAGGCCTGCCCACGCTTGAAGAACGTGTGGGACTGGCCGACCTATGACACACCATTTATGAGCAGCCTGAAGCGAAACCGGGTTTAACCCGGTCGCCAGAGAAACTGATCCCACCCTGGCCTGATGAGCAGGGATCGTTTTAGGAGAAGAAAACCATGACTACGAAGGAAAAGGTTGTTACCGCGTCCACCGCTCTGGGCGGATTCCTGGCCTACATCATCGTGGCGACCACCATCAATCAGGTCATCGCGAGTGTGGTCAACGGAGCCGTCCAGAAGTACGTGTTCAAGACGAGCTAACAACGGGGCCAGGAGGCCCCCGGCCACAATGATCCACCTCTACGCGGTGTGGCTAGAAACGGTTCAAGGGAACCGGCTAACGGATCAATTTAGGAGAAGTAAAATGTGCAATACACACTTAACGCAGTTTAAGCTGCGTTGCACCCGAGGGGATGTTGATATTTTTGACGGCCCCGATGGAGTGTACTGGCAGAGTATCATCTACCGAGAGGAAGACGGGTACTTCTGCGAGCCGTGCAACGGCCCCTTCAAAACGGCGGCCGAAGCACTAATGCATGCCTACCCCATCTTGGAGCATACCAGATGGCTGTTGGCAAACGATGTTTTCGAATTCAAAGCCTACAATGAAGTGGGCACAACCAAAATGGGGGAATAAACCCCCTGGCAGCAACGATCCACCTCTACGTGGTGTGGCTAGAAACGGTTCAAGGGAACCGGCTAACGGATCAATTTAGGAGAAACCAGATGACTAAGAATAGTCGTGAGACCAAGCCGCAGAAGCGGGAGGATCTCAAACTGGAAAGACCAGATTACACGCTTTCGGTGAAGGAAGAGCAAAAAAGCCCAACCGAGATATGGATGAGGCTTACATTCAAACCAAAGCGAAACCCGCAGTAAGCGGGTCTGCCGGTAAAGACCCTAGTCCGGCACTGATGAGCAAGGGGTCAATTAGGAGAAACCAATGCCTACAGAAATCGAAGTTGAGTTCGACTGTGACAGCGAACTGGTGACCAGAGCCAAGGCTGTCGTTGGAGCCTTCGGAGGTGTGGTTTTGGACGTATTCCACGTTACCGCTGATAATGAGATCGTTGACGATCAGCCAGCGGATGATGGGTGGACTTTTATGTCCTTTAACATTTCCGACGACCAGGCCCATAACGCCGCCGTAGCTTTGAGCGCTGCCGGGTACGACGTGGTCGTCCACGTGTACCCAGCTGAGCACTAAAAGTCGAAACCGGGAACCAACCCGGTCGCCTGGTTAGAACCAGGCCTGATGAGACTTAACCCAAATTTAGGAGAATGAAACATGACAAAACGATCAACCGTTGAACTTACCTTCCAGGGTTACGACCCTAAGAAGGACGACAAGGCGATTAAGATCGCCGAGAAGTTCGGTGGGGAGCTTCTGGGAACCGGCGTGTGGATCAATGGTCCGCAAGCCGACCTACGGGACATGGAGTTTGCATTTCCAACCACGAAGGCCAAGGCAGCAGCCAAGGCCCTTAAGGAGGCAGGCTTCAAAGTCGAGGCTCCCCGGACTTACGAAGACGACTGAAAAATCGTCGAAACCGGGATAAAACCCGGTCTGCCGGTGAGAGACCCTATTCCGGCACTGATGAGACACGGGTCTTTTAGGAGAATACCATGAAAAGCAAACGAAAGACTATTGACGTGTCATACCCTCTTCCGCTTAACGAGGAATACGATGATGCTGTCTGTGACGTGGCCAAGGACCACTACGGACAGGAGCTTGGAAGCGGTGCAGGTTTTGGATTTCGAGATCACGATTTTTCGTTCTCGGCCAAACGCGCCGACCAGGCTTACAAAGCCTTCAAAGCGCTGCCCATCAAGGGCATCGAGGTTTCCGAACCTTATGAAGAAGAGGATGATGACTAAAAGTCGAAACCGGGCTAGTCCCGGTCGCGTGGAGATGGTCTCCCACGCCTGATGAGACAGACCAATTTAGGAGAACACAAACATGAAAATAATACACGTTAGATTCGTCTACACGCCCACCGAGAGAAGGCCCGAAAAAGAACGCGAAGTTCTGAAAGCCATCAAGCAACTCGGGGGCAAGGACATCAAACAGGAAACCGAAGAAATTAGCCTCGTGTACTCCCACGAAATTCGCTTCTCCATCGAGGACGAGGCGAGTGAGGTGGCAACTGCTGCTATGCGGCAGTTCGTAACCAAGGAGAGTAGAGGGGGTTGGGGTAACTACAAGTCGTTTAGTATTGTTGTATTCGGCCCCTACTCCCCAGAAGAGGACCCTGACGCTCCTGCCCGGCTCCCGCCAAAGGTTGCGCTGGCTCTTGAAGCCACTGCGCGCTACGAGGCGCGTGACGGGTCGGAGGAGGAGCTTAAATCCTGGATGGACAGCCTAACCAACGGCGACATCCCGAAGCACCAGGGTTCCAATCCCAAGAACGCGGTGATTGACTATCAACGCGCCGAGCGGTTTTTACAGACCCTCACCGATGAGCAAATCTCGACGATGGCACTAGGCGTTTACGACTACTCCGAAGGGGAGCGTTGGAAACGCGCCTTGCCTCTGTTCGAGCATTCGGACGAGGGTGTGTATGCTGCTTGGGCGCTACACGCCATGTTCTGGGAAGTTTGGGGCTCCTAAAGCCCCAAATGTCGAAACCGGGCTTAGTCCCGGTCGTCGGGAACCTGATCCTACCCGGCTTGAAAAGACAGGATCATAACCTCCACTTAGGAGAGAACTATGTCTAATATCGAAAGCACGACCACGAAGCCGACCAAGAAGGCCTCGCCCCCGAAGAAGGTGAAGGACGTGGCTCCGGTCCCCCAGACCGAGCCCAAGGCAACGCCCCCCAAGGCTGAGCCCAAGGTGTCGCCCCCCAAGGCCGAGACCAAGGCCGACGGCAAGGCCGCTCCGAAGAGCCCCAAGATCACGCTCCTCGCGAAGGAGTGCCCCTCCAAGAAGGGCACCAATCGTGCGAAGCGCTGGTCCAAGCTCGAGAACGGCATGACCGTCGCCGAGGCTCGCGAGGAGGGCGTTCCGTCCAGCTACCTTAATCGTATGGCGGATGCCGGCCACCTCAAGATCGGCTGAGCGTGTCGAAACCCTGGGAGGGGGCAATCCCCCTCCCTTGGTTTGCTGGAACCTGGTCCTACCAGCACTGATGAGACAGGACCAATTTAGGAGTTTCACATGAAACAGGAAGTTGCCGAAGCGTGGGTCAAGGACCTACGCGAAACTACTGCAAAGCAAACCTCGGGCATGCTATTCGACGGTGTAGGCTATTGTTGCCTGGGCCGTTTGTGCGTCGTGCTCGGCGTTGGGTTCACACGTGCCCCCGATGACTCCGAGTGGTATTGGCTAATCGACGACGGCTCTGGAAAGGGCGACGTTTTGTCCCAGTCCGTTACAGACGAGGCCGGGATGAAGTCGAAGACTGGAATATTCTGCGAGCCTGATAAGCCGGAATACCAGCCATTCGACCTTGCCCAGCTTAACGACCAGGGCAAGACGTTCAAAGAGATTGCCGACATCATCGAAAAGTATTGGGAGCAGATATGAACCGTCGAAACCGGGGTACACCCCGGTCTGCTGGAACCTGGTCCTACCAGCACTGAGGAGACAGGACCAATTTAGGGGATACACAATGATTCGTGATATCGTAACTGAACTGGCCGCGTTGTGCTACATCGTGGCCATCACTGGCGCCATCGTACTAACGGTGGTTGCCTTCCTCGGACAATAGAGGAGAAGACAAAATGGAAATTCGAATGAGCCCTGCGGACTTGGAGATGGTAATTGATGCACTGGCGTATGCACGTTGGTACTCTGCCACTAGCAAAGAGGAAGAGGACGGCTACTCCGTGCTTATCGAACATCTCAAGCTCCAACAGGACAACCAGTCGAAACCGGGGGAATAACCCCGGTCTGTCAGGAATGAGCGCCCTGGCACCGATGAGACAGCTCAAAATTAGGAGAATGAAACATGAATACCGCTGTACAAGACAGCACACCAAACACAATAGCCACCATCACAAAGTGGTGGCAAGGCATAATCGAGGCGAGTACTGCGTGTCTGTTCGGCTGGGCGTTCAGATTCCCAGACGTGCAGGAAGCAGTACTCATTCGCATCAAGTGTGGGACACCGTTGGGCGAGGCCCTTGACAGCTTTGTCGAAGACAAGCTCGTCGACCTCGACGCTCGCGACATCAACGGGTTCGAGGAGTCCGTCGAAAAGATAGTCGATTCGGCTGTCGACGACGCTCTCAAGAACCTGGACGACGACATCGACACCGCCGTGGCAAACGCGCTCGGCGATATTGATGAGAAGGTCGAAGATGCTGTCGAGGAAGCATTCAATAAACTGGCTATCACCGATACGGTGACACGGATTATTGAAGGCATGGCCGCGAATAAGGACCACGACCTGGTCCGGCTGATCGCCCACCGTGTCTCTGAATTGTCGAAACCGGGGGAGTAACCCCGGTCTGCCAGAGATGAGCGCCTGGTACTGATGAGACTGCTCAAATTAGGAGGTAAGACCAATGGCAAAGACTAAGCCAGCTTACATCACTCGTAAGCTAACGGTCGCCGACGCGGTTAGCGAAGCCTACTCAATTCTAGAGGAGCTCGCTGGCGAAATGCGGGAGGCCTTTGATAACACTCCCGAGAGTCTTCAGCAGAGTGCCGTGGGCGAAGCCCGCGAAGCTGCTGCCGATGCTCTTGAGGGGTTGTCAGAGCCCAACGTGCTTGATGAATTGGGCCGACTGGAGTTCGAATACACCGAACCCCCACCCAAGCGCAAGCAGTCCCGCCGCGATCGTCGTGATCAAGCCACCGCCTTGTTGGGTGCCGTTATAGCGGTAGTTGACAATGTCGATGACGAGAACGCCGATGACGCCGTCGAGCTCCGCGATGAATTGGATGACTTGACGTCAGAAGCAGATGCCGTCGAGTTTCCAGGCATGTACGGCTAACCAGTCGAAACCGGGGTAAGTCCCCCGGTCACCTGGAAACCGGTCCTACCAGGTCTGAGGAGACAGGACCGATTAGGAGAATGAAAATGAAACTATGGACCGCCGGAGGCTGGCACAGAAAGCCAACCAACTGGCAAGAAGTCGGGATGCCAATCCCAAATGAGGAACTGGAGGCTCTGCCCCAGTACACCTCCAAGGAATTGGGGATCGAGCGGCATATTTCTGCCGCTTTCAAGATCCCCGTAGAACATAACTACTTCCTGGTCGCCCACGAGGGTGGCCTGTACGTGGTTAACACTGAGGGTGCTACGTACGCACGTTACGTGCGGTATGTGGGCACGGGTTTGCCGATCGAGGGACTTAAGCACGAGTCCTTCCGGTCCGGCGACGATACCACCAAGTATGTCCGAGATGTTCTAAAGCAATCGGGGTACGATCCAGAAGAGATTATGGCGGCCTCGTTTGTTCACATGAACCAGACCGGCAAGGAAGTGCATATGATTGCCTTCCCCAACCCGGAGGACGAAGATTTATTCGATCACGGGTATGTCTATATCTGGGAGGAAGATGGTCGCAAGCGCGCAGATTTCTAGACTTTCTTGACCACGCCGACGTGCATAAGTAACCCTATCAACGCCAGCGTGTCAGAACTATACAGAAGTCCAAGGAATTCTAGCGCGTCAATACACACCAGAAACCCAAACAGCCCGAGCGTGTCAGGACGTACCACAAAACCCGTGGAATGAGAGCGTGCCGTCTATACGAAGTAACCCTGAGTGGTTTAGTGCGCTAAGAGAGGGGAGCAATCCATGACACAGGAGCGCGCCGTTAGGAATAAGCAACCCAAACTTCAGTAGCGCGCCAAACAAAAAGTCGAAACCGGGGTACGCCCCGGTCTGCTGGATTGAGCATTCCAGCACCGATGAGACTGCTCAAATTAGGAGAATGAAATGACAATAACTGGTAAAGCACCAGAACTAGCCAACCTCAATGATGAGGTAGACTTAAGAGATGCTACAATATTCTGCGACAGCGCGGCTGGGGTCTATATCCCGCAGCGCTTCGCACGAGAAGTGAGACGTGAGCTCGTTACCGGTGTGAGCAGCAAGGACTATGAAGTCCTTGAGGCCGGACCGGATCACGAGCACTACTGGGACGCCTGGGCAGACGTCCTGGATAACGCTTTGATTAACGACCCAGTCCGGGGCGAGTGCCACCTGCACCAAGACCAGGACCTTTGGGTCGTGCCCACCGAGAATCGAAGGATCATGGGTTATTGGTTCCACCCGATGACCCAGGAGGACTGGGATGGTTTTGCCGGAGCAGACGCAGGAAGTTGGATACATCACTGCTCGGACGGCCGGACCATTCTGATCTACTCGCCGCAGTCCGGCCTGCTGTCTGAGATCGTTGTCAAGGATGACGGTCTCAGCGCAGAGATCCTATGGACGCCCCAACAGATAACCTCTCAAGGGCGGTGAGTCGAAACCGGGATAAAACCCGGTCTGCCGGATTGAGCATTCCGGCACTGATGAGACTGCTCAATTTAGGAGACAAAACATGATGCAATTGAGAGTGACCTTAAACGGCACCGATCGCAACCCTTGGCATAGGTGGGGGTTAACGCAAAACCCGTTCCCCCAGCTGGGCAAGGCAGAGTACGACGCCCATTGCTTAAGGCTTCAGTCCTTAGGCGGGGACCCAATTCCCGACACCGATTACATTCGTAAGGTGTTGGAGGGTTGGAGCCCGGAGTTTGTTGAACTCTGCTGCCAACGCTTTAAGAAGGGTGCGATCGTACAGTTCCACGTGGCGTTTAACGAGTCGAAACTGGGGGTGTAGCCCCCAGTCTGCCGGATTGAGCATTCCGGCACTGATGAGACTGCTCCAACTTAGGAGATTAAAACATGACTGTTAAGGAGTTGATCGAACTGCTCCACCAGGAGGATCCCGAAGCTCAAGTCCACATCACCTACAACTACGGTGATTATTGGAGGACGATCGTTGCCCCTCGCGTTAACCATGTCGAGGAGGGCAGCGTGGCATTCTCCCATTATCACAATATGCCAATGGTGAGTGAAGGCGGGGACGAATCCCCAATTGAGATCGTGGTCCTACTGGGAGCCTGAAAGTCGAAACCGGGATAAAACCCGGTCTGCTGGAATCCGGTCCTACCAGCACTGATGAGACAGGACCGATTAGGAGAATGAAACATGAAAACAGTGAGATTAGGTTTTGATGTACAAAAAGCATGCGCGCGGGCCTGGGAGCTCATTTGGGCCTCCAAGCTCGAGGCGCGTGCAAAGGAAAAACACCCCCGTTGGGCAGGGGCGACGTACTACATCACTGCCAACGACATTGTCAATCAAGTGCGGGCCTTCGCGTCATGTCACGCTGAAGGCAAGCCCTGGACCGACAAAGTCATATACGGCAAGTGGTTCGGAGCCCCGGTAAGATTGCCCTTCAGACTGGAGTCGGTCGTTCGCGACTGGCTCTTCGAGCAGGCCCGCAACGGCAAGCTCGAGTATCACAACTTTGGACGGGGCCACATCAGTGGTGCCCGCTTCCGCCCGTACGGTGAGCCGATGGGGCCATCAGAGATAAAGACGATGGTCAACAATCTAAAGCAGCGTACCGATCCCAAACCCAAACCCAAGCATT
>Ga0247820_10002157_pt1 | contig 11051 bp, 9 predicted proteins | sample 13C_Glucose_Day1_2_FD_192480 | JGI IMG/M metagenome (GOLD analysis project Ga0247820, IMG submission 192480) | Soil microbial communities from agricultural site in Penn Yan, New York, United States - 13C_Glucose_Day14 | ecosystem: Environmental > Terrestrial > Soil > Agricultural land | place...
GTTCAGTGCGACCTCGGCGGCTCGTTGGTCCGTCACATCGCCAGAGTAGGCGCCGCGACTGGGTCGGTCTTGGCGACAGCGAGCACACGTAGAGCCCGGGCGCACCACCAAAGAGATGGCGTCTGACCTGCGCACAGACAGATCAGACGCCATCTCCTTGGTGATCGTGTTGCCTCTTCAGCCGCCCGCCGGTTGCGCGACGTGTGAGTGGCGGTAGCGGGAGGTGGCCAGCGCCCCCGCGCCGACGAAGGTGGCGCCGACGAGGAAGCCAGCGCCGACCTGCAGGAACTCGAAACGGTTGTCCTCGACGCGACGGACCTGGACGACAGGAGCCGGCGCTGGCGCTGGCGCCGGCGCCTGCCGCACGGTGCGGCGCAGGTGCACGGTCGACGAGCCTTGGCCGTGTGTGGCGGGCCCGAGGTTCCCGCCTCGGTACTCCATCGAGTTGGCGGATCCGCCAGCGCCGGGGCGCTCCTGGAGGCTTCCGGTTCCGGGGTCCGGCCGGTAGGCCATGGCCGGAGCAGCGAGCGCCATGGCCAACAGGCCGGAGGCCCCGAGCGTCGCGACGGTGGTGCGAATCGCGGTGTGGTGCGACATGGGTGTGCCTTTCTCTTCTGGTCGGACCTGATGCGGCGCATCGGGGGGTCCCTTTCGCGGGCGGCGACGTGGTGCTCGCCTCACAAACAAACCCTCCTGAATCCGGTGCCATGCCGGTAGAACCCCTAGGTGGCAGAAGAGCCCACCCTGCTGGCCAAGCCAACGGGTGAGACAGGCATCCGAACGGACGGGGGCGGTGACCCCGTTGACCTACGCCGGCGAGTTGCCTTGGGCGCTAGGCGCGCTCGGCGCGGTCGGCGCGGTCGGCGCGGTCGGCGCGCTCGGGGTCTCGTTGTGGCGACGGAAGGCCAGCACGAGCGCCGCGACGGCCACGGGCACGAAGAACAGTCCGATCGTGAATCCGGTCAAGAGGCAGTACGCGAACAGGCCGATGGCGGCCAGCCGTGCGGCCAGAGGTGACCGCAGCGCGACCGGCAGCAGGCAGGCAAGCGCAGGCAGGGACAGGGGCGCGAGCACCCAGAGGCCCTCGGAGGTCAGCATCGAGGTCGTTCCGCTGGTGCACGTCAGCGGTCCAGAGGTGCTTGCGCTGCAGCTCTCCGTCGCGCCGGTGGGGGCGAACAGCAGAGCCGCCGCAGTCGCCAGAGCGACCATGGCGAGGCCACCCCACCACCGCGAGTCCCGCACCCCACCATTGTGTCCTCGTTCAGCACACGACGTCTGAGGCACCGGTGAGATCCGGGCCCGCCGGCGAGGGTCTCTGCGGAGGTTTGGGGCGTATCCTGCGGATTGGGACCGTTTCGCACGCCTGCGAGCCGGGTGCGGGGAAGTCCGGGAAGGAGATGGGCCCACGTCACACGGTGAGACCGAGTGGAACGCCGGCGCACAGGTCTCCGGGGTGCGGACCGCCGCGCCACCGACACGGTCCCCTCGGAAGCGCCGGACCCATGACGGCTACCGGCACGAGGCATTCCTCTGGGACGGCGCCGAGCAGTTCCTGGCGGGGACCGTGCCGTTCATCCGTGAGGGCCTGGCCGCGGCTCAGCCGGTGATGGCCGCGCTCACGCCGGCGCGCATCGACCTGCTCCGCGAGGCGCTCGGGCACGACGCCGCCAAGGTCCAGTTCGTCGACATGGTCGAGCTCGGTGCCAACCCTGCCCGGATCATCCCCGCCTGGCGGCAGTTCACCGACGCCCATACCCGGTCGGGTGGGGCAGTTCGCGGGATCGGCGAGCCGATCTGGCACGGCCGTCGCCCCGCCGAGCTCGTCGAGTGCCAGCTGCACGAGGCGCTGCTGAACCAGGCGGTCGACCCCGACACCGCCCTGTGGCTGCTCTGCCCGTACGACGTGGCGGCCCTGTCGGGGGACGTGATCGCCGAGGCGCATCGCTCACACCCGGTCGTGGTCGAGGTCGAGCAGCACCGGGGGAGCACCTCCTATGGCGGCGCCCACCACGTCGGAGCGATGTTCGAGTCGGACCTGCCACTGGTCGAGGTCGCGGTCTCGCATCGGATGTTCGAGCGGTCGGATCTGGCAACGGCCAGGGCTGATGTCGCCGCGCACGCACTCTCGGCCGGCCTGCCGATGGAACGCGCCGACGAGCTGGCCCTGGCGGTGCACGAGGTCGTCGTCAACGCCCTCGAGCACGGCGGCGGGCGCGGCGAGCTTCGAATCTGGGAGGAGGACCAGGCACTGGTGTGCGAGGTCCGTGACTCCGGCCACATCCCAGATCCCATGGTCGGCCGCCGCGCCCCTGACTGGCATGACGAGCGTGGCCGTGGGCTCTGGATGGCGAACCAGCTCTGCGACCTGGTGCAGGTCCGCTCCGGGGACGCCGGCACAACGGTGCGCATTCACTCGTGGCTGTAGCCGTCCTCGCTGGGCGCAGCGTCGAGTCGGGTGGCTGGGCACGGACCGGGAGATGTCATCAACTCCCCCTCTCCGGGTGAGGCACACCAGCCGCGTGCGGCGAGACCCTGTCTCCGTGGGGCCGCACGCCCCTCTCGCGACCCTGCGACGAAAGGCACCGCGGCGTGAACGGACAGGCGCACCCCGCTCGGGACGTGTCGGAACAGGCGCACGTCGGGTGGCGTCTGCAGCGGGCACGGAAGCTGACCTCGTGGGCTGAGATCCGGCGCATGGCACTCAGCCTGGTCCTGAGCTGGCTGGTGCTGGCCTTCACCATCTGGGTCATGCCGGGCGTCAGCGCCACGGCGAAGGTGGATGTCTTGCTGGCGGCCGCCATCTTGGGCGTTCTCACGGCGGTCTTCCAGCCCCTGGTCACCACGTTGGCGCTGGTGGTGGGCTGGGTGGGTGTCCTGCTCGCGAGTGTCTTCGCAGAGGCCCTGTTCCTCTATGCAGCGCTGAGCCTGACGCCGGGCATCACCGTCTCCGGCTTCTGGAACGCATTCTGGGCGTCGTGGGTGTTCTCGGTCCTCATCACGATCGTCAACTGGCTCGTCACGGCGGGAGACGACACTGCGTTTCTCACCCACATGCTGAGGCAGTCACGTCACGCTCGTGCCCAGGCCACGGCGACGTCGGTACCTGGTGTGGTCTTCCTGCAGATCGACGGCCTCTCGGCCCCTCTGCTGCGCTGGGCCCTCCGCAGTGGTGACCTCCCGACGCTGAGCCGGTGGGTCCGCTCAGGCACCCACACCGCGACCGAGTGGCACGTGCAGCTGCCATCGACCACCCCGGCCAGCCAGGCGGGGATCCTGCACGGCGGCAGTGCGCAGATCCCGGCCTTTCGCTGGTACGAGAAGGACGCGGCCCGTCTGCTGGTGGCCAACCACCCCAAGGACGCGCAGGTCATTCAGGAGCGGCTCACGGACGGGCGGGGCCTGCTGGCCGACGGCGGCGTCAGCATCTCCAACATCTTCACCGGCGACGCCCCCACCGCGCTGCTCACCATGAGCGCTGTCACCGCGCCGGGCGCCCGCAGAGGCCCGTCGCGGGGCTACGCCGCGTTCTTCATCAACCCCTACGGGCTGTCCCGATCACTCGTGCTCTCCGTGGGGGAGATCATCAAGGAGCGGCACCAGGGCCGGCGCCAGCGTCGTCGTGCGGTCGAGCCGAGGATCGACAGGCACGGGTCCTACGTCCTGCTTCGCGCCGTCACGAACGTGCTGCTGCGGGACCTCAACGCCGGACTCATCGTCGAGCAGATGATGGCTGGGAAACCCTCCATCTTCTGCGACTTCACGGACTATGACGAGATCGCCCACCATGCCGGCCCGACGCGGCCGGAGTCGCTCGCCTCCCTCGAAGGGCTGGACCACCTCATCGGTGTGCTGCAGACCGCGTCGGAGCAGGCTCCGCGGCCCTATGAGTTCGTCGTGCTCTCGGACCACGGCCAGAGTCAGGGGGCGACATTCAGACAACGGCATGGACGCAGCCTGGAGGAGCTGATCCGCGAGCTGGTGGTGGGCCACGGGGACACGGTTACCGCCGCCACGAACCTGGAGGAGACGGCCGGCCCGGCCAATACCCTCCTGACCCAGGTCGGCGAGCAGGGCGGCGCCACGGGGAAGGCAGTGCGGCGGATGACGCGTGGCCGGCTGGTGGGCAACGAGGTGCGTCTGGAGGCTGGGACCGCGAGCCCGGACGGTGGTCGGCCGAAGCCGACCTCCGCCGAGGGCCGTGAGACCGGCGACGTCGTCGTCATCGCGTCGGGCAACCTCGCGATGGTCTACTTCACACGGTTCCCGGAGCGGATGACACAGGGGGACCTCGAGGCGGCATACCCCGGCCTCGTCTCGGCCTTGGTCGCCCACCCCGGTGTCGGTTACGTGGTGGTGCATTCACACGACCACGGAAACGTCGTTCTGGGGCGCGGCGGTGTGCGGTACCTCGACGAGGACCGCGTGGACGGCACAGACCCGCTGGCGGGCTTCGGGGAGCGGGCCGCACAGGAGGTCCGCCGGCACGCCGGGCTCCGGCACGTCGGTGACCTGATCATCAACAGCCCCCTCTACCCCGGCACCGAAGAGGTGGCCGCCTACGAGGAGCTCGTGGGCAATCACGGGGGTCTCGGGGGCTGGCAGACCCAGGCGGTGCTGGTGCACCCTGCGGCCTGGGCCGTCGACGAAGAAGCGCCGTTGGCGGGCGCCGACGCCGTGCACCGGCAGCTGGTGCGCTGGCTGAGCCACCTCGGCCACCGCTCGGGGATTCCTCAGTCCTCAGCACAGTTGGCATCGGAGCAGCGCCTGGGGTCCGCGGTCATCAGCGACCCCGCTGACGAACCCCCATGACGGGGCAGGCCACGCGAGCGTCCGTCCAAGACTCGGGAGAGCCCGACCGCACCGCCGACTTCGCCGGCGCCATCTACGGGTCGCTGTTGGCGTCGTCAACCATTCTCGGCACGGCCGCGTCCGCGAGCGGGACCGTCAGGTCGCCGGAGCTGCTGGTCACACTGCTGGCCACCTCAGTGATCTACTGGCTCCTTCACGTGTACGTGGACGTGGTGGGACGCGAGCGGCCGCGGAACACCCCGTGGCTGGCGGCTACGCGTCGCTGTGCACGCCATGAGCTGCCCATCCTGCTGGCAGTGGCACCACCCGCTGTAGCGGTCGTGGCCACGATGCTCGCGGGAGGGGCCGTCAAGAGTGCGGGCTGGCTGGCCCTGTGGGCCGCGTTCGGCGGCCAGCTGCTCTGGACCTGGCTCGCTGTCCGGCAGGAGAGGGCCGGTCCGGGTATCTCCCTGCTGTCCCTGGCCGTCAGCACCCTTCTGGGGCTCGCGCTGGTGGGCCTGAAGTTCGTCATAGCCGCACACTGAAGCCGTCCGGGTGACGGTGGCTACTCATCGTCGGCTACTCATCGTCGGCCTCCACATGGTCGGGGCCGCCCGCACCAGCGATTGGCCCGGCGAAGTCGGAAACCCGGCGGATCTCGATGACCTCGAGGCCGAGTGCCCGAAGTCGCGTCAGCAGCCCGAAGAGCGCGGCCTCGTCAGGCACGCCATAGAGGACGGTGTTCACCTGCTCAGCGGCGACCCTGACGCCACCCATGTCCTGGAGCTCCTCCGCGGGCACGGTGCCCGCGACGTGGATCTCGTAGATCGACTCGTCCATGGCATCAGCCCTTCGCACGCCGTGCAGTAGACACTGGCCAAACGAGCAGCCTGTGGCGTCATCCATCAGGGGTGAACCGAGGGCAGGGCGCGTGCAGAAGACGTTCTCCCGGAGCGACCGCCTAGGCCTGAACGAGGCAAATCGGATGAGGGACGCCTTATCCGCTCATCGCGCTCCCCGGCCAATGGGGGTAGGGACTTTCGCCTCTGCGGCGGCCCCGGGGGGGCTGGTGTCGTGGAGGAGGTCCTCTCGGAACGACCCCCCATCGGTTGTGCTCGGAATGACCCCCATCGGTTGCCCGCATGCGTGGAGGAAACATGACACGTCGACGACGTCCGGAGCCCGAACCCATCACTGCGCCGACCGGTCCGGGCGCCAAGGGGCTCCCGGCAAGCACCTCCCCGATGCCGCCCTTGACCTCTGACGTGATCGCCCGGCGCCGGCTTCTCGCACTTCTCCGCCAGGGACTGCGCGGTCCGCTCACCCTCGTGACAGCCCCGGCGGGCTACGGCAAGACCGTGCTGGTGAGGTCCTGGGCCGCCGACGAGGGTGCCTCCAGCGCGGTCGTTTACACCACGCTGGACGACGACGACCCTTCTCCCGTGGACTTCTGGGCTTCCCTCCTCGAGGGCCTCCAAGGTGCTGGAGTGGATGTCCGCGATGTCCACGCCTCGGGTTCCACAGCGGCTCTCGACAGGCCCATGATCGGGCGGCTGGCCCAGCGCATGGCTACCCACGGTGTTCCGGTCGTGTGGGTGCTGGACTGCGGGGAGTGCACGCTGCCTCCTGCGCTCGGTGACGCTCTCCACCGCCTCATGACGCGCTCTGCTGGTGGGCTGCGCCTGGTTCTGCTGACTCGCACGGACCCGCCGCTGCCGCTGAACCGCTACGTGCTGAACGGCGCGCTGACCGAAATACGTGCCGCCGACCTGTCCTTCACGGCCAGCGAGGCTTCGACGCTCATGCAGCGAGCAGGACTGCACCTGGACCCGGCGGACGTGGACACGCTCCGGGTGCGTACTCGGGGATGGCCCGCTGGGCTGAGGTTCGCAGCGATGAGCCTGGCGGGTCGAGCAGATACGCGGGAGGCTATTCGCGAGTTCCGCGGGGACACCCTTAACGTCGCGGGGTACCTGATGACTGAGGTGCTTGCCAAGCAGCCGCCCGCGATGAGGGACTTCCTGCTGCGGACTTGCCTGGCGGACGAGCTTGAACCCGGGATCGTGGAGGCGCTCACCGGTCAGTCTTCGGACGCGCGTGCCTTGGAGTTCGTGGCGCACGGAAACACCTTCGTCGAGCCCGTGCTCGGGCGGCCCGGCCACTATCGCTACCAGCCACTCTTTCGCGAGTTCCTCCGCAGTCAGCTGTCGTTCGAGGACCCCGAGCTCACGTCAGTGCTGCACCTCGAGGCGGCCGAGTGGCTCGCCCAGAGCGGACAGCCGCTCGCGGCGATCCGGCACGACGCCATCGGGCAGGCGTGGTCCAGGGCTGCACGGCATTTCGTGGAGGGAGTCTGCTACGCCGACCTGCTGACCGGGCGCCACCGCGGGCTGCTGGAAACGCTGTTCGTCGGGCTCCCGGCCGACATCGGTGGGGTGGAGGGAGCACTGACACGCGCCGCGCTTGCCCTGGCTGCGCTGGACACTCGCCGCGCCACCACCGCGCTCGAGACGGCACGGGCCCAGCTGGACGAAGACGGAAGTCTCGGGTCACGGAGCTGCGCCACGGCGATGGCGGTTCTGGAGGCGGTTGCTGCGAGTCTGGGAACCGACTCCAGCACGGCGCTGGAGGCAGCGGTCGTCGCCGAGCGGGCCCTGGAGCTCATGCCTGCTCAGGACGAAGTCGCACACTCTGAGCTTGTGGCCCTTGCGGCTGGCTGCAAGGGGAGGGCGCTGCTGGAGCTGGGAGATCTGGGCGCGGCCGCGGCTTCCCTGGACGAGGGCATCAGGGCCGCCCAGGACCCACATCTCGCCGGACCGCTGTCGGAGCTGACGGGCCTCGCGGCCCTGGTGGAGGCCATGGCTGGGCACCTGCTGCGAGCCTCGGGTATGGCGAGTGGCATGCTCCCGCCAACCGAGGGCGCGGGCGTCGACGTCGCGTCGGTGCCACCTGCGGCTTCCCTGGCGCTGGCCTGGGTCCGCTTGGACGAATACGACCTGTCCGCCACCCAACGCATCCTCAGCTCGCGCGCCCGGATGGCCCCGTCGCTCGACGCGACCGTTCTCCTGAAGGTCGAGGCCCTGCTGCACGCCCGTCTGTGGGCGGCGCGCGAGGAGTTCGACCTTGCCCGCGCCGAGCTGCGTGCAGCCATGCCGTCCAAGGACATGAGCGCGGTGACCACGTGGCTTGACCACCTGCTGGTCGCCAACCAGGCCGCGCTGTCCCTGGCGCAGGCAGCACCCGAGGACGCCATCGCCATGATCCAGGGCGCCGGTGAGTGCGAGCACCTGGAGTGTGCCCGCCTGCTGCAGCAAGCGCTGAGCGACTCGGGCCGGACCGCATCGACCCTTCGGCGGCCATCTCCGGCATCGATCGCCAGGCAACCCCTTTCGGTCCAGGTGAACACCTGGCTGCTGCAGGCCGAGCACTCCATCCAGGCAGGGGACACCACCTTCGGCGAGGCCTGCCTCGAGACGGCCCTTCGGCTGGCAGCCCCCGAGCGCCTGCGCCGGCCGTTCCTCGAGGTCCCCGACACCATCCTGCCGCTGCTGGGGCGCAGCGGCCTGACTGCCTCACACCGCTGGCTTGAGGCGACCCCCTCCACGGCGGGTGAGAACGTCCCAGCCCGTGGAGCCGGTGTGCAGGGGCAGCCGGGAGGGACGGGCAGCTTGCCGGCGGCAGCCCCCATCGTGAACCCACTAACCAAGAAGGAGCGGGAGGTACTCGGCTACCTCGCCGAGCTGCTGACCACCGACGAGATCGCGTCGGCGATGTTCGTCTCGGTGAACACGGTCCGCAGCCACGTGCGCAGCATCCTTCGCAAGCTCAGCGTCGCCAGGCGCAACGAAGCGGTGCGGCGGGCCTGGGAGCTGAACCTCCTCCCGCCACGGGACGCCGCCTGACGCTGTTGCGAGCGGAGCGCTCGGTGTGCCACACACGGCAGCGGCGCGCCGGCATACCGGGGTCTCTCAGCACCACTGTCCGTGACGGCGAGAGTCATCCGCTTTTGATGAGGTGGTGCCAGATCGGGCAGCCCACACTCGAGCCAAGAGGTAGTTGTCACGAAGGAGGGAAGCTGGAATGTCTTTCGGGGACATCGTGTGGTTCATCGTCATCGCGTTTGCCTTCACGGCCTACCTGGTGGTGTTGTTCCACATCTGTGCTGACCTCTTCCGCGACCAGGAGACATCCGGTGTCGCAAAGGCCGTCTGGGTTGTTGTCCTGATCCTCGTGCCGGTCTTGGCCTCGCTCGTCTACCTCGCCGTCCGCGGCAGAGGCATGGCCGAGCGGTCGATGCGCAGCGCGGAGATGCTCAAGCAGCAGCAGGATGCCTACATCCGTGAGGTCGCCGCCCAGGCGAGCCCTGCAGACCAGATCGCCCAGGCCAAGTCGATGCTGGACGCGGGAGCCATCACCCAGTCCGAGTTCGACAGGCTCAAGGCGAAAGCCCTGACCTGATATCGGCAGGGACCGTCTGAAGGTTCTGCTGCGCCGAGCACGAGCTCACGGAGGGGAGGGAACGCTGTCAGCGCGCGATGTTGCAGGCATCCGTCGGAGGCTGGAGACGTCGTTCGTCGGTCGTTGCCTTGGTGCCCTCGTCGCCATGCAGGGCGTCGACCGGGCCATGGCGATCGCCGCGCAAGCGTTCACGGCGCTCATCCCACTCCTGCTGCTGGTCTCGGCCCTTGCCCCGACAGACAGCCAGGACCTCGTCTCTGATGCCATCATCCGGAGGTTCGACCTCGGTGGCGATGCGGCCAAGGCTGTCAGGGCACTCTTCGCACACGCCCCTGACACCGGCACCGGCGTTCTCAGCGTTGTGCTTCTCGTCTTCTCCGGTGTCTCCCTCACGCGACGCATACAAGGTGTGTATCTCAGGGCCTGGAGACTCGAGGCCAGCGGCGGCCTTCGGACGACGGCCAACGCGCTGCTGGGGCTCGCTGCGCTGGTGGTGGAGATTGCCCTGCTCTATCTCGCGCGCTCGCTGCTGCGAGGTCTGCCGGTGGGCGGGCTGCTCGGGCTGCCTGTCTCCCTTCTGGCAGGGCTCTTGCTGTGGACGTCGGTCCCCTGGTTGCTCCTCGACCGTCGAGTGCTCTGGCGGCGGCTCCTCCCCGGTGGAGCACTGACGGGACTGCTCAGCAGCATCTACGGCGCAGTGAGCACGATCTACATGCCACGGCTGATGGAGTCCTACAGCGACAGGTTTGGGCTCTTCGGGGTCACGTTGGCACTCGTGGGATGGCTGCTCAGCCTCGCGCTGATCGTCGTCGTCGCGACGGTGGTCGCCACCGAGTTCGACCGCGCGCCAGAGGCCTGGGCGGGCCGCCTCCGCGTGCGGTTGGGTGTGCAGTCACTCGATCACGGCCCAGCTGACAAGGATGAGGGCGACAAGCCGGGCGACGGGCGGACGGCACGATTCCCTCGGCAGGGATGAGGTCGGCGGCAGCGCTGGCTTCGATCATTAGCATGTGAACAGCTCTGGGCAGGCAGGGAACAGGCCGCGCAACACGGCAGCGACCCCTGCTGGGCTCGCCCTGCTGGACGCGGCACTGGGCGTGTCGACAAGTGCCCTGGGGTCGCTGGGGTTCGTGAGCCGCCACCTGGGCGCCGTCGCACGGCCGGTTGTCGGCGTGGTGCTCCGTCCGCCGTTCGTGCCCGAGATCTACCAGCCGTGGACGTGGGTGGCGGGGCTCGCGCGACATGGCGAGCGGCGCCGGGACGACGTGATGCGCGAGGCCTCAAGGGTGCTCGACGCGCTCGTGCCGTTGGTCGTGACAGCGGCGCTGGACCGGCTCGACCTGACCGCGCTGGTACGCGAGCGGGTGGACCTCGACGCCCTGGTGGCCGGGGTGGACCTGGACGCGGCGGCGGCAGGCCTGGACGTGGCCGCGGTGCTGGACCGGTTGGACCTGACCGAGCTGGTGCGCGAGCGGGTGGACCTCGACGCCCTCGTGGCTGGTGTCGATATCGCGGCCGTGCTGGACCGGCTCGACCTGACCGCGCTGGTACGCGAGCGGGTGGACCTCGACGGCCTGGTGGCCGGGGTGGACCTGGACGCGGCCGCGGCGCGCCTGGACATCGCGGCGGTGCTGGACCGGCTGGACCTGACCGAGCTGGTGCGCGAGCGGGTTGATCTCGACGCCCTCGTGGCTGGTGTCAACATCGCGGCCGTGCTGGACCGCCTCGACCTGACCGAGCTGGTGCGCGAGCGGGTGGACCTGGACGCCCTGGTGGTGGGGGTCGACATCGCGGCGGTGCTGGAC
>Ga0247820_10002158_pt1 | contig 11050 bp, 8 predicted proteins | sample 13C_Glucose_Day1_2_FD_192480 | JGI IMG/M metagenome (GOLD analysis project Ga0247820, IMG submission 192480) | Soil microbial communities from agricultural site in Penn Yan, New York, United States - 13C_Glucose_Day14 | ecosystem: Environmental > Terrestrial > Soil > Agricultural land | place...
ACCTTCCGACGGTCTGCCCAAAAAAGAGGCAATCGGTTCGGACCGTGCGGGCGGTGCGCTGGCAGGGGTGGCAGGGGCGGTCGCCGCTGCGGGCGGAACCGCGGGAGCTTCGGTGGCGGGAGGCGCCGCGGCCGCAGTGGGCATGGTCGGCGCGGGAGCCGGCGGCGGCGCGGCGGGCTGGGCCTGCGGGGGCGCAGGATCGACCGTCGACGCGGCTGCAGGAGCCGGCGTCGATGCCGCGGGAGGCGGCGCAGCGGTCACCGGAGCCGGCGCCGCGGTCGTGCCGGCTGCGGGCGGCAGAGTCGAACCGACTGGCGGAGGCACGGTGGCGCCGGCCGGAGGCGGCACCGTCGCCCCCGCTGGAGGAGGCACCACCGACCCGGCGGCGGGCGGCACGGTCGCCCCCACAGGCGGAGGAAGCGTCGCACCGGCGGCGGGCGCCGAGGCTGCCGGTGCCGGGGCAGGAGCCGCGGTCGAGCCGGCCGGGGCCGTGCCTTCGGTGGATTCGCTCCGGGGCCTGACCGTCACCGGCTTGGCCTTGTTGCCGTTCTTGTCGAAGCGGCCGCCGTCCCTGTCGTACTTGTGGTACTTGTCCTTGCCCTTCTTCGCGTCTTCGTCGGGGGCGCCGTTGCCGGCATTGCCGCCGCCCGCGTTGCCGCCTCCGGTGTTGGCGCCTCCGGTGTTGGCGCCGCCGGTGTTGCCGCCATTCCCGGCGTTGCCCGCGTTGCCGCCGTTTCCACCATTCCCGCCATTGCCGGCGTTGCCACCGCCGCCACCGGGCCCCGAGTTGAACCCACCGCCGACGTCGCGCGCCGGCACCACGACCGTCGTGCCGGTCGCGGTCACGCCGGTGTTGGACAGCTTGTAGTCGTACACGCTGATGTCGCCGGTGCCCACCACCGGTTCCACGCCGAGCTCGGCGCTCACCAGGTACTCGTCGCCGCGCGCCCAGGGCTCGCCGCAGGCGTCCCTGCGCGTCGCGACGTGGTTGATGATCGCGGCCAGGTCGATCTCGCCCGCGGGCACCGGCAGTTGGGCCGGCACGAAGGCGATCAACTTCCAGCCCGTCTTGCCGTACGCGCCGCTGAGGCTGCCGAAGTTGTAGCGGCTGCAGCCGTCGCCGTCCTTGGTGATGTAGACGTGGTAGAGCTTGCCGGCGATGGTCGCGTCGTGGTCGTACCAGCCGGGATTGCGGCCGCCGGGCGTGTTGTGCGCGCCGTAGTTCCCCCAGAGGTCCAGCGGGATCATGATCTCGTGCGTGATCGACGAGGCCGTCCAGCCGTTGTCCTGGCGAGCGTCGGACTGCAGCCAGATGTCGAACGTGAGGTGGCCCTGCCCGGTGGGCGGCGAGTTGTGCTGGAAGGCGACGCGGGCCTTCACCGGCGTCACGGGCAGCTTCAGCGGGAACAGGCCGGCCGTGGCGGAGGCGGTCGACGGCACGATCCTCGCGCCCTGCAGCAGCGACGTCGTGTAGCCCGCGTAGCCCGGCTTGCGGCCGTTCAGCGCGGCCGGGTAGCCCTTCACTTCGGTGTCGCCTTGCGGCCACTGCCATTGCATGCGGAAAGCGATCCGGCCGTCGGCGCTGCTGCCTCCACCCACGCCCTGCGAGAAGGCGCCGTTCGGGATCGAGCCCTGGCCCCAGCGGTTGTCGATGACCCAGTACGGATCGTCCGGGCTGCCCGCCATCAGCCACTGCTCGGCGCGGGACTGGATCTCGATGAACGGCGCCTGCGCGACGGCGGGCGAAGCGCCCAGCGACATGCAGGCGGCTATCGCGGCCGTGGTGAACGGCAGGGCATGGGTGGCTCGGCGCATGTGCGACTCCTCCTGGGGCCGCAGTCTCCGGTCCGCACCCTCGCCGGCTCCATCCTCTTTTCTGGGAACCTCGATGGTGCGCACCGCACTTCCCGTCCATGAAAAGACGCGTGGTGCCGCAGGCATGGCACCCGTCCCGCGAGCCCGCGCACGCGCGGTCACCGAATGAATGGAACGTAATGCTTCGCAAGCGCCGTCGGGGCCATCGCGGCCGTGGCGGCGGAACGACGCGAGGAGATCAGTCGTGCAGCGCGGCCAGCATCGCGGCGTCGAAGCGGTCCGCTTCCTCGTACTGCACCCAATGGCCGGCCTGCTCGATCACCGCCATGCCGCGGAAGGCGGGGTTGGCGTACAGCGCGGCCTCCACCTGCGGCCAGATGCCGTGCAGCAGCACGTCCTCGGCGCCATAGATCGCGCTGAAGGGACATGCGAACCGCGCGACCGCGTCCTGCATCGCGTTCGTGGTGACCAGCCGCCGGCGGCGCATGCGGTCGCGCGGCACGTTGGCGGCGTGCAGCGCCAGCGCCAGCTCGTCGATGGATTCCGGCCGGTGCAGCATCAGAGCCGCGAGGTTGTGGCGATGCACCCTGGCGCGCTCTTCTCTGCTCGAGGTGCGGCTCCACGGCTTGAGCTCGACGCCCCGGCCGCGTTGCAACGGCACCACCGGCGCGCCCACCAGGACCAGTCGCGCGACGCGCTCCGGATGCCGCGACGTGAGCAGCGCGGCCACGAGCGAGCCGAAGGAGAAGGCCACCACGTCGAGCGGCCGCTCGCCCAGCAGCGCGTCCAGGCCTTCGAGCAGCGGCGCGACCACCGCATCGGCATCCCCGCCGCCCGGCGGGTTGGCGGACTCACCGAAGCCCGGCAGGTCGGGCACCACGGCCATGCGGCCGGCCGCGACGATGGCGGGGATGTTGCGCAGCCAGTGCGTCCAGCTGCCGCTGCCGCCGTGCAGCATCAGCACCGGCTCGCCCTCGCCCCAGGTGTGCCACACCAGGTGGCCGTCGCCGCACGGCGTTTCGTGGCGGCGCGCCTGCCGCGCCAGGTCGCGCGCCTCGCGCGGGAGTTCCAACTCTTCGTTCATCGGGCGCGATCATAGGAAAGAGGGTGTCGCGCCGAGCTAGGATCGGACGATGACCCGAGATCCTTCCGGCGCCTGGAGCGTGCTGGCGGTGACGCTGGCGATCCAGGCGCTGGTGTCCATGGCCGTGCTCACGGTGCCGGCCATGGCGCCCGCGATGGCGCAATCGCTGAACGTATCGCCCACCCTGATCGGCCTGTACATCGCCGTCGTCTACGCCGGAGCCATGCTGGCCAGCCTGATGTCGGGTCCCTGGGTGCTGCGCTGGGGCGCGATCCGGGTGAGCCAGCTGGGGCTGCTGGTGTGCGCGGCGGGGCTGGTGCTGCTGGCGGCCGCGCCGGGGGCGGTGTCGGCGCTGGTCGGCGCGTTTCTCATCGGCGTCGGCTACGGGCCGATCACGCCGGCCAGCTCGCACCTGCTGGCGCGCACCACGCCGCCGGATCGCGTTTCGCTGGTGTTCTCGATCAAGCAGACGGGCGTGCCGCTCGGCGGCGTGATGGCGGGCGCGCTGGTGCCGGGCCTGCTGGTGTGGGGCGGCACCGATGCCGCGCTGCTGGCGGTGGCGGTCGGCAACCTCGTGTGCGCCGTCATCGCGCAGCCGATGCGCGAAGCGCTCGATGCCGATCGCGAGCCTGGGCGCCCGCTGGGAGTCGCGAGCATCACCGGGCCGATCCGGCTGGTGGTGTCGCAGCCGCAGCTGGCGCAGCTGACGTCGTTCTCGTTCGTCTTCTCCGCCGTGCAGATGTGCCTGGCTACCTACCTCGTGACCTACCTGCACTCGGCGCTGGGCTACAGCCTGGTGGTGGCGGGCGTGGTGCTCTCGACCGCGCAGGTCGGCGGCGTGGTGGGTCGCGTGCTGTGGGGCTACATGGCCGACCGGTGGCTCGGACCGCGGCGCATGCTGGCGGCGCTGGCGGTGCTCATGGCGCTGTGCTGCGCGATCACGGCGGCGCTGCAAGTCGGCGGACCCCTGGTGCTGGTGCTCGTGCTGATGGCGGCTTTCGGCGCATCGGCGACCGGGTGGAACGGCGTGTACCTGGCCGAGGTGGCGCGTCTGGCGCCCGCCGGACAAGCGAGCGCCGCGACGGGCGGCGCTCTGTCGGTGACTTTCCTGGGGGTGGTGCTCGGCCCGGTGCTGTTCGGCACGCTGTCGGGTGCGTTCGACAGCTATCGGGCCGGCTACCTGGCGCTCGCGCTGCCGGCGGCAGCCTGCGCATGGCAGTTGCTGCGCGGCCCGCGCCCTACGGCAAGCGCGTGATGGCGATCTGGCCCGCGGCGTTGACGGAAGCGGACAGCAGGCCGTCCTGACCGACCGGGCCGGCGGCCAGCACGGTGCCGTCCGGCAAGGTGATCCGGTACTGGCCTGGCGCGAGGCCTGAGACCAGCAGAGCCTCGCCGGCGCCGCCGGCCACCGTGAAGGTCAACGCTTGCAGCGGAGCGCCGGTCGCGTCGTCGCGCAGCATGACGATCAGTGCCGCGCCGTCGTGCACGACGCGGGTTCCGATGAAGCCCGTGGCGGAGTTGATCGACTCCACCGTGGGCCGCGCGGCCGAGGTCCGGTCGGTGAAGCCCATCGCGTTCAGCAACACGATGGCCGGGCCCCCCGTCTCGAGATGAAGTCCGAAGCCATCGATGGATGGACTTTCACGTCCAGTGTAGTCCTCTTGAGGGAGCAAGACCGGATTCACCGGAACCACAGTGGTGTGGACCATGCGCCCGCCCTGCATGGCGTCGACGCAGCCCGTCCCCGCGAACATGCTGTCTCCGCACGGAGACGCCGTGACATAGGTGCGGGGATCGCCCGTGGCCTGGAACTCGCCGCGGCTGTGGACGGCGTAGGTGATCTGGTCCATCGGTCCGCCCGCGGTAACGACGGAGTCACCCACCACCACCATGTTGCGGTAGTGCACCAGCAGGCGATCGAAGCGCCGCAGGGTCAGCCTGACCGCGCGGCCGAAGTCTTCGGGCTCGCCGTAGGCCGCGGCCGCGTCGCCGATGACCGCGCGCAGGCCCTGGACCGTTGTCGACGCATGGACGGCGGCGATGCGGCCATAGCCAGGATCGTTGGCACTGAAGCGCGGATCGAGGATGGGCGTGCGCTGGCCCTTGCCGTTCAACAGCAGCGTGTTATGGATGGCGGTGTCGTCGGCGAGGCCGCTGCCGCTCCAGCTGTTGAGATCGGCTGCCTGCCAGCCCTTGTGCCAGACCACGAAGCTGTTCTGGTCGCGGTGCTGGTGGCTGGCGATCTGCGGACCGCTTGCGCTGAAGAAGCTGACCGCGGTGGCGTCTGCCGTCCAGTCGCTGCGCGAATGGAACCAGTTCGCGGATGCGGTGAACGTGGGCAGGATGTCTTCGGAGCGAAAGTCCTGCGCGGCCCTGGAGAGATCGTCGAACAGGAACTCATGGAGAAGCGCGCGGCGCGTGCGGTGGACGCCGGCCGACCATTCGCGCAGCCAGTGCTGCGCCACGGCGCCCATCGGCTGGCCCGACAAGCCGTCGGCCAGCATCGTCATCAGCGCGGCGTCGCCTGCCGTCACCGGCCCCTGGGCATTGCTCGCGAGATCGCCGACCTGCACCAGCGTGGGCGGATTGTTGGCGGCGTCGTAGGGAGCGCCGAGATAGCCCAGCGTCCCGCGCTTGGCGTACACGTCCGGCTGCATGGCATAGATCTGGTACCGCACCAGTTCATCGGGATAGGTGAAGCCGGGTGACTTGAACATATCGAGCTTGCGATCGACCGACGCATCGCGCAGCCACAGCAGGATCTCGACCAGGTCCACCTTGGACTTGCGACCGTAGTGGCTTCCTTCGTGCCAGTAGCCGCCGCGCCCATCTCCCTTGAGGTAGTTGAAGACGGCCGGCCACTTCTTCTCGACCAGGAAGTTCCAGTTCTGCACCGCGCTCGCGTCCTCGCCCCAGGTGGCCAGTGATTGCAGCAAGGTCGCGGCGATGTAGCCGTAGTGGTAGTTGTTCGCCGGATCGTCGAGCGCCCACGCGGTATCGCCGCGATCGTTCCAGATGCGATCGACCGCCGTCCTCATGTAGGCGCGATAACTTCCCCTCTGCTCGGCGGAGAGGCGCTGATGGAGCCAGTCGTACACCAATGCGACGTTCTTGACGTAGTAGTGGGCGTAGAGATAGCTGCCCGCGGACAGACAGCGCCCCGGATTGGCGAAGTCGGTGTCGGGCAGGCCCGCCGGGTAGCGGGCCACGCACGGGGGCGAGCCGGGTGACGCGTCGATCGGTTCGTCCGTCCGCGCCGCGACGAAGCGGTCCGCGAAATCAATCGCGCGCTGCGCGAAGACGTCTTCGCCGGTGACCAGGTAGGCCAGCGCGAACTGCCAGGCTTCCACACCGTAGTCGAAGCCGCTGCTCAGCTCGGCCTGGGCTTTCAGGTGGTGGTAAACGGCGTCCCACTCCTCGCTCCCAACTCGGGATTGCAGCGAGCTGAGCCTCGCCTGGTCCATCGAAATCCGGGGATGGTCGGCGCGGAAGGCCGCATCGCTGCAGCCGTTAGCGTCCGAGTGGACCAGCGGCAAGGCGCCGTCCACGACCGAGCAAGAGGATGTCTCGGCGCTTTGAGTGGAGGCAGAGCCGCCACCGCAGCTCACCACCGAGAGAGAAGCCCACAAGCCTGCGACGACGCAAGCTGACCTGATCACGCTCTTCATCTACCGCTCCCGCTTACTGGGTGAACGTCATCCGTCCGACCATCAGGCTGCGTCGGTCGTCGGCGGGGCTGGTTGCCGTGTAGTAAACGGAGCCACTCGACAGGCTCCACGTGTAGCCGGTGATCTGACCGGACGATGCGTCTGCGTAGAGGCGCATCGTCCCAAGGCCGGCGCCGTCCTGGTCTGCGCCGTTGGCACCGGTGCCTTTTCGCGTGTCGCCGGTGCTGTGCGGGGACGAGGTGGAATCGATGATCCTCAGCTCGTACTGAACCGTTCCCTCGATCACCGGCTTGGTCGGAACGGAGCGGAGAACAGGGGCACCAGCCGCGATCATGGTGTGCCCGGTGCCGTTTGCCTTGTTCGGATCCTGATCCTGATCCCGGTCCAGGTACTTGCTCGCGAGGATGTCGCCTCTCCGGACGTCGACGGCGCGCTGAATCCTCTGGAAGTTGTTCTGGAACAGGATGTTGTCGTGGTAGCGGGCCGAAGACGGCCCCTTGCTCCCCATCCACGCAGTGATGTCGTCCGCCGTGAACTCGAAGGCCTTCATCAGAGAGCGGGTGACGTAGCCGGAGCAGTCCGCGCGGCTCGCGTAGATGCCGACGCCGTTGACCGGCCAGCTGAGCGCTTGCTCCGAGTTCGCGTAGATGTTGTTCGCGTCCAGGACGTTCTTCGCCAGGCTCTCGGGCCAGGTGACCCAGTCGCCTTTGTCGGCTCCGGTACCCGGCGTGACGACCACGAAAGATGGCGGAACGAGATCCTTGCCTGCGAAGCCGAGGTCTTCCGGAGGAATCTCTTCGACCGCGACGCCCTCCGCGATGGTCTCGGTATCCGAACCGCTGCCCCCGCCTCCCCCGCACCCGTAGGCCGAGACGACGAGGAGGGAGAGAAGAAGAAGTTGAAGCAGAGGTCTTTGCATGGCTTCGCTGGTGATGAAAGGAACAGCGAAGCTATGAGAACTCCCCTGAGGGAAGCAGTCCTTATGTCACCTCATCATCGGCTGCGTCGGACTGAACTCAGGGTGGGCATCATGGCCGAACTGGCTCTCGCGCTCAGCGTCCAGCAATGCTGCGCGATCGATGCTTCTCGGGAGGGGCTTGCGCTCAGGAACTGGAGGACTCACCACCGGCTCCGCGAAGCGCCAGCTGACGTCGACCACCCACAGATGGCACATCGCGTCCAGCAGCTTCATGCGCCGGAACAGAGCCCGCTCCAACTCCACGACCGCGTGCACAAGCCAGCCATCCCAGCGGCGCAAGGCGAGCCGAATGTGAACCTTCGGGGTCGCGCGATCCGCCGCGGGCAGCAGCTCGAACCCCACCCAGTCCAGTGGAATCTTCGCCCTTGCGAGCGTATCGCGCAGCGCGAGTCTCACCACCTCGATGCGAACGGCGCGAGTCCGCTCGGCGGCGATTTGCCTCTCTCGGATCGCTGGCACCGCGGGCGCCGTCGATCTGAAGAATCCGAAAAGCTTCATGCCTGACATGCCCCCGATTTCGAGACATGCGCCCTTCCGAGGAGGGAAAGGCAGATCACTCGCTCGAAGGATCCGCGCGACAGCGACGACGAGATGTGAACTTCAAGAGATCTGGTCGGCCCCGAAATCGGGCCGACGGGATTGAAAGTGATGAATGCCGTCGGCGCTGGCTTCTCCGAAACCGCGTCGATCGGCCCGACGGATTGACCCGTCGCGATCACTTTGTCGGCAGTCTCGATCGTTCCGATGGCTCCCTGGTCCACGAAGACAATCCAACCGTTCGGCCATTCAGCGTCGCTTCCCGCGCATGCGGGACCCGCGTCGCGAGTTCGCACCGACTTGCAGATCGTCACGGACACGTTGCGGGCGAGGGCTTCAGTGCGCGCCAGATGAAAGGCTTCGAGGAGGGCGTCAGCGCCCGCCGCGACCGACGTGCGCACCGCGAAGTCCCTGGCGAGGGGAACACCGAACGCCAACGAGGCGCCCAGGAGCGCAAGCGCAAGCAGCCACTTCGCAGATCGAGCCACGACGGCCGCGGTCACGCCGCGAGCACTCGCCAGTACACCGCTCGCACTCTGATGGCGTAGCGATCGAGACGGCGGTGAAGGTAGTTCTCGAGCGTGGACATCGCGTTGACGATCTCACCCGTCTTCAAGGTGAGCGCCACGCACAGGATCCATTCCTCGGGGCCGGGCTGCAGGTCGTCGATGCTCTCGCCGCTCGGGCACATGAGCAGCCGGAGCCTGTAGCAAGGGCGCCGGATGCCGTGCTTCTCAAGGGCGTCCTCGACCTCCTCCCGGATGACTTCCTCGCTGTCGATGATGCTCGTCAGCCCGTCGTCTTCGTAGTGGGACCGGAACCGCCCCAGAAACCACTCCCACGGCTTGCTCCTGCTGAACGCTTCCTGCTGCCACATGAATACCTCCTCTTCGAGATGCGAGCGAATGACTGTCAAGCGACTCTGAAGCTCCCAACCCATCCGGTGGCAGGGCCAAGGTCATCCGTGGGTCGCGACGCGCTGGAGGGCGCCAGTTTCTCCAGGAGGAACCTCGGGTCGACAGGCTTCGTGAGGTGCATCGCGAAGCCTGCCGCACGCGTGGCCTTGCGCGCTTCTTCCGAGCCGTAGCCGGTGACCGCGATGTACCTGGATCGGGTCAATCCCGCGGCGCGCAGCGCCCTCGCAAGTTCATGGCCACTCATCCCGGGAAGGCCGATGTCCAGGATGCACACCTCCGGCTCGAAGGCCGGCGCGAGCTTCAGCGCTTCGTCGGGATGCAGGCAGGTGAGGACGCGGTGGCCGTGCATCTCCAGGAGGATGCCGAGCGACTCGGCCACGTCGGCGTTGTCGTCGACGACCAGCACGCGCAATGCGCCTGCGGTGGCCGGAAATTGCTGGGCACGGTGATCAAACATCGACTGCTCCTGCTTTGGACTGCGGAGCGGTCATCGTTGAATGCAGGCGCGCGCGTGCGACCTGCCATCAGTCATCGCCACCCGGTAAGAGCAGGTAAACGACAGCCGACATGACTTCCTGTCTGGCGACCGGCACCGATCCGCTCAATGGTCCGGCTCCCTTCACAACCCTTGAGGAACCATGATCACCGACAACACCCGCAAGTACGCCCGCGTCATCGAGGCTTCGCAACGCGTCCGCTGGGAGATCGAGAAGGACGTCATCTGCGGCCGGTCGTTCGACTACGGCCGCACTTTCCTTCCCGCCGGCCTTTCTCTCGTCGACGAGATCCCGTTCCTGGGCGAGGCCGACCGGCGCTTCCTCACCCAGGTGCAAGGCCGCAGCTACGCCTTCATGTTCGGCCTGGTCGAGCGCTTCATCGGCGCCAAGGCGCTGGAAGTGGGCCGCGAGCACTGGCTCGGCGACCAGGTCGCGCTCGAAGCGCTGGTGCGGATGACCGACGAGGAGCTGAAGCACCAGGCGCTGTTCCGCCGGCTCGAGGAGATGATGAGCCGCGGCATGCCCGCCGGTTATCGCCAGGTGGCGCATCCGAACGACGTAGGCCGCGTCGTGCTGGGCAAGAGCACCTGGGCCGTGCTCGCGCTCACGCTGGACATCGAGCTGTTCACCCAGGCGCACTTCCGCGCCAGCATCGAGCACGGCGAGGACATCTGCCCGCTGTGGAAGGACGTGTTCCTCTTCCACTGGCGCGAGGAGTCGCAGCATGCCGTGCTGGACGAACTGGAGCTGATGCGGGCCGACGCCGCGCTGACGCCCGCGCAGCGCGAAACCGCCGTCGACGAACTGATCGAGCTCGTCGGCGCCATCGACGGCATCCTGCAGATGCAGGCCACTTCGGATGTCGAGTACTTCGTGACCAACGCCGCCGGCCGCTTCACCCAGCTCGAGAAGGACCAGCTGCGTGAAGCCGTGCTGAAGGCCTATCGGTGGCAGTACATCACTTCCGGCGTGAGCGAGCCGCGCTTCACCCGCGTGCTGTTCAGCATGGTCTCCGAGCCCTCGGCCGCGCGCCTGCGCAACGCGCTGCAGCCGTTCGCCTACGCGCGCCCGGCGCACTGAGCGGACCTCTCAGGGGATGTGAAGCCTCGTCGAGTGCTTCACTTCCTCCATCACCGCGTAAGTCCGCGTCTCGCGAACCCCCGGCAGCCGCCACAGCACGCTGCCCGCGAAGGTGCGATAGGCGTCCATGTCCGCCACGCGGGTCTTGATCAGGTAGTCGAAGCCGCCCGCCACCATGTGGCACTCCAGGATCTCCGGATGCACCTGCACCGCGGCCCGGAACTCATCGAAGACATTCGGCGTCGTGCGGTCCAGCAGCACCTCCACGAACACCAGCATCCCCGCGCCCAGCAGCCTGGGATTGAGGCGCGCCTCGTAGCCCGCGATGTAGCCGTCGCGAGTGAGGCGCTGCACGCGCGCCAGCACGGCCGTCGGCGAGAGCGACACCGCCTCCGCCAGCTTCAGGTTCGAGATCCGCCCGTCCTCCTGCAGGCGCTGCAGGATGCGGCGGTCGATTCCGTCCAATTCAACAT
>Ga0247820_10002160_pt1 | contig 11049 bp, 10 predicted proteins | sample 13C_Glucose_Day1_2_FD_192480 | JGI IMG/M metagenome (GOLD analysis project Ga0247820, IMG submission 192480) | Soil microbial communities from agricultural site in Penn Yan, New York, United States - 13C_Glucose_Day14 | ecosystem: Environmental > Terrestrial > Soil > Agricultural land | place...
TCGTAGTAGACCTTGCCCGAGCAGGCGATCACGCGCTTGACCTTGTCGGCCTTCAGTTCCTTGTTGTCCGGAATGACGGTCTGGAAGGCGCCCTTGGTGAACTCGGACAGCGGCGAGGTCGCGTCCTTGTTACGCAGCAGCGACTTCGGCGTCATGATGATCAGCGGCTTGCGCAGGTTGCGCACCATCTGGCGGCGCAGCACGTGGAAGATCTGGCTCGCGGTGGTCGGCTGCACGACCTGCATGTTGGTGTCGGCCGCCAGCTGCATGAAGCGCTCGAGGCGCGCCGAGCTGTGCTCGGGGCCCTGGCCTTCGTAGCCGTGCGGCAGCATCAGCGTGATGCCGTTGACACGGCCCCACTTGACCTCGCCCGAGGCGATGAACTGGTCGATCACGACCTGCGCGCCGTTGACGAAGTCGCCGAACTGCGCTTCCCAGATCACGAGCGTGTTCGGGTCGTTCGAGGCATAGCCGTATTCGAAGGCCAGCACCGCTTCTTCCGACAGGATCGAGTCGATGACCACGAAGGGCGCCTGGTTGTCGGCCACGTTCTGCAGCGGCACGTAGGTGCCTTCGTCGAACTTCTCGCGGTTCTGGTCGTGCAGCACCGCGTGGCGGTGCGTGAAGGTGCCGCGGCCGCAGTCCTCGCCCGACAGGCGGACCGGGTAGCCGCTGGCCACCAGCGAGGCGAAAGCCATGTGCTCGCCCATGCCCCAGTCGATGTTGGTGTCGCCGCGGCCCATCGCCGCACGGTCGTCGAGCACCTTCTTGACCAGCGGATGCACCGTGAAGCTTTCGGGCGCCTTGGTGATGCGCTCGGCCAGCCGCTTCCATTCGGCGGTCGGGATCGCGGTGTCGCCGGCGTCGGTCCATTTCTTGTTGAGGAAGGGGCTCCAGTCGACCGCGTACTTGCTCTTGAAGTTGGTCAGCACCGGGTCGGAGGTGTTCTTGCCGGCATCGAAGGCCGCGCGCTGTGCCTTGACCATGTCGTCGCCGAGCGTGGCGCCCAGGCCCTGGGCACCCAGCTTGTCGGCATACAGCCTGCGCGTGCCGGGGTGCTGGGCGATCTTCTTGTACATCAGCGGCTGGGTCAGCGCGGGCGTGTCCTGCTCGTTGTGGCCGAGCTTGCGGAAGCAGATGATGTCGACCACCACGTCCTTCTGGAATTCCATGCGGAACTCGAGCGCTAGCTGCGTGGCCAGCACCACGGCTTCGGGGTCGTCGCCGTTCACGTGCAGCACCGGCGCCTCGATCATCTTGACGATGTCGGTGCAATACAGCGTCGAGCGGCTGTCGCGCGGGTCGCTGGTGGTGAAGCCGATCTGGTTGTTGATCACGATGTGCACCGTGCCGCCGGTCGAGTAGCCGCGCGTTTCGGCCAGCGCCAGCGTTTCCATCACGACGCCCTGGCCTGCGAAGGCGGCGTCGCCGTGCACGATCACGGGCAGCACCTGCTTGCCGAGCGGGTCGGCGCGGCGGTCCATGCGGGCGCGCACCGAGCCCTCGACCACCGGGTTGACGATTTCGAGGTGCGAGGGGTTGAAGGCCAGGCTCAGGTGGACCGGGCCACCGGCCGTGGTCACATCGGAGCTGAAGCCCTGGTGGTACTTGACGTCGCCGCTGGGCAGGTCTTCGGGGGCCGTGTGGTCGAACTCGGCGAACAGGTCGGCCGGCAGCTTGCCGAGCGAATTGACCAGCACGTTGAGACGGCCGCGGTGGGCCATGCCGATCACGATTTCCTGCACGCCGGCGATGCCGGCCTGGTTGATCAGCTCGTCCATCGCGACGATGAAGCTCTCGCCGCCTTCGAGCGAGAAGCGCTTCTGGCCGACGTACTTGGTGTGCAGGAAGCGCTCGAGGCCTTCGGCGGCAGTGAGCCGCTCGAGCACGCGCTTCTTCTGGTCGGCCGAGAGCTTCGGATTGGTGCGCGCGCTCTCGAGCTTCTGCTGCCACCAGCGCTTCTGGCCCTGGTCGGTCATGTACATGTACTCGGCGCCGATGGTGCCGCAGTAGGTCTCGCGCAACGCGTTGAGCAGATCGCGCAGCGACATCGTCTCCTTGCCGAAGAAGGTGTTGCTGGTGTTGAACACCGTCTCGAGGTCGGCATCGGCGAAGCCGTAGAACGAGGGCTCGAGCTCGGGGATCGCCGGGCGCTCGGTGCGCTTGAGCGGATCGAGGTCGGCCCAGCGGGCACCGACGTTGCGGTAGGCGGCGATCAATTGCTGGACGGCGGTGCGCTTGCGGCCGAGCTCGGAGTCGGCGCCGCTGGCCACCACGACCTTGGTCGTGCCCTGCTTGGCGCGCTCGGCGAAGGCGTTGACCACCGGCAGGTGGGGCACGTCCTTGGCGTTGCTGCCGTCGGTGGCGGGCACATTCTGGAGCGCGTCGAAATACGCACGCCAGTTGTCGGGCACGCTGCCGGGGTTGGAGAGGTAGTTTTCGTACATCTCTTCGACATAGGGCGCATTGCCGCCGAAGAGGTACGTGTTGCCTTGGTAGGCGCTGTAGACGGAAGAACCCGTCGACGAGGAATCGCTCATATTCCGCTGACCTTCGCTTCCCTGAAGGAAGCACTAGCTGGTTAAGAAACCTTCCGCGACACGGCTGGACCGATTGGCGGATGCGACTGTGGCTGGGGAAGGGCCTGAGTACACCCAGCATTGTGCCACGCCAGCTATCTGGAGGCACGGCTGGACTTCCTCAAGGCCTGGATGCGCCTGTCTCGGCTGCGCGCAGGCCGGTCAATGAGGTCAGCGAATCGTCGACAGCCTTCCGAAGGCCGTGCCGGAACCCACGGTGGTCGAGCATTCCCTCACCAGCGCGGCCGAGCGCGTCGCCTGGTCCGCCATCCGGTCGTTCAGCGGCTTCCAGTTGCGGCACAGCGGCATCACCAGCAGCCAGGCCACCGCCATCACGGCAGTGCCGACAACGATCAGTATCCATTGCCCGATTTCCATCCTCGACCTCCTCGTTGTGACGTGTGGCAGCGAGTCTGCACGGTGTGGGGGTCCAGGGGCATACGCCATCTGGTGCATGCCGTGAACTTGCACACGCTCGGGTGCGGACGGATTTCACGCTGCGCGGCGAATCTTCGGCCACCTGCGCCCGGGCACTTCAGCGGCGGCGCATCGGCGCCGTCCTGCACGAAGACGCAGGCTTTTCCGCCAAGGCGGCGCTTTCGCGGCGGCGATGCTCCTCCCACCGTCTTGGAGAACCCGATGGCCGACGACCTCAAAGCCCATGAAACCCAGCGCCCGATCGACGTCAACCGGGTCGACGATGTCCAGTACTGGTGCGAACGCCTCGGCGTCAGCGAGCAGGCGCTGCGCCAGGCGGTGGCCGATGTCGGGGTCTCGGCCGAGCAGGTCGCCGTGCATCTCGGCAAGGTCTGACGATGGCCGCGCGCGCCGCCGCCAGGACGCTCTGGAAGGGCGCGATCACCTTCGGCCTGGTCCATATCCCGATCGGCCTGCACCCCGCGAGCAGCGAGCAGGGCATCGACTTCGACTGGCTCGATCGGCGCAGCATGGATCCGGTGGGCTACAAGCGCGTCAACAAGAAGACGGGCAAGGAGATCGACAGGAAGGACATCGTCAAGGGTGTGGAATACGAGGACGGCAAGTACGCCATCATCTCGCCGCAAGAGATCGAGTCGGCCTATCCGCGCACCACCCAGACGATCGAGATCCTGCGTTTCGTCCAAGCCGGCGAGATCCCCTTCGTCTACCTCGAGCGACCCTATTACGTGGCACCGATCAACCGCGGGCAGAAGGTCTATGCACTGTTGCGGGAAGCCCTGCTCAAGACCGGCAAGGTCGGTCTGGCCAAGGTGGTCATCGCGACCCGGCAGCACCTGGCCGTGCTGGTGCCGTCCGGCCGTGCGCTGGTGCTCAACCTGATGCGCTGGGGCGACGAGGTCCGGAGCTCGGAAGGGCTCGAGCTGCCGCCCGAAGGCACCCGGGGCGCGAAGATCAGCGCCGCCGAAATGAAGATGGCCGAGCAGCTCGTGAAGGACATGACGGGCCCGTGGGACCCCGATGAATTCAAGGATGAGTTCAAGCGGCAAGTCATGAAGCTGGTCGACCGGAAGGTCGAGGCCGGCGACACCGAGACCGTCGTCGAGCCCGAGCAGGAAGCGCCCGCGGACGGGGCCAAGATTCTCGACCTGACCGAATTGCTGGCGCGAAGCCTCAAGGGCGGCAAGGCTGCAGCGACCAAGACCGCCGCCAAGCCACCCCCGAAGAAGGCCGCACGCAGGCGTCCCGCGAGCAAGGCGCGCAAGATCGCCTGACCATGGAGCCGCCCGACGGATCGCCCAGACAAATAGACGGTCCAGGCTTTTTAAGCCAAGGCATCGTTTTGAGAACTATCGGCCCAACTTGTAGCCTCGGGCCGTTGCCCCGGCCCGACGATGCGGTCGGCAGGCACTTGATTCGCCCGCCGTCGGGCGCCAAAAGCAGGACTCTGCCGGCAGAATCGCCGATCTATGAAAACGATCCTCGAGTCCGGGGCCGACGCGGCGGCCGATGGGGCCATGCGGCTCGCCACCGTGACCGCCAACGCCGACCTGCGCGACTGCGACATGATCGAGGTCTCGATCGGCAGCCTGCTTCGCGTGGTGCGCGAGCAGCTCAAGCTGGAGGTCGTCTTCATCGGCGAGTTCGTCGGCGCCAGCCGCGTGTTCCGCCACATCTCGTCGCGGAGCGAACAACCGGTCATCCGTCCGGGCGAGTTCCATGGCCTCGACGAAACCATCTGCCAGCGCATCGTCGACGGCCGGATGCCATCCCTCACGCCCGATGTCGCCCGCGTGCGCGCCGAGCATGGGCTGCCTCTCTACTACGACGCGCTCGGCGGGCACATCGGTGTGCCGGTGCGCTTCTCGGACGGAACGCTGTACGGCATGCTGTGCGGATTCAGCTTCGAGGCCTGCCCCCATCTCGACGAACGCGACGTGCGGCGACTGGAGATGGCCGCCAATGCCACCGCCCGCCTGATCGCGCAGGCCGAAGGACGGAACGTGGAGCCCCTGGCCGCGTCCCATTGAAGCCGCGGCTTCGTCGCGACCCTCTCCTTCTGGAGGATACTCAAAAGCGCGCGCTTCGTTCAGACTGAGGCCAGTGACACCCCACCGCTCCGCCGCCATCGTCTCGGTTCGCCGCAAGTCGGCACTGCTCGCCGCCGTCTCGCTGCTGCTGGCGGCATTGGCGCTGCAGGGCTACGCAGCCGGCTATCCGATGGGCATGTCGCTGCTTGCGGCTTCGACGGTGCAGGCCGGCATCTGCTCCGCCATGTTCGCCAGCCGGCTGCTGAAAACGGTGGTGGCAACGAATTTCCTGCTCTTCGTGTTCCACGCCCTCGTCCTCGGCCACTATCTGGCCCTGGACGGCACACCGGCGATCTTCCAGCTCGGCGACTTTGCCTCGGCCGTGCTCGGCGGCGCCTCGCTCGTCTTCACGCCGGTCGAGACCATGGCCCTGATCGTGCGCGAAGCCTATCTCCAGCGCCTGCGGCGACCGCGGCGCGGCACGCCGCCCTGAGCCACCGGCCTTCCGTTCCGTATCCGGCAATCAGCGAATCAGCGCCAGGAAGTCCCTGAAGCGCGGGTGCTCGGCCGTGCGCAGCCATTCGAAACCGACCATCTCCGTGGTCACGAGTTCGGCGCCCGCGCCAGCCAGCCGGTCGAAGGCCGCATCGCGATTGCGCTCGGTGCGCGAACTGCAGGCGTCGGTCACGACCCAGACCTCGAACTCGTCCTCGAGCAGGTCGAGCGCCGTCTGCATCAGGCACACGTGCGTCTCGCAGCCGGCCATCACGATGGTGTTGCGCTGCGCGGCCGCGGCCGGTTTCTGCAAATGCTTCGGCAGGCTGCGGGCATTGCCCTGCGGCGCCTTGGCGGGTGTCCGCAGCCACTCGCCGAGCCCTTCCTCGACGCCGCTGAAATGCATCTTGGCAAGCGTGCGCTGGCACAGGGCGCGGATCTCGGGCACGTTCTCGCCGAGCTTCGACGGGGCCTGCTCGGTGCCCCAGACCGGGACATCCACCAGCCTGGCGATCTCGCCCAGGCGGACCGCGTTCTTCGCGACGGCATCGGCCTCGAAGATCGCCGGCATCAGGCGGGCCTGGTAGTCGACCAGGACCAGTTGGGATTGCGAAGCGTCGAGCAGCATGGAAAGTCTTTCGGGGAAAATGCGGTTTGAGGCCAAACCGTACCACCGTTCGGACACCGCTTCAGTCGGGCAGCAGCCGGATCAACTTGCCATTGGACTCGTCGGTCAGCACATACAGCAACCCGTCGGGCCCCTGCTTGACGTCGCGGATGCGCGCCCTGCCGTCTTCGAGCAGCTTGTGCTCGGCCGCGACCTTGCCGTCCTGCAGTTCGATCCGGGCCAGATAGCCGAACTTCAGCGACCCGATGAAGAGATTGCCCTTCCAGGCCGCGCCATAACGGTCGCTGCCGAGGAAGGCCATGCCCGATGGCGCGATCGACGGAACCCAGAAGCGCAGCGGCTGCTCCATGCCGGCCTTCTGCGTGAGGCCGTCGCCGATCTTGCCGCCGCCGTAGTTCTCGCCGTAGGTGATCACCGGCCAGCCGTAGTTGCGGCCGGCCTGCGGGATGTTGATCTCGTCGCCCCCCTGGGGCCCATGCTCGTGCATCCATAGCACGCCGTCGGGCCCCAGCGCGGCCCCCTGGCCGTTGCGATGGCCGTAGCTCCAGATCTCGGGCAGCGCACCCGCCCTGCCGACGAAGGGATTGTCCGCGGGCACGGCACCGTCCTTGCCGATGCGCACGATCTTGCCCAGGTGGTTGTCGAGCTTCTGCGCGTCTTCCTTGCGGCTGAAGCGATCGCCAAGCGTGAGGAACAGCGTGCCGTCCTTCGCCTCGACGATGCGGCAGCCGAAGTGGTTCCGGCTCGCCACCTTGGGGCGCTGGCTGAAGACCACCGCGAGATCCTCGAGGCGGCTGCCATCGCCGGACAGCCGCGCCCGCGCGAGCGCCGTGCCATTGGCCGATCCGCCCGCTTCAGGTTCCGAGTAGCAGAAGTACAGCGTGCGGTTGCGCGCAAAGTCGGAATCGGCCAGCACGTCGAGCAGGCCGCCCTGCCCCCCCGCCGCAATGGGCGGCAGCCCGGCCACGGGCGCGCCGAGCCTGCCGTCGGCCCCGACGACGCGCATCCGGCCGGACCTCTCGGTCACGACGAAGCGTCCATCGGGAAGAAAAGCCACGCCCCACGGGTTCTCGAGTCCGGAGGCGACGACCTCGGGCCTCGCCGCGGCGTGGGCGATGCCGATCGCCACCGAGGTCGTGATCAGGAGTCGGCAGGCCCGACTGAAGGCCATCCGGCAGCGCAACGCTTTCATGCTTTCCTTCAAAACGACGGGTTCGAGATCAACGCCATTTCAACCCGAATTGCAAATCTTTTGCATTACATCGAGCAAAGCACTTATCACCCATAACGGTGACTTTTACATTTGGGTATGTGAGAAAAGGAAAAAATCCTTTTCCCGACAATCATTTACATGCAAAATCCCGAATCCGCATGAAATTGACACCCCATGGTGTCGTCCATATCCTACGCGCCATGCGACTTTTTCTCCTCACCGCCAGCCTGCTGTTCGCCTTCGCGGCCCACGCCGCGCCGCAGCAGGACAGGGCCGACGAACATCACGCCGACACGCTGCTGGTCGACAAGGGCCTGATGAGCCAGTTCCATCAAGTTCGCCAGACCGTCGTCGACCGCACCTCCGATCTGGTGGTCACGGCCATCGGTTTCCTGGGCGTGCCCTATCGCCGCGGCGGCAACACGGCCGAGACCGGTTTCGACTGCAGCGGCTTCGTCCGCGCGATGTACACGCAGACCGTGGGCCACCTGCTGCCGCGACGCGCCGAAGAGCAGGCCGCCGCCACCCAGACGATCGACCGCAGCGAACTCAAGCCCGGCGACCTCGTGTTCTTCAATACCATGCGTCGCGCCTTCAGCCATGTCGGCATCTATGTCGGCGAAGGCAAGTTCATCCATTCGCCCAAGCCCGGCGCGCAGGTCCGGGTCGAGGACATGAGCGGCAGCTACTGGCAGCGCCGTTTCAGCGGTGCGCGACGCGTTGCGGCGGCGCAGGACGAGATCAAGGCCTCGGGCGACTGACGCGCCCCGCTCGCCGAACGAAAAAATCCCGCTCCAGGCGGGATTTCTTGTGGGCGCGACCGGCGCTCAGCGCTTCACGGGCGGCAGGTCCGTGCAGTGGCCATGCACCGCCTCCGCCGCCAGGCCGATGCTCTCGCCCAGCGTCGGATGCGGATGGATGGTCTTGCCGATGTCGTAGGCATCGGCCCCCATCTCGATCGCCAGCGCGATCTCGCCGATCATGTCACCCGCGTGCGTGCCGACGATGCCGCCGCCGACGATCCGGTGCGACTCGGCATCGAACAGCAGCTTGGTGAAGCCCTCGTCGCGGCCGTTGGCGATCGCCCGGCCCGAAGCGGTCCAGGGGAACAGGCCCTTCTCGATCTTCACGCCCTCGGCCTTGGCCTGGTCTTCGGTCAGGCCGACCCAGGCCACCTCGGGGTCGGTGTAGGCCACGCTGGGAATCACGCGCGCATTGAAAGCCGCGCTGGCCAGCTCGCGGTCGCCCTTCTGCTCGCCGGCGATCACCTCGGCCGCCACGTGCGCCTCGTGCACCGCCTTGTGCTCCAGCATCGGCTGGCCGACGATGTCGCCGACCGCGAAGATGTGAGGCACGTTGGTGCGCATCTGGATGTCGACCGGAATGAAGCCGCGATCGCTGACGCTGATGCCGGCCTTCTCGGCGCCGATCTTCTTGCCGTTCGGGCTGCGGCCCACGGCCTGCAGCACCAGGTCGTAGAGCTGCGGCTCCTTGGGCGCCTGCTCGCCCTCGAAGCTCACGCGGATGCCGTCCTTGGTGGCTTCGGCGCCGACCGTCTTGGTCTTCAGCATGATGTTGTCGAAGCGCGGCGCATTGAGCTTCTGCCAGACCTTCACGAGGTCGCGGTCGGCGCCCTGCATCAGGCCGTCGAGCATCTCGACCACGTCCAGGCGCGCGCCCAGCGTCGAATAGACCGAGCCCATCTCCAGGCCGATGATGCCGCCGCCGAGAATCAGCATGCGCTTGGGCTCGGTGCCGAGCTCGAGTGCGCCGGTGGAATCGACCACGCGCGGATCATCGGGCATGAACGGCAGGTGCACCGCCTGCGATCCGGCCGCGATGACGCAGTGGCGGAACTTGACCGTCTGCGCCTTGCCCGTGGTGGCCTGGCCGTCGCCGCTGGTCTCCTGCACCTTGACGTGGAAGGCATCGATGAACTCGCCGATGCCGCGAACCGTCGTCACCTTGCGCATCTTGGCCATCGCGGCCAGGCCGCCGGTGAGCTTGCTGACCACCTTGTTCTTGCGGCCCAGCAGCTTGGCGCGGTCGATCTTCGGTTCGCCGTAGCTGACGCCGAGCTCGGCAAAGTGCTTGACCTCGTCGATCACCGCCGCCACGTGCAGCAGCGCCTTCGACGGGATGCAGCCGACATTGAGGCAGACGCCGCCGAGCGTCGCATAGCGCTCGACCAGGATCACCTTGAGGCCGAGGTCGGCGGCGCGGAAGGCGGCCGAATAGCCGCCGGGGCCGGCGCCGAGCACCAGCAGGTCGCAGTCGAAGTCGACCGAACCGGTGTAGCTCGATGCGGCGGCCGGCGCCGGGCTCGCAGCGGCCGAGGCCGGCTTCGGCGCCGGCGCCGGGCTCGCAGCAGGCGCCGCCGGTGCGGGCGCAGGCGCCGCGGCGGCACCTTCGGCCGCCTCCAGCGTGAGCACCACCGACCCTTCCTTGACCTTGTCGCCGACCTTGACGGCCACCGCCTTGACCACGCCGGCCGCGGACGACGGGATCTCCATCGAGGCCTTGTCCGACTCCACCGTGATGAGGGACTGCTCGGCCTTGACCGTGTCGCCGGCCTTGACCAGCACCTCGATCACCGCGACTTCGTCGAAATCGCCGATGTCCGGCACCTTGACTTGTACTTCGCTCATTTGGACACCTTCAGTTTGAGTGTGAGAGAGTCGACCGGACCGGCCGAATTGCGATCGAATTCGCAGGCTGCGGCAACGCCCGCCTCGGCGACATCGCGCGCCGAACGCGCCTTGTCGTAGACCGCGTGCATCGCGCCGAGTGCAAAGCTGCGTCCCGAGCCGATGCTCCAGAACTGCTTGAACTCGAACACCTCGCGGTAGCTGTAGACGCCGTAGATGCCGCTGGCATTGGCCAGCAGCATCGTGAACTGGCTCGACTCGTAGGGCTCGTGCTCGTCTTCCTTGGTCTGCAGGAAGAACGAATCCTTCAGCACCGGATGCAGCAGCGTGAAGGTGCGGAAGATCTCGTCCTTGCTGCCGAAGCGCAGCGCCTCGGCGGGCTGCGCCGCCAGCGCGTGCTGCAACACCAGGAAGTGCGCCGCCGCGCCAGCCACCGCGAACATGCTCTGGCCCGCCGCATCGTTGACCATGAACAGCTTCTGGTTGGCTTCGGCGCGGTGCGACAGTCGCGTGTCGCCGAAGGTCACGAGCGAATCCGCCGCCATCACGACCTGGCCGCCCTTGCGGGCGGCCACCACCGTGGTCATAGGGACTCGCGCCGGGCCGCCCCCAGCGAGGCGCCCCCTTGAGGGGGAAGCGCCGCAGGCGTTACGGGGGTGCTCATAGCAGTACGCGACGGAAGTCGGCGAGCACCTGGCCCAGGTAGGCGTTGAACCGCGCCGCCGCAGCGCCGTCGATCACGCGGTGGTCGTAGGACAGCGACAGCGGCAGCGTCAGGCGCGGCACGAACTGCTTGCCGTCCCACACCGGCTTCATCTGGCCCTTCGACAGGCCCAGTATGGCCACTTCAGGCGCATTGATGATCGGCGTGAAATGCGTGCCGCCGATGCCGCCCAGCGAGCTGATCGAGATGCAGCCGCCCTGCATGTCGGCCGAGCCGAGCTTGCCGTCGCGCGCCTTCTTGGCCAGATCGCCCATTTCCTGGCTGATCTGCAGCACGCCCTTCTTGTCGGCGTCC
>Ga0247820_10002161_pt1 | contig 11046 bp, 10 predicted proteins | sample 13C_Glucose_Day1_2_FD_192480 | JGI IMG/M metagenome (GOLD analysis project Ga0247820, IMG submission 192480) | Soil microbial communities from agricultural site in Penn Yan, New York, United States - 13C_Glucose_Day14 | ecosystem: Environmental > Terrestrial > Soil > Agricultural land | place...
GGGTGGGTCCACAAACCGTGGTTGATGTGCCCGATGCAGTTCATGTTGAAGGCATTGAGCAGGATCTCCTTGGCCATCAGATGGTCCCCCGGCGCGGCGGCTTCTCGTCGTTGAGGTAGTAGTTGCCAATGGCGTGGTACTTCCAGCGCACCGGGTCGTGCAGGGTGTGCACCCGGGCGTTGCGCCAGTGGCGGTCGAGGTTGTGCTCGGCCAGGGTGGCCTGGCTGCCGGCCAGCTCGAACAGCGTGGTACCGGCGGCCAGGGAAATCTCGGTGCTGATCGCCCGGGCCTCGGCCACGGCGATGGAAGCGGCGGCCAGGGTCTGGGCGTTGCTGTCGGCCTGGGCAATGTCGAGGATTTCCCCGGCGCGCTCGAGCAGCGCCTCGGTGGCGTGCAGGCGGATCGCCAGGTGGCCGAAGCTCTTCAGGGTCAGCGGGTCGTCGCTGGCCTTGTCGAGGCCGGAGTCGATCCAGGGGCGGCTGCGGGTGCGCACGAAGTGCAGGGCGTCCTCGTAGGCGGCGCGGGCGATACCGGTGTCGATGGCGGCATGGAGGATCTGCGCCAGCGGGCCGACCGTGGTCGGGCGTTCGAAGGCGCTCTGGAACGGCACCACGTCCTCGGCGCGGACCGCCACGTGGTTGAACACCACCGAGCCGCTGCCGGTGGTGCGCTGGCCGAAGCCGCTCCAGTCGTCGATCACCTCGATGCCTTGGCTGTCGGCGGGCACGAAGGCCAGGTGCGACACATCCTGCTCGTCGATCACCAGGGTCGGGATGCGCTGGGCGTAGATCGCGCCGGTGCAATAGAACTTGCGGCCGTCGATGCGATAGTGGTCGCCGTCGCGGCTCAGGCGGGTGGTGCGCTCGTGGGCGTTCTTGGTGCCTAGCTCGGCCAGGGCGTTGCCGAAGCGGCGGCCAGCGAGGACTTCGGCGTAGAGGCGTTTCTGCTGTTCGGGGCTGCCGTTCACCCGCAGCACTTCCAGGGCGTAGAAGTGGTTCTGCGGGATCTGCCCGAGCGAGGCGTCGGCCTGGGCGATGCGGGCGATGACCTTGGCCAGGGTGACGTTGGACACCCCGGCGCCGCCAAAGGCCTTGGGCACGCTGATGCCCCACAGGCCAGATTGCACGAAGCGTTCGAGTTCGGCATGGGGCAGGCGGCGCTCGCGGTCGCGCAGGGCGCTGTCCTGGCGCAGGTGTTGGGCGAGTTCGTCGGCGACGGCCAGGGCCTGGGCGTCGGTGGTGATGATGGATGCAGTCATTTTGCTCTCCGGAGCCTGGGGACGTCGTGCGCCTCTTCACGGGTAAACCCGCTCCCACAGGTACAGCGCTGTTATCGGAATCAGTGCGATCCCTGTGGGAGCGGGTTTACCCGCGAAGGGCTGCGCAGCAGCCCCAAGGCTCGAAATCAGATCCAGGAATGGCGGGCAGGCAGGGTGCCGTTGAGGTGGTAGGCGCCGACGGCGTGGTACTTCCAGCGCACCGGGTCGTGCAGGGTGTGGACCCGGGCGTTGCGCCAGTGCCGGTCGAGGTTGAACTCGGCCAGGCTGGCGCGGCTGCCGGCCAGCTCGAACAGCTTCTCGCTGGCCTGCAGCGAGATCTCGGTGGTGAGCACCTTGGCTTCGGCCACGGCAATCGAGGCACGGGCCGCGGCGGCGGCATCGATCACGCCGGCGTTCACCTCGTCGAGCACCTTGGCAGCCTTGCGCAGCAGGGCCTCGGCGGCATGCAGTTCGAGCTTCAGGCGACCGATGTCGGCGATCACATAGGGGTCGTCGCTGTTGCGTTCGACCTTGGCCTCGATCCACGGCCGGGACTTCTCCCGAACGAACTGGATTGTGTCCTCGATCGCCGCTTCGGCGATGCCGGCGTCGATCGCCGCCTGGATCAACTGCGAGGCGGCGCCCTGGATGCTGGGTTCCTCACGCAGGCGCCAGTTGTCCACCACCAGGTCGGCGTCCACCGGCACCTGGTCGAGCAGCACGGTGCCGCTGGCGGTGGTGCGCTGGCCGAAGCCGGACCAGTCGTCGACGATGCGCAGCCCAGGGCTGCCGCGACGGACGAACGCCAGGCGCTGGCGACCATCGTCGTCCAGCGCCTTGACCGCCACCCAGTGGGCGTACAAGGCACCGGTGGAATAGAACTTCTCGCCGCTGATGCGATAGCCATCGCCATCACGGGTAAGGCGCGCCTTGAGCGTCAGGGTGTCCTTGGTCCCGCGCTCGGGGCCGGCATTGCCGATGCGCCAGCCGTCGAGCACCGAGCGGAAGATCAGTTCCTGCTGGGCCTGGGTGGCGGTCAGGCGGACCAGTTGCAGGATGCCGAACTGGTTCTGCGGAATCTGCCCCAGCGCCGGGTCGGCGGCACTGATCAGGCGGAACACTTCGGCGATGGTGGCGAAGGACACCTCGGGGCCGCCGAAGGCCTTGGGCACGCTGATGCTGCCCAGGCCGCTGCGGGTGAACTGTTCGATCTCGGCCCAGGGCAGCTTGCGCTGCTGGTCACGTTTGGCGGCCTGCTGGCGGGCCACCTCGGCCAGTTCGCGGGCGGCCTGCAGGGCCTCTTCGTCGTTGCGCAACACCGTGGCCGGCAGCAGCAGCGGCGAGCTGTCGAGATCGCTGTGGAATCGGGTAGTAGTTGGTTGGCTGGACATCAGTACCGCTCCTTGGCTGCACTCAATGCCCTGGCGTTATGCACTGGGGTGATTGTGATCCTGACCATTCCTAACCTCACAAAGTTGAAAGCGTCGCCTCAGCTGATGGCGACAGACGTTTGCTGGTCCGGTGGTCCGGTCGATATACCCTATTCGTTTAGAAAAAGTTTATGAACTACCGTTTAGGAATATGGATAGAAGAACTGCAGGGTCGGCCCTGTCGTGCAGGGAAATGCTATCCCTGTGGGAGCGGGCTTGTCGGACCGCCGCACCGCCGCGAACACCGGCGAAGCCGGTGCCATACACCGCGCTGGATTCTTCGCGGGTAAACCCGCTCCCACAGGGTTAAGTCAAATCAATGGTTTACGTGAGCGGTCAGCGCGGGATCGTCACCACCAGCTTGCCCACCGCCTGGCGCTGCGCCAGGCGTTCGATCGCCGCGCCACCCTCGGCCAGTGCAAAGGTCTGCGACACCAGCGGCTTCAACTTGCCTTCGGCGTGCCAGGCGAACAGCTGGCGGAAGTTGGCCGCGTTGTCCTCCGGCTGGCGCTGGGCGAAGGCGCCCCAGAACACCCCGAGCACCGCCGCGCCCTTGAGCAGGGTCAGGTTCACCGGTAGTTGCGGGATCGTGCCGCTGGCAAAGCCCACCACCAGCAACCGCCCGTTCCACGCCAGCCCGCGCACGGCCTGGTCGAACAGCGCGCCGCCGACCGGGTCGTAGATCACGTCCACGCCCTGGCCGCCGGTCAGGCGCTTGATCTCGTCCTTGAGGTTGGCCTGGCTGTAGTCGATCAGTTCGTCGGCCCCGGCCGCCTGGGCGATCGCCAGTTTCTCGGCGCTGCTGGCCGCAGCGATCACCCGCGCGCCCAGGGCCTTGCCGATTTCCACCGCCGCCAGCCCGACGCCGCCCGAGGCGCCGAGCACCAGCAGGGTTTCGCCGGCCTTGAGCTGGCCGCGCTGGGTCAGGGCGTGCATCGAGGTGCCGTAGGTCATGCCGAACGCGGCGGCGGTGGTGAAGTCCATGCCCGCCGGGATCGGCAGCACGTTGTAGAACGGCACCGCCACCTGCTCGGCGAAGGCGCCCCAGCCGGTCAGGGCCATGACCCGGTCGCCGACCTTGAACGCGCCGGCCTTCTCGCCGACCGCGGCCACCACGCCGGCCGCCTCGCCACCCGGGGCGAACGGCAGCGGCGGCTGGAACTGGTACTTGCCTTCGATGATCAGGGTGTCGGGGAAGTTGACCCCGGCGGCGTGCACGTCGAGGAGGATCTCGTTCTTCTTGGGCGCGGGGCTGGCGACCTCTTCCAGGACCAGGTCCCGCGCCGGGCCCAGGGCTTTGCACAACAAGGCTTTCATCAGGGCTATTCCTTTGCGTGTGGTGGCCGATAAGTGTAGGAGGGCCACCCCCAGGGTCAACGAGCATGGCCGGCCCTGATGAGCCGGCATAAGCCCGGGCTTGGGTTTGGCCGGCGCGCTGGGTAAGCTGGCGCCAACTGTATTGAGGAGCGAATTCGTGAAAGCGTGGATCTTGATGGTGCTGGCCCTGATGCTGCCAGTGGCGGCGATGGCCGAGGAAAAGGAAGGCGAGCCCAAGGTCGCCTACATCAGCCTCAGCCCGCCCTTCGTCGGCAACTACGCCCTCGACGGCAGCCCCAAGCTGCGTGTGTTCAAGGCCGACGTCGCCCTGCGCGTGACTGGCGATGCCGCCGCCACCGCGGTCAAGCACCACGAGCCGCTGATCCGCAACCAGCTGGTGGCGCTGTTCACCCAGCAGGGCGTGGACAACATGAGCAACGTCGAGGCCAAGGAAAAACTGCGTCAGGAAGCCCTGAAGCAGGTGCAGCAGGTGATGGAGTCCGAAGAGGGCAAGCCGATCGTCGAGGACCTGCTGTTCAACAACCTGATCGTGCAGTGATCAGGCGGCGAGGCTGCGGCGAAAGCGCGCCAGGGCCACGCCGAAGAACACCAGGCCGATCGCGGCCAGGGCCGCCACATCCGGCCACACCACGTTCAGTCCGGCGTCGCGGAACAGGATCGCCGCGCCGAGGCTGACGAAGTGGGTCGAGGGCGAGCCCTGCATGACCCACTGCAGCCACTGCGGCATGCTGTCCAGCGGCGTGCTGCCCCCCGAGAGCAGCAGCATCGGGATGATCACCGGGATCGCCAGCAGGCCGAACTGCGGCGTCGAGCGCGCCAGGGTGGCGAGGAAGATACCCAGCGCCGTGCTGGCGAACAGGTACAGCGCGGTCACCCCCAGGAACAGCCCCATGGAGCCCGCCAGCGGCACGCCCAGGGCGCCCTTGACCACCACTTCAAGCGATATCCAGGTACAGGCCACCACCACCAGGGCGTTGCTGGCGATCTTCGCCAGCATGATTTCCAGCGCCGTCAGCGGCAGCACCAGCAGGTGATCGAGGGTGCCGTGCTCACGCTCGCGCAGCAGCGCGGTGCCGGTGAGGACGATGGCCAGGATGGTGATGTTGTTGACTATCTGGATCACCGCCAGGAACCAGCCTCCTTCCAGGTTGGGGTTGAACAGGGCTTTCGGGTTGAGCAGGGCCGGGCTGCTGGTGCCGCGGCCGGCGTACTCCAGCAGTTCGCGCTCGAAGATCCGGCCGATGTAGCCGGCCCCCATGAAGGCCTGACTCATGGCCGTGGCATCGACGTTGACCTGCAGCTCCGGCGAGCGCCCGGCCAGCAGGTCGGCCTGGAAGTTCACCGGGACGTTGACCACGAAGGTGTACTGGCCGCTGTCCATGGCCTGGTCCAGGCGATCCGCCGGCAGTGCCACGGCAGGCTGGAACTCGGGCGGCTGCAGCGATTCGGCGAGCTTGCGCGAGACGGCGCCGTGGTCTTCGTCGACCACCGCGACACTGGCGTTGTGCACGCCGATCACGGAGCCGGCGGCGGGCATGTAGATCGCCACGCTGAAGGCGTACAGCAGGAACAGCAGCAACACGCTGTCGTGGCGCAGGCTGGTGAGTTCCTTCAGGCCCAGGCGCAGGGTGTGGGAGAGGCGGCTCATCTCAGGCCTCCTGTTTTTTCAGCATGGCCAGGCTCAGCCCGGTGAAGGCGGCGAAGAAGCCCAGCAGCGCCAGGCACTGCGGCCACAGCTCACGCAGGCCCAGGGCCTTGGTGAAGGTGCCGACGGCGATGTCGAGGAAATAGCCGGCCGGGAACAGCTGGCCCATCAGCGCCGCCGCGCCGTCCAGCGACGAGCGCGGCACGATCAGGCCGGAGAACTGGATGGTCGGCAGGCTGGTGATGATCATGGTGCCGAGGATCGCCGCGATCTGCGTGCGGGTGAAGGCCGAGATCAGCAGGCCCAGGCTGGTGGTCGCCAGCAGGTAGGCCAGGCCGCCGCAGGCCAGGGCCAGCGGGCTGCCCTTGAGCGGCACGCCGAACAGCCAGCGGTTCATCGCCACCAGCAGCGCCAGGTTGACCAGGCTCACCGCGAGATAGGGCGCCTGCTTGCCGAGCAGGAACTCCAGGCGGGTCAGCGGGGTGGCGTAGAAATTGGTGATCGAGCCCAGTTCCTTTTCCCGCACGATGCCCAGCGCGGTGAGCATGGCCGGGATGAAGGCCAGGATCAGCGCCATGACCCCGGGGCCGATGGCGTTCACGCTGACCACGTCCTGGTTGTAGCGAAAGCGTGTTTCCAGGCGTACCGGCTGCTGGCGCGCCACCGGGTGCGGGCCGAGGGCGGCCAGTTGCTCCAGGTTGGCCTGGTGCACGGCCTCCACATAGTTGCGGCTGGTCTCGGCGCGAAACGGCATGCCGCCATCGAGCCAGGCGGCCACCACCGGCTGGCGCCCGGCATGCAGGTCACGGCCAAAGCCCGGCGGGATCTCCAGGGCCAGTTTGATCTCCGAGCGTTGCAGGCGCTGGTGCAACTGGCGGGCATCGCGAATCGGCGCCTGCTCGGCGAAGTAGCGCGAGCCCCGGAAGGCCTCGAGGTAGGCGCGGCTCTGCGGGCTCTGGTCCTGGTCGTATACGGCGAAGGCGAGGTTCTCCACATCCAGCGAGATGCCGTAGCCGAAGATCACCATCATGAACAGCGCGCCAAGCAGGGCAAAGGCCAGGCGCACCTTGTCGCGCAGCAGTTCCTTGCCTTCGCGGCTGGCCACCGCCAGCAGGCGGCGCAGACTGAAGGCCTGGCGCAAGGCGGGCGTTGGGGCGGCGGCCTGTTCCAGCCCTGCATCGGCCTGCGCCTGGACGGGCGCGTCCTGGGCCTGTTCGAGGCAGCGCACGAAGGCGTCTTCCAGGGTCTCGCCGCCGAACTGGCGCTGCAGCGCCAGCGGGGTGTCGCAGGCCAGCACCCGACCGGCGTGCATCAGCGAGATGCGGTCGCAGCGCAGGGCCTCGTTCATGAAATGGGTGGACAGGAAGATGGTCACGCCCTGCTCGCGGGACAGCTCCACCAGCAGGCGCCAGAAGTCGTCGCGGGCCGCCGGGTCGACCCCCGAGGTCGGCTCGTCGAGGATCAGCACTTCCGGGCGGTGCAATACCGCCACGGCCAGCGACAGGCGTTGGCGCAGGCCCAGGGGCAGGGCGCCGGACGGCTGGTCGGCAATGGCGCCTAAGTCGAAGCGTTCGATGAGCTCGGCGATGCGCGGCGCACTGTCGGCCTTGGCCAGGTCGAACAGGCGGGCGTGCAGTTCGAGGTTCTGTCGGGCGCTCAGTTCGCCATACAGCGAATAGCTCTGGGACATGAAACCGACCCGCTTGCGCGTGGCCAGGTCGCCGGCATCCACCGGGCGGCCGAGCAGGCTGGCGCTGCCCTCGCTGGCCGGCATCAGGCCGGTGAGCACCTTCATGGTGGTGGTCTTGCCGCAGCCGTTGGAGCCAAGGAAACCGAAGATCTCGCCGCGGCCGATGGCGAAGCTGACCTTGTTCACCGCGGTGAAGTCACCGAAGCGCAGGGTCAGGTCGTGGGCCTCGATGGCGATCGGCCCGTCGTCGGCCTGGCGTGGCGGAATGCGCAGGGGCTCGGGCTGTGCGCGGCCGGCGCCCTGGAAGTGGGTGAAGGCGTCGTCCAGCTTGCTGCTGGGCGTAACCGCCGCCAGTTCGCGGCTGAGGCCGGCGGCCAGCAGGCGGCCAGCGTCGAGCATCAGGCAATGCTCGAACTGCTCGGCCTCTTCCATGTAGGCGGTGGCCACCAGCAGGGTCAGCTGCGGGCGCTGGGCGCGCACCTGCTCGACCAGCTCCCAGAAGCGCCGTCGCGACAGCGGGTCGACGCCGGTGGTCGGCTCGTCGAGGATCAGCAGGTCCGGCTCGTGGATCAGCGCGCAGCACAGCCCCAGCTTCTGCTTCATGCCGCCCGAGAGCTTGCCGGCCGGGCGCTCGGCGAAGCGCTCCAGGTCGGTGGCGCGCAGCAGGCTGGTCATGCGTTGCTCGCATTCGGCGCGGCCCAGGCCGAACAGGGTGGCGAAGAAACGGATGTTCTCGCGGATCGACAGCTCCGGGTACAGGTTGTTGCCCAGGCCCTGGGGCATGAAGGCAACCTTGGGATACAGCGCGGTGCGGTGGCGGCGCTGGCGGATCGAGCCACCGAGCACCTGCAACTCGCCTTGTTGCAGGCGCTTGACCCCGGCGATCAGTCCAAGCAGGGTCGACTTGCCGGCGCCGTCCGGGCCGATCAGGCCGCAGCGGGTCCCGGCCGGCAGGCTGAACGCGAGGGTGTGCAAGGACTGCAGGTCGCCATAGCGATGGCTGACACCCTCGGCCCGCAGGGCGATCGCCGCGTTCATTGCAGGTTGGCCGGCCAGCCCACATCGGCGGTGCGCACGTACCCGGCGCCGGGCATGCCTGGCTTGGCCTGGGGCACGGCACTTGGTTCGGTCAGGCGCAGCTTGACCCGGAACACCAATTTTTGCCGCTCATCGCGGGTCTCGACCTGTTTCGGAGTGAACTGCGCCTTGGCCGCGACGAACGCCACCTTGGCCGGCAGGGCCTTGTCCGGCAGGGCGTCGAGCACGATCCGCGCCTGGTCGCCGACGGTCAGCCGGCCGGTGGTGGCGGCGGGCAGGTAGAGGTTCATGTACTGGTCGCTGGGGTCGATCAGCATCAGCACCCGGCCACCGGCGCCGAGCACTTCGCCGGGTTCGGCCAGGCGCAGCTGGATGATGCCGTCGATGGGCGCGCGCAGGCTGCTGTCGTCGATCTCGCTGGTGAGCTGGGCGACCTGGGCCTCGGCGGCGCCGATGGCGGCCTTGATCGCCGCCAACTGGGCCCGGGCCGCGACCACGGCCGCGGTGGCGGTGTCGTAGCGGGCCTGCTGCTGGTCGAGCAACTGCTGGCTGGCGAACTTGCGCTGGTAGATCTCGCGCACCCGCTTGAGTTCCTGGCTGGCCAGCAACAGTTCGCTCTGGCGCAGCTGCACGCTGGCCTGGGCGGCGGCATAATTCTCGCGGGCGCGCAGCACTTCGGCCTCGGCCTGGCTACGCTGGGCCTCCATCGTGCGGGTGTCGATGCGTGCCAGCAACTGGCCGCGGGTGACCTTGTCGCCTTCATCGACCAGCACCTCGGCCAGGCGCCCGGGGATCTTGCTGGCGATCTGCACCTCGGTGGATTCGAGGCGCCCGTTACCCATGCTCAGGCCTTCGGGCAGGCGATCGTGAAGGGACTTCCAGTAGCCCAGCCCGCCTGCCGCCAGCAACAGCAATACCAGGGCGGAGGCGAAGATTCTGGGGGCTTTTCGATTCATCGGTCTGCATCCTGCGGCTAGCACGCCTTATCCTGGCGCGACGCGCTTCCTTGCGCGTTGATATTGGTCAAACCCCTGACAATAGCCGCACAATCAGCTCAGCGCGAGGATCGCCGCCCATTGTTCTGCGGTCACCGGCATTACCGACAGGCGGCTGCCCTTTTGCACCAGTGGCAGTTCCTCGAGCGCCGCCTGCTGCTTGAGCAGGCCCAGGCCAAGCACCTGGCGGAAGGTCCGCACATGCTCGACGTCCACCGCGCTCCACGGGTTCTTCTCGGCGCTGGCCTTGGTGTCGTGGTAGTGGCTGTGCGGATCCAGGGCGGTTGGATCCGGGTAGGCGGCGGCGCTGATCCGGGCGATGCCGGCGATCCCCGGTTGCGGGCAGCTGGAGTGGTAGAAGAAGAATTCGTCGCCTACGCTCATGGCCCGCAGGAAATTGCGTGCCTGGTAGTTGCGCACCCCGTCCCAGCGGGCGTTGCCCAAGCGTGCCAAGGCTTCGATGGAGAGCTCGTCGGGCTCGGATTTCATCAGCCAGTAGGCCATGGATGCTGCTCCTGAAAGAGTTTGAAATAACTCGTTGCATGAAACCGACAGTCGGTTGGCGTCAACGTTTGCCTGGCGACTCATGTTGTCGGAAAATGCGCCGATTTTAAGCTATACGCTCCGGCCGCCATCAAGAAAGCCGCCGAGCCTGGACAGTTGTTCTTGGGGGACGATCAATGAAACAACGTAAACCGGACCTGCTCTGGATTCTGGCCTTCGTCTTCGGGCTGGGCGTGGTCACCACCGGTTACGCGCAAGGCTTCTGGGAGCGCAAGCTGGATGCCGCCTACCAGCAGGCGCCTGTTGATCCGACGCAGCAACAGCACCGCTGATCGCACCTCACTTCGGCGCCAGGTACCAACCTCGGTCCGAGACCGTGCCTTGCAACGGTACATCCCAGCTCGCCTGGTTGAGCCGCTCCACTTTCTGGCATTCGTGCGCCAGCCCCAGCAGCAAGGGCTTTTTCCATGTCTGGCGCCGGCCCTGGTAGGCCAGGCTGCGGTCATAGAAGCCACCGCCCATGCCCAGGCGCCCCCCCACCTCGTCGAAACCGACCAGCGGCAGCAGGATCAGGTCCAGCGCCCAGATCGGCCGTTGCCGCTTGCGTTCGATCACCGGCTCCAGGATGCGAAAACGGTTGGGCCGCAGTGCCTCGCCGGCCTCGAAGCGCTGGAACACCATGCGCGTGCGCGGCCAGGCGTGCAGCACCGGCAAGTAGACGCGCTTGCCGCGCTTGTGCGCCTCGCGCAGCAGCAGGCGTGGGTCGATCTCGCCGTCATTGGGCAGGTACAGGGCGATATGCCGGGCGCGGCGGAACAGCGGATCCTGCGCCAGTTGGCGATACAGACCTTCGGCGGCCTGGCGTTGCTGGGCGGGTGTGAGTGCGCGGCGGGCATTGCGCAGGAAGCGGCGAAGCTGGGGGCGGGTGAGCGGCGCGGTGTCGGTCATGGCACGGGCGATCCCAGAAGAAACGAAAAGCCCGCCGTTGGAGGCGGGCAGTTCTGAATGCAGGCTCCCCGACAAGACCGCTATCGGTGTAGCCCTTGAACCCGAAAGTTCAAGGTGGAGATTGCAGGGGGCGTTAAGGCTTTCCGTCGGGCGGACATGCACACCGGCCCCAGCGTGCAACCCCCGTGGTTGTGCGTATC
>Ga0247820_10002163_pt1 | contig 11045 bp, 12 predicted proteins | sample 13C_Glucose_Day1_2_FD_192480 | JGI IMG/M metagenome (GOLD analysis project Ga0247820, IMG submission 192480) | Soil microbial communities from agricultural site in Penn Yan, New York, United States - 13C_Glucose_Day14 | ecosystem: Environmental > Terrestrial > Soil > Agricultural land | place...
ACCCGCACCCACCCAGGGGCCGAGGCCACCCCTAAGGGGCCCGGGGTCACACCCCGAGGGGCCCGGGTCCACACCCCGAGGGGGCTGAGGAGGTCACCCCCAGTCCCGCGCGGAGCGCCCCCGCTTCGTCTCCGCCCGCTGCTTCTTCTCCCGCAACCGCCGCTCATTGATCCCGCGAGGCACCCGCGTCGCCCTCCGCGGCTTCGGCGGCGGCGCCGTCGCCTCCGCGAGCAGCGCCGCCAGCCGCACCGCCGCGGTCTCACGGTTGCGCCACTGCGAGCGGTGCTCGGAGGCCCGCACGGTGAGCACTCCGCCGACCAGCCGTCCGGCCAGCCGTTCGAGCGCCCGCTGCTTCCACACCTCGGGCAGCGCCTCGGTGCGGGCCAGGTCGAAGCGCAGCTCCACCTGGGAGTCGCTGGTGTTCACGTGCTGCCCGCCCGGCCCGGACGACCGCGAGAAACGCCACATGAGCTCGGCCTCGGGCAGGGAGACGGAGCCACGGATGACATGGGGACCGGACATGCCCTACAGGTTCCCTCCTCCGACCGGGCCACGTCACCCGAATATCGCAGGAATCCCCGGGACCCGGGAACACGGGTAAAGAAAGTAAAGAGACCTGGAACCTCGCGCACCCCTCTCCGCGTTCAAGGGGGTAGCTGTAGCTTCTAGCCGTACGTAAACGAGGGAAGGGACTCCCAACAATGGCTGTAAGCCTGTCCAAGGGTGGCAACGTCTCGCTCACCAAGGAGGCTCCGGGCCTGACCGCTGTCACCGTGGGCCTCGGCTGGGACGTCCGCACCACCACCGGCACGGACTTCGACCTCGACGCCTCGGCGATCGCGGTCAACACGCAGGGCAAGGTCTACTCGGACGGCCACTTCGTGTTCTTCAACAACAAGCAGACCCCGGACAACACCATCGTCCACACGGGTGACAACCGCACCGGTGAGGGCGAGGGCGACGACGAGGCGATCAACGTCAACCTGGCCGCGCTCCCGGCCGACATCGACAAGATCGTCTTCCCGGTGTCGATCTACGACGCCGAGAACCGCAGCCAGAACTTCGGCCAGGTGCGCAACGCCTACATCCGCATCGTCAACCAGGCCGGCGGCGCCGAGATCGCCCGCTACGACCTGTCGGAGGACGCGGCCACCGAGACCGCCATGGTCTTCGGCGAGCTGTACCGCAACGGCGCGGAGTGGAAGTTCCGCGCCGTCGGCCAGGGCTACGCCTCGGGTCTCGTGGGCATCGCCCAGGACTTCGGTGTGAGCGTCTGACGGACGCTCCGCCGTCCTTCGTGACGGAGCCCCCGGCCCGGCTCGCCGCCCGGCCGGGGGCTCCGGCATGCGCTCAGGGCCGCTCCGGCTTCCCCTCCCCGTACAGCCAGTCCGCCCAGATCCCCTCGAAGTCCTTCCCGGGGGCCGACTTCTCCACGTACGCCGTGAAGTCGCCGGTGTCCGCGGTGCCGTGCCGGTGCTCCCGCGCCCAGCCCCGCAGCAGCGCGAAGAAGGCGTCGTCGCCGGCCGTCTGCCGGATCCTGTGCAGGACCATCGCCCCGCGCTGGTAGACGGGCACGTCGAAGAGGTGCGCCGCGCCGGGCGACCGCGCGGGAGGGAACGACCAGAGCGCGTCGTTCTCCTCCTCGTCGTCGAAGTAGTCGCCCTCGTACAGCGTGTCGAAGGTCTCCTGCGCGGTGTCGCCGCCGTGGTCCTCGTCCCACAGCCACTCCGCGTACGTCGCGAAGCCCTCGCTCAGCCACAGGTCCCGCCAGGTCCTCGGGGACACGGAGTTCCCGTACCACTGGTGGGCGATCTCGTGGACCAGGAGCCAGGTCTCCGGGGCCCCGGGGAAGACGGGCCGGTTCTGGGTCTCCAGGGCGTACCCGGCGTCGTCCGGGCGCTCCACGATCACTCCCGCGGAGGAGAAGGGGTACGGGCCGAAGGTCCGCTCCGCCCACTCCAGCACGCCGGGCAGCCGCCGCAGGACCGGTCCGCTCTCCTCGGCCTGCTCCGGGTCGACCGCCGAGTACAGGGGCAGTCCGCCGCCGGTCGTGGCCCGGTCGACGTCGTACCGGCCGATGGCGAGCGTGGCGGCGTGGCTCGCCGTGGGTTCGGTGGTGCGCCAGCGGTAGGTCGTCCGGCCGCCCTCGGTCTCCTCACCGGCCGGCTCCCCGTGGGACACCGCCCGCAGCCCCTCCGGCACGGTCACCGCGAGGCGGTACGTCGCCTTGTCGGAGGGGTGGTGGTTGCCGGGGAACCACGTCATCGAGCCCCTCGGCTGCCCCAGCGCCACCGCGCCGTCGGCGGTCCGCAGCCAGCCCTCCTCGGTGCCGTCCGGGTCGGTGACGGTCACCGGGACGCCCGAGTAGCGGACGGCGACCCGGAAGCGCGTGTCGCGGCCGAGTCCGTCCGGCGGCCGGACCGTCAGTTCCTGTCCGGCGCGCCGCCACGTCGCCTTCGCGCCGTCGACCGTGACCTTCTCGACCGTCATGCCCTCGAGGTCGAGGTTGAACGCGGTGAGGTCCCGCGTCGCCCGTGCGGTGAGCGTGGCCGTGCCGGACAGGCGGTGGGTGTCCGGGTCGTACGCCAGGTCGAGGCCGTAGTGGGTGACGTCGAAACCGCCGTTGCCCGACTTCGGGAAGTAGGGGTCGCCGACCCCGCTCGCGCCGCGGGACGCCCCGTCGTCGTCTCCCTCACCGGCGCGGCACCCGGTCACCGTCATGCCGAGCAGGACCAGACCGACGACCGCGAGACGCCCCCGGGGGCCGCCGGGCCGACGGGAGAGGAGACGGCGGTGGCGACGGGAGGCGGGCACCCGCCGCATTCTACGGAGGCACCGGCACGGCACCCGCCGGCCGCGCGCGGGCAGCGGCGCCGCCCGGACCGGGCCCGCCCGCCCGCACCCGTGCGGGCCGGGGCACGGGCCCATGACACCATCAGCCCGTGCTCGACATCGGCTACGCCCTCTCCAACCGGTTCCCCGACCCCCCGCAGACCGACTACCGCCGCGCGGACGTCCATGCCCTGCGGCACGACCTGTTCTGCGGGGACGTCTACCTCGCCGACACCGAGTCGGACCGCGAGCTGTCCACATCCTGGGGATGGGTGCCGGTGCTGGACTTCGCCTGGGCGCTGTGCGACATCGTGGAGCACGTCGACCGGGACCCGGCCGGCTCCCGCGCCTCCCGGCCCCAGTACGCGGAGCTGGACTTCACCGAGTCCACCGACCGCCTGCTGTTCGAGCGCCGCTTCGGCTGGGTGGACATCGAGGCGGAGTGGCTGCCCGCCTCCGAACCCCCGCTGACCTTCTCCCACGCCGAACTCCGCCGCGAGGCGCGCGACTTCCTCCACGACCTGCTGGCCGACCTGGCCGACCTCCACGAGGACCTGGCCGAGAACCCGGCCGTCTGGACCCTCCAGGCCCGCTTCCCCCGGCTGAAGTAGCCCCGGCGTCTCAGCCCTCCACCCTGATCCCCAGCTCCCCCGCCAGCACCGGCGCCAGGTCCAGCAGCTGGGAGGGGCTGATCACCGCGCCCGACAGCCGGTCCACTCCCCGCGCGATCTCCAGGGATGCGGCGCCGCGCAGATCCACGTCGACGAGGGTGACACCGGTGAGGTCGGCGCCCTTCAGGGCGCAGTCCACGAACTCCACCCGCTCCAGGCGGGCCCCGCCGAAGTCCGGCTCGACCAGGACACAGCCCTCGAAGACCACGTCCTTGAGCCGGGCCGAGCGCAGGTTCAGAAAGTCGATCTTGCCGCCCCTGATCACCACCCGCTCGAGCGCCGCCCCGTGCAGCTGCGTCCCCCCGAGACGCGCGTCGGTCACCTCGACGTCCCGCAGGGTCGCCTCGGCCAGGTCCGCCCCGACCCCCCGGACACCGGCGAGCACCGAGTCCAGCACCCGCGCCCGGGTCAGCCGCACCTCGTCCAGCGCGCACCCCGTCAGCGCGCAGTCCATGAAACGGGCCCCCGCCCCGTCCTGCCCGGCGAAGTCCGCCTCCAGGAACTCCAGCCCGTCGTAGTCCCCGTCGGGCTCCAGCCCGCCCCCCTCGTACCGCTCCAGCGCCGGCAGCCGCAGCTCCGGGCGCCGCGCCGCCTTCACTCCCGGACCGCCGACCGCTCTCCTCGCCATGGACCCATGCTGCACCCCGCCACTGACAACCGCTCCGGCCTGCGGGAACTCCGCGCATGTCACATCCGGGCGCCGCCGTCCGTCGTCCCTGCAAAGCCGGAAGGCGACCCCGAACGAGGGAGACCCCCAGCCATGCACCGCATCACCGTCATCGGCGGCGGATTCGCCGGACTCACCGCGGCCATCACCGCGGCGGAGGAGGGCGCCAAGGTCACCGTCCACGAGGCCCACCACACCCTGGGCGGCCGCGCCCGCACCGCCGAGGGCGCCTACCGGACCAACGAGGGACCGCACGCCCTCTACAACGGCGGCCCGCACTGGACCTGGCTGCGGCAGCGCGGCCTCATCGGCCCGCTCGCCCCGCTCCCGCCCCTGGAGGCGGCCCGGCTGCGGCTGCGCCACCGGGGCGCGCTGCGCCGCACCCCGCCCTTCGCGATGCTGAAGCTGCTGCGCCGCGGCGTCGCGCGGGCGCCCGTCGGCACCGACTTCCTCAGCTGGGCCACCGGGATCGCCGGCGAGGAGGGCGCGCGGGCCGCCGCCCACTACGCGGCGGTCGCGCTGTTCCACCACGACCCGGGCTCCCTGTCCGCCGCGTTCGTGCAGGAGCGGCTGCGCCGCGCCACCCGGCTGCCCCCGGAGGCGCACTACCCGCGGGGCGGCTGGGGCGCGCTGATCGACCGGATGGCCGCCCGCGCGTGGAACCTGGGCGTGCGCATGGAGACGCTGTCCCGCGTCGACACCGTGCCCACCGGCGCCCCCGTCGTCGTCGCCACATCGCTGGACTCGGCCCGCCGCCTCCTCGGCGACACCTCGCTGACCTGGCCGAGCGGCCGCACCGTCCTGGTCGACCTCGCCCTGCGCACCCGGCGCGGTGACGCGTTCGCCGTGTCCGACCTGGACGCGCCGGGCTGGCTGGAGCGGTTCACCGCCCAGGACCGCACCCTCGCCCCGGCCGGCGAACAGCTGATCCAGGGCCAGATCCCCATCGCCCCGGGCGAGTCCAGGGCGGACGGCGCCGCCCGCGCGGAGGAGCTGCTGGACCTGGCCTTCCCCGGCTGGCGGGAGCGGGTCACCTGGCGGCGGGACGCCGTGGCGAACGGCCGTACCGGCGCCGTGGACCTGCCCGGCACCAGCTGGCGCGACCGGCCGGCCGTCGACCGCGGGGACGGCGTCTATCTCGCCGGGGACCAGGTCGCCGCGCCGGGCGTGCTCTCGGAGGTCTCCTTCAACAGCGCCCTGACGGCGGTCTCCCTCGCCCTCGGCCGGAACACGCTTGACCTCAAGCATGCTTGAGGTCGCACGGTGGGGTCCACAGCGGCGCACGACCCGACCCCCGGGGGACCCATATGCACGCCATCCGTCTGCACGCCTTCGGCCCCGCCGAGAACCTCCGGTACGAGGAGACCGCGGATCCGCGGCCGGGCCCGGGGCAGGTCCGCATCGCCGTCCGCGCGGCCGGTGTGCACCTCCTGGACGCCGCGCTGCGGGAGGGCGCGCGGGGCCCCGGCCCGGCCCCCGCCACCCTGCCGACCGTCCCCGGCCGCGAGGTCGCGGGAGTGGTCGACGCCCTGGGCGACGGCGCCCCCGAGGACCTGCTCGGCAGGCGCGTCGTCGCCCACCTCGGCTTCGTCCCCGGCGGCTACGCGGAGCTGGCCGTCACCGACACCGCCCGGCTGCACGAGATCCCCGGGCGCCTGGACTTCGCCGCGGCCGTCGCCATGATCGGCACCGGCCGTACGGCGATGGGCATCGTGCAGTTCGCCGAACCGGGCCCCGGCGACGTGGTCCTCGTCCCGGCCGCGGCCGGCGGCCTCGGCACCCTCCTCGTGCAGTACGCGAAGAACGCCGGCGCCACCGTCGTCGGCCTGGCCGGCGGCCCCGCGAAGACCGCGCGGGTGGCGGCCAACGGCGCCGACCTCGCCGTCGATTACACGGACCCCGGCTGGCCCGCGCGGCTCGACGACCACCGCGGCAAGGTCACCGTCGTGTACGACGGCGTGGGCGGGGACGTCGCCCGCGCGGCGGTCGCCCTGCTCGCGCCGGACGGCCGGCACATCGTCTTCGGCTGGACCTCCCAGGGCCTGGACAGCGACAGCCCGTACGTCGTCGAAGGCGTCTCCGTCAACGTCCTCGGCCCCGAGATGCTGCGCAGGGCCGGCGGCCCCGACCCCCTGCGCACCCTCGAACTGCGCGCCCTCACCGAGGCCGCCGAGGGCCGCCTCACCCCCGCCGTGCACCGCTTCCCGCTCGCCGGGGCCGCCGAGGCCCACCGCGCCCTGGAGAGCAGGGGCACCACCGGCAAGGTCGTCCTGGAGCCGTAGCCGCCACCGCCGCTACCGTGCGGAAGGTGATCGACATTCCCGAGGAACTCGCCGCCGCCCAGGAGAAGTTCAACAAGGAGGCCGGCCGGGCCTTCATCGCCGCCCTGCCGGACCTCGCCGCCGCCTTCCTCGACCGCTGGGAGCTGCGCGTCACCGGGACGCCCATGCACGGCGTGAGCGCCCTGGTCCTCCCCGTCGCCCGCGCGGACGGGACGCGGGCGGTGCTGAAGCTCCAGATCCGCGACCACGAGAGCGAGGGCGAGCCCGTCGCCCTGCGCCTGTGGGACGGCGACGGCGCGGTCCGTCTGCTGGACCACGACGAACCCACCGGCACCATGCTCCTGGAACGCCTCGACGCCACCCGGATGCTCTCCCGCCTCGAGGACGTCCACGAGGCCGTCCTGGTCGTCGCCCGTCTCCTCGCCCACCTCCACACCACCCCCGCCCCCGCGGGCATGCGCCGCCTCGGCGACATCTCACGGGACATGCTGGAGCGCACCCCCGCCACCCTGGAGCGCGTCCCGGACCCGGCCGCCCGCCGTCTCGTCGCCGACTGCGCCGCCGCCGTGCGGGAGGTCGCCGACGAGCCCGGCGACCGCCTGCTGCACTGGGACCTGCACTACGAGAACGTCCTCGCCGCGGACCGCGCCCCGTGGCTCGCCATCGACCCCAAGCCGCTGGCCGGCGACCCCGGCTTCGACCTCTGGCCCGCCCTGGACAACCGCTTCGACGCCGACGACGTCCTCTGGCGCTTCGACGCCATGACAGACGTCCTCGGCCTGGACCGCGCACGCGCCCGCGCGTGGACGTACGGCCGGCTGCTGCAGAACTGCCTCTGGGAGACCGAGGACGGCCGCCCGCTGAACGAGACGGACCTGGAGATCGCCCGCCGTCTGCGCGACCGCCCGGCATGAGAGATCCCGGGCCGGAGAAGATCCGGCCCGGGACCACAAGGGGAGCCCCCTGTCGGATTCGAACCGACGACCTACGCATTACAAGTGCGTTGCTCTGGCCAACTGAGCTAAGGAGGCGCCGCGCGCGGCGCGCGCGAAGGCGGGTCCACTGTACACAGAGCCGGTTTCGCCGAGCCACGCACTTGCGGGAGCGGGCCCCCGCCCGGTCACCCCAGGTGGTACTCGAAGGTGTACGCCACCTTCGTCTCACCGTGGCGGTACACGAAGCCGCCGGTGCCGCGCAGTCCCGTCAGCTCCCCGGTGCCGGAGCCCTCGACGACCTCGAAGGAGCAGTGGACGGTGCCGTCGGGCTCGAAGCGGCCGCGCTCCTCGAGGACGAAGGTGCCGGAGTGGCCGTCGACCCGGCCGGCGACGAGCTCCATGCCCGCGAAGGTGCCGGTCGTCCCGGTCAGGTAGGCGATCGCGTATTCGCAGGTGGTGGCCTCGGCCTCGATGCCGCCGGAGAACGCGTTGGTGACCGTGGCGTGCGCCAGCCGGGGGAGGCCGTCCTCCCCGGTGACGGCGCTCTCCTTCCAGTCGGCGAAGGTGAAGTGGCCGGTGGTCGTGGCGGTGGGCATGGGTGTCCCCTTCCGAGGCGACGGACGCTGATGTCCTCAAGCCTTCCGGCCGTACCTGACACCTCCTGTCAGGTACGGCCGGACAATGGGTCCCATGCGTGCCGACCGGCTTCTCTCCCTGCTCCTGCTGCTGCAGAACCGCGGCCGGATGACCGCCCCCGAGCTGGCGGCCGAGCTGGAGGTGTCGGTGCGCACCGTCTACCGGGACGTCGAGGCGCTCTGCGCCTCCGGCGTGCCGGTGCGGGCCGAGCGCGGGCCGGAGGGCGGGTACCGCCTGATGGAGGGCTACCGCACCCGGCTGACCGGGCTGACGGACGCGGAGGCCGGTTCGCTGGTCCTGGCGGGGCTGCCGGGGCCGGCCAGGGACCTGGGCCTCGGTGCCGTGCTGGCGAGCGCCCAGCTGAAGGTGGAGGCCGCCCTGCCGGGCGGCCTCGCGGACCAGGCCCGGCGGGTGCGCGAACGGTTCCACCTGGACGCGCCGGCCTGGTTCCGGGACGCCGACCCCGTGCCGCATCTGGAGGCCGTCGCACGGGCGGTGTGGGAACGGCGCGTGCTGCGGGCCCACTACCGGCGCTGGCGCGGGGACGTGCACCGGGAGTTGCGCCCGCTGGGACTCGTGCTGAAGGGCGGCATCTGGTACCTGGCGGCGCTGGCGGACGACGCGGTGCGCACCTACCGGGTGTCGCGGTTCCTGGCGGTGACGGAGACGGGCGAGGGGTTCACCCGGCCCGCGGGCTTCGATCTGGCCGCGTACTGGACGGAGTCGGCCCGGCGGATGGAGGAGGCGACGCGGCAGGGGACGGCCCGGCTGCGGCTGTCGCCGCGCGGGCAGAAGCTGCTGCCGATGCAGTTCGGGGCGGCGGGGGCGCGGGCGCTCGCGCAGGCGGGACCGGCGGACGGACGGGGCTGGGTGGAGGTGGAGCTGGCCGTCGAGTCGGAGGCGGTCGCGACCGGCGATCTGCTGCGGCTCGGCGTCGAGGCGGAGGTGCTCGGCCCCGCGGGACTGCGGGAGGCGGTAGCCACGGCGGCGACGGTGCTGGCGAGACGGTACGGCGCCGAGCTCTGAGCCGGTGTTCCGGCAGTCGAAAGTTTCCGCGAAATTCACAGCCCTGGAACTACTGACAACCAGATGAACGCCGGGTACCGTCCTGAGCCAGTTCACTCATGTGGACCAACACCACGACGGAGCACCCGCCGTGGCACCACCTTCCTACTCGGATCGTCCGGCACGTTCCTGCCGGTAGAAGGGGACCATTCACCATGGCCACTGTCACGTTCGACAAGGCGACCCGGGTCTACCCCGGCTCCACGAAGCCCGCCGTCGACGCCCTGGACATCGAGATCGCGGACGGCGAATTCCTCGTCCTCGTCGGCCCGTCCGGCTGCGGCAAGTCCACCTCGCTCCGCATGCTCGCGGGGCTCGAGGACGTCAACGGCGGCGCCATCCGCATCGGCGACCGCGACGTCACCCACCTGCCGCCGAAGGACCGGGACATCGCCATGGTGTTCCAGAACTACGCGCTCTACCCGCACATGACGGTCGCCGACAACATGGGCTTCGCGCTCAAGATCGCCGGCGTCAACAAGGCGGAGATCCGGCAGAAGGTCGAGGAGGCCGCGAAGATCCTCGACCTCACCGAGTACCTGGACCGCAAGCCGAAGGCGCTCTCCGGCGGTCAGCGCCAGCGTGTCGCCATGGGCCGCGCCATCGTGCGTGAGCCGCAGGTGTTCCTCATGGACGAGCCGCTGTCCAACCTGGACGCCAAGCTCCGTGTGTCCACCCGTACGCAGATCGCGTCGCTGCAGCGCCGTCTGGGCATCACCACCGTCTACGTCACCCACGACCAGGTCGAGGCCCTCACCATGGGCGACCGGGTCGCGGTCCTCAAGGACGGTCTGCTCCAGCAGGTCGACACCCCGCGCAACATGTACGACAAGCCCGCGAACCTCTTCGTCGCCGGCTTCATCGGCTCCCCGGCCATGAACCTGGTCGAGGTCCCCGTGACCGACGGCGGCGTGAAGTTCGGCAACTCGGTGGTGCCGGTGCAGCGTGACGCGCTCTCCGCGACCAGCGACAAGACCGTCACCGTGGGCGTCCGCCCCGAGCACTTCGACGTGGCCGGCGCCGAGTCCGACCAGGGTGTCGCCGTCACCGTCAACGTCGTCGAGGAGCTGGGCTCCGACGCGTTCGTCTACGGCACCGCCCAGGTCAGCGGCGAGTCCAAGGACATCGTCGTCCGCGTCGGCGGCCGTGACGTCCCGGAGAAGGGCAGCGTGCTGCACGTCGTGCCGCGCGCGGGCGAGACCCACGTCTTCTCCACGTCGAGCGGTGCGCGCCTGTCCGACTGACGCCGTTTCACCGAAGGGCCCCGCGGGACTTCCGCGGGGCCCTTCGCGTTGTCGACAAATACCCTGACACAACGGTCATTTCGACCGCGTACGTCAACACGACGCCCGGAATCCGGGGTTCACCATCCCCCGTAACGGTGACGGAATGTTTCCCATCGGCTACCGGGCGCTACCCTCACTCGCGTGAAGCACTCCACTAACCGTCAGACGCGTCGCGGCCGGGGCCCCGCCCACCGGATCGGCCGCTCCCTCGCCTTCGTCCTGCCCGTCGTCCTGGTGCTCTCCGGGACACTCGCGGTCGCAGGGGTCAACTGGTCGGGGACCCCCTCGAGCCCCGTGCTCACCGCCGCGGACGGCTCCGCCGCCGGCGCCTCCTCGAGCACCGCTGCCCGCGCGCCGCAGGACGTGCTGCGCGACAGGCTGCTGGTGGAACTCCAGGAGGAGAACCCGGGCGTCGCGCTCACCCACCTCCAGCAGGCGGTGAACGACCGCCCCTCGCTGGCGAAGCACTGCGCGACCATCGCCCGCGCCCTCGGCAGGGCCGCGGTCCGCGTCTACGGCCCCAACAAGGCCCAGTCCTACGCCCGTCCGGTCTGCGACACCTCCTACGCCACAGGAGTCACCAAGCCCTGACCCGCACTCCGCGGGCAGTCGTGCCTCCCCCAGTGCCTAAAGGGCCTGGGAGGTGCCCCCAGGGGCGATGGGGGAGGGTG
>Ga0247820_10002164_pt1 | contig 11045 bp, 8 predicted proteins | sample 13C_Glucose_Day1_2_FD_192480 | JGI IMG/M metagenome (GOLD analysis project Ga0247820, IMG submission 192480) | Soil microbial communities from agricultural site in Penn Yan, New York, United States - 13C_Glucose_Day14 | ecosystem: Environmental > Terrestrial > Soil > Agricultural land | place...
CCGGTCTTCTCGTCGGTCATGGCCACCAAGCAGGCCCAGGTGTCGGCCGCCCAGCGCCGGATGCGCGCCGGGGCGGAGGGCTTGTCGCGGCCGCCGCCGGGGGAAGCGGACGCGGTGGGCAGGGATGTGCTCAGGGCTCCGGCGGCGGCCAGGGAGGCGCCTCCGAGCAAGAGACCTCGGCGGGAAACGGCGGTCATGGTCGACTCCTTCGTCGGTGCAACGTCGAAACGGGCTGTAAGCGCTTTCAGGCTAGACAGCCACCGTACGGAAGTAGGGTGGCCGGGTCAAGGCGTCGACCGGTCACCGGCCTGCCCGGGTGCGGGATTGGGTGTTCGTTCACGGCCGCTGGTAACCTGACAGACGCCGTTCGAACGGCCGCGGACACCCAAGAGCTCCCACCGCACACCGTGTGCACCTCGTCAGAGGACGTCAGGGGGCGCCGCGCAACGGGAAACCGAAGGGAGAACTGAGTGTCTTTCGACGCTGCAGAGAAGAAGAAGACCATCGCCGAGTACGCGACCAGCGAGGGCGACACCGGCTCTCCGGAGGTCCAGGTCGCCGTCCTCACCAAGCGGATCGCGCACCTGACCGAGCACCTCAAGGAGCACAAGCACGACCACCACAGCCGACGGGGCCTCATGCTGCTCGTCGGTCAGCGTCGTCGCCTCCTCAACTACGTGGCCAAGACCGACATCGAGCGGTACCGGTCGCTGATCGAGCGTCTCGGCCTGCGCCGCTGACCTCACCGGAGCGGTTCTCCGCAGCCCACGAGGGCTCAGGGGGGCCGCTCCGCTGCATCACCACAACTCCAGAACAACTTCATAGCCACAAACCATCGGTGATTGCATCCCACACGAGCTCACGAGCGCACGCTCGGTCTCCGGTAGTGGTCTTCGGGACCCGGCTCCCTTGCCGGCGGCCCCGCGGATCTCGATCGAAGACCGGCTCTCGCCTCGTACCGGCACTCGTCGCGACGACGAGTCCACCAGGCGATGACGCACGTCAGCCCAGGGTGTGTGGATGCAGTCCCACAGCGGCGCCACGACCGGCGCCAGAGTAGGAGCATCCCTGTGGAGGGACCCGACCTTCAGTTCACTGAGGCGACCATCGACAACGGAGCGCACGGCAAGCACGTCGTCCGCTTCGAGTCCGGTCTCCTCGCCCGTCAGGCCGCCGGCTCGGCGGTCGTCTACCTCGACGACGACACCATGCTGCTCTCGGCCACCACGGCCCAGAGCAAGCCGCGTGACGCCATCGACTTCTTCCCCCTGACCGTCGACGTCGAGGAGCGGATGTACGCCGCCGGGCGCATCCCCGGCTCGTTCTTCCGCCGCGAGGGCCGCCCCAGTGAGGGCGCCATCCTCACCTGCCGGCTGATCGACCGGCCGCTGCGCCCCTGCTTCGTCAAGGGTCTGCGCAACGAGGTCCAGGTCGTCGTCACCGTGATGGCCCTGAACCCGAACAAGACCTACGACGTGGTGGCGATCAACGCCGCGTCGCTGTCCACCCAGCTCGCCGGGCTGCCGTTCGACGGTCCGATCGGCGGCGTCCGCGTCGCCCTGATCGGCGACCAGTGGGTCGGCTTCCCCGACGTCGACCAGCTGGCCAACGCGACCTTCGACATGGTGGTCGCGGGCCGCGTCCTCGACGACGGTGACGTCGCGATCATGATGGTCGAGGCCGAGTCCACCGAAGAGACCTGGGCGCTCGTCGGCGAGGGCCGCACGGCTCCGACCGAGGAGGTCGTGGCCGCCGGTCTCGAGGCGGCGAAGCCGTTCCTGAAGGCCCTCTGCGATGCGCAGGCCGAGCTGGTCGCGAAGCTGCCGACCAAGGCCACGGCCCAGTTCCCGATCTTCCTGGACTACCAGGATGACGTGTACGCCCGGGTGGCCGAGGTGGCCACCGACGAGCTCTCCCAGGTCATGTCGATCGCCGACAAGCAGACCCGCGAGGAGTCCACCGAGGTCCTCAAGGACAAGATCAAGTCCGACCTCGCCGCCGAGTTCGAGGGCCGCGAGAAGGAGATCACCGGGGCCTACCGGGCGCTGACCAAGAAGCTCGTCCGGCAGAAGATCCTCACCGAGAAGGTGCGCATCGACGGCCGCGGACTGGCCGACATCCGGACCCTGTCCGCCGAGGTCGCCGTGGTCCCGCGGGTGCACGGCTCCGCGCTGTTCCAGCGGGGCGAGACCCAGATCCTGGGCATCACCACGCTGAACATGCTGGGCCTGGAGCAGAAGCTCGACACGCTGGCGCCGGAGAAGACCAAGCGCTACATGCACAACTACAACTTCCCGCCCTACTCCACCGGTGAGACCGGTCGGGTCGGTTCGCCGAAGCGGCGCGAGATCGGTCATGGTGCGCTCGCGGAGCGGGCCCTGGTGCCGGTGCTGCCGACGCGCGAGGAGTTCCCGTACGCGATCCGTCAGGTGTCCGAGGCCCTCGGCTCCAACGGCTCGACCTCGATGGGCTCGGTCTGCGCCTCGACGCTGGCCCTGCTGAACGCCGGTGTGCCGCTGCGGGCCCCCGTCGCCGGCATCGCCATGGGTCTGGTGTCCGACACCGTCGACGGTGAGACGTCCTACGTCGCGCTGACCGACATCCTGGGCGCCGAGGACGCGTTCGGCGACATGGACTTCAAGGTCGCCGGCACGAAGGACTTCATCACCGCCCTGCAGCTGGACACCAAGCTCGCCGGCATCCCGGCCTCGGTGCTGGCCCAGGCCCTGACCCAGGCCAAGGACGCGCGGATCACCCTGCTCGAGGTGATGGCCGAGGCCATCGACACCCCGGACGAGATGAGCCTCTACGCGCCGCGGATCATCACGGTGAAGATCCCGGTCGACAAGATCGGCGAGGTCATCGGCCCCAAGGGCAAGGTGATCAACCAGATCCAGGACGACACCGGTGCTGACCTGAGCATCGAGGACGACGGCACCATCTACATCGGGGCCGACTCCGGCGAGAAGGCCGAGGCCGCTCGGGCCATGGTCAACGCGATCGCCAACCCGACGATGCCGGAGAAGGGCGAGCGCTACCTCGGTACGGTCGTCAAGATCACCGCGTTCGGGGCGTTCGTCTCGCTGCTGCCCGGCAAGGACGGCCTGCTGCACATCTCCAAGCTGCGTCCGCTCGCCGGCGGCTCGCGGGTGGAGAACGTGGAGGACGTGGTCAGCGTCGGTCAGAAGATCCAGGTGGAGATCAACGAGGTCGACGACCGCGGCAAGCTGTCGCTGATCCCCGTGGTCGAGGAGACCGCTGCTGTCTGAGACAGCTGACGAGGCCGGCCGCTCGGTGAGCGGCCGGCCTCGTCGTCCCTCGGGGGCCTCGATGGGCCCGCGGGCGTACCGGAGCGGAGAGATCCGCCGGAGCACGCTGCCCAGCGGTCTCCGCGTCGTCACCGAGGAGATGGCCGGCAGCCGGGCCTTCTGCGTCGGGTTCTTCGTCGGTGTCGGTTCCCGACAGGAGAGCAGCCGGCTGCACGGTGCCTCGCACTTCCTCGAGCACGTGCTCTTCAAGGGCACGCCGCGACGGACCGCCGAGGAGATCTCCCAGGCGGTCGAGTCGGTCGGCGGGGAGCTGAACGCCTACACCGCCAAGGAGCACACCTGCTTCCATGCCCGGGTGATGGCCGACGACGCCGAGCTGGTCGTCGACGTTCTGGCCGACATGATCACCGACTCGCTGCTGCTGGGCCGCGACATCGACGCGGAGCGCGCGGTGATCATGGACGAGATCGCCATGCACCACGATGATCCGGGGGAGGCCGCCGGTGACCTGGTGACCTCGGCGCTCTTCGGTGATCATGGTCTGGGTCGGCCGGTGATCGGTTCGGCGCACAGCATCACCGCCCTGCGGCGCAATCAGGTCGACGCCTACTGGCGCCGCCACTACCGACCGAGCGAGATCGTCGTCGCGGCCGCCGGAGCGGTCGACCATGATCGGCTCGTGGACCAGCTCGCCTCGTTCGCCGGCTTCGCCGGTGATCATGGCCGGGGCCCGCGACGGGTGCCGCGACCTCCCGCCGCCACCGTCGTCCGCGGCGGCGCGCAGGTCGTCACCGCCGTCCGCGACTCCGCGCAGGTCTCGGCGATCCTCGCGGCCGGCTGCCCGGGCATGTTCGACGACCGCCGGTACGCCCTCGGTCTGCTGTCCCTGGTGCTGGGTGGCGGGATGTCGTCCCGGCTGTTCCTCGAGGTCCGGGAGCGCCGCGGGTTGGCGTACTCGATCGAGGCGGGGGAGAGCGTCTACAGCGACGCGGGCCTCTTCTCGATCGACTGGCAGTGCGCCCCGGAGCGGCTGACCGACATCCTGGACGTCGTACGGCAGGTGACCGGGGAGCTCGCCGACGCAGGGATCGACGAACGTGAGCTCGCGCGGGCCAAGACCCAGCTGCGCGGTCAGACGATCCTCGGCTACGAGGGCCCCAACTCGCGGATGAGCCGCCTCGGCGCGAGCACGGTGAGCGGCGAGGTGCGAAGCCTCGAGGAGCATCTGGAACGCTACGACGCGGTCACCGCCGAGCAGGTCCAGGAGATGGCGCAGCAGCTGTTCCTGGCCGGCCCGGTGCTCGGTGTGGTCGGGCCGAAGGTGCCGCGGCGACCGCTGGAGACGGGCCTCGCCCGCTGGTGATCTCGACCCGCGCACTCTGTCGACGGTTGCTTCTCCGCCGGTAGGTTGGGTTCGTGGCCGTGTTGCCCTGTCGTGGACCCGGTTGCCCTGTCTGCACTCCCGAGAGGCTTTGCTCATGACCGAAACCCAGATCGCCGTGGGCGTGTTCGGGGCCGCCGGCCGGATGGGCGCCGAGGTGTGCCGAGCGGTCGAGGGAGCGCCCGACCTGGAGCTGGTGGCCCGGCTGGACGTCGGCGACGACCGTGCGCCGGCCGAGGCGGCGCAGGTGATGGTCGACTTCACCCACCCGGACGCGGTGATGGACAACCTGACGTGGTGCATCGAGCACGGCGTGCACGCCGTGGTGGGCACCACCGGCTTCACCGAGGACCGGCTGGCCCAGCTGCGCTGGGCCCTCGGTGAGGCGCCCGGGGTGGGCGTCGTCGTCGCCGCGAACTTCTCGGTGGGAGCCGTGCTGATGATGCACTTCGCCGAGCAGGCCGCCCGTTTCTACGAGAGCGTTGAGATCATCGAGCTGCACCACCCCGACAAGGCCGACGCCCCATCCGGGACCGCGAGCACCACCGCTCACCGGATCGCGGTCGCCCGCGAGGCCGCCGGCCGGCCCCCGATCCCCGATGCCACCAGCCAGGAGGTGCCCGGGGCACGCGGCGCCGACATCGAGGGCGTCCGAGTGCACGGTGTGCGGCTGCGCGGGCTGGTCGCCCACCAGGAGGTCCTGTTCGGCGACCCCGGCGAGACCCTGACCGTCCGACACGACTCGTTCGACCGGGTGTCCTTCATGCCGGGGGTGCTGGCCGCGGTGCGGACGGTGGTCGGCCGACCCGGGCTGACGGTCGGCATCGACGATCTGCTGGGGATCGGGTCGTGAGTGGGACGCACGGGCGGACGCCGTCCGACCCCGAGCCCGATGGCGCACCGCCTCAGCGGCCCGAATTCGCCCCACCGGGGGCAGACGCCACCCAGATGCTCCCCGCCCCCGGCCCGACGGCCCCGGAGTCGACCGTCGCGATGCCTCAGCCTGGCGGCACCACGGTGCACCCTCCCGCCGCGTGGGCGCCGCCCGTCCCACCACCGCACAAGCCACGGTCCCGAACCGTGATGATCGCCGTGATCAGCGTGCTGGCGGTGCTGGCGGTGCTGATCGCCGGTGACCGGGTGGCCAACGCCGTCGCCCAGAACGTGCTGGCCACCCAGCTCCAGTCGGAGCTGTCGACGCCGACCAAGCCCGACGTCAGCATCGGAGGCTTCCCGTTCGTCACCCAGGTGCTCGGGGGCTCGTTCTCGTCGGTGCAGGTCACGGCCGACGACGCGACCGTCAAGGAGGGTCCGACCTCGGTGGCGATCGCCCACCTCGAGGCCAACCTGACCGGGATCACGGCCACCGATCGCTACCAGAACATCGTCGCGGACCGGGGCGAGGCCACCGCGCTGGTTGACTGGACCGGAGTCAGCACGCTGGCCGGCCACCAGCTGAGCTACGAGGCGGACGACCGGATGCGGATCGACTTCTCGGTGCCGATCGGCCGCCTCTCCATCGACGGCTACATCACGGGTCGGCCGCAGCTCGACGTCGACGCGCAGACGATCAGCGTCGCGGACCCGCAGGTCAACGTGGCCTCGGTCGACGTGCCCCAGGCGGTGGTGGACGCGGTGTCCCGCACCGTGCTGCAACCGATGCCGATCCAGAACCTGCCGTACGACATCTCCGTCACCGGTCTGACGGTGCAGCCGGACGGCCTGGTGCTCTCCGGCACCGGTCAGGACATCCCCCTCCGAGGGCGCTGACCCGGTCCCGTCCACCGGCCACCTCGAACGGTGTTCAGTCGATCGCGGTGTGCAGCCGGATCTGCTTCATGCGGATGGCGTCGTCCTCGGAGCCGATCTCGCGGTGCGCCCCGTCGGCCGCCCACCCGGCGTCGGTCAGGAAGATCCGGCGGAGATCATCGTCCGCCCGCAGCCAGTGGCGTACGCGCGTGAAACCGTCCGCCCGCAGCGTGTCGACGCAGGCGTTCAGCAGCCGGGAGCCATGACCGCGGCGTCGGGCGGTCGGGTCGACGACCAGCTCGTCGATGGCGCCGTCCGTGCCGGGGTCGGCATCGGGGTCCTGACTGGGCAGGGTGGTCGCCAGCCCCACCACCTGGCCGCCGGCGACCGCCACCAGCACCCGCCAGCTGGCCTCGGGGGGCCGGCTGATGGCGCGGTGCCAGGTCGCGGCCATGGTGTCGAGGTCGATCCCCTCCAGCAGAGTGAGCGCCGCGTCGTCGGCGGTCTCGCCCCAGCAGCGCCGCTGGACGGCCGCGATCCCCCAGGACTCCGCCGGTAGCGCCAGCCGGACTGAGTCCGCGTGAGGGTCGTCGTTCGCGCCTGGATGATCCGTGGCCATGGGACGCGATCGTATCTCCCGCAAATTGTGATCCAGGTCACATCGCCAGGACTAGGCGGTCTGCCGGTCCACCCAGCATGATTAATACAGAAGTCCGTGGTTACCTGAACCCCCGAGCAGGTAACCACGGACTTCGTTCATGTCCGGCGGTCCCTCGTCCGAGCCCACCGTCGCGGTGCGCGGTGCTGGCTGACGGCGGCAGACGGTAGCCTGACGGCCGTGTCGGCTGCCGGAAACCTACGAACCCCTCCCCCTCTCGCCGGCGGAGCGCTCCGCGTCATCCCGCTGGGCGGTCTCGGCGACATCGGTCGCAACATGGCCGTGCTGGAGTACGACGGCCAGCTGCTGGTGATCGACTGCGGCGTGCTGTTCCCCGAGGACGACCACCCCGGGGTCGATCTCATCCTGCCGAGCTTCGACGTCATCGCCGACCGGCTGGACGACATCCAGGCGGTGGTGCTGACGCACGGCCACGAGGACCACATCGGCGCTGTCCCGTACCTGCTGCGGCAGCGGCCCGACATCCCCCTGGTCGGTTCCAAGCTCACCCTGGCCCTGCTGCAGGAGAAGATCCGCGAGCACCGGATCCGAGGCACCGTCACCCGCCGGGTGGAGGACTCCGAGCGGGTCACCTTCGGTCACTTCGACCTCGAGTTCCTGGCGGTCAACCACTCCATCCCCGACGCCTTCGCGGTGGCGGTGCGGACCAAGGCCGGTCTGGTGCTGCACACCGGTGACTTCAAGATGGACCAGCTACCGCTGGACGGCCGGATCACCGACCTGCGCGGGTTCGCCCGGCTCGGCGAGGAAGGTGTCGACCTCTTCATGGTCGACTCGACCAACGCCGAGGTGCCGGGCTTCACCACGCCGGAGCGGGACATCACCCCGGCCCTGGACCGGGTCTTCGCCACCAGCAAGCAGCGGCTGATCGTGGCATGCTTCGCCTCCCACGTGCACCGCGTCCAGCAGGTCCTGGACGCCGCCGTCGCCCACGGGCGCAAGGTCGTCTACGTCGGACGCTCGATGGTCCGCAACATGGGGGTGGCGCGCGATCTCGGCTACCTGCACGTCCCAGCGGACACGCTGATCGAGCTGCGGGACATCGGCAACTACCGGCCGCACGAGGTGGTCATCATCTCGACCGGCTCCCAGGGCGAGCCGTTGTCGGCCCTCTCCCGGATGGCCAACCGCGAGCACCAGGTGATCCAGCTCGCCGCGGGTGACACCGTGGTGCTCGCGTCCTCGATGATCCCCGGCAACGAGAGCTCGATCTACCGGGTGATCAACGGCCTGACCAAGCTCGGCGCCAACGTGGTGCACAAGGGCAACGCCATGGTGCACGTCTCCGGGCACGCCAGCGCGGGCGAGCTGCTGTACGCGTACAACATCGTCAAGCCGCGGAACGTGATGCCGGTGCACGGGGAGGTCCGCCACCTGGTTGCCAACGCCGATCTCGCCGTGGCCACCGGGGTGCCGCGGAAACGGGCGATCATCGCCGAGGACGGCTCGGTGATCGACCTGCAGCAGGGGACGGCCAAGATCGTCGGCAAGGTCGACTGCAGCTACGTGTTCGTCGACGGCGCCAGCGTCGGGGACGTGACCGAGACGCTGCTCACCGACCGCCGCATCCTCGGCGAAGAAGGCTTCATCTCGGTCATCACCGTGATCAACACGCACTCGTCCAAGATCGTCAGCGGCCCCGACATCCACGCCCGCGGCTTCGGCGAGGACGATTCGGTCTTCGACGCCGTCCGGCCGCAGCTGATCGAGGCTCTGGAGCAGGCGATGGCCGAGGGGGTCAACGACGCCCACCGGTTGCAGCAGGTGATCCGTCGCCGGATCGGGCGCTGGGTGAACGACAAGCACCGTCGCCGCCCGATGATCATCCCGGTGGTCATCCAGACCTGACGGGCATCATCTCGAGCTGACGAGGGGGATCGGTGGGCTATCGACAGGAGTACTGGCGCAGTCTCGGCGATCCCGAGGAGTTCTGGCGCGAGCAGGCGCGCTCCGTCACCTGGATCCGCAAGCCGAAGCGGATCCTCGACGCGGCCACGGCGCCGCTCTACCGCTGGTATCCCGACGCCACCCTGAACACCTGCTACAACGCGCTCGACCGGCACGTGATCGCCGGGCGGGCCGATGAGCCGGCCCTGATCTTCCACTCCGCCATCACCGGTGAGCGGCGGACGTACAGCTACGCCCGGCTGCTGGACCAGGTGGCGCGGTTCGGCGGCGCCCTCCGAGAGCTCGGCGTGGGGCCCGGAGACCGGGTGGTGATCTACCTGCCGATGGTGGCCGAGGCCGCGATCGCCATGCTCGCCTGTGCCCGGATCGGAGCCGTGCACTCGGTGGTGTTCGGCGGCTTCGCCCCGGCCGAGCTCAGCGCCCGCATCGACGACGCCCGACCGAAGGTGATCGTCTCCGCTTCCTGCGGCCTGGAGGCCGGCAAGGTGATCGCGTACAAGCCGATGCTGGACGCGGCCCTCGACCGGTCCCTCCACCGGCCCGACTACTGCGTGATCCTGCAGCGTCCGCAGCTGGTCGCGGAGCTGGTGGAGGGCCGCGACCTGGACTGGTCGATGATCATGAAACCCGGCCTGTTCGAACCGGCGTCCTGCGTGGAGGTGGCGGCGACCGATCCGCTCTACATCCTCTACACCTCCGGCACCACCGGGAAGCCGAAGGGCATCGTCCGCGATCAGGGCGGGCACGCGGTCGCGCTGGCCTACTCGATGCGCACGGTCTACGACGTCGGCGAGGGCGACGTGATGTTCACCGCCAGTGACGTCGGCTGGGTCGTCGGTCACTCCTACATCGTGTACGGACCGCTGCTGGTCGGGGCGACGACGATCCTGTACGAGGGCAAGCCGGTGGGCACGCCCGATGCCGGGGCCTTCGCCGCCGTGGTCGCCGAGCACCGGGTCACCGCCCTGTTCACCGCGCCGACCGCCCTCCGGGCCATCCGCAAGGTCGATCCCGCGGGCCGACTGACCGCCGATCAGGACCTGTCGTCCCTGCGGGCGTTGTTCCTGGCCGGTGAGCGTCTCGATCCCGACACGTACGCCTGGGCCCACCAGCTGCTCGGAGTCCCGGTGGTCGACCACTGGTGGCAGACCGAGACCGGCTGGCCGATCGCGGCGAACCTCCGGGGACTGGAGCCGATGCCGATCAAGCCGGGTTCGGCGACCGTGCCGGTCCCGGGCTACGACGTACGGATCCTGGATGCGCACGGTGACCGGGTGGCGGCCGGGGTCGAGGGGGCGATCGTCCTGGCCCTGCCGTTGCCGCCGGGCACGCTGAGCACGGTGTGGGGGGACGACCGGCGCTTCGTCGACGGCTACCTGTCGGCGTACCCCGGGTACTACCTGACCGGTGACGGCGGGCTGATCGACTCCGACGGCTACCTGTTCGTGCTCGGCCGCACCGACGACGTGATCAACGTGGCCGGGCACCGGCTCTCCACGGGCTCGATGGAAGCGGTGATCGCCGGCCACCCCGCGGTGGCGGAGTGCGCGGTGATCGGTGTGGCCGATCCGCTCAAGGGGCAGGTGCCGCGCGGGCTGGTGGTCGTGAAGGCGGGCACCGACATGGCCCCGGGGGACCTGTCGGCCGAGCTGGTGGCGCTGGTGCGCACCGAGATCGGGGCCGTGGCCGCCCTGCGTCGGGTCGACGTGGTGCCGGCGCTGCCGAAGACCAGGTCCGGCAAGATCCTGCGGAAGGTGATGCGGGAGATCGCCGACGGCAAGAACCCGGCCGTCCCGTCCACGATCGAGGATGCCGGGGTGCTCGACGCGCTGCGCCCCTCGTTGGTCGCCGAGGACTGACGCACGGAGGACGGAGGAGAACACCAAAAGGACCTGGCCCCGGAGGGACAGGTCCTGGCGACGCGGAGCGTCAGATGGTCAGCGGGTGACCTTGCCGGCCTTGAGGCAGGAGGTGCACACGTTGAGCCGCTTGGGGGTGCCGGACACCACAGCGCGGACGCGCTGGATGTTCGGGTTCCAGCGGCGGTTGGTCTTCTTCT
>Ga0247820_10002166_pt1 | contig 11043 bp, 8 predicted proteins | sample 13C_Glucose_Day1_2_FD_192480 | JGI IMG/M metagenome (GOLD analysis project Ga0247820, IMG submission 192480) | Soil microbial communities from agricultural site in Penn Yan, New York, United States - 13C_Glucose_Day14 | ecosystem: Environmental > Terrestrial > Soil > Agricultural land | place...
GCCTGGCTCTGCTCGGCGAGCGCGCTAACCTCTCTCTGCTCGAGCAGTGCCTTCACGGCATCGAACGTGAATGCCTGCGCGTGACCGGCGAAGGTCGCCTGGCGCAAACGCCGCACCCGGAAGAATTGGGTTCCGCGCTGACCAACGAACAAATCACCACCGACTATTCCGAGTCGCTGCTGGAGTTCATCACCCCGGCCCTGCCCGATCCGGCCGACACCCTGGCGAGCCTGGACAGCATTCACCGCTTTGCCTACAGCAAGCTCGGCAACGAGTACCTGTGGAGTCCATCGATGCCGTGCCCGTTGCCGGCCGAGGAAGATATCCCGATTGCCTATTACGGCACCTCCAACATCGGTCAGCTCAAGTACGTCTACCGCAAGGGCCTGGCCCTGCGCTACGGCAAGACCATGCAGTGCATCGCCGGGATCCATTACAACTTTTCCCTGCCAGAGAAGCTCTGGCCGCTGCTCAAGGCGTCTGAAGGCTTCATCGGCACCGACCGCGACTATCAGTCGTCGGCCTATATCGCCCTGATTCGTAACTTCCGTCGCTATAGCTGGTTACTGATGTACCTGTTCGGCGCGTCGCCAGCGCTGGACGCCGGCTTCCTGCGCGGCCGTTCGCACCAGCTGGAACAACTGGACCCGGATACCCTGTATCTGCCGTATGCCACCAGCTTGCGCATGAGCGACCTGGGCTACCAGAGCAACGCCCAGGCCGGCCTGACCCCCTGCTACAACGATTTGGCCAGCTACACCGACAGCCTGCGCAAAGCGGTGGCCACGCCCTATGCCCCCTATGTCGAGATCGGCACGCACAAGGATGGTGAGTGGGTCCAGCTCAACACCAACATCCTGCAGATCGAAAACGAGTACTACTCCAACATCCGCCCCAAACGCGTGACCTACACCGGCGAACGGCCGATCCAGGCACTGGTCGCCCGTGGCATCCAGTACGTCGAAGTGCGCTGCCTGGACATCAACCCGTTCCTGCCGATGGGCATCGACCTGCCGGAGTCGCGGTTCCTCGACGCATTCCTGCTGTACTGCGCGCTGAACGACAGCCCGCTGCTGACCAATACCTCGTGCGGTAACGCGACCTCGAACTTCCTCAGCGTGGTCAAGGAAGGTCGCCGTCCGGGCCTGCAACTGCAGCGCGATGGCCAGCCAGTGGATATGAAAGAGTGGGCCAGCGAACTGCTGGAGAATATTGCGCCGCTGGCCGCGCTGCTGGATCAGAGCCACGGTGGCGAGGCTCACAGCAAGGCATTGGATGCGCAACTGGCCAAGGTCCGGGACCCGTCCCTGACGCCATCGGCCCAAGTGCTGGCGGCGATGGCTGAGCACAAGGAAAGTTTTGCTCAGTTCTCCCTGCGCCAGAGCCAGGTGCATGCGGAGTACTTCCGCAGCGAGCCGTTGAATACCGAGGAGCAGGCGAAGTTTGAAGAGCGGGCGCGTTCGTCGCGGGCTCAGCAGGTGGAGCTGGAGCAGAACGAAGTCGGCGATTTCGATGTGTTTGTCGGGTCGTATCAGGCGAGCATTCTGGCGATTAGCAACTAACCTCCGAAGGCACTGCGGACCTTTCGCTCCGGCTTGTCTCATCGCCGCGCCGCGCAGCGAAGGCCGCCTGGCATTTGCCGCAAGCCTGAAGGGCCTCTTCGCCAGCAAGCCGGCTCCTACAGATCCGGGGTCGCGCAAAAATCGCGGGCGCAACACAACCCCTGTAGGAGCTGGCTCGCCAGCGAAGATCGTCAACGATAACGCTGCAAACCTGACACCGCGCGGCGGTGTCGGGTTTTTTCGCGAGCAATCGAGCGTCGACCGGCTGCTCCTACAGTGGGCGCCGCGCCACGGTCTCGCTTAGAATTTTCCGCTCATAAGCTCATTCGAAAAAGTTATTTATTTTCGAGTTCTTAGATCATTTAGTCTCCTTTCACGCCGACATTCGGTCGCCTGACAAGGAGCTTCACGATGAAACTGAATTTCCCCCTTCGCCTCCTGGCGGCCGCATCCCTGGCTGCGGCGAGTTTCTTCACCCAGGCCGCCGACGTCACCGTCGCCTACCAGACCACCGTTGACCCGGCCAAAGTCGCCCAGGCCGACGGCGCCTACGAAAAAGCCACCAACGCCAAAATCGATTGGCGCAAATTCGACAACGGGGCCGACATTATCGCCGCCATCGCTTCCGGCGACGTCCAGATCGGCTACCTTGGCTCGAGCCCCCTGACGGCGGCAATTACCCGCAAAGTCCCGGTGGAAACCTTCCTCATCGCCACCCAGATCGGCGCCGCCGAAGCCCTGGTCGCCCGCGACGGCTCCGGGATCAAGACCCCGCAGGACCTGATCGGCAAGAAAATCGCAGTGCCATTCGTTTCCACCGGCCACTACAGCCTGCTCGCCGCGCTCAAGCACTGGAACATCGACCCCTCGAAAGTCACCGTGCTCAATCTCGCACCGCCGGCGATCATCGCGGCATGGAAACGCGGCGACATCGACGCCACCTACGTCTGGGACCCCGCGCTCGGTGTGGCCAAGGAAAATGGCAAAGTGCTGATCACCTCCGGCGAACTGGCCAAGTTCGGCGCACCGACCTTCGATGCCTGGATCGTGCGCAAGGACTTCGCCGAGAAGCACCCGGAAATCGTCACCGCATTCGCCAAAGTGACCCTCGATGCCTACGCCGATTACCGCAAAGACCCGCAAGCCTGGCTCGCCAACCAAACCAACGTCGACAAGCTGGTAAAACTGTCTGGCGCCAAGGCCAGTGATATTCCATTGCTGCTGCAAGGCAACGTCTACCCGCTGGCGGCGGATCAGGTGATCAGCCTCGGCGCGCCGACCACCAAGGCCATCACCGACACCGCCACATTTCTCAAGGAACAAGGCAAGGTCGAAGCCGTACTGCCGGACTACACCCCCTACGTCAGCGCCAAATACATCACCAACTGATCGGAGTTAACCGCGATGGCTTTGCTTCAGCTGGAGCGCATCAGCGCACAGTACCCAGGTAGCCCGGAACCTGTGCTGGCGGATATATCCTTGAGCCTTGGGCCCCAGCAATTGCTGGTCGCCCTCGGCCCGTCCGGCAGTGGCAAGACGTCGCTGTTGAACCTGATTGCCGGTTTCGTCGAACCCAGCGCCGGACGCATCACGCTTGATGGCGTGCCCGTCAAAGGCCCGAGCGCCGAACGTGGCGTAGTGTTCCAGGACGATGCCCTCCTGCCTTGGCAGGACGTGCTGGCCAACGTCGGATTCGGCCTGGAACTGGCGGGTGTTTCCCGGGACAAACGCGAAATCCGCGCCCGGGAAATGCTTGCGCTGGTGGATCTTTCCGGTTTCGAGAGCCGTCGGATCTGGCAACTCTCGGGCGGCCAGAAGCAACGTGTCGGCCTCGCCCGCGCGCTCGCTGCCGATCCTCGCGTGCTGCTGATGGACGAACCCTTCGGCGCCCTCGATGCCTTCACCCGCGAACAGATGCAGGAGCTGCTGCTGCAAGTCTGGCAGCGCACCGCCAAACCGGTGTTCCTGATTACCCACGACATTGAAGAAGCGGTGTTCCTCGCCACCGACCTGATTCTGCTGGCGCCAAACCCCGGGCAAATCGTCGAGCGCCTGAGCCTGGATTTCGGCCAGCGTTATGCCGCCGGTGAATCGGCACGGGCAATCAAGTCCGACCCGCGCTTTATCGAAACCCGCGAACATGTGCTGGCCAAAGTGTTCTCCCAACGCAGCACCACCCAGCGGCAGGAGCGCGCATGAGCAGCTATGAAATTCCCGCCGCGGCGGTGAAACCGGGCGCCAGGGTGACGCCAGTCCGTCGCAGCTTGAGCACGCGCTGGATCAGTGTGCTGACACTGGTCGCGCTCATTGTCATCTGGTGGGCCGTCACTGCCACTGGAATGATCGAGCCGCTGTTCCTGCCGCCACCCTCTGCCGTGCTGCAAAAAGGCTGGCTGCTGGTGACCACCGGCTACATGGATTCGACCCTGTGGCAACACCTGGGCGCAAGCCTGGGCCGGATCGGTCTGGGGCTGGGATTCGCGATATTGACCGCGGTCCCGGTCGGTATCGCCATTGGCCACAATCGTATCGCCCGCGGCATTCTCGATCCGCTGATCGAGTTCTACCGCCCTATCCCGCCATTGGCCTACCTGCCGCTGATCGTGATCTGGTGCGGCATCGGCGAGTTGTCGAAGGTGTTGTTGATCTACCTGGCGATTTTCGCCCCGATCGCCATCGCGACCGCGACCGGTGTGCGCACCGTCGACCCGGCCAGGTTGCGCGCCGCGCAGTCGCTGGGCGCAACCCGGGCACAGTTGATTCGCCATGTGATTTTGCCAAGTGCGTTGCCGGATATTTTGACCGGAGTGCGCATTGGTCTCGGCGTGGGTTGGTCGACGCTGGTCGCCGCCGAGTTGATCGCCGCCACCAGCGGACTGGGTTTCATGGTGCAGTCAGCTGCGCAGTTCCTGGTCACCGATGTGGTGGTGCTGGGGATTCTGGTCATCGCCTTGATCGCCTTCGCCATGGAAATGGGCCTGCGCGCCCTGCAGCGCAAACTGGTGCCGTGGCATGGCCAGGCTCATTAAATACCCGCTCCCACAAACAGCTTGGCGCCCTGATCAAAGAGAACGACCATGAGTAACTTGACGATTGTCCCCCTCAGCTCGGCCCTCGGCGCGCAAATCAGCGGCGTCGACATCAGCCAGCCACTGAACCTGGAGCAGCGCGACGCCATCGAGCAGGCGCTGCTCAAACATCAGGTGCTGTTTTTCCGCGACCAGCCGATCGAGCCGCAGCAACAGGCGCGTTTTGCAGCCTGTTTCGGCGACCTGCACATACATCCGATCTACCCGAACGTGCCGGAACAGCCGGAAGTGCTGATCCTCGATACCGCCGTCACCGATGTGCGTGACAACGCGATCTGGCACACCGACGTGACCTTCCTGCCGACCCCGGCCATGGGCGCGGTGCTCAGCGCCAAATTGCTGCCGGCGTTTGGTGGCGACACGCTGTGGGCCAGCGGCATTGCCGCGTACGAAGCGTTGTCCGCGCCAATGAAGACCTTGCTTGAAGGGCTGACGGCCACTCACGACTTCACCCGCTCGTTTCCGCTGGAACGTTTTGGCGACACGGCCGAAGCGCTGGCCCAGTGGGAGGACGCGCGCAGGAAGAATCCGCCGTTGTCGCACCCGGTGATTCGAACGCACCCGGTGAGCGGGCGCCGCTCGTTGTTCGTCAACGAAGGGTTCACGGCGAAGATCAATGAGCTGTCGGACACCGAAAGCGAGGTGATTCTGAAGTTTTTGTTTGCCCATGCAACGCGCCCGGAATTCACCATTCGCTGGCGCTGGCAGAAGGATGACGTGGCGTTCTGGGATAACCGCGTAACCCAGCATTTCGCGGTCGACGATTACCGGCCGGCGCGGCGGGTGATGCAGCGGGCGACGGTGTTGGGGGATGTGCCGTTTTTTCGGTGACGCCAGTTTCGAAAGTCACATTCAAGCTGATGACACCACTCGTCTAGGTGGCTGTATAAAAAAACAGGCCGCCCTTCCATAACGAATAATAAATGTGTGAAAATCCGCTTACCGAACAGTGAGTGATGAAATGCATGGTCACAAAGGAAGAAATACAAGGCTTCATTCGTGCGCAAGTCGATAGAGAGTTTTTTGAGGAGCTTGGCGTCCTGATTCCTCAAACCTTTCAAAAAGCTTCGAAAGTGGTACAGGATCTCCTGATTCATACCCCGCCAGAAGATCTGCGTGGACACCTACGCCACTCACTTGCCCAAGAAGCCTTGGCAGGCATGACCCGCTGGAATCCGCTCATCAAAACAACCGACCCCAAAGGGCATAAGTACGTCCGATTGGAACTGGGAAAGCTGCGCATTACATCTGTCGTTTTACCTTGGCAAAAAGAAGTTCGCGCTGCGAAACACCGCAATGAACTAAAAACGCTGAACGAATCGTTAGCATCAACTCAGATGGATTGGATTGATGGACTGTCCCACACCGTTTCTGAACAATTGATCCATGCACTTGTCGTAATCCACGCACCACCGCCACGCTCTGCAGATCAATCAGAACCTGTGGCGATCGTGATGGCCATACCTTATTTCAACGGTAAAGGCTTCCACATGGATTGCACGTTCGAAGAGCTTCTTCAGGGCTACTCTGATAACCAAGCTATTGATCAGAAACCGATTGAATTGGTGAAATTGCGAGATAAGATGCGCCGCGCTGAAGAAATCGAAGACCAGACTGATGATGAGCAAAATTCCAAGAGGTGAACCATGAGAACTGGAGTCGCGGGCTTTCAGTCCGAACGTCTCAAGCAGTTACGGCTCACATGTGGTATCACCCAGACCGCCTTGGCCGAAATGGTGGGGCGCGCCTCTGGAAATATCTCTAAATGGGAGAACGGGCTTCAAGTTCCTGAAGCCGATGCTTTCCAGCGGCTATGTGAGGTCTTTGGCGTCAGTGAAAACTGGCTGCTAGAAGAGCAAATCGTAACCGGTGAAAACACGCCGTTCTTCTTCCGCTCGCAGGTGAGTACCACCGCTAATGCGAGAGAAATAGCAGAGGTTCGCTTAGAGTGGCTACAAGACATCTCATACAAGCTTCAGGAAAGCCTTGAGTTCGTCGCCGTTAATGTTCCTCATCTGGAAGAAAGCAATTGCCTGCTGATTTCCGACGAGGAAATCGAACGAATGGCTAGCGAATGTCGTCAAGCGTGGGGTCTCGGAATCGCTCCCATACCCAATGTTGTGCAGGTTCTGGAGAATGCGGGGATCGTCTGCGCTCGAACCACACTAGGCCACCTGAAAATGGATGGTGTATCAAATTGGTATGAGCTGGATCAGCGACCATATGTCCTCCTTGTAGCAGACAAGGCAAATGGCATACGGAATCGATTCGATGCGGCCCATGAGCTTGGGCATGTCGTTCTCCATCGGCACATTTCCAAGGAACAGTACGAGTCGAATTACGCGCTGCTTGAATCACAGGCACATCGATTTGCTAGCGCATTCCTAATGCCAGCAGAAAGTTTTCTGAGGGAGATTCGCTGGCCTACGCTGGATACCTTGCTAGCACTGAAGCCACGCTGGAAGGTGTCTGTGGCTGCGATGGTTCGTAGATGTCTAGACCTGGAGATAATCAACGACACCACGACAACGAGATTATGGAAAGCCAGATCAGCAAGAGGCTGGGTCAAGGGCGAGCCCATGGATGGTGATTTCGATTTTGAGAGGCCGCAGCTAATTGCTCAAGGCGTGAAAATGCTCGTGGAAAATAAGATACTTTCCCGATCTCAAGTCAGACAGCTATTGGGTTTACCTCTTCCCATTCTCGAAAGCCTGTGTAGTTTGGATAAGGGTTACTTTACCCTCCCAGATCAATCGCAGGTGATCAACATGCAGCTTAGAAAGAGATCTGCGAGGGATACTTTTTTCAACGAAACAGCAGAGATACTTGGCTTCCCAAACAAAAAATAACGACAACGTGGCCTTCAAAGTAGATCTCGCATCCCCTCCCCCGCGAGGGGATGCCTGATTCGGTTCTTGCCCCTCGAACTTACTCTGCTGTCGAAGGCTTCTCCCAAAGATTGATCCCGCCCTCCTGGGCAAACCGGTCAATCTGCGCCAATTCCTCCGAGCTGAAGCTCAGATTCTGCAAGGCCCCGACGTTCTCGATAATCTGCTCTGGCCGGCTCGCGCCGATCAGCGCCGAGGTCACCCGTGGGTCTCGCAGCGTCCAGGCCAATGCCAACTGCGCCAGGCTCTGACCGCGACGCAGGGCGATCTCATTCAATGCACGCACATGCGCGATGTTGGCTTCAGACAAATGAGACGCCTGCAACGAACCACCGCCCGGACGATTGACCCGCGCATCCGCCGGCACGCCATTGAGGTACTTGTCGGTCAGCAATCCCTGCGCCAGCGGCGTGAAGGCAATGACGCCGGTGCCGAGTTCGTCGGTGGTGTCCAGCAGGTCCTTTTCCACCCAGCGGTTGAGCAGGTTGTAGGCCGGCTGGTGAATCAGCAACGGTATTTTCCACTCTTTGAGCAACGCCGCCATCTCACGGGTTTTCACCCCGGAATACGACGAGATGCCGATGTACAGCGCCTTGCCCTGCTGCACCGCGCTAGCCAGTGCGCTGGCGGTTTCTTCCAGCGGGGTGTCCGGGTCGAAGCGGTGGGAATAGAAGATATCCACGTAGTCCAGGCCCAGGCGCTGCAGGCTCTGATCCAGGCTGGCCAGCACGTACTTGCGCGAACCGCCGCCCTGGCCATAGGGGCCGGCCCACATGTCCCAACCGGCCTTGCTCGAGATGATCAACTCGTCACGGTACTGCTTGAAGTCTTCGCGTAACAAGCGACCGAAGTTGATCTCGGCGCTGCCATACGGCGGGCCGTAGTTGTTGGCCAGGTCAAAGTGGTTGATGCCCAGGTCGAACGCTGTGCGCAATAGGGCGCGCTGGGTATCGATCGGCGTGCTGTCGCCGAAGTTGTGCCACAGGCCCAGGGACAGTGCCGGCAGCACCAGCCCGCTGCGACCCACGCGGCGGTAAGGGATGGAGTCGTAGCGGTTTTCGGCAGCTGTGTAGGTCATCGAATCCTCTCTTGTGTGACTTGAAGTTGGTATCGATTGCTTCGCAAGTGGCCCAGCATACGCCCGGACAAACGCCGATAAACCCAGGATTCGAGAAAAAGCTGAAACGTTTCACATCCGGTGAGAGCGCAAACGCCACGCTTCACGGCGCCTATGCTCTAGGAACCACGCTGGTTAGGGAGGCGGTATTGATAACGTGCGCTTGCCGGCACCGCAGTGACCTCATCGCGAGCAAGCTCGCTCCCACAGGGATCGCGGTGATCATTGTGGGAGCGAGCCTGCTCGCGAAAGCGGCCTCAATGGCAGCACACATCTGAAGGGAGGAAACACACCATGCACACCACCATCATCATTTTCTTCGGCCTGGTCCTGCTGGCGTTGATGCTGTTCATCGGCGAAAAAATCGGCTTCAGCCGCCAGACGCTGACCTACAGCTTCATCGTGCTCTGGCTGGCGCTGACGATGATCAACGGCGCCGTCGGCGTGGTTACCGCCGGCCAGTCCGTCACGACAGAAATGGTGGTCGGCAGCATTGTGTTTGGCGTGCCGGTGGCGGCGCTGGTGTTGTTCATGGTGTTGAGCACTGAAACCTGAACACTCCAGCCCCGCCGCTTGGGGGCTCAACGTACCAAATGCAAAAACTGCATGTGCCGCTCGTACTGGTCGAGGATGTCGTTGATGACCTGCTCTTTGGTGTAACCCACCAGATCGTAGTCCTGACTGCCCTCGCTCAAATGCACTTCAGCCCGGTAATAACGACGGTTGTTGAGTTCCTTGGAACCCATGCCGCCACGGGCGAAGGACGGCGTGAAATAACCACGCATCTGCACCTGATAGATAAACGGATGCTGCTCGCCATGACCGATTTCCAGGCTGACACTGTCATTGGCCGGATCGGGCTGCGCGACCACGTGCAAACCCTTCTCGGCGAATACCGCCGTCACCTCTTCAATCGCCGGACGCACCGTGGTTTCGAGGAAGCGGTAAACCTCATCCCTCGACGGGAAATGCACCGCCTGACTCAAGCGCTGACGCCAGCCGCCACGGCGCGAGCCGGATACCGGAGCCAGGGAATGCAGCTGCGCGATCTGCTTCTGCGATTCCAGATAGAACGCCTTGTGCAGCCCCCACATCATCAGCAGCAGAATCAACGAGAACGGCAAGGAGGTCAGCACCACCGCTGACTTCAGTGCATCGATGCTGCCGGAGAACAGCAGCGCACTGGTCACCAGTGCGGTCATTGCGCCCCAGAACACCCGTAACCATTTCGGCCCGTCCTCATCCGGATTGCCGCCCTTGGCGGACAGCGTCGACAGCACCACGGTGCCGGAGTCGGCCGAGGTGACGAAGAACACGAAGCTGATGAACACCGTGACCGCGATCACGGTTTTGCTCCACGGGTAGGTTTCAAGCAGCAGGTAAAGCGTCATCGATGGATTGTCGATGGCCGACATGCCCAGCGCGCTCATCCCGTGATTGAGCACTTGATCGATGGCGCTGTTGCCGAAGATCGACATCCAGGCCAGGGTAAAGCCCAACGGAATCAGCAGCACGCCGAAGACGAATTCACGGATGGTCCGGCCACGGGAAATCCGCGCGATAAACAGGCCCACGAACGGCGACCATGCGATCCACCAGGCCCAGTAGAACACTGTCCAGCCGCCCAGCCAGTCACTGGGTTTGTCGTAGGCGTAGAGGTCGAAACTCTTCATCGGCAAGGCGCCGAGGTAATCACCGATGTTCTGGATCAGGGTGTTGAGCAAGTGCTGGGTGGGCCCGGCGAACAGCACGAACAACAGCAGGGCACAGGCCAGCAGCATGTTGATGTCGGACATCACCCGCACGCCTTTATCGACCCCGGACACGGCCACCAGGATCGCCGCGCCCATCATCAGCGTGATCAGGCCGACTTGAATCCACTGGGTATGAGCGATGCCAAACAAGTAGTCCAGCCCCGAGTTGAGGTGCAATACGCCAAAGCCCATGTCCGCCCCGAGGCCGAATACCGTGGCGATGATGCCGAAGCCGTCCACCGCGTAACCGATCGGACCGTTGATGCGCTTGCCGATCAGCGGATAGAGCGCCGAGCGCAGGGCCAGCGGCAGGTTGTGGCGATAGGCAAAGTAAGCCAGCGCCATGCCGACGAAGGCGAACACGCCCCAGCCGTGCAGGCCCCAGTGCAGAAACAGAATCTGCATCGCCTGACGCGCCGCGTCCGCGGTACCGGCCTCACCCTGGGGCGGTTGCGCCAGGTGGGTCAGCGGTTCGGACACACAAAAGAAAAACAGCGTGATGCTGATTCCGGCGGCGAACAACATGCCGGCCCAGGACAGGTAGCTGAATTCGGGTTCGTCGTGGTCGGCACCGAGCTTGATCTTGCCGTAGCCGGACAAGGCGGTGACCACCACGAAGACCAGATACAGCGT
>Ga0247820_10002167_pt1 | contig 11040 bp, 12 predicted proteins | sample 13C_Glucose_Day1_2_FD_192480 | JGI IMG/M metagenome (GOLD analysis project Ga0247820, IMG submission 192480) | Soil microbial communities from agricultural site in Penn Yan, New York, United States - 13C_Glucose_Day14 | ecosystem: Environmental > Terrestrial > Soil > Agricultural land | place...
TTCCTTGAGCGCTTTTTCGGCAGCACGAAACTCTGCAAGTCTGGACACTGTCATCACTCCTGTAAGTCTGTCGTGGCGGGACGTGACGAACATGAAACCAGACTGAACGCCGGCCACGGGGATGGGTAAAGCTGTTCGCTAAGCGAGAGTGTAGTAGTCGCTCGCAAGGGGGTAAACAGCAAACTTTCAATCAATTAGTCGGGAACTTTGCCGGTTTTTTGCGCGCTGTTCGAAAAGACCCTGCCAAACGCCTTAGACCATGGTCCCATGGCGCGGACTAGAGCCATTGTCGGAAAATTATGGATGATGGTCGAAGTGTATTCGTTCATCGCGTAGTGCCGGTGCAGATGACTGCCCGGATGGTTTTTCGCCTTTCTTTTGGATGTTCCCTCGCATGTTTGCCCCTTTCCCCCTCGCCCCCGGGCGCCGAGTTGCCGGCCTGTTCTTCCTGTGTGCCGGTGTCAACGCCCAGGCCGCCGGTTTTCTTGAAGACAGCAGTGCCAAGGTCGAAGCACGCAATGTCTATTTCAATCGGGACTTCCGTGACGGCCACAGCAGTTCCAAACAGGGCGCGTCGAAACGCGAAGAGTGGGCGCAGGGCTTTATCCTCAATGTCCAGTCCGGTTATACCCAGGGCCCGGTCGGCTTTGGTGTGGATGCCTTGGGCATGGTCGGTTTCAAACTCGACTCCAGCCCCGCCGACAGCAATAGCGGCCTGTTGCCGTCTTCCGGCCACGATCCGCGTCACTCTGCCGACCAGTACGCCAAGATGGGCGTCGCCGGCAAGGTGAAAGTGTCCAACACCGTGCTCAAGTACGGTTCGATGATGCCGGACGTGCCGCTGCTCAAGTACAACGACGGCCGCCTGCTGCCGACCATGTTCCACGGTGCCTGGCTGACCTCCGAGGAAGTGCGCGACCTCAAGTTCACCCTGGCGCGCCTGAACCAGTACACCGCGCGTGATTCCACCGACCGCCAGGACATCCGCGTGCATTGCAAGAACAAGCGCTACGCCTGCGACATCGAGGCCGACCACTTCGACCTGGCCGGCGTCGACTACCGCGTCAACGAGCGGGTCAGCGCCCAGTACCAGGTTTCCAAGCTCGAGAACATCTACCGCCAGCACTTCCTCGGCCTGGTCGCCAGCCAGCCCCTGGAGGTCGGCACGCTGTCGGCCGACCTGCGGCTGATCAAGAGCGACGATATCGGCAACGCCCGCGCCGGGCACATCGACCACCGTGCCTTCAGCGGCATGCTCGGCTACAGCCTCGGTGGCCACAAGCTCAGCGCCGGCTGGCAGCGCATGTACGGCGACAGCGCCATGCCGTACCTCGACGGCAGCAACCCGTACCTGGTCAACTACGCCCAGGTCAACGACTTCGCCGCCGCCCAGGAACGCTCCTGGCAGGTGCGCTACGACTACGACTTCAAGGCCCTGGGCGTGCCCGGCCTGACCTTCTTCACCCGCTACATCAACGGCGACAACGTCAAGGTCCCGGGCAGCAATGCCGAAGGCAAGGAATGGGAACGCGACAGCGAGCTGAAGTACCAGGTGCAGTCCGGCACCTTCAAGGACGTCAGCGTGCGCCTGCGCAACTCCACCTACCGCAGCAACTACGAGAAGTGGGCGCGTGACATGGACGAGACCCGGGTCATCGTCAGCTACAACTTCTCGATCTTCTGAGCCGCTTTGCCAAAGGGCCGGTGGTCGGTCGACAATGACCATCGGCAACCAGGCAGGGCAGGCGATGAAACAGCTTCTTCTGATCGGCATCGGGCCGGGCGATCCGCGCCAGGTCACCTATGAGGCGGTGGAGGCATTGCGCCGCGCCACGGTGTTCTTCGTCCTCTACAAGGGCAGCGACAAGGATGAACTGGTGCGCCTGCGCCGGGCCATCCTCGAGCGCTACCGGCCCGAGGGCGGCTACCGCCTGGTGCAGGTCGAAGACCCGCGTCGGGACGGCCAGGCGCCGGACTATGTCGGCGCGGTGCAGGACTGGCACATCCAGCGCGCCGCGCTGTATGCCCGCTTGATCGAAGATGAACTGGGCGCCGATGACATCGGCGCCTTCCTGCTGTGGGGCGAGCCCGGGCTGTACGACAGCACCCTGCGTATTCTCGACCTGGTGCGCCAACGCGGCGTGGCGCTGGCCTTGCAGGTGATTCCCGGCATCAGCAGCATCCAGGCCCTGGCCGCCCGCCACCAGATCCCCCTCAACCGCATCGGCGAGCCGCTGACCGTGCTGCCGGGCCGACGCCTGGGCGAGCAGGCGCGGATCGACAACGTGCTGGTGATGCTCGACGGGCAGTGCGCCTTTGCCGCCCTGGACGATCCGCAACTGGTGATCTATTGGGGCGCCTACCTGGGCACGCCGGACGAGCTGCTGGTCAGCGGGCCGTTGCTGGCGGTGAAGGCGCGCATCGTGCAGTTGCGCGAGGAAGCGCGGCGGCGCAAGGGGTGGATCATGGATACCTATCTGTTGCGCAGGGAGGGGGGGTAGTGGTTGGTGTTTGACAAGAGAGTTGCAGCGCCTATGAGATCGAGCGCCGCCCGCGCGGCGCATCGCGACGCAAGGCCGCTCCTACATCTGTTTCGGGCCAGTCAATCCTGTGCCATTACCTGGTCCGCCTTGTTTGTACGACGCGGTTTCAGCGTGAGCATTACTGCCGCCCCGCCTGTCTCAAGACATGCACCAAGGCGGGCAACCATGGCCTGACAGGTTCGGCACGTTGCAACAAATGTAGGCGCGGCCTTGCGTCGCGATGCGCCGCGCGGGCGGCGCTCGATCTTGTAGGCGCTACAACTTTATCTCCGGAAACCCAGCAGACTTCGCCAACCCCATCAAGGCCGCTGCGGCACCACCGAACTGCCAAAACTATTACCCATGCGCGTCGACGTCGCCGCCGGCGTCGCCAACCCCATCTGGTTCGGCGCCTTGCGCTGCATCTGCCGCGCCGGATCCAGCTGTTCGCGCAGCCCTTTGGCGGCGCGCGGATCAGTGCCTTGCAGCTGCTGGGTCAGGCAGTCATAGGCCAGGGCCCGTGACTGGCCCACCTGCACATCGATGCAACCCTGGCCGCCCTTGGGCGGTTCCGCGTAGGCCGGCAGGGCGCAGGTCAGCAGCAAGGGCAGGGCAGTCAGGGTCAGGCGGGCCATGGCGGGTCTCCGGGCAATCGTTCCTCGGCGCAGTCTAGCCCTCGCAGGCCGCAATCGAGGTGAAGTTTTGGTTGCCGCAGGCTGTCACCACAGCGTCATACACAGGCCCCAGGATGACGTTTCCCCGGCGACGGCGGCCAGCAAGGAGGCCCGGATATCTGTGCGTGCATTGCTCGTGGTCGGCGCGCTGATGCTGGCCTGGTTGCTGGCGGCCCCCGGTCTGCGTGGCCAGCCACTGCTGACCCTGGATATCCCGGCCCAGGCGCTGGACCGGGCGCTGGACAGCTTCGCTCGGCAGAGCGGCCTGGCGGTGCTGGTCGACCAGGCGTTGCTCGCCGGTCAGCGCTCCAGCCAGGTCCTGGGCCGTTACCCGGCACGTGAAGGCCTGCAGCGACTGTTGCAGGGCACCGGCTTGCAGGCGCACTACAGTGGCGGCGGCTTCACCCTGCAACCGCTGCGCCTGCGCGGCACGGCTGGGCGTGGGCGCAACGGCGGCCTGTCATCGGGCAGTTATGCGCTGGCGCTGCAACACGCGGTCGAGCGCGCCCTGTGCGCCTCGCCGCTGACCCGGCCGGGCGCTTACCGGGCGGCCTTGCAGGTGTGGATTGATGCCGGCGGCCAACTGGTGCAGAGCCGCCTGCTGGCCTCGACCGGCGACTTCGCCCGCGACGCCGCGCTGGTCGAGCGCCTGCGCACGGTGCGCCTGGAACAGGCGCCGCCGACATCCCTGGCGCAGCCGCTGACCCTGCTGCTGCGTCCGGAACCTATGGATTGCCCACTTTCGCAAGGAGCTGCGGCGGCATGAACAAACCTCGGGACAGTGCGCTGGTCAAGCTGTTTCTGACCTCCTACGACGCCTTCAGGGTACGCCTTAGGCGCCGGCTCGGTTCTGACGACCTGGCCAACGACGTGCTGCAGGAAACCTACCTGCGGGTGGACCGCATGGATGCGACGCACGACCTGCAGCGTCCCGGCGCCTACCTGTACCGCATGGCCCTGAACGTCGCCGCCGACCGCCGCGAGGCCGACGCCCGGCTGCTCACTGGCGCCGAGATCGAAGCGCTGCTGCAGGTGGCCGAAGACCAGGACCCGGCGCGCATCGTCGGCGGCCAGCGCGAGATCCAGAACCTTTTGGGCGCCCTCTACGAGCTGCCGGCCCGGCGTCGTCGGATCTTCATCGCCGCCCGCCTGGAGGAAGCCTCGCACCTGGAAATCTCCCAGCGCTTCGGCATCTCCACGCGCACGGTGGAGAAGGAACTCAAGGCGGCGCTGGGGCATTGCGCGATGCGCCTGGACAGAAAAGTGTTTCAGCGGTTCGGTCCCGGCGCGGGAAAACCGTCTTGAACGATAGTCGACCTCTTCATGTGAGCCCCATGTCCCAGATTCCGCCCGATTCCGACTTGCAGCGCCAGGCCCAGGACTGGCTGCTGCGGCTGACGTCCGGCCAGGCCACCCAGGCCGATGCCCGAGCACTGCGCCAGTGGTGCGCGCGCAGCCCGGCGCATGCCGAGGCCTTTGCCCAGGCCCGCCAGCTCTGGCACCTGCTCGGCCCAGCAGCACGACAAGCCGGGCAGGGCGCGCCGCTGCTCGGTCGCCGGGCGTTGCTGGGCGGCGCGCTGGCGGCGTCGGTGGCGCTGCTGGCCTGGCGTGGCGGACTGCTCGAGGAGGCCATGGCGCCGGCACCGGCGTTTGCCACCGATATCGGCGAGCAGCAACGGGTAGTGCTGACGCCCGGGATCGAGCTTGAGCTGAACGTGCGCACCCGGGTCAGCCGCGAGGCCGAGGGTATCGCCCTGCTCGCCGGCGAGATCGAGGTGCAGGCCGGCCAGCCCCTTCAGGTGCGGGCGCAGGATGGGGTGATCAGCACCGAGCAGGCCCGGTTCAACGTGCGCGAGGACGATGAGGGGGTCTGCGTCACCTGTCTGGGCGGTGAGTTGCGCGTGGCCGTCCAGGGCCGGATCGAGGTGCTCCCGGCAGGTCGCCAACTGCGCTATGGCGCGCAAGGCATCGGTATGCCGGAGTCGTTCGACCCGGGCCAGGTGATGGCCTGGCGTGAGCGCATGCTGGTGTTCCGCGACGCGCCGTTGGCCCGGGTGATCGACGAGATCAACCGCTACCGCCCGGGACGCCTGGTGCTGCTCAACCCCACGCTGGGGCGCCGGCGGGTACAGGCGCGGTTCAGTTTCGACCAGTTGCGCCAGGCCGCCGAACTGATCCGCGTCGCCTATGGCGCACGCTGCCTGGAGTTGCCGGGCGGCGTGGTGCTGGTCAGTTGAACGGGCCCAGCACCTGGCGGTAACGCTCCTCGCCTTGGGGGCCGCGCCGGGTCAGGCGTACCTCAAGTCCGGCGGGGTTGTCGTCGGCCTCGCTGGCCGGTGAGCGCCAGCCGCCCTTGGCTTGCCAGCTGCGCAGGTCGAAGGCGCTGACGTTGTCCAGTACAGCCACCGCGGCCTTGGGCGCGGGCAGTGGAAAGCGCTCGCGCAGGGGCGCGGCTGCGCGGTACAGGGTACCGTCGCGCAGGTACCAGCGAACCCGTTGCAAGCCGCTGCCGGAGACGGCGCCGGAGCGCACCAGTTCAAGTCGATCGGCACGGGCGCGCACCGCAGGCAGCAACGGTTTCCCGGGCGGTTCGCGGCCGGGCAGAGGCGGCTCGACCAGTTCGACGGTGGCGCGCAGGGCCAGGTCGCGCTCCAGTTGCTGGAACACTCGCAGGATCGCCTGTTGGTCTTCGCTGGCCTCACGCACATGGCGGTCGGCGCGGCTGACGCTGTCCAGCCCACGCCAGGCGATCAGGCTGACCACCGCCATCAGCAGGATGGCGATCATCACTTCGATCAGGGTGAAGCCTGTTTGCCGGTTCATGGCTGGCTCACCCGCACCTGGCCGGCGGCGTTGCGCGCCAGTTCCACCCGCAGCGCGCCGCTACGCAGGCGCAGGGTCAGCGGCGTGCCGATCCACTCGCCGTCGAGCCACACCGCGCCACGGGGCTCGCTTTGCACCTTGACCGCCTCGGCCTGCCAGCGGCGCGGCTTGAGCGGGCCATCGACGAGCATCTGGCCATCGGCGCGCACGAATCGGTAACCGTCGCGATCGCTTTGCCAGCGCAGCGGCTGGCCGTCGGCCTGGACCTCGCTCTGCGCCAGTTCAAGCAGGCGTGCCAGGCGCTCGGCGTCGGCGCGCAGGTGCTTGCCCGGGTCGGGGCGGATGGTCAGGCTGATGGCGGCGCTGGCGATACCGACGATTACCAGCACCACCATCAGTTCGATCAGGGTGAAACCACGTTGTCCGTTCACGGGGCGCTCCTTGTCCTGCCAGGCAGATTGCCCGAGCAAGATGATCGCCGTGTGAAACAAAACCGTGAGAATAGGTCGGTATGCTCGGTCGCAGGCACACAAGGAGCGCGTGACCATGCGTATTGCCCTTCCCAACCTTTCCCCCGGCCTGCTGTTGCAGGGGCTGGGGGTGTTGGCCCTTATCGCCGGCCTGGCAACCTGGGCCAGCCTGCTGCTGAAGCCTTCGCCGGGCGGGGCCTTGCAGCAGCCGGCTGAGGCCCAGGTACCGAGTGAAACACCGGCCGGGCGCTGGTTTGCCGACCTGCCGTTGCAGGTGCAGATCCAGGTCAGCGGCGTGATGGCCGGCAGCCAGGGCGCGGTGGCCATCGTCAGTGTCGACGGTGCCCCGGCACGTGCCGTGCGCAGCGGCGAGGAGCTGGCCCGTGGGGTGCGCCTGGTCGCCATCGAAGGCCGCGGCCTGGTGATCGAGCGCGGCGGTCAGCGCAGCCGCGTCGAGGTGCCGGTGCTCACGCAGGCGTCGTTCTGGGGCGAGGCGCCTCGCGATCAATAGAGCTGGTGGTTTGTCGGAAGACTTGCAGCGCCTATGAGATCGAGCGCCGCCCGCGCGGCGCATCGCGGGACAAGCCCGCTCCCACATCTGTTGCAACGTGCCTAACCTGTAAGGCCATGGTTGCCCGCCTTGGTGCATGTCTTGAGACATGTGGGGCAGCGGTAGCGACCACGCTGAAACCGCGTCGTACTAACAGGGCGGACCAGGTAATGGCACAGGAAAAACTGGCCCGAAACAGATGTGGGAGCGGCCTTGTGCCGCGATGCGCCGCGCGGGCGGCGCTCGATCTCAAGGACGATACAAGCCTGAAGGCATGCACCCGGAGGCCATACAACCAGCTCAGAAATGTGTATCCACTCAATTTCTCCCAACTGTACCGGTCATTCCCCCCAACCCTCCGCTACTGTGGCCTTTCGATAATCAGAAAAGCCGGAAACCGCCGCCATGCTTGCCTCCCTCGATCTGCTCAGTGCGTTCGTCCTGTTCGCCTTCGTCTCTTCCATCACCCCCGGTCCGAACAACACCATGCTGCTGGCCTCGGGGGTCAACTTCGGCGTGCGCCGCACCATTCCCCACGCCCTGGGCATCAGTGTCGGTTTCATGGTGATGGTGTTGGCGGTGGGCCTCGGGCTGGGCGAGGTGTTCAAGGCCTGGCCGCCGCTGTACAGCATCCTGCGCTACGCGGGCGCGGCGTACCTGCTGTACCTGGCCTGGAAGATCGCCACCTCCGGGCCGATGTCCGGCGACAGCGCCGCCAGCCGCAAGCCGCTCGGGTTCTGGGGCGCCGCGGCGTTCCAGTGGGTCAACCCGAAGGCCTGGGTGATGGCGATCGGGGCGATCACCACCTATACGCCGGCCCAGGGCTACGTGTTCAACGTGATCGTCATCGCCACCGTGTTCGCCCTGGTGAACCTGCCCAGCGTCGGTGTCTGGGTGATGTTCGGCAGCGCCTTGCGCAACTTGCTGCGCAATCCGCGCGCGGTGGTGCTGTTCAATGTCCTGATGGCCGTGCTGCTGGTGATTTCACTGTATCCGCTGCTGTTTGTAGAATCGGCGTTTTCATAGAGCCGATGAGTGCCGTCGATGGAGTTGATTCCCTGGTCCCATGAATGCGCAGAAGGCTTTAGCCTGCGTGGATGGCGAACCCCCGCCAGCGGCAAGCCGCTGCTGCACTTTCTGCATGGCAACGGCTTCTGCAGCCTGGTTTACCAACCGATGCTCATGCGCCTGGGCGAGCATTTCGACCTGTGGCTGAGCGATGTGCAGGGCCATGGCGACAGTGACCACGGCGGCGCCTTTTGCGGTTGGAACCGCAGCGCGGCGCTGGCGGTGGAGGCGTTCGAGGCCGGGCGCGGCGAGTATGGCGATGTCCCGCGTTACGCCCTGGGCCACAGTTTCGGCGGCGTGCTCACCGGGCTGATCCTGGCCAGCGAGCCGAAATTGTTCCAGCGCGCCGTGCTGCTGGATCCGGTGCTGTTCAGCCGGCGCATGATCGGGGTAATGGGCGCCGCCGCCATGGTCGGCCTGCACCGGCGCCACGCCCTGGCGCGCAAGGCCGCCACCCGCCGCAGCCACTGGCCCGACCGCGAGGCGGCGCAGGCCTCGCTGCAGGGGCGCGGGATCTTCAAGGGGTGGAGCGATGCGGCCTTGCAGGCTTATGTGGAGCACGCCATCGGCGATTGCGGCGAAGGCGTGGTGCTCAAGTGCCGGCCCAGCCGTGAGGTGGAGATCTTCAGTTCGTTCCCAGAGCGCATGTGGCAGCACCTGGGCAGTATCCAGACGCCGACGCGGATCCTGTACGGCGAGCAGACCTATCCCTTCGTGCCACATTCGGTACAGCGCCTGGCGGGGCTCAATGCCCAGGTGAGCGCGCAGCAGGTGGCGGGCGGGCACTGTTTCATGCAGGAAGACCCGCCGATGGCCACGGAGCAGGTGCTGGCGTTCCTGCAGGATTGAGCATTCCTGTAGGAGCGGCCTTGCGCCGCAAAAGGGCCGTGCAACGGCTCCAGGATGTCAGCCTGTACGCAAAGATCGCCGGGGCCGCCTTGCGGCCCTTTCGCGGCACAAGGCCGCTCCTACAGGACCTCTATTCGCTGATCTGCTGTCTATTTCGCGACGATTGCTTGCCGATTCGCGAGCGAACGACAATCTCAGATTTCGTACCCTGACGCTCCCCCCACCGGATGGAGCCCAGCATGAACCAGGCGGTCAGCCCAGATCCCCAGCACACCCTCGAGCAAACCCGCGCACGGCGCCGCCAGCGCCTGCTGCGCTTCGGCCTGGCCGGGGGACTGGGGCTGCTGGTGGCGGCCTATGGCGGCTACTGGTGGCTTGACGGCCGTTTCCTGGAGCAGACCGACGACGCCTACGTGCGCGCCGACTGGGCACCGATCAGTGCCCGGGTTAGTGGCTATGTGGCCGAGGTGGCGGTGGCAGACAACGCCACGGTCAAGGCCGGCGACCTGCTGGTGCGCCTGGACGAACGAGACTTTCGCGACCGCCTGCGCAAGGCCGAGGCACAGCTGGCGGTGAGCGAGGCGGCGCTGCAGGTGCAGCGCATGCGCCTGCGCGCCTTCGTCGCCGAGCAGGACGAGCAGGCCCACGCCATCGCCCGCGCCGACGCCGAACGCGGTGGCAGCCGCGGCGAGGCGCAGCGGGCCGAGGCCGACTGGCAGCGTTACCAGCACCTGGCGCAATGGCAGGCGGCCAGCGTGCAGCGCATGGAGCAGGCCCGCGCCACCCGCATCCAGGCCCAGGCCATGCAGCGCGCCGCCGACGCCGAACTGGCCCGCCAGCATGCACGCAAGGCGATGCTGGAACAGCAGGGCAAGCAACTGGAAGCCGAGCTGCTGCAACGCCAGGCCGACCTCGACCAGGCCCGCGCCGAGGCCGACCTGGCCCGCAGCGCCCTGGCCGATACCGAGATCCGCGCGCCGTTCGACGGCGTGGTCGGCCAGCGCAAGGTGCGTCAGCAGCAGTACGTCACCCCCGGCCTGCCGCTGCTGGCGGTGGTGCCGGTGGCACAGGCCTACGTGGTGGCCAACTTCAAGGAAACCCAGCTGGCGCAGATGCGCCCCGGCCAGCCGGTGACCCTTGAGGTGGACACCTTCGGCCAGCACTGGCGCGGCACGGTGGACAGCGTCTCCCCTGGCTCCGGCGCGGTGTTCGCGCTGCTGCCGCCGGACAACGCCACCGGCAACTTCACCAAGATCGTCCAGCGCTTTCCGGTACGCATCCACCTCGACCCGGAGGGCGACGACAGCCCACGACTGCTGCCCGGCATGTCGGTGATCGCCACCGTCGACACCCGGCAGGCCCGCCATGAGCGCTGAAGACAAAGTCTCGCTGCGCGCCTGGGTGGCGGTGATCGGTGGCCTGTTCGGTTGCTTCATGGCCGGCATGAACGTGCATGTCACCAGCGCCGCCTTGCCCGAGATCGAGGGCGCGCTGGGGGCCAGCTTCGAGGAGGGTTCGTGGATATCCACCGCCTACCTGGTGGCCGAGATCAGCATGATCCCGCTGACGGCCTGGCTGGTGCAGGTGTTCTCCCTGCGCCGGGTGATGCTGGTGGGCTCGGCGGTGTTCCTGGTCAGCTCGGTGAGCTGCGCCATGGCCGGCAGCCTGGAGGCGATGATCAGCCTGCGGGTGATCCAGGGCGCCTCCGGCGCGGTGCTGATCCCGCTATCGATGCAGCTGATCATCACCGAGCTGCCGGCCAGCCGCCTGGCGCTGGGCATGGCACTGTTCAGCCTGTCCAACAGCGTGGCCCAGGCCGCCGGGCCGTCGATCGGTGGCTGGCTCACCGACATGTACTCCTGGCGCTGGATCTTCCTGCTGCAACTGCCACCGGGCATGGCCCTGCTGGCGGCGGTGGCCTGGTCGATCAAGGGCCAGGCCGGTGATCGCAGCGCCTTGCGCCAGGCGGACTGGCTGGGCATCGTCGCCATGGCGCTGGGGCTGGGGGCGTTGCAGGTGGTGCTGGAGGAGGGCGGGCGCAAGGATTGGTTCGAATCGCGCTTCATCGTCGGCTTCAGCCTCGT
>Ga0247820_10002169_pt1 | contig 11037 bp, 13 predicted proteins | sample 13C_Glucose_Day1_2_FD_192480 | JGI IMG/M metagenome (GOLD analysis project Ga0247820, IMG submission 192480) | Soil microbial communities from agricultural site in Penn Yan, New York, United States - 13C_Glucose_Day14 | ecosystem: Environmental > Terrestrial > Soil > Agricultural land | place...
GTTGCGGGAGTTGTGGGGGCCCCAGCCGCCGACGGCGATGAGCATGGCGTCGCGTTCGTCGGGGTGGAGCTGTTTGGGGGGTTGTCCGTCGCGGTCGACGCCGGAGCGTAGTTCGGTGAGGTCGGGTGCGGCGCGGATGATCTGCCGTTCGGCGGCCGCCGTGTAGTACTGGGTGAGCGCGGTGATCCTGCGGTCGTGGGATTTCGCAGCTTCCGGGTGTTCGGCGGCAATGAACGCGAGGGCTTCGGGTCCGTCGAAGGGGCGGTTGGCGAGGTAGGGGCGTAGGTAGCGTTCGTCGGCCCAGGCGGCGACGTGCTCGATGCCGAAGGACCAGGGGTCAACGCCGCGCTCGGCACACCAGGTGAGCCAGGAGCCGACTTCTTGCCGGTAGGCGACTTGGGTGGAGGGGCGCAGGGCGCCGGTCTCAAGCCAGTCGTCGAGGAGCGCACGGGGGTCCATGGCTCTTCAGTATGCCGGTACCACGTTATGGATCAAGTTTCCGCGAAACCTCAGGAGCCCCCACCCACTAGGGGAGGTCGCGCGCGGTGTGGCCTGTGCTGGGCCGCGTCGGGGACCACAGCGGGCTGGTGGGGTGGGGCTTCCGAGGTTTCAAGAACATTCCAGGGGGATGCGTCGGGCGGTCCTGCCGGGCCTTTCTGGAGCCTGTGCAGAGCACGCTATGCCGGGACCACGGGTTTGTCCGAGACGCTTCCCCCTGGCGGGTCAGGGGCAGTGGATCGCCAGGTGCGGCCACCGGCCGGGCATGCTCTCGCCGACCGTGTGCGCACGGAACGCCGCCGCGTCCTTGTACCAGCGCGCCCGGCACACATACCCCGGGCCGCCCTCGGACCGCACCACCTTCAGGTAGTACAGCTGCACACCGCTGACGGTCCCCGCATAGTCCCGCAGAGCCTCGCGGGCCTGCCCCTGCCCGGCATCCGGCATCACCAGGTCGGCGCTGCCGCTCCCGTTGCCCTGGGCACGGTGGGCGACCGTGTACTCGCCCTCCGGCCCGCCGGAGCAGCCGGCCAGTACTACGGCCGCGGCAACGGCCGCGACGATGCGGATCAGCATGAGTCCCCCTTGAAGAGTCGGCGACGTCTCAACGCGCCTGTCACAGCCCCGGTATCGGGTCCTGGTCTACGTCGCGCCGCTCGTGTCCGGCGTGGTGTTCGGGATCGCACTCCGGGCCCAGCTGGCGCAAGCGCGAGGCGGCCGTCCGAAGTTCCCGACCACAGCGACGGCACCACACCCGCCGGCGTCCTCCCGGCACGGGCCCGGTCAGGGCTTCCTGCTGCTCAACTGCCATGAGTCCAGTGTGATCCCAACTGGGGCTTGATCGGTGAGGAGATCCGGGCTTAGACTGGCGTCCTTCTAATCGGGCATGTGCCCGTGAGAATCGAGTACTTGAGGCCACGCACCCGGTCAGGGTCCGTGGCCTTCGTCGTACCCGGGGTCAGGACTGGCGCAGCCGCTTGCATTCGTCGCAGGTGACGTAGGCGAGGTTCTTGGCGTAGCGGGTCTCGCCCCAGGCCATGTCTCGCCCGGCCGGTGCACCGCACAGGGTGCGGCTGCCGTTCTCGCTGGGCCCGTACTGGACCTTGTAGTAGCCGTTGCCGCGCTTGCGGGCGGGTCGCTGACGGATGTGGACGGGCGCTTCGACGGTCATCGCAGGGGGCTTGCGCTCGAAGTAGGCGAGTGGGTTGAGGCCGTTGCCGCTCTCGTCGACGTCCACGAGCCACTCGTCGAACAGGTCGTCACCGAGCCGCTCGTGGAGTTCGTCGAGGAGCCAGCCGCGCACGAGGGCGAGTTCCTGCGTGACGGTGGCGCCCTCGGTGGCCATCCACGCGATGCACAGGGACTCGGCGGTGAGGCTGGCGGTCATCTCCCGCATCTCGGCCTCTGCCTGCTCGCGGGTCTTGTCGTCCATGTCGATCTCCGTTCAGGCCGCGAGGGCGAGCTTGGCAGCGGCGGCACGGTAGGCGAGCTTGCGGGGGCGGTAGATGACCGCGATGCGGGCGACCTCGGTGGCCGTGTAGCGGGTGCACTGGCGGGCGCGGCCCTTGGTGTAGGAGGTGCCGACCGTGCCGCTCACCCCCGCCTTGGCCGCGTTCTTCCGCAGGGACGAGGCGACGGTGCGGGCTTCCTTGGGGGTGAGGCCGGCGGCGATGCAGTGGGTGGTGAGGGAGGCGTTGCCGCGTCGGTTGATGCGGGAGGCGGCGCGCTGGCTGCGGGTCCGGGTGCGGATGGTCTGGCGGGCCTGGCGAGCGTTGGCGTTCATCGGGTCCCCCTTGTTCGGTGTGTTTCCACTCTAGGGGATTGAGCATTGCCATGCAATGCCTATGCGGGTACTGTTGTGGGTGTTGGGGCAGCCGCTCCTACCGCCGAGCCGACCCGGCATGGCGTCACAATGCTGAGATGGAGGATGATGGCGTGCGAGATGCCCCCACCACGCGCCCGCCTGGCCGGCCCCGGTCCGAACGGCGCACGCCGAGAGGACCCTCTGTGAACAACGCCCGCCGGAACGAGTTGCAGATTGCTTCCGTCCTGCTGCACAAGGTTGCCGACGGTATCGAGCTGAGTCCTGGTGACTCGCTCCAGGCCATGGTTGCCGTATCGGCGGTGGACGCCATCTTGAAGCCCGGTGGGTGGACTCAGCTCCGTGAGGACGAGGGGGTGTTCACTACGAACCTGCCGCTGACGACTCGGAAGAGCCTGCGGGATGCGCTGAAGAAGGCGGCTGAGCGCAAGCGGGAGTCGCTGACCGGTGTGGTCACGCAGGGCTTCGGCGAGGTGCTGGCGGGGACGTGGACGCCTCCGGAGCGGGGGAAGTCGTCTCCGATGGCGGCGGGTGACTCGCGCGCGGTGTTGAACGTGACGATCGAGGATGCGCTGAGGAAGAAGATCCAGCGCGCGCTTCCGCGTCTGTCGGAGGAGCTCGGCTACAAGGTGACGGAGGGCGGGATCGCCATGTCGTACCTGTTGAAGGAGCTGGAGCCGGAGTTGGCGAAGCTTCTGCCGGAGTCCTCGCCCAGGCCCGAGTAGGCCCTGTGGGTGTGTGGGCCGGCTGGATGCCGACACCGGGACGGCCCCGCACCCCTGTACATCGCTTAACCCCATAGGAGAGACCTCATGGCGCAAGCCACGCAGGCCGCCGCATCCGCGGGCGGTCCCACTTCCCACACCCTCATGCAGGACGATGGCCTGGACTTCGTGGACGCCGTGCGCGCGGCGGAGAAGGCCCGTATCGCCCTCACCGGCCCGGCCGGGTCCGGCAAGACCTGGACGGGGCTCAGTATCGGCACCGGCTTGCTGCCGGAGGGCGGCACGCTCGGAGTCATCGACAGTGAGCGCGGCTCGGCGGCCAAGTACGCCGGCCTGTTCACCTTCAAGCACATGAAGCCCGCCACGTTCGAGCCGCAGACCCTGATGCGGGCGCTGGCCATCGCCGCGGACCGCGGTATCGACGTCGTGTTCATCGATTCCTTCACGCACTACTGGTCGGGGAAGGGCGGCGCGCTGGCCCAGGTGGATGCGCGCACGCAGGCCTCGAGGTCGAAGAACGCGTTCACGACCGGGTGGAAGGACATCTCGCCGGTCCTGCTGGACATGCTGGATGCGATCCTGTCGTACCCCGGCCACGTCATCGCGTCGATGCGGGTGAAGACCGAGTGGGTCATCCAGGAGAACGACCAGGGCAAGAAGGAGCCGACGAAGCTCGGCATGAAGCTGGACCAGCGAGACGGCACGGAGTACGAGTTCGACTTGGTGGGCGCGCTGGACCAGGACCACGTGCTGAAGGTCGACAAGTCCCGGTATCCGACCATCGGGGTCGGCTCCGTCTGGGAGAAGCCCGACTTCGGGTTCGGTCGGACGATCGCCGAGTGGCTGGACGACGGTGAGGGCAATGCGCTCGGCGTCATGGACTACCGCCACCTTGCAGTCGGCTCGGAGATGACGCCGCAGCAACTGCTTGACCTGCACTCGGATGTCGAGGGGCGCGGTCTGCTCGGGGCGGCGGTGCTGGACCTGTCCAGGCAGGCCACCTCCCTGGGGGCGCTCATCAAGCTGATGGGGTCTGGGGCGCGGGTGAAGGACCCGGCGACCGACCCGGACGGTCTGCGGGCGCTCAAGCACCGGCTGACGGAGTCCGGGCGGCTGGGAGCGCTGGTGCCGGGATTCGACGGTGAGCCGACCGCGATCGGTGACCTGATCGGCTTCGTGCAGAACCAGGCCCGCCAGAACACGCAGACGCAGCAGGCCGCGCAGGGCGGCGACACGGGAAGGAGTGCCGCCTGATGTACCGCAATGACGACAACGCGCTGACGGTGATGGACTGGTTCTGTGGCGCGGGCGGCAGCTCCCAGGGCATGCACTCGGTGCCCGGCATCCGCGTGGAACGGGCCGCGAACCACTGGGAGCGGGCCATCCAGTCGCACGAGGCGAACTTCCCCGACGCCTCCCACTACCGCGGGGACATCCGCAAGGCCCCGGTGTGGGCGTGGCCGGTGACCGATCTGTTCTGGGCGTCGCCAGAGTGCACCAACTGGTCGATCGCCAAGGGCAAGCAGCGCTCGTTCGAGAATGCGATGCAGGGGGATCTGCTGGAGTTGTACGCGCAGATGGAGGCGGAGAAGTTCCGGGCGGTCGGCGACGAGGACGAGGACCCGGATGAGCCGTCCTCGGAGGAGGAGTCACGCGCGCTGATGGAGGAGGTTCCGCTGTACCTGCGGGGCGTGATCGAGCGCGGTGGTCTGGTGAAGGCCGGCGTGGTGGAGAACGTCGTGGACGTGCGCGCGTGGGCGGAGTGGGACCGGTGGCTGGGCGAGCTCCACAAGATGGGCTACCGCACCCGCCTGATCGCACTGAACTCGATGCACGCCAACCCGCGCTCGGTGCATGCGGCCCCGCAGTCGAGGGACCGGCTGTATGTGGCGTACTGGCACGAGTCGCTGGGCCGGACGCCGGACTGGGACAAGTGGCTGCGCCCGAAGGCCTGGTGCTCTGGCTGCGATGCGTGGGTGCAGGCCATGCAGGTGTTCAAGTCGCCGGGCCGGGACATGGGCCGTTACCGTCAGCAGTACGTGTACCGGTGCCCGAACGTCTCCTGCCGGAACCAGGTGGTGGAGCCGGAGGCGCTGCCCGCGCTGGCGGCGATCGACTGGGCCATTCCGGGGCAGCGCATCGGGGACCGGGCCCGGCCGCTGGCGCCCAAGACGCTGGCCCGCATCCAGGCCGGGCTGGCCAAGTACTCGATCCCGGTGCCGATGATGGTTCCGGCGGGCGGGACCTGGCGCAACGACGCGGCGAGCGTGCTGGAGCCGATGGCGACGCGTACAACGCGGGAGAACGACGCACTGGCCATCCCGCCGCTGCTGATACCGGTGGAGGGCCGGGACGGGAAGGAAGCCGGGACGGCGAACGCGCCGCTGCGTACACAGACCGCGCGGAACGAGACGGGGCTGGCGTGGCTGCCGTTCATCGCAGAGCTCCGGGGCGGCGGAAGTGTCGCCCGCCCGGTGACCGAGGCCCTGGCAACCGTGACAGCATCCGGTAACCATCACGGACTGGTGGCCCCGGCGGATGCAGCCGAGCACCTGCTGATCCCGTACTACGGGACGGGCGTCGCGAAGCCGGCCACCCAGCCCATGGGTGCGCTCACCACCCGAGACCGGTATGCGCTGGTGCGCGGCGAGGTCGACATCAACGACGTGATGTTCCGCATGCTGGAGCCGCACGAGATCGGCCGGGCCATGTCGTTCGCTGACGACTACGTCGTGCTGGGGTCGAAGCGGGAGAAGGTCCGCCAGTACGGCAACGCCGTCACCCCGAACTGCTCCGAGGTCATCGTCTCCGCTCTGGTGGAGACCATCACCGGCGAGGACATCGAGCGGTACGCCGAGACCGAGTTCACGGCCGCCGCCTGACACATCTGCGGCCCGCCACTTCGCGGGCCGCCCAAGTCCCCTCCCTGGGGCATCGCACCACCACCCACCTATCCCGGCTGTCGCCGAACGGAGTTCCGTCATGTCCGCATCCGACCTGGGGATGGCCCTCGTATACCCGGCCATCCTGTCCGCGTCCGCGCTGTACGCCGGGTGCAGTGCCCTGTGCCGCCGACGGCGGAGGCGCCGTAACCAGCCGGCGTCCGACGTCCACCCGGTGTTCGTGCAGCGCCAGTCCGACATCAAGGACCGGGCATTCCGGGACCGGATGATTGTCGGTCACGTGGAGCGGATCGTGGCAGCCGAGTATGAGCGCGTGGCGCACCTGTACGACCCGCCCACCCAGCTTCCGTCTGATCTGGCGGTTCAGGTCGCGACGCGGGTCAACGTCCTGTTCCGGCCCTGATCCGGGCTCCTTTTCCCCTGCCCTTCCTTCCCTTGGAGGTGAGTGCCGTGTTCGTCCTGTTCACTGCCGCCGCGGCACTCGCCGCGGCGGTTGCCGTTTCTGCGCTTCGTCAGCGGCGTCGGCTGGCTGCCCAGTTGGCGCGGGAGCGTGCCGCGCACCGGCTGACGGAGGGCTGTCTGCACCGCGATATGGCGGCGTTCCGGAGCCGTATCGAGGCGGTCGCCGCAGACCGTGCGGTGGTCGCCGAGGCCGGCCGGGTTGTCGACGCCGCCCTCGCGTATCACGCCCATCACTCGCCCATAGATCCCACCACGGAAGGGGGGCCCGCATGACCGGGACCGAACCGATCAGCTCCGCCAAGGCATTCGAGGTATTCACGGACCACCCGCGCTTCAAATACCGGGGGTGCGCCCCGGACGTGGACGACCCCACGCGTGCAGCGGGCGATGTGGGTCTGTCGCGGAATGCGTGGATCACTGACGACCGGGATGGGGCGGAGCCGCAGAGGGAGCGGGAGGCCCGGGAGGCTGCGGCGATCGACGTGTGTGTGTCGTGTCCGGTGATGGTGCTGTGTGATCAGTACGCGAATTCGGTGCGGCCGGATGGTCGGCTGGCGGAGCCGCGGTGGATCTGGGGTGGCCGGACGGCTCGGGAGCGTACGAGGTCGTTTGAGAGGCGGGAGAAGCCGGCGCGGGTTGCCAGGGCGTTGCCGGTGGAGCGGTTGGAGACGCCGCAGAAGCTGGCTGTGCTGCGGGCGTTGGCGATGTGCTGGGATCCGTTTGAGGTGGCTGCGGCTGCGGGTGTGACGGTGCGGACGGCGAACTGGCAGCGGTCGAAGATGGTGTCGGATATGGGGTTGCCGAAGTCGGCGTCGCGGGAGCGGATGCTTGCGGTGGCGGTGGCGCGGGGCCTGGTGGACGCGTCGCTGGTGGTTCGGGACGGGGGCCGGGTGCCTGCGGTGCCGCCGGCGACGAAGACGACGGATGGGGCGCGCCAGTTGCCGGTGTTCACACCGGAGGAGGCTGGCCCGAAGCAGGAGAAGAAGCCGGGGGGCGGCCGGCGTGGTGTGCGGCGTTCGTCGCTGCGGAAGAAGTTCGCGTCGGTGGCTGGGCAGGAGGGTCTGATGGTGGCCGTTCCGGCTGTCGCAGAGCCGGTCCGGGCGGATGCGGACGTCTGTCAGCTTCCGGTGGCCGACACGTTGGGGGCGGCCGCGTGAGCGCGCACACGGTCCCGGCGGGTGTCGGCCCGGACGATCCGGGCGCCGAGGTGGCGCGGGCGGATGAGGCGCTGGCTGCGCGGAATGCTGCGGCCGCCGAGCGCCTGGCGGGGATCATTGCGGACGCCCAGTTGGACACGGCTGGTTCGCCCCGCAAGTTGCCGATGGATCTGTTCCCGGACTTTCCGCCGGAGATGGTTCAGGCGGTGTGGGAGCGGGCGTTGGTGGTGGGTGTGCGGGCCGGGCAGTTGATGCAGGCGCCGCGGTTCTACCGGGACAAGTTGCATAGGTTGCAAGCGGAGTTGACGCAGGCGGGCTACGCGGCTATGGGCCGGGCGGCGCGCAAGCCGTTGTCGGCGGCGCAACGGTATCCGGAGCTGCATGCGATCGATGACGAGGAAGCCCGCGGGCACTGACCGGTGGGCCAACTGCGGTGTGACAAAAGGACTAGAGACACGGGGGAAGGAGGCTGAGACAAGTGGACAGCTCAACGGGTAGTCTGGTAGCTGCATCAGACGGCCGATCAGGTTCGGCGGTCGGATGCCACAAGACAATAGGAACGGCCCCCGTAGTGGTCCTGATGTTTGCCGCATCAGGTACAGGGGCCGGGCCGACACTCAACCTCTACGAAGGTGCCGACATGGCTCAGAGTACCCGGGGTCCAGACCCCTCAGACAGGCAGACCCGCAACTCCGGCGTGAACATCACACCGCTGACGCGTTCGGGCCCTGTCACTTCTACCCTCACAGTCGCGTGACCGCCCAGGGCGAGGATGTCCTCGCCGCAGCGCAGGCCGCCATCGACATCGACCGCTTCCCGGGCTTCGCCGAGTTCACCAGTGGCGTTGTCACCGTCACGCAGGCGGATGGCGAGCGCATCGTAATGACCACCGACAACCGGTGGGCAGCCACTGCCATCCGGACTGCTCTGCGCCGGGCGGGCTACGCCGTTGAAGGTGACAGCACCAACGAGACGACCACTGTCACGGTTTGGGCCACCAGCGAATCAGGCGACGAGGCCCAGCCCTCGCTGGAGCTGACGGAAGAGCGTGACCAGTACGGTCGCACGGTCTTCCTCCTCGAAGGGCCCGTCGGAACGGTGGAGCAGCGGTGCGGTTCTGGTGGCCACAATGAGCTGATCGTGCATGCCCTGCACCCGTTCTCCGGTGCTGCTCGCGTGCGATGCTCCCGGCACAGCGACGGCTGCTGGCAACGTGCCGACTGGCCACTGGAAGCTCGCGTCCGGCACCTCTTCCAATCGGTCATGAGGGAGAGCGGCTCGGCCTGGTCGGTCAGTCCAGAGGCCTCTGAGGGCATGCGTTCTCTGTACATGCGTCATGTGCATCAGAGCGTCCCGGGATCCTCGCTGCCCGGGTTCCGCGTGTTTGCCCCAGCTCCTCATGTGCCAGCTCCTCGGAATGAGGAGCCCTCTGACCGTCGGGTAACCACACCGGCTCACTACTGGGTGGTTGACGTCATTCCCGATCTCGCCGACTTCGGCGCATCTGAGGGGGTCCAAGTGACGTAGCGACCTTCTAGCGGGAGGTTCCTGGGCCCCTTGGCGGGGGCTTCATCCTCTACCGCTGGCCGCTGGTGTTGGCGCACCGTGCGCGGCCTCGTACCACGGTCCGGGTTTGGCGACCCGAACCAAGGCTCCGGTTTCCCGGAGCGCAATCACTGCTCCCCAGCAGTCAGACCACCCGAGTCGGGGGCCCTTTTGTGCCTCCGGCAGTACCGGAAGCAGGTCCATAGTGCCGTACGCGCACCCCTCTTGTCAGCTTGACGCTTCCGCGCCGGGCGATTCACGGCTTATCTCCCCCCTGCCAGACGGCACCCCGTGCCCCAAAACCACCCTCGTGCGTGGCACCGCGCGCCAGTCCATCGACCACACCGCATCCCGTCGGAGTGGGCCCCGGAAGTGGCTGCGCGCCGTCCAGTGGCTCATCGCAGCCGGCCTGCACCCCAAGGCGAACGCCACCACGATGCGCGTCGCCGAAGACCTCGCAGCACGCATGGACTACGACACCGGGCACGCCCTCTACGGCCTCCAGGACATGCCCGCCCGACTCGGCATCTCCCGGGCCTCCGTCGCCCGCCACGTCTCCTACCTCCGCGAGCTCGGCGCGCTCGCCTGGGTCCAGCACGGCAACCGCACAAACCGCCTGGCCGCGATGGGTCTCAAGGGCTGGTCGGGCACCGCGACCGTGTACGCCGCGGTCATCCCCGCCGCCTTCGACCACGCCATGGGCCACACGGTCATCGGATCCGGGTACACGGCGCGCATCATCGTGGACCTCCGCAAGCGGCCCGTGGTGCCTGCCCAGCGGTCGAAGCCTGTGGATAACCCGCCTGTGGACAACTCCCGCTCCGAGGCCCATGAGACCCCTTCCCTAACAGTGGTTAAGGAAGAGAGTCAGGTTCAGATGGTGGGTGGTTTTAACTACACCGAGCAGGCTCGGCCGCCAAAGACCCGGATCCCCCACCAGAGCAGCCTCATCAACGGGCGCCGCCGCACCGCGGCTGATGTCCAGAAAGCCAGCAGCCAGACCAAGCTGGTCCGCGCCCTCGTCAACTGGACCCAGGTGGTGCCGCTGCGCGAGCTGGAGTTCGTGCTGCGGCCGTGGACCGACCGTGGTCAGGACGCCTACCAGATCGCCGCAGACCTCAACGGCATGTGCTCCGGGATGCGCTGGAAGCCGAAGAACCCCATCGCGTTCATCCGCGGCCGCCTTGCCGCCGACGCCGCAAGGCAGGAGCAGATCCGCGCGGAGCAGACCGCAGCCGACCGGTACGAGCTGGAGAACCCCACCGTCGGCGCCTTCCAGGGCAGCCTGGGCGCCCGCCTGGACTTCATGACCGCGCACCAGCAGGGCCTCGCCCGCTACCAGCAGGCCATGCGCACCCGCGGCCACGACGACCTCTCCGGCAGCGACGACACCAGCACGTGGAACGCCGAAGCCGACATCCTCGCCTTCCTCAACGGGAGCCCGGCATGACCGACACTCGCAGCAAGTGGCCCGCCGCCCGGCACCTCCAGCAGGCCGCCGACCGCCTCCGCACTCTCGACATCAACCTCCACCCCGACCTCCAGGACCACTGCGTCCCGGTTGCCGACTGGCTCGACAAGACCGCGAACGAGATGGCGTGGCTCGCCCCGTTCCGCGACCACGAAGGCGGCTACCACCCGTGGCGCAACGCCACCCGCATCGCCCATGGCGTCCTCGAGCTGCCGGACCCGGACACCTGCACCACCTGCCACACCCACAACCGCAACCGGAAGGCAGCATCGTGACCGACACTCAGCCGTCCGGGGTCGACATGGCCCGCGCCGCTCTCGCAGCCGCCCGGGCCGCCGCCAAGACCCGGCCCGTCCAGCCGGATCGGAAGAAGACCCGCAGCAGCCGCGCCAGCATCCGCCGGGCCGGCGACCCCATGGGTCTCGGCTCCGCGATCACCCGGATGATGACCGAA
>Ga0247820_10002174_pt1 | contig 11027 bp, 9 predicted proteins | sample 13C_Glucose_Day1_2_FD_192480 | JGI IMG/M metagenome (GOLD analysis project Ga0247820, IMG submission 192480) | Soil microbial communities from agricultural site in Penn Yan, New York, United States - 13C_Glucose_Day14 | ecosystem: Environmental > Terrestrial > Soil > Agricultural land | place...
CCCTCCACCCCCACGGCACCCCTGCGACACCCCGCAACGACAAGGAGTTTGATCTTCATGGACTGGCGCGACCGCGCTGCCTGCCTCGACGAGGACCCGGAGCTCTTCTTCCCCATCGGGAACACCGGCCCGGCGATCCTGCAGATCGAGGAGGCCAAGGCTGTCTGCCGACGGTGTGAGGTCATGGACACCTGTCTGAAGTGGGCCATCGAGTCCGGCCAGGATGCCGGCGTCTGGGGTGGCATGTCCGAGGACGAGCGCCGCGCCCTCAAGCGGCGCAACGCCCGGGCCCGCCGCGCCGGCTGACCAGAGCCGGCACCGACAGCTCCCCACCACCTGAACCAGCAGACCGGCGCTACGCCGAGTCCCTGCTCAACGGCCGAAGCCGCGCCATGAACCGCACCCGCGTTCCGCGCGGCTTCGCTGCGTCCCAGGTGATCCGCCCGCGCAGGTCCTGCACGAGCGACTGGACGATCTGGCTGCCCAGCCCCGACTGACCGGGCCGGAAGTCCTCCGGCAGGCCGGCGCCGTCGTCGGTGATGGTCACCTCGAGCAGCTCATGGCCGTCCTCGCCGCTGCGCCTCACGGCGACCTCGACCGATCCGCCCGACTCGGACAGGCCGTGCTCGGCGGCGTTCTGGATGAGCTCGGAGAGGATCATCGCCAGGGCGGTGGCGTCCTCGGCCCGCAGCATGCCGAACTCCCCCACGATGTGGGCCTGGATGGGGTGCTCGGCCCGGGCCACCTCGACGACCGCGTTCAGGCCGCGGCTGGCGATCTCGTCGAAGTCGACCCGCTCGTCGAACCCGTGGCTCAGCGTGTCGTGCACGAGGGCGATGACGCCCACGCGGCGCACCGCCTCCTCGAGCGCGGTCCGCCCCTCGCCCTCCGGGAGCCGCCGCGCCTGCAGCCTCAGCAGCGCCGCGACGGTCTGCAGGTTGTTCTTCACCCGGTGGTGGATCTCCCGGATCGTCGCGTCCTTGGTCATGAGCTCCCGCTCACGGCGGCGCAGCTCCGACACGTCGCGCAACAGCAGCAGCGCGCCGACGCGCTGGCCGCCCTCGGTGAGCGGGATGGCCCGCATGGACACGCTGGCCCCGCGCGAGCTCACCTCGGTGCGCCACGGGGCGCGGCCGGTGACGACGAGGGCGAGCGACTCGTCGACCGGCGACTCGTCACGCAGCAGGTCGGCCACGACCTTCGCCAGCAGCTCGCCGATGACGTCGCCGACGTGCCCGAGCCGGTGGATGGCCGAGAGCGCGTTGGGGCTGGCGTAGGTGACGACGCCGTTGGCGTCGAGCCGGATGACGCCGTCCCCGACCCGGGGTGCGCCGCGGCGCAGCCCCGTTGGCGCGGAGGCGTGCGGGAACTCCCCCGCCGCGATCATCCGGGCCAGCGCGTCGGCTAGTGCCTGATAGGTCAGCTCGAGCCTGCTCGGTGTGCGCATGGCCGCGAGATTCGTATGCCGCGTGAGCACGGCGAGCGACCGTCCCCCCTTCACGACGGGGATGGCCTCCTCCCGCACCGGCATGTCATCGCGGAAGCTGGGGTCCTTGGCGCGGACGATGCGCCGCCCGGCATACGCCTGGTCGAGCAGAGTCTGCCGGCCGCGGTGGCTGCGCCGGCCCACGACGTCCTCGAAGAACACCATCTGCCCGGTCGTCGGCCGGACGTGGGCGACCGCCAGCCAGCCCTCCATCCCGCCGGGGACCCACAGAACGAGGTCGGCGAAGGAGAGGTCGGAGAGCAGCTGCCAGTCGCCGACGAGCAGGTGCAGCCAGTCCGCCTCCGCGGGCACGAGGTCCGTGGCGTCGGCGAGCACCTCGTTCAGCGTGGGCACGCGGCCAGCCTAGTGAGGTGGTGCTGCGGCTAGACCAGCACCGTGTCCCCTCGGGAGAGCGTGCCCGGCGCGACGACGTCGGCGTAGACGCCGGCGCACAGCCCGCGCTGGGCGGCGATCGTCTTCAGCAGGTCCGGTGCAGCCGGGACGTCCGCCTGCTCGACGTCGACCATGCGACACCGCTCGATCCGCTCGGTCACCGCGAGGCGCACGCCGCCGATGCTGAGCTCCCGGCCCGTCCATGACTCCTCGGCGAAGGGCTCGGCGGTCTCGAGGACGAGGTTGGCGCGCAGGTGTCGCGGGTCGAGCGGGTGGTCGAGGCCGTGCAGGGCGGCCAGCTCGCGGAGGGTCGCCGTACCCACCAGGCTCACCTGGCCGGCGTCCTGGTGAGCGACGTCGGCCTCAGGGCCCAGCTCGACCTCCTCGCCGAAGTGGTCCGAGAGAGCGAGATCGGCGGCCGACTCGCCCGCTGCCACCCGCCTCCCGCCAGGCAGCAGCACCTCGACCCGCTCCCCCACGGTGCGCGCGCTGAGCTCGAAGACCAGGTCCATGCGCCGGAACCGACTCGTCTGCTTGCCGCTCGCGAGCTTGCCCGCCGCGTCGTAGACCGCCCACTCGCGGTCCCCGACGAGACCGCGACCGTCGACGGCGCACGTCTCCAGCTGCTCGCCCGCCATCGCCTTGACCGGGTAACGCCAGATCTCGACGAGCCGGCACGCGGTCACGACACCGTCCTCACGAGACGGCGGCCCCGGACCGGATGACCGAGCGCAGGGTGCGCAGCGCCACCGAGAGGGCGGCGATGTTGGGTCGCTCCAGCCTCTCGATGCCGGTGAGCGCGGTGCGGGCCCGGGTCAGCGACTCGTCGTTCGCCTTCGCCCACAGCTCGTAGCGGGCTCCCGGCTCGCTGGTTGCGTCGGTGGCCTCGATGACGGACCGCGTGAGGGACTCCAGCACGGCATACAGGTCGTCGCGAAGCGCACCGCGCGCCAACGCGTCCCAGCGGTCGTCACGCGGCAGGTTCGTGACCCGGCCCAGCATGAGGTCGATGCCGAAACGCTCGGAGACCACGAAGTACAGCCGCGCGACGTCGGCCGGCGCCTCCCCCGTGTCCGTGGCGATGTCGACGATGTCGAGCAGGGAGAACTGGTCGAGGAGGCTGGCCGCCCAGCGCGCGAGGTCCGCCGGCACCGACAGGCGCTCGAACTCCTTGGCGTTGCGCTGCAGGCGCTTGAGCTCCACGCCCTTGAGCATGTCGGGGACCTGCGGGGCGAACTCGCCCACCACGGCCCCGAAGCGCGCCACCTCGTTGGCCACGTCGAGCCGCGACGGCCTGGAGGTGAGGAACCACCGGATCGAGCGGTCGATGAGGCGGCGGAACTCGAGGTAGAGCTGGGTCTGGGTGTCGGTGGTCACCTGGTTGTCGAGGGCCTCGACCTCGCGGACGAAGCCGGGCAGGTCGAAGATCTCGCGGGCGACGACGAACGCCCGGGCGATCTGCTCCGGCGTCGCGCCGGTCTCCTCGATGGCGCGGAAAGCGAAGGTGATGCCGCCACGGTTGACCATGGAGTTGACCACCGCGTTGGTGATGATCTCGCGCCGCAGCGGGTGCTCCGCGAGCTCGTCGGCGTACTTCTCGCGGATCGGCTGCGGGAAGTACCCACTCAGGGTGGCCTGGAACCACGGGTCGTCGGGCAGCTCCGAGGGCAGCAGGTCCTCCTTCAGCGCGAGCTTGGCGTAGGCCACGAGGACCGAGAACTCCGGCGACTTCAGGCCGAGGCCCTCGCTCGACCGTCGTTCGATCTCGGCGTCGGAGGGCAGGAACTCGAGCTCGCGGTCGAGGTCGCCGCGCTCCTCGAGCCAGTGGATGAGCCGCTGGTGCACCGGGAGCATGCCGTGCTCCTGTGCGCGGGCGTTGCCGAGCAGGACGTTCTGCTCGTAGTTGTCCCGCAGCACCTGCGCCGCGACCTCGTCGGTCATCGACGCGAGCAGCGTGTTTCGCTGCTTGAGGGTCATGTCGCCCTCGCGCATGAGCCCGGTGAGCAGGATCTTGATGTTGACCTCGTGGTCGGAGGTGTCGACGCCGGCGGAGTTGTCGATGGCGTCGGTGTTGACGTGCACCCCGTGCAGCGCCGCCTCGATGCGGCCGAGCTGCGAGAGCCCGAGGTTGCCGCCCTCGCCGACGACCTTGCACCGCAGCTGGTGGCCGTTGACCCGGATCGCGTCGTTGGCGCGATCGCCGATGGCCGAGTTGTCCTCGCTCGCGGCCTTGACGTAGGTGCCGATCCCGCCGTTCCACAGCAGGTCGACGGGTGCCTGGAGGATCGCCTTCATCAGCTCGGCCGGCGTCATCTTCGACGTGCCCTTGGGCAGGCCGAGGGCCTCCACCATCTCGGGAGTGATCGGCACCGACTTCAGCGAGCGGTCGAACACGCCACCGCCGGCGCTGATGAGCTCGGTGTCGTAGTCGGCCCACGACGACCGAGGCAGCTCGAAGAGCCGCAGGCGCTCCGGGAACGACGTCGCCGCAACGGGATTCGGGTCGATGAAGATGTGCCTGTGGTCGAAAGCCGCGACCAGGCGGATGTGCTCGGACAGCAGCATGCCGTTGCCGAAGACATCGCCACTCATGTCGCCGATGCCGACCGCGGTGAAGTCCTCGCTCTGCGTGTCGACGCCCATCTCGCGGAAGTGCCGCTTGACCGACTCCCACGCGCCACGGGCCGTGATGCCCATCGCCTTGTGGTCGTAGCCGGCCGAGCCGCCCGAGGCGAAGGCGTCGTCGAGCCAGAAGCCGTACGACTGCGCCACACCGTTGGCGATGTCGGAGAACGTCGCGGTCCCCTTGTCGGCCGCGACGACGAGGTACGTGTCATCGGAGTCGTGCCGGACCACCTGGGGCGGCGGGACGACCTCACCGCCGACGCGGTTGTCCGTCACGTCGAGCAGCCCGGAGATGAAGACCTTGTAGGACCCCACGCCCTCGGCGAGCCAGGCGTCGCGGTCGACAGACGGGTCCGGGAGCTGCTTCGCGTAGAAGCCGCCCTTGGACCCGGTGGGCACGATGACGGCGTTCTTGACCATCTGCGCCTTCACCAGCCCGAGGACCTCGGTGCGGAAGTCCTCCCGCCGGTCGCTCCAGCGCAGCCCGCCGCGGGCGACCGGCCCGAAGCGCAGGTGCACGCCCTCGACCCGGGGGCTGTAGACCCAGATCTCGAACGCCGGGCGCGGGGCGGGCAGGTCCGGGACCGCCTTGGGGTTGAGCTTGAGGCTGACGTAGGGCTTGGTCGTGCCGTCCTCGGCCGGCTGGAAGTAGTTGGTGCGCAGCGTCGCGCGGATCACCCCGAGGAAGGCGCGGATGATGCGGTCGTGGTCCAGCGACTTCACGTCGTCGAGGGCCTTGGTGGTCGCGGCAACCACCTCGTCCTCCGCCGCGTCGCGCTCCGAACTGGCCTTGCCGGCATACCGGTCGGGGTCGAAGCGGGTCTCGAACAGGGGCCCGAGCTGCCCGGCGATCGAGAGGTTCTGCACCAGTGCGTTCTCGAGGTAGTCCTGGCTGAACGTCGACTGGGTCTGGCGCAGGTACTTCGCGACGGTGCGGATGATGACGACCTGCCGCCACGTCAGGCCCGCGCCGAGGACGAGGGCGTTGAAGCCGTCGGACTCCGCCTGGCCCTTCCACACCGCAGCGACGGCATCCTGGAACAGCTCGCGCATCCGGTCGCGGGATTCTCCGGTCCACACCTTGGCGTTGCGCACTCGCAGGCCGAAGTCGTAGACGTGAACCGTGACGCCGTCACTGCGGCTGATCTCGTAGGGCCGCTCGTCGACCACCTCGACGCCGAGGTGCGTGAACATCGGCAGCACCTGCGTCAGGGACAGCGGTCCGCGGCGGTAGAGCTTGAAACGCCGCTCGTGCGGGGGCGCCCCGGGCTCCTGGTACATGTTGAGGCCGGTGGCCTCCTCGGTGTCGAGGACCTCCATGTGCCGGATGTCGGCGACGCCGACCCGCGGTGTGAAGTCCTCCTTGTAGGCCTCCGGGAACGCCCTGCCGTACAGGCCGGTGAGGCGGGCAGCCGCCTCCTCACCGTGCTCGATGCGCGCGGCCTCGCTGAGGTCCTCGTCCCAGGTGCGGGTGGCGTCGATGAGCTGCTTCTCCAGGACCGCCTGGTCGACGTCGGGGATGCTCTCGCCCGGGGGCACCCTCACGACGAAGTGCAGCCGCGCGAGCGCCGACTCCGCAACGCGGGTCGTGTAGTCCACGCTCGCGCCCTGGAAGGCCGCCCGCAGGATCGACTCCATCTTGAGCCGGACCCCGGTGTTGTAGCGGTCGCGCGGGATGTAGACGAGACACGACATGAAGCGGCCGAACTCGTCCTTGCGCAGGAACAGCCGTGTCTTGCGGCGCTCCTGGAGGTGCAGCACCGCGGTCGCGTTGTCGTGCAGCTCCTCCATGTCGGCCTGGAAGAGCTCATCGCGTGGGTAGGTCTCGAGGACCTCGAGAAGGTCCTTGCCCGAGTGCGAGTCCGCGGCGAAGCCGGTGCGGTCGAAGATCGCGTCGATCTTGTCCTGCAGCACCGGGATCCGGGTGACCGACTCCGTGTAGGCCGTCGACGTGAAGAGGCCGAGGAAGCGGCGCTCCCCGGTGACCTCGCCCTGCTCGTCGAACGTCTTGACGCCGACGTAGTCGAGGTAGGTCGAGCGGTGCACGGTGGCGCGGCTGTTGGCCTTGGTGACGATCAGCAGCTTGCGCTCGCGGGCGACGCCCCGGGCCTGCTCGCTCAGCCGCACACCCTCTCCGGGGCTGTCGTAGCGCAGCAGGCCGAGTCCGGTGCCGTGCACGGCGGTGAGGGTGTCGGCGTCCTCTTCCCGGTGCAGCTGGTACTCGCGGTAGCCGAGGAACGTGAAGTGGTTGTCGGCGAGCCAGTCGAGCAGGCGACGGGTCTGGTCGACCTCCTGCGGCGGGATGCCGACGGGCGGGTTCTGCTCCAGCAGCTGCGCGATCTCGGTGCACTTGGCGCGCATCTTCGGCCAGTCCTCGACGGCCTCGCGGACGTCGGACAGCACGCGACGCAGGTTGGTCGCAATCTCCCCACGGTCCTGCGGGTCGCTGTCGCGGTCGATCTCGAGGTGCATCCACGACTCGCGGATCACGCCGAACTCCGGGGCCGCGCCGCCGTCGATGCCCGAGTCGGCAGCCCCCCTGTCGAGCACCTCCTCGAGCTCTCCGGCGGCGTTCCGGCGCACGAGCATGAGCGGGTGCACGACGATGTGGACCGTCCGGCCCATGCGCAGGAGCTCGGCCGTCACGGAGTCGACGAGGAAGGGCATGTCGTCGGTGACGATCTGGACGACGGTGTGCCCGCTCGCCCAGCCCTGCTCCTCCACCTCGGGGTTGAAGACATCGACATTGACGGTCCCGACGGGACGGGTCTGCGCCAGCCGCCGGTGCGCCAGGGCCGTGCCCAGGAGGTCCTCCGGCGCACGGGGAAGGAGGTCCTCGGTGGCGACGTGCCGGAAGTAGCGGCGCAGGAACGACTCGAGGCGGTCACCCCCCGCGTGGTGGTCAGCCAGCTCGGCGGCGGAGTGCAACAACTGTTGACGCGACTGCTCCAGCGACGCAGACATGCTTGTGGTCTTCATCCTCACCGTGTCGGACGGACGCACTGCGCTGTGCGCCCGTAGACGAGCCTAGCGCTCCATGGCGGACTGCACGCCCGGGCCCGCGGACTGCGCGCAGGGGTCCGCAACGCAGGCGCCGACAGCCCGTGCGCGACACGCCGAATCGCTTATTCGGCGAGGTCAGGCTAGGTTTCCGGGGCACACTCGGTGCCACACGCACCACACCCCTTGCACGGACAAAGGAGTAGCACGTTGATCATCCTCGGCATCATCCTCGTCCTGATCGGCTGGCTCGCCAGTATCTCGATCCTGACCACCATCGGAATCATCCTCATCGTGGTCGGTCTGGTCCTGGCCCTTCTCGGCGCCATGGGCCGCGCGGTGGGTGGCCGCAAGCACTGGTACTGACAGGGCGGGGCAGCGCCCCGCAATGCCGCGAGCGGCCCTCGACGTTCTCCCATGTGGGTAACGTCGGGGGCCGTTCCCGTGTGCTCACTAGAGTGGCCGCATGCCGTCGTCTGTGGACCCCGAGCGCCTGGCAGCGCTCGGCGTCGCACTCGACCCGCTTCGCGCGGCCGCGCGCGAGGGGGCGGAGGAGGCCCTCGGCCACTTCCCCGAGACCGGGGACCGGAAGACCCAGTCGGCCGTGGACGGCCTCCTCGAGCAGCTCGCAGACACCCTGCGCGCTGTTGACTCGGAGGCCGCTGAGCTCGTGGCACGGCTGCGCATCGCAGGGCAGTCGGCCGACCGCGCCCACGAGCGCCTCGGCGATGAGCGTGTGCAGGACAGCGCGGATGCCGGTGGGTTCGCGCCGAGGGAGCGCTGGAGCCGATGACCGGTGCCGTGCACGGTGACCCCGCCTCGTGCTCGCAGACCGGCGGCGCCCTGCGCAGGCTCGCGTCCCGGATCACGGCCGCCACGGGACGGGCCGAGCACGCCGGTGCCGCGCTCGACGAGGTCTGGTCGGGCCGCGTGGCCCGGGAGATCGGCCAGCGCCAGCGGCTCCTCGTCGACACCGCACGCGGCGTGGCCGCGGAGCTGGACCGCGCGGGGTCCGCCCTGCAGGAACACGCCACCGACCTCGCCGAGACGCTGCAGGAGCTGCGCGCGATCGAGGAGAGCGCCGCGGCCGCGGGACTGCGGGTGGTCGACGGCCGCGTCGAGCTGCCCTGGGGCGTGAGGGGTGTCGCCGACGAGTGTGCTGCCGCGGCCCGGGAGAGCCGCCGCGCCGACCTCCAGGCCCAGCTCGACCGGGTCGTCATGCTGCATGCCCGGCGCCGCGCCCGCCTGTGCGGGAGCGTCGAGGCGGCCCGGGCCGTCCTCGCCGAGCACGCCACCGGTCTGCAGCGGTGACCGCTCATGACCGCCCGCCCGGGCAGCGACGCGTGAGCGGGTGCCGCGTGACTTCGGGCAACTAGGCGTGAGCGGTGCCGCGTGACTGCGGGCCGGCCCCTCGGGCGTGACACGCGGCCCCCGGCAGCGCAGAGTGAGCGGTGAAGGGTGAGAGCGTGATGAATGAGGTAGAGGGTGAGGCTGACGACGTGGACGGTGATGTCGACAGTGGCGGGGACGGTGGCGTGGACGGTGGCGCGGTGCAGCTGACCATCGACCTCAACGCCGACCTCGGCGAGTCCTACGGCCGGTGGGTCCTCGGCGACGACGAGGCGATGCTCGACGTCGTCACCAGCGCGAACATCGCCTGCGGCTTCCACGCGGGTGACCCCACCGTCATCCTGTCCGCCTGCCGGATGGCCGCCAAGCGTGGCGTTGCCATCGGGGCCCAGGTCGGCTACCGCGACCTCCCGGGCTTCGGGCGGCGCTTCATCGACGTCCACCCCGACGAGCTCGCCGCCGAGGTGGTCTACCAGGTCGCGGCGCTCGACGGTCTCGCGCGGGCGGCTGGAACCCGGGTGCGCTACGTCAAGCCGCACGGCGCCCTCTACAACGCAGTGGTGACCCACGAGGCCCAGGCCCGGGCGGTCGTGGAGGGCATCAGGCTCGTCGACCCAGCCCTGCCGGTGCTCGGGCTCCCGGGCTCGGCGCTGCTCGAGCTCGCGGGCGCCGCAGGCCTGTCCACCGTGGCCGAGGCCTTCGCCGACCGCGGCTACACCTCGTCGGGCACCCTCGTGCCGCGATCCGATCCCGGCGCCGTGCTGCACGACCCGGCCGAGGTCGCGGCTCGGGTCGTACGGCTGGCCGTGACCGGCCGCGTGCTGGCCGTGGACGGCACCGAGGTCGAGGTGTCGGCCCAGTCGGTGTGCGTCCACGGCGACTCCCCCGGCGCGGTCGGCATGGCCACCGCTGTCCGCGAGGCGCTCGCCGCCGCCGGGATCCGGGTCTCGGCCTTCGCCCCTGAACCGTCCTGAGGCCACCGTGCCACCGCCCGGCGTTCCTCCCGCAGTGCTTCCCTGCGGCGAGACCGCCCTCCTCGTCGAGGTGGGCGGCATTCGGGAGGTGCTCGCCCTGCACGCGGCCCTCGAGGCACTGGGACCCGAACGGCTCCCCGGTCTGGCGGACCTCGTGCCCGCGGCGACCACGCTGCTCGTGGTCGCGGAGTCGCCCGCAGTGCTCACGGCGCTGCGCTCCGAGGTGACGACGGTGTTGGCCTCCTCGGCGAACTGGACTGCGGGAGGAGGGCCCTCGGCGCCTGTACGGGCCCGTTCGGACGTGAGCGCAGCGACGGGGGATGTCGTCGAGATCGCCGTCCACTACGACGGCGAGGACCTCCGCGAGGTCGCCCGGCACACGGGACTGAGCCCTGACGAGGTCGTCGCTGCGCACACCGGGAGCACGTGGACCGCGGCGTTCGGCGGCTTCGCACCCGGATTCGCCTACCTCGCCGGTGGAGACCCGCGGCTGGAGGTCCCCCGCCGCAGCGAGCCCCGCACCCGCGTGCCCTCGGGAGCCGTCGGCCTGGCGGGCTCCTTCAGCGGCATCTACCCGCGCAGCTCCCCCGGGGGCTGGCAGATCATCGGCCACACCGACGTCGTGGTCTGGGACCTCGAGCGCGACCCTCCCGCCCTGCTGCGCCCCGGCGTGCGGGTGCGCTTCACCACCGCCTCGACGGACTCGAGGTCGGCTGGAGGCCGCCGTGGCTGACGCGGGCAGCCAGGCGCGTCCGTCCGCTCCGGAACAGGCGGGCGCAGCAGCCGAGCCGTATGCCGTGCTGGAGGTCCTCGCCACCGGACCCCTTGCCCTGGTGGAGGACTGCGGGCGTCCGGGCCTGGCTGCCCTGGGGGTGGGCAGGTCCGGCGCCGCGGACCGCCAGGCCCACGCGCTCGGCGCGCGGCTGCTCGGACAGGACCCGGGACAGGCGTCCATCGAGGTCACCCTGGGCGGGCTCGCCGTCCGCGCCCGCGGCAGCGTCACCGCCGTTCTCACGGGCGCCCCGGCCGACGCGGCGCTGGACGGCACGCCCGTCGGCCACGCAGCGCCCTTCCTCCTGCGCGACGGACAGGTCCTCCGCCTCGGCCGGCCCCGCGCAGGCCTGCGGACCTACCTCTCGGTGCGCGGGGGCATCGCCGTCCCACCGGTCTTGGGGTCCCGGTCCACCGACGTCCGCTCA
>Ga0247820_10002175_pt1 | contig 11022 bp, 14 predicted proteins | sample 13C_Glucose_Day1_2_FD_192480 | JGI IMG/M metagenome (GOLD analysis project Ga0247820, IMG submission 192480) | Soil microbial communities from agricultural site in Penn Yan, New York, United States - 13C_Glucose_Day14 | ecosystem: Environmental > Terrestrial > Soil > Agricultural land | place...
GGGCCATGGTCGTTCGTCGACCATCGCACGGCTGCAAGAGATCCCCCGCCCGAGCGGCGTTCCGGTCAGTCTCTGCTCCCATCACGCCGCGGACGTGATGACACCCACCCCCGCCGGCCAGAGGCTGGGTGCATGGCCACACCACACTCGCAGGAGGCGCCTGGCGCGCAGCGTCGGGCTCGGCGCAATCTCGGCTGGCTCGTCGTCCTTCTCGTGGGCGCCGTCGTCTGGGTCATCGGCGCCGCCATCACGGCCGCCACGAACGACGACATCCTCGTCCCGACTCTCATCCTCGTGGGCAGCTTCCTGATGCCGCTGTGCATGGTGATGTTCGCCCTCACCCGTGAAGGCGAGGACGAGCTTCCCCACGACAAGATCCTGCTCGCCTTCCTGCTCGGGGGGTCCGTCGCCGTCGTCGGTTCGGCATACCTGGAGGTCAGGCTGGTGCCCTCCTCCACGGGGACCTTCCTCACGGTCGGCCTCATCGAGGAGCTGACCAAGGCCCTGATCCTGGTGATCGTGGCCTGGCCCATGACCACCCGCCGCCCGCGTGACGGGATGGTGCTCGGGGCGACCGTCGGCGCCGGGTTCGCGGCATTCGAGAGCGCCGGCTACGCGTTCGCCGCCATGATGCATCACCAGGATGACCACCCGGTCCTGCAGATCCTGCAGACCGAGATCTCGCGCGCCCTCTGGGCACCCTTCATGCACATCACCTGGACGGCACTGTTCGGCGGCGCCTTGTTCGCCGCGGCACGAGCTGACGGCCGGTTCCGGCTGACCTGGCCCCTGGCGGGCACGACGCTCGGAGTCATCCTCATGCACGGTGTCTGGGACCAGTGCTACGGGTGGGCCATCCTGGTCACGAAGGGGCTGCGGGGCCAGGGGTGGACGTTGGAGTGGCCCAACACCGAGGCCTGGGTCGGCGCGCCCACCGAATGGGAGCTGTTCACGTTCAACGTGGTCTACGACGCGCTGCTGCTGGTCATCGCGAGCATCGGGGTCTGGTGGATCATCCACAACTGGCGCAAGTACGGGGCCGCAGCGTCCGCGGCCGAGCACGAAGCCCGATTGCCGTCCGAGGGACCTGACGCGGTCACGCCGCGAGCCGGCACCTGATCCGGGCAGCCATCGAGGGATGGTCCTCGCCGAAGGCAGTAAGCAGGCGCCGGGTAGATCCAGTGGTGCGCTCTCGTGGTTTGCGTCACAGGCCGCGCGGCGCGGGCAGGCAGCTGGCTGGGCTACCTACGGCCGTGGAGCAGGCCGAGCGAGCTCGAACACCTGGTACGTCGTGGAGTCGCTCACGTGCTGCGTCTGGCCACGGTGGCGCATACCTAGCTTCTCGAGCGTGCGGAGCGATGCCTTGTTGTCGGGCGTCGTCAGTGCGATCAGTCGATCGAGCCCGGCTCGAGTGAAGCAATCCACCGCGACAAGGGCCGCCGCCTCGGTCGCGATGCCTCGGTTCCAGTGCGTCGGATGGACGATGAGCCCGAGTTCGGTCTCACCCGGCGAGATGCCCTCCCAGCCCGCGCCCATCGGGTCGAGCTCCACACGGCCTTGGCGCTCATCGCTCTGTTTGTCGAAGACGGTCCAGGCTCCGAAGCCGTGCTCCTGCCACCGGTCGATCCACCCCTGCAGCTGACGTTCGACCAGCCACCGCGGTTTGGGCTCTTGGTCCGGGCGAGCGAGGACCTCCGGGCTGTTGCGCATCGCGAAGTAGAAGTCGAGGTCCGATTCGCTCGCCGGGCGAAGCACGAGACGCTCACTCACGAGTTCCACGCCATCCACGCTACGGCACAGGCAGCGGTGGCTTGATCGTGCTCGTCCTCGGTCGCGACCACCTCGAGTCAATCCAGACGCCTACGCCCTTGAAACCCAACTCGGCTCAGAACCGCGTCACATTGCCCCTACTGGTCGTCAGCACCGGACTTCCGGTGACTTTCGGGACTGCTCGCTCAGATCTGGCGGACGCAAGTCGACAAGGGGCGCCGGCGTGTGGGCATACTCAGCTCTGCTCGAGCGTTGTTCGGGTCCCACCCTGTACGGGAAAGGCACCATTGATGGCGACCGACTACGACGCTCCGCGACTACGCGAAGGCGATGAGGACAAGCCCGAGACCCTGGAAGGGCTGCACGAGAGCGGGTCGCGCACGGTGGACCTGCTCGAGGAGGGTGACCCGGACGGCGGGCTGGAACTGCCCGGCGCGGACCTGTCCGACCTGTCGCTGGAGGTGCAGGTGCTGCCCAGGCAGGCGGACGAGTTCACCTGCATGCGTTGCTACCTGGTCGCGCACCGATCGCAGGAGTCGAAGCCGGGCGTGAGCGTCTGCCGCGACTGCGCCTGACCGTCCGACCGTGCCGGCGGCTCGAATGGGTGCGCCTCAGCGCCGCCGGTCCGCCTCACCGGAGGGCTCCAGGGCTCGGCCCGGCGCACCCCGTCGGCTCCTACGGGTATTTTGCGACCTCGTCGCCCAGGTCCGAGCAGTGCGGGAGGAGGTCTCCGCACGGAAACAGGCCGTGTCCACCAAGGCGCTGCGTGGACCCCAGTTGTGGCCGCGCGAGCTGCACCCGTACCCGGCTAGGTTTGACCCCGGTAGTCGAGACTGCATGCGAAGGAGTGCTGGACCCGATGAGCGACAAGGCCAACGTCCTCCAGCCCGGCGATGAGGCCAACGGGTCCATCGTGAACGAGTGGGCAGTCAGTGCCGGTTGACCCTGTGGCCCCAAAGCCATCGCACTCTTCGGCAGCAAGGGAACGCTCCCTGAAGATCGCCATGGGTGTTGTCTGGATCGGGGTCGTCGGAGGTTTCGTCATCGGCTCGATCCTTGCCTGGTCGATCGGCATGTTCTACTCGAACCCCGCGCTGAAGCTGCTCGGGCCCGTGGCCGGGATAGGCATCGGCATTGACTTGCACAACCGCTGGCTGCACCGGCGGTCAGCCAAGCCGTGAGTGCTCCGCGCACCGAGGACGCAAGCGCGCTTGGCCCGACACGTCAAGGGCGTGGGAGCGCCGAGCGAGCGCGAGAGAACGCCAGGGCGGGACTGAGATGGCGTGGACCGCGTCCATCCGCCACCTGCGAGGGAGGGCTGTCAGCGGCCGGGTGCGGGCGCTTCGGCAGCTTCCGGGTCACCGCCGTCGGGCGATGGTCAGTCCATCAAAGGCCGTCAGCACCACGGTTTCGACGCGATCGTCGGAGGCCACCAGGTCGTTGAAGGCGCGCAACGCGGTGGTGTTCGCGTCGGTGACTCCCGGATCGGTGATCTGGCCGCTCCACAGGACGTTGTCCGCGAGCAACAGTCCCCCGGGGCGGACCCGTGGCACCAGCTCGGCCCAGTAGGCGGCATAGCCGGGCTTGTCCGCATCGATGAAGACCAGGTCGATGTCTGCCGCCGCGGGCAGCGACTTCAAGGTGTCCAGCGCCGGTCCGATACGCAGCTCGATCCGGTCGGCCAGGCCGGCGGCGGCCCAGGCACGCCGGCCGATGTCGGTCCACTCTTCGCTGACGTCGCAACACAGCAACGAACCTCCCTCGGCCAGCCCGCGCGCGATGCACAGGCTCGAGTAGCCGGTGAACGTACCCACCTCGACGGCCCGGCGTGCTCCGGTCAGCCGGGCGAGCATGGTCAGCAACTGTCCCTGGTCGTCGCCGATCTGCATCCCTGCCACGTCCCCGAGCCTGGCCGTCTCAGCCTCGAGCTCACGGACCACGCTGTCGGGGCGCCATGACCCGTGATCAACCGCGTAGGAGCGAACCACATCCGTTACCTGGAAGCTGCGCATTCTCGGACGCTACGCCATCACCTGCAGTGCCCTCGGTCTCGAGGCCTGGGCACTGGTTGTGGAGCAGTGGCCCACACGGTGTCGGACCTCGAGAGGGCAGCAAGGGGTCACCTCGATGACGACCCGAACGTCAGGTTCTCGTTGGCCCGACGTTTCAGCACGGCACGCTCACTCTCGTTGTTGGTCCGCGCAGCCGCCTCGGTGAATGCGTCGCCTGCCTGCGCGTTCAGCCCGGCCCGTTCGAGCAGATCTCCACGCACACTTGGTAGGAGCGGCGAGTCGCGCAGGTCCCGTGCGTCCAGTTTCGCCAGCACGGCCAGCCCCGCGTCCGGGCCGAACGCCCGCCCGTGCGCCACCGCCCGGTTCACCTCGACGACTGGTCCTGGCGCCGTTTCGGCCAGGACGTCGTACAGAGCCGCGATCCGGCGCCAGTTCGTGTCCTCGGCACGCTTGGCGCGGGCGTGCTGGGCGGCGATCGAGGCCTGCAGGAAGTACTTCCCGACCGGCTTGCCGCGCGCGGCGAGCAGCTCGGCCTGCTGCAGGGCGGCCAGTCCGCGGCGGATCAGCATCTGGTCCCATCGGCTCCGGTCCTGTGCCTCCAGCAGGACCGGCACACCCCGCTCGTCGAGCCGGGCGGCCGTCCTCGAGCCCTGAATCTCCAGCAGCGCCTGGAGTCCGAGCACCTCGACCTCGTTGGGAGCGAGGTCCACCAGCATCCGTGCAAGCCTCATCGCCTCGTTCGCGAGGTCGGGGCGCATCCAGTCCTGGCCAGAGGTGGCGGTGTAGCCCTCGTTGAAGATCAGGTAGACCACGGCCATCACGTCGTCGATCCGTCTGCTTCGGTCAAGCCCTGTGGGAAGTTCGAACTCGGCGTGGGCCGCGGACAGCGTCTTCTTCGCTCGCGAGATGCGCTGACCCATGGACGCTTCGGTGACGAGGAACCCGCGCGCGATCTCGGCGGTGGTGAGCCCGCCGACCAGACGCAGCGTCAGCGCGGCCCGGGACTCGGCCGTCAGGGCGGGATGGCAGGTCAGGAAGATGAGTCGTAGGACGTCGTCCTCGATGTAGTCGACCTGGCCGTCGAGGTCGGGCATCGCCAACTCCTCTCCACCAAGGGCATGTTCGAGCTCAGCGGTCTTGCGTCGCAGGCTTTCGGCGCGCCGGAAATGATCGATGCCGCGCCGCTTCGCGATGGTCATCAGCCACGCTGTCGGGTTCTCCGGGACGCCGGTTGTCGGCCACTGCTCCAGCGCGGAAACGAGTGCGTCCTGCGCCAGGTCCTCAGCGAGCGCCAGATCGCGGGTCATCCGTGTCAGAGCCCCGACGAGGCGGGCCGATTCGGCCCGCCACGCCGCGACGATGGCCTCGTTCGAGTCATCCGCACTGGTCTGCCCCGCCACGCTGCCAGCGTAGTGAGTGCCGGTCAGTCGCCGGGGGCCTCCGGGCCGGTGGAGATCTGGCGAAGGGTCGAGATCACCGTGACCTCGGGCCAGAACTTCGCGTGGAGCTCGGCGAACTCCTGCTGATCGGCCACGGCCTCCTCGAGGCTGTCGTACTGCAGGATGGACCAGCCGCCGACGACCTCCTTGGCCTCGGCGTATGGTCCGTCGACCCGGCTGACCTCGCCCTGACGGACCACGAAGTTCACCGCGTCCTCAGTTCCGTACAGACCGCCTCCGTCCAGGAAGACACCCTTGGTGGCACGCTCGCCGACGTAGGTGTCCATCGCGTCGAACAGCGCTTGGGGCGGCGTGCCGACGCCTTCTTCCATCCTCACGAATCCCATGAAACGCGGCATCTTGATCACTCCTACTGGTTGACGGGGAGTTGCTTCGTGCACGTACGTCGAACGGCCGTGAGGGTCTTCGACATCAAGTATCGAAGTCTTTTCACAGTGGGTGAGCGATGTCAGCGTGTCGGGAAGCCTCGGTGTTGCTCCAGCTCGGCGAGGAGCTTGAGGTTGAGCAGCTGGCGGCGGGCCATCACGAGGTCGCCAAGGGACAAGGCGACTCCGAAATGCGTGGCCTGCATGACCACCTTGAGGAGGAGGCGGGTGGCGAGCTCACCTCGGGGCTCGAGGAGGTACGACATGTGGGCGCCCATGATGGCGCCGGTCAGTTGTCGACCAGGGTCCAAGGACACGATTCGACCTCGAGGACGCCCTCCGACGCTGGTGAAGTTGTTGCCCACCCTGGGTTCGGGCAGGTCCAAGAGGTGTCGAGGGGAGCGGCGACCGAGGTTGTCGATCCAGTCGTAGGAGTACGGGGCGACTCTCAGTTGGGTAACCCACGGCCACACCACGTCCGCCGCCGCGGCGATGTCGACCGCGCGCCACGCCTCGAGGGCCGGCGCGTTGACGAAGTCGTCACAGGGGTAGTGCCGCCTCGTCTCCTCGTCGGTCACACCCCAACGGTCAGCGAGCATGCTCCCCATTGTGTGGTGTCCACTCGTCGCCTGCCTCCGCCGGCTCAGCGGCTGGCTGGAGGGCGAGGGCGGCGAACCGGTCCCCGATGAGGCGGTGCGTGGCCGGGTCGGGGTGGAGCCGGTCGGGCAGTGGGAGCGCGACAGCGTCGTCCTCGCCGTACAGGAGACGGCCGTCGAGATATCGCAGGTGGGGGTCGTCGGTGGAGCGCTGCTCCACGATGCGCGCGAGCTCGGCGCGGACCGTGCTCAGCGTCAGTCGCCCGGTGGCGGTGTCGGCTGGGTCGCCGGTGGCCACGAATGCTGCTCGCCCTTTCGCGAAGGTGGTCGGGTCGATGGCGCTCGGGCCGGGCGTGTGCTCGTGGATCGGGCACAGGATCGGTGACACCACCAGCAGGGGAGTGTCGGGGTGGCCCTCGCGAATGGTGTCGAGAAGGCCATGGACCGCTGGGCCGAGAGCGCGGCGTCGCATCAGGTCGGTGTTGACGAGGTTGATGCCGAGCTTGACGCTGATGAGGTCGGCTGGGGTGTCGCGCAGCACGCGGGCGATGAACGGGTCGAGCAGGGCGCTGCCGCCGAAGCCCAGGTTGTGCAGCTCCACGCCGGCGCGTGCGGCCGCGATGGCAGGCCAGGTGCCGGTCGGTGTGGCGGCGTTCGAGCCGTGGCTGATCGAGCTTCCGTGGTGCAGCCACACCCGGCGGCCGCTCGGGGCAGCCGGCTCCACCGGGGCGTCCGTGCGCAGGACCATGAGCTCCGTCGTCTCGTCATGCGGCAGCCAGATCTCGATGTCCTTCCGGTGGTCGGCAAGACCTTGGAAGCACACTGACCCAGCGTGCCCGGACTGCGTGGTGACCGAGCCGGTCGACAGGTCGACGGTCATGGTCCGGCCGCCGGCCACGGAGCCCTGCCCGGCCAGCCGACCGTCGATGACGAGCTCGTAGACCCCATCGGGCCGTGGTGGTGCGCCGGCGTAGACCCTCTTGGTCGGCATGGTGTGCAGCTCGATGTGGGTGGCACGGCTGTGGAAGGCCACCCGGACGCCGGACGGCTGCGCCTCGGCCATCTCGAGCTGGGGGTCGGTGTTCTGGGCGCGCGCCCAGGCCGGCAGCCGGTGTGGCAGCAGGCCGTCGGCGGTCTGCTCGGTCTCGAGGCAACCGCGAACGAGGTCGGCGGTGACCGGCGTGGTCAGCAGGTCGGTCATGGGGTCCTTCCGGGCGGTGTGGTGGGGGTGCTCCAGCGACGCAGCACCTCATCGAGCGCGTCCAGAGCCCGAACCCAGCTGTCCTGCGACGCGGGCTCGCTGTGCGCGAACGCGCCGGCCAGCTCCAAGGTCACGAACCCGTGGAAGACACTGCCCAGCAGGCGGACGGCGTGCGCCTCGTCGCGCTCCTCGAGTGCGTAGCCGCGAAGGACGGCTCGCATCATGTCGGCGTGCCGCACGCCGGCGCTGGCCGACGCCGCTTCGGGGTCGAGTGGGTATCGGGTGGCGGCGTACCGGCCGGGGTGCTCGCGGGCGTAGTCGCGGTAGATGTCACCGAGCGCGATGAGAGCATCCCGTCCGGATCGCCCAGCCAGTTCCTGGGCGCCGCGGTCGGCGATCTCGAGCAGGGCCAGCTGGGCGATGCGAGTGCGCAGGTCGTGCGAGCTCGCGACGTGGGAGTACAGGCTTGCGACCTTGACGTCGAACCGACGGGCGACCTCGGAGAGGGTCACCTGGTCGAATCCTGCGGAGTCGGCCAGCTCGGCGCCGGCGAGGACCACTCGTTGCGGGGTGAGTCCGACTCTTGGCATGCATCCTCCATCATCCATAAGGCATTAGGTAATAGCCTAACGCATGATGGACAGTCGGGCGAACCGCACGGCTGCCACGGGGTACCCCCGATTGCTGCGACGCCTCCCGCGCTGCAGTCGGGCGATCCTCAGCGACGTTGCATGTCCCAAGCGAGGTCGATGGCGGCGCGCACGGCCTCGGGCTGGGCGTCATCGAGATAGGCCTCGACCTTGTGGTGTGCGTCCATTCGAGGCGGCACACCGAAACTGTCCGGATAGGTCTCCAGCAACGACTCTCGCTCGCTCAGCGGAACTCGAATCACCAACGTCTTCGGGTCCTGCAGACGCACGACCAAACGGTTGTGGACGTACCAGGCAGGACGGGACTCGGTTCCCTTGCGCTTGACCAGCGGGAGTGACTCCACATACTCGGCCACCTCTACTGGGGTCACCCGCGCAGCGTAGCGTCGCGCCTGCCGCACCCATGCGACGCAGCCCGACGCTCCCACGATCGCCCCTGAACACGCGTCACCTCACGGCCTGCGGTGCTGCAACGGCCGTCGCGGTCTGGGCACGGTGGCCGCTTCGATCTAGTGTGGCCGGGTGCTCATGAACCGGTCTGCGCCTCACGCACGTGTGACCCCCGTGCTGACGGTGGCTGATGTCCGGGCGGCGGTCGCGTGGTACGGCGAGGTCTTCGGATTCGTCGAACACGTCCGCATCGGCGAAGCGCATCGCGCGCAGCTCGGCCTGCCAGACGGGCAGGCGGCCGAGGTGGTGGTCGCTGAGGTTCGGCCCGGACGGCGAACGCCGCAGCACGGACGATCGCACCAGGTGATGCTCAAGGTCGAGGACGTCGCCAGCGTGGTCGAGGCGGCTGTGGCCCGAGGCGCGATGCTGGTGGACCCTCAGCACGACTGGGAGTACGGCGAGCGGCAGGCCGCCATCGATGACCCGTTCGGGCACCAGTGGGTGCTCAACCAGACGCTGATCGACGTCGCGCCAGAGCAGTGGGGTGGTCAGACCGTGACCCCGCGCCCGGCAGCCGGGTAGCTCACCGGGCTTGCGCCGCGCGAGAACGGACGTCGACATGTGGGCGACCCGGCCGTGCCACATCGCCGCGTACCGCCCATGGGCTCCCCGTCGCCTGACCTGAGACAGCGACCAGGTCATGGATTCGGACTCGTCAGCCTCTCGCCGCGAGCAGATGGTCGACGACCAACTCGGGCACCAGGTGGTCGTCGGTCCCGGTTGACCACTGCGGGAAGTCGAAGACGGCCAACATCAGCTGCAGCGGGTACGTCGGTGGTCGGGGGCAGATTCGAACGATCTCGTCGTCGACGGTGAACTCTGCCTCGCGGGCGTCCCAGCGCACCGCGAAGTGGTGCGGCTGCGACACGTCGATCGACAGCCGCGGGGCGGCGAAGTCGTCGGCCAGCCCGGGGTCGCGGAACGGCTTGATCCCGACGCCCACCTCCGCTGAGGGCGGGTCCCTGTGTACAGAGCTGCCGAAGATCTCGAAGACGCAGAGCTCGCCGCACTGCTCCTGTCCGGGATCGTCCTCGAAGCCGCTCATCCACAGGGCCGCCATGGAGCGCGCCGACAACGTCATCCGGGCCCGGATGTCGACCCGGCCGCTGGACATCAACCAGCCCTCAAAACGCGGCTGCTCCTCGCGGACAACCTGACCCTCCAGAAACCGCTGTTGCCCGCGCGTGCTCCCTGCTGGCCCCGACCAGCTGCCCGACTGAAGGCCGGACACCCGCAGCGGCGGGAAGTGCTCACCCGAACACCACAGCGGATGGTCGACCGGCACATTCAGTCGCAACCCGCCGCCGAGCCCGAAGCTCGCGCGGGACAGTGCCCTCGACGACCACGCAGGCAGGTAGTGCGGGAGCCAGACCCCATCGTCCAAGGTCGACGTGTCGAAACGCTCCTCGAGAACCTCGGTGCGCATCCCGCAAGGCTACGGCTGCTGTCCTGCGGGGTGCGACACCGCGGGCCAAGGTTGGAACGTTGCGCTCAACCGTCGATGGACGCGGTCAATGCACGGTGACAGAACCACCCGGCCGCCCCGGGTTCGGCACACGACGGATGGCGCGTCGCTCCGCCGCGAACGACGGCTGCGCTGGCTCGCGCTGCCGCTCACGTCCTCGACGAATGGCGTCCTGGCGACAGGCCCCCTTCCTCGCGGCGGGCCTGACTCACTTCAGGTGCCGGTCGAAGAACCGGGCCGCGTCCTCCCCGGCGAACTGCGGGACACCGGTGTGCCCGCCCATGTTGGCGTGCAGGCTCTTCTCCTTGGAGCCGAAGGCGTCGAACAGGTCCAGGGCCGCCTGCCGGTCGTTTCCTTCGTCGTCCCACTGCAGCAGGACGTGCAGGGGAATCGTCACCCGGCGAGCCTCGTCGAACATGGTCCGAGGCACGAAGCTCCCGGCGAACAGGCCGGCTGCGACGATGCGCGGCTCGACCACCGCCAGCCGGACGCCGATCGAGATCACCCCACCGGAGTAGCCCACCGGGCCCCCGATCTCGGGAAGTGAAAGAAGGTCGTCCAGGGCGGTCCGCCATTCCGGAACCGCGCTATCGACCAGTGGAAGGACGAGCCGGTCGATGATCTCGTCATCGACCGGCAACCCGGCCTCCAGCGTCCGGCGCAGATCGGCGCGGGCCAGCTGCGTGACGGCCAGGATGGGCCGGCCACCGCTGCCGGGGAGCTCTATGGTGGCCGAGGCGAAGCCGTTCGCCGCAGAGCGACGGGCCCGGGCCACCAGCCGGGGATACATCTGTGGCAGGCCGCCGGGGTGGCCGAGCAGGATCAGCGGAACCGGTGCGGATGCCGATCCCGGCGTCCACAGGATGCCGGGGATCTCACCGAGCGTGAACGCGCGCTCGAGGACGCCGTCGCCGAGGCGTTGTTCGGAGGTGAATCTCATGGTCGTGCCCTTCGGGAGTGCTCGTGGACGGCGCTCCCGGACGACCTATCGCCCGGCCGTGACCCCTGAGAGGAGCACCGATGTCGATACGTTCACGGGTACCACCTCCTGTG
>Ga0247820_10002176_pt1 | contig 11022 bp, 8 predicted proteins | sample 13C_Glucose_Day1_2_FD_192480 | JGI IMG/M metagenome (GOLD analysis project Ga0247820, IMG submission 192480) | Soil microbial communities from agricultural site in Penn Yan, New York, United States - 13C_Glucose_Day14 | ecosystem: Environmental > Terrestrial > Soil > Agricultural land | place...
CGGCGGCCTCGGGTGCCGGCACGTGGCGGCGGACGAAGGCGGCGAGCGCCGCCAAAGCCGGATGGGCGAGGTCCTGCGCGAGGTTGCCCCACACCCTCGGCAGGTAGCCGAGGTAGCGCGGCTTGCCGTCGCGGCGGCAGAGCCGGGTGAACAGGCCGAGGATCTTGAGGTTGCGCTGCGCCGAGAGCGTCGCGGCGGCGAGAAGGAAGCTGTCCCGGTCGGCGCCGGTGCGGGCGAGGTAGCGCTCGGTCATCGCCGCGCGGAGCGCCTCGGGCACGTCGCGGCGGGCGTCGGCGAGCAGCGACGCGAGGTCGTAGGCCGGGTGGCCGACCAGCATGTCCTGGAAGTCGAGGATGCCGACGCGCGCCGGTCCGCTCCGGCCGGGCAGCCAGAGGAGGTTCTCGGCGTGGTAGTCGCGGAGCACCGGCGCGGTGCGGGCGTCGGCGACGGGGGCGAGCGCGGCCTCGCAAAGGGCATCGTACTCGGCGACGAGGGCGCGCGCCGGCGCGGCGCCGGTGGCGGCCGGGAGGTACCACTCGCTCACCAGCCCGAGCTCGCGCATCAGGAAGGCGCGGTCGTAGGGCGGCGGGGACCAGTCCCCGGACGGGGGCGGCCGGCGCTGGACGTCGGCGAGGACGTCGACGGCGGCGGCGTAGAGCGTCGCCTCGGTCGCCGGATCGCCGGTGCAGAGCCGGGCGTAGAGGTCGTCACCGAGGTCCTCGACCAGGGCGAGGCCGGTCGCGGGATCGGCGGCGAGGACCGCGGGGGCGCTGAAGCCGCCGTCGCGGAGCCAGGCGTCGACGGCCAGGAAAGGCTCGATGCGAAGGCCCGACTCCGGCGGCACGTCCATGAGGATCGCCGGCGCCCCGGCCCGGTCGAGCCGCTCGTAGCGGCGCGCCGAGGCATCGCCGGCGAGCGGGCTGCGGGCGGCCCTGCCCCAACCGGCCGCGGCGAGAAAGGCGGCGATGGCGTCCGTCCGGCTCATGCGACCTCGGCGAGCGCCGGGCCGAGCCAGTCCCATCGCGGCCCGCAGGCGACGAGGGTGGCGGTGCGCGCCTCCTCCGGGCCGCCGGGCACGAACGCGAGGGTGAGATCGAGACGGCGGGCGGGAGCGGCCGACCCGAGGCGCTCCGCCCATTCCACCAGGCAGATCGCCCGGTCGAAGGCCTCGTCGAGGCCGAGCTCGCTGGTCTCGTCGGCGCCGCCGAGGCGGTAGAGGTCGACGTGCCAGAGCTCGACCGCTCCGAGCTCGTAGACCTGGACGAGAGTGTAGCTCGGGCTCGGGACGTCCTCGCTGCGGCCGAGGGTCGCCAGGCGGGCGGCGAGCACGGCGCGGGCGAAGGCGCTCTTGCCGGCACCGAGCACGCCATGCAGCCCGACGAAATCGCCGGCCGCGAGATGGGGCGCCATCGCCTCGGCGAGCGCGGCCGTCGCGCCGGGATCGGCGAGCGTCAGGGTCGTCTGCACGATGTGGTCGGTCCGGCGCGCATGGGTCCCCCCTTCTACCGACCCTGCGCTCGCCCGCAAGGTGCAGGCGACGGGTTCAGTTCCCGGATCTGCCACCCGATCCATCGGGCGCGGGGCGCCCCGGGGTCGCGGTCTTCGCGCGCACCAACTCCGAGCACGAGCTGCGCATCGTCCGGGCCTGCAGGGCCGACGGCGGCATCGTCGCGATGACCGGCGACGGGGCGAACGACGCGCCGGCGCTCGAGCAGGCCGGCAAGCAGGTCACCTTCCGTCATTTCGGCCTCTTCCGGGCACCGGGCGGGCAGTATACCGGGACGGGCGATGGTGGTATCTTCGGCTCGACCGAGGGGTGGTCCGATGGATGCCAGCAAGCTCTATCACGCGGGCAACCGCGCGCTGCAGGACGCGTTCGGAAGCCGCAGGCTGGCCGACCGGCTCGAGAAGGTGACGTTCCGCGAGGCCTTCACCGAGAGCGACCGCGCGTTCATCGAAGGTGCCGGCTTCTTCTTCCTCGCCACGGCCGATACCGACGGGCGGCCGGATTGCTCGTTCAAGGGCGGGCTGCCCGGCTTCGTCGCGGTCACCGGCCCGAGCGAGATCGCCTTCGCGGACTACGACGGCAACGGCATGTTCAAGAGCCTCGGGAACCTGCTCGTCAATCCGTGGGTCGGGCTGCTCTTCATCGCGATCGGAGAAAAGCCGCGGCGGCTGCGGGTCAACGGCACTGCGGCGGTGTTGCGCGACGATCCTGACCTGGCGCGCTTTCCCGGCGGGCAGCTTCTGGTGCGCGTGGCGGCGCGGGCGATCTTTCCGAACTGTCCGCGATGCATACCCGGAACGGGCGGCGCCTCGCCTTACGCGCCTCGGCCCGGCGTTCCGCCGGTGGAGCCGGCATGGAAGGGCTTCGACGACTTCCGCGACGTGGTTCCCCCGCGGGCGCCGACCCGCGCCTAGAACGAGAGTCGCCGACAGGCGCCTTCGCTCACCCGGCAGCGGATTGCCGCGCGGCAGGGCGCACCGGGAGGCGGCCCGTAAGGGTGGCGACGCCGTCTTCCATGGCGAGTTCGAGGCCGCCACCCGCGCTCTCGAGCACCCGACGGGCGAGGGCCACGCCGAGGCCATCCGGCCGCGGGCCCGTCCCTTCGGCAGCCGTGGCGACGACGAGGCAGCGCACGCCGTCGGCGACGTCGAGCGTCACCGACACCCGCCCCCCGGCCGCGGCGGCATCGGCGGCGGCGAGGCCGAGGGCGATGGCCGCGCGGCGGAGCGGGGCGTCCCAGCCGCTCGCCTCGGCGGGCGCGTCGAGGGTCAGGCCGCGCGCGTCGAGCGCGGCGGCGAGCTGTGGCAGGGGCGCACCCGGCACGGCGGGCACCCGGGCGAGGCTGGTCAGCTCCTCTGCGCGCGCCAGGCCGTCCCTGAGGCCCTGCACGGCGGCGCCGAGCGACTGGAAGGCCTCGGGAGTCTGCGCCGCGGGGATGGCGGCGAGAAGGCTCGGCAGCGCCGCCTCGGCCGGGAGCCGCATGTGCTCGAGCGCGATCTCGCCGATCACCCCGTCGGCCGCGCCGGCGGCGGCGTCCTCGGCGACCGGGTCGCGGAAGACGACGAGCGCCGAGGCGTCGGGCAGGGGAGCGACGAGCATCCTCAGCAGGCGCCCGGACCGGGTCTCGATGGTCTCGGTCCAGCTCGTCCGCGCGTCGGCGGCGGTGGCGAACTCGGCGAGGCGGCCCCAGACCGGGGTCGCGGCGCAGCGTTCCTCCCAGAAGGCGGTCATCTCGGCGACGCCGGGGCCGTCGAGCCGCGACATCGGGTCGAGGCCCCACAGGCTCTCGAAGGCGGCGTTGACGAAGACGAGCGTGCCGGAGGCGTCGAAGACGGCGACGGCCTCCGACACCCGGTCGAGGGTCGCCTGACTGATCTCCAGCTCCGAGCGGTAGCGGCGCTCGAGCATGATCGCGGTCGAGATGTCCTCGAACAGGAAGGCCAGCGCCCCCTGCGGATGCGGGCGGCCGGTGACCCGGAAGATCTTGCCCGAGGGCAGCTGCCAGTTCTCCTCGTAGGTGCCCGAGCGCGCGCCCTCCTCGAGCTCGGAGAGCTTGCGGCGCCAGGCGGCGAAGTCCTTCTGCTCGGGCATCTGGCGGGTCTCGCGCAGGCGCTCGAGGAAGTCGCGCAAGCTGGGGCGGCCGGCGAGCCAGACGGCGTCGATCTTCACCAGGTCGGTGAGCGCCGGGTTGAACAGCCCGAGGCGGCGGTTCTTGTCGAAGACGGCGAGTCCGATCGGCAGGTGGGCGAAGGTCTCGGTCAGGGTCTCGACGAAGCGGCGCAGGCTCGCCTCGGCGGCGACGAGGTCGTCGGCGACGACTGCATAGCCCAGGGCCTCGCCGGTGAGGCCGGGCGTCCGGCAGATCTCGAACCAGTGCGGCTCGGCGTCGCCGCGACCGGGCACCGACACCCGGCGGCGGGTCTCGGCGCCGCGTCCCGTCAGGGGGACTTCCTCGATGACGTGGGCGAAGCCGTCGGCGATCCGGTGGTCGGGGAGCTCGCCCGCCGGGCCGTCGAAGCGGTCGCGATAGGCGGCGTTCGCCCAGCCGATCTGGCCGTCGGGCCCCTGGCTCCAGGCGAGGACCGGAGCCCGGTCGATGACGTCGCGGAGGAAATCGAGGTCGGCCGTGGTCCGGGCGAGGGCGTCCTGGGCCGCGCGCAGCACGCGGGCCTCCTCGCTCGCCGGCCGGATCGAGACGAAGGCGCCATCGCCGCGCGGCTCGCCGAGGATGACGACGGCGTCTCCGTCGTCCCGGGCGGCATGATGGCGGAAGGGGGTGCCATAGAGGACGAGCGCCTCCAGCCCCGCCTGCGACTCGGGCCAGTCAGGGGTCAGGTGCATGGCGAGCGCCGCGAGCCGGCTGCCCTCGCGCGGCAGGTCGGCGAGCAGCGCGCGCGCCGGCGCGGTGATCGGCCTGACGGTGGTTCCGTGGACGACGAAATCGCAGGCGCCGTCCTCCGACCGGCGGTCGCCTCCCCTGCCGACGAGGCCGATGCGCGGCGCGAAGCCGGCCACCAGCGCCAGCGTCGCCACCGCACTCACCGCCGCGGCGACGAGCGTCTCGGAGACGGCGCCGGAAGCGAGGCCGGCCCAGTCGGAAAGGGTGAAGCGTGAGAGATCCATGCGGTCCGCTGTCCTCGGAAGCCGGGCCGATTGAGCGGTGACAAGGCTTAACGATCGCTTAACGATCAGGCCGGCGTGCGCGACGCCGCGGCCGGGCCGGCGCCCGTCCTCGGGGCGTCGCTCGGGCCGTCGCTCGGCCCGGCGTCGCGTTCCGGCGCGACACGGCCCCTCGGCCAGACGACGGAGACGATGGCGCCGGTCGGGCGGGCGAAGTCGGGCGGCGTGCCGGCCGCCTCCTCGTCGCCGTTGTCGAACGCGAGGCGGGCGCCGGAACGCTCGAGCAGGGTCTTGGCGATGAACAGGCCGAGGCCCATGCCCTCATAGGCGGGGCGCTCGTCGGGAGCGGCGCCGTGTCCGCGGACGAAGGGGTCGCCGATCCGCCCGATCAGGTCCTGCGGATAGCCCGGGCCGTCGTCGCCGATGACCGCGCGCACCTCGGCGGCCGTCCAGTCGAGGTCGATCCACACGGTGGTGCGGGCGAAGTCGACGGCGTTCTGCACGAGGTTTCGCAACCCCTGGATGATCTCGGGGCGGCGCGAGACCAGCGGCTGCGGCTCCAGTCCGTCGCCGAGCGGGGCGCCCTCGACGCGGACGACGACGCGGATGCCGCGCTCGGCGTGGGGCGCGGCCGCCTCCCCGACCACGCTCGCGAACGGGGCGTAGCGGACGAGGGTGTCGTCGCTGGCGCGCGGACCCATGGCCCGCAGGATCTCGGCGCAGCGGTCGGCCTGGGCGCGGACGAGTCGGGCGTCCTCCTGGAGCTCGGGATGGTCGGCGAGCTCGTCGACGAGCTCGGTCGAGACGAGCTTGATCGTCGCGAGCGGAGTCCCGAGCTCATGGGCGGCAGCGGCGACGACGCCGCCGAGGGCCGAGAGCTGCTGCTCGCGGACGAGGGCCATCTGGGTGGCGGCGAGGGCCTGGGACATCGAGAAGGTCTCGTCGGTGACCCGGCGCACGAAGATCGCGAGGAAGGCGGTGCCGATCAGCAGCGCGGTCCAGGTGCCGGCGGCCAGCACCGCCGGCACCTCGATCACCGCGCCCGAGGTCAGGGTCAGGGGCACGTAGAAGCGGGCGAGGAGGGTGGTGACGAAGGCGGCGGCGATGCCGAGGAGCACCGTCGCCCGCCGGGTCAGCACCGCGGCGCTGATCGTCACCGGCGCCATGATGAGCAGGGCGAAGGGATTGCCGAGGCCGCCGGTCAGGTAGAGGAGCGCGCCGAGCTGGCAGATGTCGAAGAGCAGCGTCAGCACCGCCTCGCGCTCCGAGAGGCGGCGGTTCTCGGCGGCGAGGGTCATCGCCACGAAGTTGACGCCCGCCGAGGCGCCGATGACGAGCGCGCAGGGCGCGTGCGGCACCCGGATGCCGAGGATCGCGTCGGCGAAGACGACGGTCGTCGACTGGCCGAGAACGGCGAGCCAGCGCAGCAGGATCAGCGTGCGGAGGCGGATCCAGGCGCTGCGGGCCTCGACCGCGAGGGGGGGCAGGTTCGTCTCGGACATGGCGGCGGGATAGCAGGGCCCCGGGGGGCGCTCAAAGGGAATTGAACGGCTGGCGCGGGGAGGCTGCGGGGGCGCGCCTTGTGCAGCAGGATCACGCATGCCACAAACCGCGGCACCGAGAGGGTTCCGGGAGAGCTGCCGATCCCATGTCGACCCGTAGCTATGCGATCGCCGCGGCCGCCGCGGTCATCGTCGGGCTCGCCGCCACCGGTTACGCGGTGATGCGCGACCCCGGCGGCGACCCGTTCGCCGACTGCCGCCGGGGGCAGGTGGCGGGCGGCGCCGCGTCCATCGGCGGGCCCTTCACGCTCACTGCCGCCGATGGCAGCCGCGTGACCGAGGTGCAGGCGATCACCCGGCCGACGCTCGTCTACTTCGGCTACGGCTTCTGTCCCGACATCTGCCCGACCGACCTCTCGCGCAACGCCCTCGCGGCGCAGACGCTGAAGGAGCGCGGCATCGACGTCGGGCAGGTCTTCGTCTCCATCGACCCGGCGCGCGACACCCCAGAGGCGGTCGGGGCCTTCACCGGCGCCATCGACCCGGGCATCCTCGGCCTGACCGGCAGCGCGGAGGACGTCGCGGGCGCGGCCAAGGCCTACAAGGTCTTCTACCGCAAGGCCGGCGACGACCCCGAGTCCTACCTCATGGACCATTCGACCTTCACCTACCTGATGGCGCCGGGCACGGGCTTTCTCGAGTTCTTCCCCTCGGACGCGACGCCGGAGGCGGTCGCCGATTCGGTGGCATGCTTTGCGGGGAAACTGTGACGGAGCGAGACGACGCCGGCGAACGTGCACGGGGGGACAGCGTGAGCGCGACTCTGACCAGCGAGGAGGATCTCGGCCCCGACCGGTCCCTCCTCATCCTCGACGACGACGAGCCGTTTCTCAGGCGGCTCAGCCGGGCGATGGAAAAGCGCGGCTTCGAGGTGACGGCGGCCGATTCGGTCGACTCCGGGGCGGAGGCGGTGCGCCGCCATCCCCCGGCCTATGCCGTCGTCGACCTGCGGCTCCTCGACGGCAACGGCCTGACCATCGTCGAGCAGATCCGCGAGAAGCGCCCCGACGCGCGCATCGTGGTGCTGACCGGCTACGGCGCCATCGCCTCGGCGGTGGCGGCGGTGAAGATGGGCGCGACCGACTACCTCTCGAAGCCGGCCGACGCCAACGACATCACCGGCGCGCTGCTCGCCCGCGGCGACGACCACCCGGAGCCGCCCGAGAACCCGATGTCGGCCGATCGCGTGCGCTGGGAGCACATCCAGCGCATCTACGAGCTCTGCGACCGCAACGTCTCCGAGACCGCCCGCCGGCTCAACATGCACCGCCGCACCCTCCAGCGCATCCTCGCCAAGCGCAGCCCGAGGTAGCGGCGTCGCAGGAAAGCGGGGACGGCCGCTCGCAGCACCCGCCCCCGCCATCTCCGGTCGCGGTCATCGGCTTCCCAGCCTGTACCGCCCGCGAATCCTGCGCCGGCCGGAAGCGAGAGCCAACGCTTTCATCTTCGGTCGGTAAATATCCTCGGGGGTGAATTGGCCGAAGGCCAAGAGGGGGTCCGAGGACCCCCCCCGCGCGTCCCTCGCTCGCGAAGGTTTGACAGAAAGTTGCGCGCTTCCTACAAGCGGCGGGCTGACGAAGGTTAACGGCGCGCGGCTCCAGCCCGCGGCGCCCACGCGCGGGAGGGACGGCCGGTGAGGATCGGGGCTCCGAAGGAGGTCTTCGAGGGCGAGAAGCGCGTGGCGATGACCCCGCAATCCGCCGCCGCGCTGCAGAAGCTCGGCTACGAGTGCATCGTCGAGACCGGCGCCGGCGCGGCCGCACGCTTCTCGGACGCCGCCTATGCCGAGGCCGGCGTGCGGGTGGTTCCCTCCGCCGGCGACCTGTGGAGCGAGGCCGACGTCGTCGCCAAGGTCCGGCCGCCGACCGACGCCGAGGTGGCGCTCTCCCACCCCGACCAGATCGTCATCAGCTTCGTCTATCCCGGCCAGAGCGCCGAGCTGCTCGACGCCCTGAAGGCCAAGGACGTCACCAGCCTCGCCATGGACATGGTGCCGCGCATCAGCCGCGCCCAGAAGATGGACGCCCTCTCGTCGATGGCGAACATCGCCGGCTACCGGGCGGTGATCGAGGCCGGCAGCAACTTCGGCCGCTTCTTCACCGGCCAGGTCACCGCCGCCGGCAAGGTCCCGCCGGCCAAGGTGCTCGTCGTCGGCGCCGGCGTCGCCGGCCTCGCCGCCATCGGCACCGCGGTCTCGCTCGGCGCCATCGTCTACGCCTTCGACGTCCGCCCCGAGGTCGCCGAGCAGATCGAGTCGATGGGCGCCGAGTTCGTCTTCCTCGAGTTCGAGCAGACCCAGGACTCGGCCGCGACCGGCGGCTACGCCGCGCCCTCGTCCCCGGAGTTCCGCGAGAAGCAGCTCGCCAAGTTCCGCGAGCTCGCCCCGGAGATCGACATCGTCATCACCACGGCGCTGATCCCCGGCCGCCCGGCGCCGAAGCTGTGGACCGAGGACATGGTCGCGCTGATGAAGCCCGGCTCGGTCATCGTCGACCTCGCCGCCGAGCGCGGCGGCAACTGCGACCTGACGGTGCCCGACCAGGCGATCGAGACCGCGAACGGCGTCAGGATCATCGGCTACACCGACTTCCCCTCCCGGATGGCGACCCAGGCCTCGACGCTCTACGCCAACAACGTCCGCCACATGATGGACGACCTCACCCCGCAGAAGGACGGACGGCCTGTCGTCAACATGGAGGACGACGTCATCCGCGGCGCCACCGTCACCCACGCCGGCGCCGTCACCTTCCCGCCGCCGCCGCCCAAGGTCGCGGCGATCGCCGCGGTCAAGCCGAAGGCGAAGGCCGTCGAGGAGACCCCCGAGGCGAAGGCGGCGCGCGAGCTCGCCGAGTACCGCAAGGCCTCGAACCGGACGACCGCCCTCCTCGTCGTCGGCACCGCCCTCCTGCTCCTCGTCGGCACGGTGGCGCCGGTGAGCTTCATGCAGCACTTCATCGTCTTCGCGCTCGCGGTCTTCGTCGGCTTCTACGTCATCTGGAACGTCAGCCACGCGCTGCATACGCCCTTGATGGCGATCACCAACGGCATCTCGTCGATCATCATCCTCGGGGCGCTGCTCCAGATCGGCTCGGGCAGCGTCTTCGTCGCCATCCTCGCGGCGCTGGCGACGCTGATGGCCTCGGTCAACATCTTCGGCGGCTTCCTCGTGACCCGCCGGATGCTCGCCATGTTCCAGAAGAGCTGAGGACACACACACCATGAGCCTCGGTCTCGTCACCGCCTTCTACATCGCTGCCGCGATCCTCTTCATCCTCGCCTTGGGCGGCCTCTCCGACCAGGAGAAGGCCAAGCGGGCGATCTGGTACGGCATCGTCGGCATGGCCCTCGCCGTCATCGCCACCATCTTCGGCGGCTCCGGCCACTACTGGCTGCTGGCGCCGATGGTCATCATCGGCGGCGTCGTCGGCTCCTTCGTCGCCAGCCGCGTGCAGATGACCCAGATGCCGGAGCTCGTCGCCGGCTTCCACAGTCTCGTCGGCCTCGCCGCGGTCTTCATCGGCCTCAACGCCGACCTCGAGGCGGCGCGCGTCGCCGCCCACCTCGCCTCCGGCTCCACCGAGCCGCTCACCGGCTTCGCCGCAACCCTCGCCCACAAGACCCCGGTCGAGCTCACGATCATGCGCGTCGAGGTCTTCCTCGGCATCCTGATCGGCGCGATCACCTTCACCGGCTCGATCGTCGCCTACCTCAAGCTCGCCGGGAAGGTCTCCTCCAAGCCGCTGACCCTGCCCGGCCGGCACATGATCAACCTCGGCGCCGGCGCCGTCTGCCTGATCCTCGGCATCCTCTACTTCATGGGCGCCGGCATCTGGACGATGATCCTCGTCGCGCTGATCTCGGGCTTCATCGGCTGGCACCTGATCATGGCGATCGGCGGCGCCGACATGCCCGTCGTCATCTCAATGCTCAACAGCTACTCGGGCTGGGCCGCGGCGGCGATCGGCTTCACCCTGTCGAACGACCTGCTGATCGTCACCGGCGCCCTCGTCGGCTCCTCGGGTGCGATCCTCTCCTACATCATGTGCCGGGCGATGAACCGCAACTTCGTCTCGGTCATCCTCGGCGGCTTCGGCGGCGCCACCGGCCCGGCGATGGAGATCGAGGGCGAGATGGTGGCGATCGACTCGGACGGCGTCGCCGCGATGCTCGACGACGCCGACTCGGTGATCATCGTCCCGGGCTACGGCATGGCCGTCGCCCAGGCCCAGCAGTCGGTGGCCGAGCTCGTCCGCCGCCTCCGCGCCAAGAAGAAGGAGGTCCGCTTCGGCATCCACCCCGTCGCCGGCCGCCTCCCCGGCCACATGAACGTGCTCCTCGCCGAGGCGAAGGTTCCCTACGACATCGTGCTCGAGATGGACGAGATCAACGACGACTTCCCGTCGACGGACGTCGCCATCGTCATCGGCTCGAACGACATCGTCAACCCGGCGGCGCAGGAGGACCCGAACTCGCCGATCGCCGGCATGCCGGTGCTCGAGGTGTGGAAGGCCAAGCACGTCATCGTCATGAAGCGCGGCCAGGGCACCGGCTACTCCGGCATCGAGAACCCGCTGTTCTACAAGGACAACACCCGGATGTTCTATGGTGACGCCAAGAAGTCCCTCGACGAGCTTCTGCCCAAGCTCCACTGATACTGGTTCCGACCGTATGATACCAGCGGCCGCTTATCCTGACTCCCGACAGCGTCTCCGCCCGCACCGTGGCCGGGCCGCTTGCGGCGAGGGTTCAGCCGCCGGAATTTGGCCGTCGACAAAATCCGGCCGCGGCCGCCCCTGCCGGGGGCGGACGCGATAGACGCGTCCGCCCCCGGCA
>Ga0247820_10002177_pt1 | contig 11022 bp, 9 predicted proteins | sample 13C_Glucose_Day1_2_FD_192480 | JGI IMG/M metagenome (GOLD analysis project Ga0247820, IMG submission 192480) | Soil microbial communities from agricultural site in Penn Yan, New York, United States - 13C_Glucose_Day14 | ecosystem: Environmental > Terrestrial > Soil > Agricultural land | place...
ATGGGCTTTGAAGGCGCGGTGTTCAGCGCCGCCGCTTATCTCATGGGCCTTTTCGGCGCTCCCTCAGTGGCTGCGCATCAGATTGCGCTGCAGATTGCCGCGACGACCTTCATGGTCCCTCTCGCGCTGGGCCAGGCGGCCACCGTTCGCGTCGGGCTCGCCTATGGGCGGCAGGATTCCCACGGTATCGCGCTCGCCGGATGGACGGCGTTCGGCCTCGGTACCGCGTTCATGGCCGTGACCGCGGCTCTGATGCTCATCTTCCCGCGCGAACTGATCACTTTGTTTCTCGAGGACACGCCGGCCAACGCCCCCGTCATTGCACTGGGTATGTCCTTCCTTCTCGTTGCCGCTCTCTTCCAGGTCGTCGACGGGGCGCAGGTCGTCGGGGCGGGGATGCTCCGCGGTCTCCACGACACGCGCGTGCCGATGGTCTTCGCCCTGTTTGGCTATTGGGCGATCGGCCTCGGGGTCGGCGTCGCCCTCGCCTTCGCTATGCACTGGCGCGGCATAGGCATCTGGACCGGCCTCGCCGTCGGCCTCGGGGTCGTCGCAGCGCTGATGCTGTGGCGCTGGACCCGCCGCGACAGGCTGAGCCTGCTTCCAGTCGCGACGTGAATTACACCCCGCGGGGGAGTTGACGGCTGAAGGTGCCGAACCCATATGCCCGCCATCGCTGGCACTCTCGATGCGGGAGTGCCAACGCTTTTAGGTTCAACAATTGAGATAAGGGGCAATCCAGCCATGGGTTTCAGGCCGCTTCACGACCGCGTCCTCGTTCGCCGCATCGAGGCTGACGAAAAGACGTCCGGCGGAATCATCATTCCCGACACCGCCAAGGAAAAGCCGCAGGAAGGCGAAGTCATCTCCGTCGGCACCGGCGCTCGCGCCGACGACGGCAAGGTCACGCCGCTCGACGTCAAGGCAGGCGACAAGATCCTGTTCGGCAAGTGGTCGGGCACCGAAGTGAAGATCGACGGCGAAGACCTGATCATCATGAAGGAAAGCGACATCCTGGGGGTTGTCGGCTGACTTTTCAGACCGCGCGCACCCGCGTGGTCACCGTGAACTTTGTGAACATTCAGAACTGAAAGGGTAGCCAGATGGCAGCCAAGGACGTCAAATTCTCCCGCGACGCGCGTGAGCGCATCCTCCGCGGCGTCGACATTCTCGCCGACGCGGTGAAGGTCACGCTCGGCCCCAAGGGCCGCAACGTCGTCATCGACAAGAGCTTCGGCGCTCCGCGCATCACCAAGGACGGCGTTACCGTCGCCAAGGAGATCGAGCTCAAGGACAAGTTCGAGAACATGGGCGCGCAGATGCTGCGCGAAGTCGCTTCGAAGACGAACGACCTCGCCGGCGACGGCACCACGACCGCGACCGTCCTGGCGCAGTCGATCGTCCGTGAAGGCATGAAGTCGGTTGCGGCCGGCATGAACCCGATGGACCTGAAGCGCGGCATCGACATTGCCGTCGGAAAGGTCGTCGAAGACCTCAAGGGTCGCTCGAAAAATGTTTCGGGCAGCCAGGAAATCGCCCAGGTCGGGATCATCTCCGCAAACGGCGACCGTGAAGTCGGCGAGAAGATCGCCGAAGCCATGGAGAAGGTCGGCAAGGAAGGCGTCATCACCGTCGAGGAGGCCAAGGGTCTCGAGTTCGAGCTGGACGTCGTCGAAGGCATGCAGTTCGACCGCGGCTATCTGTCGCCTTACTTCATCACCAATCCCGAGAAGATGCAGGTCGAACTGACTGACCCGTACATCCTCATCCACGAAAAGAAGCTGTCGAACCTGCAGGCGATGCTTCCGATCCTGGAAGCGGTTGTCCAGAGCGGCCGTCCGCTCCTGATCATCGCCGAGGACATCGAGGGCGAGGCTCTCGCGACGCTCGTCGTCAACAAGCTGCGCGGCGGCCTCAAGGTCGCGGCCGTTAAGGCTCCGGGCTTCGGCGACCGCCGCAAGGCGATGCTCGAGGATATCGCGATCCTCACCGGCGGCGAGATGATCAGCGAGGATCTCGGCATCAAGCTCGAGAACGTCACCGTCGGCATGCTCGGCCAGGCCAAGCGCGTCACCATCGACAAGGACAACACGACGATCGTCGATGGCGCCGGTCAGCATGAGGCAATCGAGGGCCGTGTGGCCGCGATCCGTCAGCAAATCGACAACACGACGTCCGACTACGACCGCGAGAAGCTGCAGGAGCGGCTGGCGAAGCTCGCCGGCGGCGTTGCGGTGATCAAGGTCGGCGGCGCGTCCGAGATCGAGGTGAAGGAGCGCAAGGATCGCGTCGACGACGCTCTCCACGCAACCCGCGCAGCGGTCGAGGAAGGCATCGTTCCGGGCGGCGGCACCGCGCTGCTCTACGCCACCAAGGCCCTCGACGGCCTGAAGGGCGAGAACGACGACCAGACCCGCGGCATCGATATCATCCGCAAGGCGCTGCAGTCGCCGGTGCGGCAGATTGCCGAGAACGCGGGCCATGACGGCGCCGTGGTCGCGGGCAAGCTGATCGACGCCAACGACCCGACGCTCGGCTTCAACGCCCAGACGGAGGTCTACGAGAACCTCGTCCAGGCCGGCGTGATCGACCCGACCAAGGTTGTCCGCGCTGCCCTTCAGGATGCGGCTTCGGTTGCAGGCCTGCTGATCACCACGGAAGCGGCGGTCAGCGAAATGCCGGAGGACAAGCCTGCGATGGCTGGTGCCGGCGGCATGGGCGGAATGGGCGGAATGGACTTCTAAGTCCGACGCTCAACGCAAAAGAGAAGGGCCGGGGGTTCGCCTCCGGCCCTTTTTCTTTGTCCCGAGCCGCCGCTTACTTGCCGGCGAGCTCGCGGATCATCGTTTCCCAGTGCAGAACGTCATCGTAGGCAGAACGCACGGGGATGCGCTCGTCCAGGCCGTGCGCGCGCTCATCCTCCGGAGAAATGATCCAGCCGCCGTCTGCGCCGTAGACCGGAATTCCGACCGAGCGGAAGAAGTTCGCATCGGTCGTTCCGGTCGTCATGTTCGGCGTGACATGCATCTGCGGACCATGAACCTGCTGCACTGCCTTTTCGTAGGCGGCGAGTACCTCCGGGAGGATCGGAAGCACCGGAGTCGGCTTTCCGAGGAAGGAGGGATCCGGGGTCACCTCGACATTCGGTCCGACGGTCGCCTTCAGTTCTGCCTCGACATCCTTCGGCTGCACGCCGGGCATGATGCGGCAGTTCACGGTCGCCCGAGCCGACTGAGGCAAGGCGTTGTCGGCATGACCGCCCTCCAGCATCGTCGCCACGCAGCGGGTTCTGGTTTTGCCCACCTCGAGCGGATCCGCTTCGATAGTGTCCGCCGCGGCGGCGTCGTTGGGATCGGCCAGCCAGCGCCGCATCGCATCACCAAGGGGGCCCGTCTCGTCCCTCGCCCTCTGCGTGAAATAGGCGCGGCTTACGTCGTTCATGACCGGCGTGAAGCGATGCGCCTGAAGCTTCTTCAGCGCGTCAGCCAGATCGTAGATCGCATTGTCGGGCCGCGGCCGCGAGCTGTGGCCGCCCGGGTTCTTCGTCGTGAAGAAATAGGTCTGGTAGGTCTTCTCCGCGGCATCCATCCCGAAGCCCAGCGGACGGCCGTTGCGATCATAGGATCCGCCCCCGCCATCGGCATTGAGCCCGAACTCCGAGTCCGTGAGGTTCCGCCATTCGGTCGAGCCCTTGAGAGCCCCGTTCTGCGCGGTCTCCTCATCGCCCGTGAAGAACAGGATGATGTCTCGCTTCGGCTTGAAGCCCGACTGCTTGAGCTTGATCAGCGCCAGGGTCGTCGCGACGATCCCGGTCTTCATGTCGGAGGTGCCGCGCCCAAGGAAATAGCCGTCCTGCTCGCGGAACTCGAACGGATCGAACTTCCAGTCCTCCCGCTTCGCCTCGACCACGTCCATGTGCCCGAGGATCAGCATCGGCTTCTTCGTCGGCTTGTCGGCACGCCATCGAGCGATCAGCGTCGCTGTGCTGTCGCCCGGAACCCCTTCGTACGGAAGGATTTTGATATCCTCGGGAGGAATGCCCCCCGCCTTCAGCTCATTGGCGACCAGCTCGGTCATCTTGAGCACGTTTCCGCGTTTCATCACCGTCGGGATTTCAATGGCTTTCTCAAGCATGGCGCGGGTCTTCGCCTGCCATTTCGGATCGAGCTTCGAGCGCTCTGCAACGGGGTTGGCGGCGATTGCCGCCGTAGATGCGAAGGCGAGCAGAACGGCGGCGAAGCGGATCATCAAATGGTCTCCCTTGAAACCAGACGCTAGATTGCCCGGACGGGCCGTCAAGTTCGGTCGGTGCCGTGGCCTTCCGCGAGATACTCGGCGCTGCGCATCTCTTCGAGGCGGCTGACGGTCCGCTGGAATTCGAAGCTGCCGTCGCCTTGGGGGTAAAGTCCGCTCGGCTCGGCGTCGGCGGCGGCGAGCAGCTTTACGCGATGCTCGTAGAGCGCGTCGATCAGGGTGACGAACCGCGCCGCTTCATTGCGCATCTCGCGCGTCATGACCGGGATTCCGACGAGGATGACGGTGTGAAAGCGCTGGGCAATCGCGAGATAATCCGCGGCTCCGCGCGCTTGCCCGATCAGCTTCTTGAAAGAGAAGACCGCGACCCCCTTGAGGCTCTTGGGAACATGCAGGGTCCTGCCGCCGCCGACGTCGAGATCCTCGGTCGGGACCTTTGCGCGATCTTCCACAGGATAGTCGGTGAGCTTGAAGAAAGCGTCGCTCAGCGCCTTGGTCGCCTCAGGCCCGTTCGGCACGTGCCAGACGTTGACGCCCGAAAGGCGGTGGAGGCGATAGTCGGTCGGTCCGTTCACTTCGACCACGTCGAAGCGCCGTTCGACCAGGCCGATAAAGGGCAGGAACAGCTCGCGGTTGAGCCCATCCCTGTAGAGGTCGCCCGGCCGCCGGTTCGACGTGGTCACGACGCGCACTCCGCGCTCCAGCAAATGTTCGAACAGCCGTGACAGGATCATCGCATCGGCGGGATTGTTTACGACCATTTCGTCGAAGCAGAGCAGCTTCACCTCGTCCGCAATGTCCTCCGCAACTCGCTCCAGAGGGTCGCCTTCTTCGTCCCTGCGCTTGTCACGAAGCCGCGCATGGGTTTCGAGCATGAAGGCGTGGAAGTGGACGCGGCGCTTGGGGCGCACGGCGATATGCTCGTACGCCAAGTCCATCAGCATCGACTTGCCGCGGCCAACCCCGCCCCACAGGTAAACCCCGGCGAGCCCCGTTTCCCTTTTGCTGAAAATCCGGCCAAGCAAGCCCGACCGGTCAGATCTCAGCTCGGCTGCTAGCCTATCGAGCGCGGCTACGCCTCGTTCCTGTGCTGGGTCGGGCTTGAGCTCGCCCCCTTTCACCAGTTCCGCATAGGCGCGCCCGACGGGCCCGCTCATGCCGGGGCGTTCTTGTCTCTGATGCGCTTCAGAGTGCCGGTGAAGCTGTAGCAGGCCTCGCCGTCTTGCCTGACGACTCCCTGAAGGAAGACGTGGCTGCGGGTCTGCTTAACCAGCTCCACATGCGCGTCGAGCGGGATCCCGGCCTGGCCGCGTGCGAGAAAATGCGTCGTCATGTCGAGCGTCACGTAATGACCATGCGCCATGCCCGCGCAGCGGCCGCCCGCGAACATCGCCATGTCGATGAAGCTCATCACCGCGCCGCCGTGGATCGACCCGCCCATGTTCATGTGCGCTTCGGTCGGAAAGATGCGGGCCATTCCGCGTCCCGGCCCGTCAGGCTTGAACAGTAGGCGGCCGGTCGCCCCGGCGAAGGAGCCACGCGGGAAATCGCCCCAGCTGTACCAGCCTGGATTGTCAGGATCGGCCTTGGCACCCGTCGGCACCCCGACGTCTTCCAAGACCTCTGATTCTAGCTGGTGACCCTCCTCGCTCACGCGGCGCGTTCAGCGATCAGCTTTTTGGTCTCCGCGATCGCCTTGGCCGGGTTGAGGCCCTTAGGGCAGACGTTCGCGCAATTCATGATCGTGTGGCAACGATAGAGCCGGAACGGATCCTCCAGCTCGTTAAGCCGTTCGCCCGTCGCCTCGTCGCGGCTGTCGGCCAGCCAGCGATAGGCCTGCAGAAGCACTGCCGGACCAAGGAAGCGGTCGGAGTTCCACCAATAGCTGGGGCAGCCGGTCGAGCAGCAGAAGCACAGAATGCATTCGTACAACCCGTCCAGCTTCTCCCGGTCTTCCGGCGACTGCAGGCGCTCGCGGCCCGACGGCGCGGGAGTCACGGTCTTCAGCCAAGGCTGGATGGACGCATATTGAGCATAGGCGTGTGTCAGGTCGGGGACGAGGTCCTTCACGACTTCCATGTGCGGGAGCGGCGTGATCCGTACGTCGCCCCTGATGTCCTCGATCGCCGTCGTGCAGGCGAGGCCGTTGCGGCCGTCCATATTCATCGAGCAGGAGCCGCAGATGCCCTCGCGACAGGAGCGCCGGAACGTAAGCGTCGAATCGATCTCGTTCTTGATGCGGATCAGCGCGTCCAGGACCATGGGCCCCGTCTTATCGAGGTCGATGGTGTAGCTGTCGTAGCGCGGATTGGCTCCGCTATCCGGGTCGTACCGGTAGATCTTGAATGTCTTGAGCCGCTTGCCCTCCTCCGCGGGATAGTTCGTTCCCTTGGTGATGCGGCTGTTCTTCGGAAGGCGAAACTCGGCCAAGGCCTGCTCCTGATCTGACTTGCCGGGGCGCTATCACGCGCGCCTCTCGCTTTCAAATTACTGCGCGGCCTTCAGCACTTCCTGCGCATGGCCGGGCACCTTCACCTTGCGCCACGAGCGAATGACTTTGCCGTCGGCGCCGAGAAGATAGGTCGCGCGCTCCATGCCCATATATTTGCGGCCGTACATCGATTTCTCGACCCAGGTACCGAAGGCTTCGGAGATGCTTCCGTCCTCGTCCGAGGCGAGCGGAACGCCGAGGTCGTACTTGCTGATGAACTTCTCGTGCTTCTTCATCGGGTCGCGCGACACGCCGACGACCTTGACGCCTGCTTTCTTGAAGTCGCCCGCAAGCTCGGTGAAGTCCTGTGCCTCGCGTGTGCAGCCGGACGTATCATCCTTCGGGTAGAAATAGAGTACGAGCGGCTGGCCCGGTGCAGACAGGTCGACGGTGCTTCCGTCGCTGGACGTGACGCTGAGCGCCGGAGCCCGATCGCCTTCGTTGATCATTGCGCTTCCCTCACCGAATTCCACAGTGCCGCGATCCTCTGCCGCGCCTCGTCATGTGCTGCAAGGAGCGACTCCCAGCTTTCATGCCCGCAAAGCGAGGCGACCAGTCCGCGCGACTTTTCCGGCGGCTCGTTGCTGTCCGGCGCGACGAGCCTCATAACCACCAGGATCCGGCTGAGCAGCCGTAGGTCTGCATCGTAGGCCGCATCGATGAGGCCCTGCTGCGCAAGGCCCTCGATCGCAAATTCGAGGCGGGGGTCGAAGCCCTGCCCATGCTCCAGCTGAAGCGTGTGCACCGCAAACTCCAGGTCGACGAGTCCGCCCGGTCCGAGCTTGATGTCGAGCGGACTGGACGGCGGCTTGTGACGCGCCATTTCCTCACGCATTTGCGCCGCGTCGGAGCGCATTTTACCGCCGTCGCGCGGAGCCGAGAGGATGCTGCGGATTCCCCCGCTCAACTGCTCCCGTCTTGCGGAAGAGCCGTAGATCGGCCGCGCACGGCACAGTGCCATATGCTCCCACGTCCAGGCCTCGTTGCGCTGGTAGTTCAGAAAGCCTTCGAGCGTGACGGCGAGCATGCCCTCGCCCCCTTGGGGCCGAAGCCGCGTATCGACGTCGTAAAGCGGCCCCGCGGCCGTCGGCACGCTAATCGCCGCCGTAACGCGGTTGGCGAGCCGGTTGAAATAATCCGTGGCACTGAGCTGCTTCTGGCCGTCCGACATCGTGCCGGCCGGCGCGTCGTAGACGTATATGATGTCCAGGTCCGACGCGTGGGTCAGCGCGCGCCCGCCCAGCCTTCCCAAGGCGAGGATCATCAGCTCCCCGCCCTCGATCCGCCCATGAGTCCGCGCAAACTCCTCCGACGCGAGCTCCGCGAGCGCGACGATCGTGCCCTCCGCCAGGTCGCTGTAGCCCATGGCGAGATCAAGCGGGTCGGCGTGCGCGGCGATGAGCTGGACGCCAAGCGCGAAGCGCCGCTCCGCGATCACCCGCCGGGCACGATCGAGCGCCCGGTCATAGGGCTCCCCGGACATGGCGGCGCGCAGCCGCTCGGACATTGCGGCAGGCTCGGGAGGCAGCGCGAAACTGGACTCGTCGATCAGGCCGTCGAGCAGATCAGGACGGCGCGCGAGCATGTCCGCGAGCGGCGCCGCATGCGCGAGGATCAACGCCAGATGGCGCGCAAGCTGCGGCCGCGCCTCGAGCAGGCGATAGAGATTGATGCCGCTCGACAGCCGTTCGACGATATCCGCGAGCCGGTTGAGCGCACGATCCGGATCGGGCCCGGAGGCGATCTCGCGCAGCAAGGGCGGAAGCATTGCCTCGAACGCGGTCCTCGCGCCCGGAGAACGCAGCGATCGCGCCTTGCCGGATCGCCAGTCCATGACTCGGCGCAGAGGAACCTCGGGGTCGGTGAAACCGATCTGTTTCAGCTCATCGATAAGGATGTCGGGATCGTTCGACAGCCGCCCTTCCCTGTCGGGTGCGAGCGAATTGAAGAGCGTCTCGGCACGCTGGACATGCGGCTCCAGGATTCCGATGAGCTCATCGCCTGCCGCAAGGCCGTGCAGCTTCGCAACGCAATCTAGCGCATCGTGATCGAGCGGCAGCAAATGCGTCTGCGCGTCGTCGATCATCTGCACACGGTGCTCGACGGTCCGCAGCAAGGTGTAGGCTTCCGACAGGGCCGAAGCATCCTCGTCCGCGGTTCGTCCCGCCGCCCGCAACGCCTCGAGCGCATCAAGTGTCGCCGGGGCGCGCACGGACGGATCGCGGCCACCGTGAATCATTTGCTGGATCTGGGCGAAGAATTCCACCTCGCGGATGCCGCCCCGGCCGCGCTTCAGGTCGTATCCCGGCCCGAGCCGAGCCCCCTGCGCGAAATGGTCGCGGATTCGGGCGGAGATTTCCCGAACTTCCTCGATCACCCCGAAGTCGAGCGAGCGGCGCCAGACGAAAGGCTGGATCGACTGGAGGAAATGCTCACCGAGAGCGCCGTCGCCGGCGCAGACGCGGGCGCGGATGAAGGCCGCTCTCTCCCAAGGCAACGCAGAGGATTCGTAATGTGAAATGGCGGCGTTGATCGGCAGGACGATCGGCGTAACCTCCGGCGACGGACGCAGCCGCAGGTCCACTCGCACGACATAGCCGTCGGCGGTCCGCTTCTGCAGCAGCTCGATCATGCGTCGGCCGATGCGCACGGCGGCTTCCGACGGGTCGTCGCGCTCGCGCCGAGGCATCGCGGCGGGATCAAACAGGACCAACAGGTCGACGTCAGACGAGTAGTTCAGTTCACGGCTGCCGAGCTTGCCCAGCGCGAGGACGGTAATGCCCTGCACCTCGGCGCCCGGAACGCGCTCCCTCAGCGCGGCTCCAAGGGCCTGCTCGATGGCCATGTCCGCGAAATCGGACAGAAGCCTCGTCGCTTCCACAAACCCGAGTTCACCGGAGAGGTCGCCGAGCGCAACGGTCAGAGCCACGCCCGCGCGGCGCCGGCGAAGCTCGCTTTCAACGGTCTCGGCACTCGCGGCCAGCGCCTGCACGACGGCCTCGGCGCTGCCATCTTCGAGAATAGCCGCCACGAGCTCAGGAAGGGCGGCGGCCGTCTCTCTCAGGAACGGCGAAAATTCGCGCGCGCGGCGAAGTGCGTCTTCCCGTCCTGCCCGGTCGACAGATGCCGAACTTGCGGCGGTTCGTCGCGCTCCAGCCACTTCTCGCGAAACCTCCAAGCCGGTCGGTCGTTCAATCATCGACCATGGATACGGAGCGTCGATCCAATGGTGCGTCGGAAATCAACATGGACCGTAGAATCATCCGCGTCGATATTCCGCCCGCACATGCCGGCATTACGGCAGCACTCCGGCGAGCCTTCTCGCCGGCGAACGAAGACCCGTGCCAGCGTGATTTCTCCGAACTCCTTCGCCGCCTGAGCTAGCCTACGAGCGCTCGTGGTCGCGGCTGAGGTCGTCCACTTCCCCCATGATCGTCTGGAGAGCCGATTTGTTGGGGTCGGTGCGATGCTGCCTGCGGGAGGGGAGCTTGCCGCTTGAAAGCAGGCTTTCGAGTGCGACGCGGCCGCGAGCCACGCGGCTCTTGATCGTTCCGACCGCACAGCCGCAGATCTCGGCTGCCTCTTCGTAAGCGAAGCCGCCGGCGCCGACGAGGATCAGTGCCTCGCGCTGCGGCTGGGGCAGATGCATGAGCGCCCGCTGCATGTCGCTCAGTTCAATGTGCCGGTCCTGGCTCGCGGGGGCCGCCAGGATCTTCGAGGCGGTCAGCTCGTCCCATTCGCCCTTGAAGCGCGCGCGGCGCATCTGGCTGAGGAAAAGATTGCGCAGGATGATGAAGGTCCAGGCCCGCATGTTCGTTCCGGCCTGGAAGCGCTTGCGCGCCGCCCAAGCCTTCAGCAGCGTTTCCTGAACGAGATCGTCCGCGAGGTCGCGGCTTCCTGAAAGGGAACGGCCGAATGCCCGAAGGTGCGGAATCACCGCTGCCAGCTGATCCTTGAACTCCGGATCGGAAAGCGGCGCCCATTCGGCAGCTTCCGCCGGTTTAGCCTCGTCGGCCGTCTTCTGATCTTGTTCTTCGGCCACTAATCCCCACCCGGTTCAAACGAGGGTTACCCGGTCCAACCTGAACCGGAGACATATCTTTCGGAGAACGATGAGGCTGACGGTCAGGTCGCCGCGACCAAATAGATGATCGCGAACAACACTACTATCAATACCAGCGAGATACCGAGAACGTAGCGCGTCATGTGGGGGGTCGCCCCCGCGCGCGCTTCAGTCGTGGTGATCGTTTCCGGTCGCTCGTCGCTCATCATTCTCT
>Ga0247820_10002179_pt1 | contig 11019 bp, 8 predicted proteins | sample 13C_Glucose_Day1_2_FD_192480 | JGI IMG/M metagenome (GOLD analysis project Ga0247820, IMG submission 192480) | Soil microbial communities from agricultural site in Penn Yan, New York, United States - 13C_Glucose_Day14 | ecosystem: Environmental > Terrestrial > Soil > Agricultural land | place...
GCGTCTCACCGCCCTATCACGACGATCCGGTCTACATCGACTCGGTCGTCGCCTCCATGAAGCGGGACCTGGCGAAGCTGCCATTCGAGCCGGAGGTGATCCTCGTTTCCTTCCACGGCGTGCCGAAGGAATACCTCCTTAAGGGCGACCCCTATCACTGCCAGTGCGTGAAGACGTGGCGCCTCATGCGCGAGAAGTTCGGCTGGCCGGCCGACAGGTTCCGCATGAGCTTCCAGTCCCGTTTCGGCACGGCCGAATGGCTCCAGCCGTACACGGACAAGACCGTGCAGGCGCTGGCCGAGAGCGGCGTCAAGAAAATGGCGATCGTGGCACCCGGCTTCTCGGCCGACTGCCTGGAGACCCTGGAGGAACTCGACGGAGAGAACCGCGAGATCTTCATGCATCACGGCGGCGAGCAGTTCGCCTATCTGCCCTGCCTCAACGACAGCGAGGACGGCATGCGGGTGATCAACCATGTCGTGGAGCGGGAGCTCCAGGGCTGGATCTAGGCGATCCATCGGCTTTCGGATAAAGCTTAGCCTCACGCAACACCGTCTCGTTGCCGGGAGGCCTTATGCCGTTTGGTTTCGATCTCTTCGTGGGGGCTCTCGTCCTCGTCGTCATCGTGACGATCGCCATGGGGGTGAGGACCGTCCCGCAGGGCTATGCCTATACGGTCGAGCGGTTCGGGCGCTATTCCCGGACCCTTGGCCCCGGACTCGGCCTGATCCTTCCGTACATCGAGCAGATCGGCAAGAAGGTGAACGTCATGGAGCAGGTGCTCGACGTTCCGAGCCAGGAGGCCTTCACCCGCGACAACGCGGGCGTCACCATCGATGCCGCCGCCTTCTACCAGGTGCTCGACGCCGCACGCGCGTCCTACGAGGTCTCCAATCTCAACCAGGCGCTCCTGGTTCTCACCATGACGAACATCCGCACCGTCGTCGGCTCCATGGATCTCGATCAGCTCCTGTCACACCGGGACGAGATCAACGAGCGTCTGCTGCGGGTCGTCGATGCGGCCGCCTCGCCCTGGGGCGCCAAGGTCACCCGCGTCGAGATCAAGGACATCCTGCCGCCGCAGGATCTGGCCGGCGCCATGGCGCGCCAGATGAAGGCCGAGCGCGAGAAGCGCGCGGCGGTGCTCGAAGCCGAGGGCCTGCGTCAGGCCGAGATCCTGCGGGCCGAGGGCGACAAGCAGTCCCAGATCCTTTCCGCCGAGGGGCGCAAGGAGGCGGCCTTCCGGGACGCCGAGGCCCGGGAGCGCCTCGCCGAGGCGGAGGCCAAGGCCACGGCCATGGTGAGCGAGGCCATCACCCAGGGCGACCTGTCGGCCGCCAACTTCATCGTGGCCGAGAAATACATCGACGCCATCCGCGCCCTGGCCACGGCTCCGAACCAGAAGGTCGTGATCCTGCCGATCGAGGCGGCCGGTCTCGCCGGAACCCTCGGCGGCATTGCGGAGCTGACCAAGTCGGTGTTCGGCGACGGCTCCGGCGCCTTGAAGGCTTCGCGCACCGTCCCGAGCGTCGTGGGCACGTCGGAGCGTCCATGATCGCCGATGTGGTCGCCAGACTGGGCGCCTGGGCCTGGATCATCCTCGGGATCGCTCTGATCGGCCTTGAACTCCTCGCGCCAGGGGTCTTCTTCATCTGGCTCGGGCTCGCGGCCATCGCCACAGGGCTGCTCGATGCAGTTCTCGGCCTATCCTGGCAGGCCGCCTCGCTCATCTTCGCGGCCCTGTCGGTCGCGGCGGTCCTTGTCGGGCGCAGCCTCATGCGCCCCAGCCTCCAGCACGACACGCAGGCCGACCGGCTCAACCAGCGGGGCCAATCCCTCGTCGGACAGGTCTTCACCTTGGAGGCGCCGATCAAGGACGGGGAGGGGCGAATCCGGGTCGGGGACAGCTCGTGGCGGGTCACCGGCGCCGACCGCTTCGCGGGCGCCAAGGTCCGCGTCGTCCGGGTCGACGGCGCGACCCTGGTGGTGGACGATCCTTAGGCCACGCCCGCGCGCAGCAGGTCGAGGTAGTGGACGAGGCCGACGGGCCTCTGGTTCTCCACGACGATCAAGGCCGTGATCTTGGAGGTTTCCTGGATTTCGAGGGCGGTGGCCAGGAGGTCGTCGGGCGCGATGGTGCGCGGGGTCCGGGTCATGATGTCGGACACGGGGAGCGTGCGCAGATCGGGCCGCAGGTTGCGGCGCAGGTCGCCGTCCGTGACGATGCCGGCGAGCGTCCCGTCCGGGTTCGCCACGATCACCGAGCCGAAGCCCTTGCGGCCGATTTCGTCAATCGCCTCGTCCATGCGGGCCTCGACGCCGACGATGGGCAGGCGCTCGTTCTTGTGCATGACGTCGCGGACGAGCTTGAGCCGGGCGCCGAGCTTGCCGCCGGGATGAAAGACCCGGAAATGCTCCGCCGTGAAGCCGCGCCTTTCCAGGAGGGCGATGGCCAGCGCATCGCCCAAGGCGAGCTGCATGGTGGTCGAGGTGGTGGGCGCAAGCCCGTTGGGGCAGGCCTCGTTCGCCTTGGGCAGGGCGAGGCACAGGTCGGCCGCGTGCCCGAGGGTCGATTGCGCATTCGACGTGAGGGCGATGAGCGGCACCCGGAAGCGCTTGGCATAGCCGATCAGGTCGGCGAGTTCCGTGGTTTCTCCCGACCAGGACAGGGCGATGATCACGTCGTCCGGCTGGATCATCCCAAGATCGCCGTGGCTGGCCTCGGCCGGATGGACGTAGTGGGACGGTGTACCGGTGGAGGCAAGCGTTGCGGCGATCTTGCGGGCCACGTGCCCCGACTTGCCCATGCCCGACACGATGACCCGGCCCGGGGCGGCCGCGATCCGGTCGACCGCCGCCGTGAAGACGGCCCCGAGGCCGTTGCCGATGGCCTCCATCAGGATGGTCAGCCCGTCACGCTCGGTCGCGAGGGTCCGCAGGGCCGAGGACACGGCCTGGTGGGAGCTTCCGGTGGTCTGTGCAAGTGCCATGGCCGCCCTCTAGCATGGAGCGGCCGCCGCGCGGAACCCTCAAAAACCGGCTTACTTCTGTCGCAGGAACGACTCGAGCTCCCGCCGGAAGGCCGCTCCTAACTCCTCGCGCTCCAGCGCATAGGCCACGTTCGCCATGAGGAATCCCACCTTCGACCCGGTGTCGTAGGTGCGGCCCTGATACTTCATGCCGAAGAATTTCTGGTCCTTCATCAGGCGGATCATGGAGTCCGTGAGCTGGATCTCGTTGCCGGCCCCGCGCTGCTGGTTGGACAGGAGGTTGAAGATTTCGGGCTGGAGGATGTAGCGGCCGGAGATGATGTAATTCGAGGGCGCGGTGCCCTTCGGGGGCTTCTCCACCATGCCGGTGATCTCGAAGGTCTGGCCGAATTCCTGGCCCACGGATACGATGCCGTATTGGTGGGTCTGGTCCTCCGGCACCTCCTCGACGGCGATGACGTTGCCGCCGTGCTTCTCGTAGGCCGCGATCATCTGCTCCATCGAGCCGCGGCTCAGCATGTCAGGCAGCAGGACCGCGAAAGGCTCGTCGCCCACGAGTTCCCTGGCACACCAGACCGCGTGACCGAGCCCCAAGGGCTCCTGCTGGCGGGTGAAGCTGGTCTGCCCGGCCTGGGGCTGGTCCTTCATGAGGGACTCGAGCTCCTTGGTCTTGTTCCGGTCCTCCAGGGTCCGGTTCAGCTCATAGGCGATGTCGAAATGGTCCTCGATCACCTCCTTGTTGCGGCCGGTGACGAAGATGAAGTGCTCGATTCCGGCAGCGCGCGCCTCGTCGACCACGTGCTGGACCACGGGGCGATCGACGACGCACAGCATCTCCTTGGGAACGGCCTTGGTGGCCGGGAGGAACCGGGTTCCGAGGCCGGCGACAGGGAGGACTGCTTTGCGGATGCGCTTCATGGAAGGGGCCATTGTGAGCAGAAATGTCAGGAACAGGAGGAAGGCGGGAATGCAGAAACTGTCAAGGTTCGGTCTCTATAACGCTAACGTGACGACCTTGTTGCATCGCATCACGCCGAACTAGCGTTCGGGACCTGAATTCGGGCTGAAGCGTTGTGGTTAACCTGCTAAGAACGGCACGAAGGAGGACGAAACATGGCGGTTTTGGTGACGGGCGGGGCCGGCTATATCGGCAGCCACATGGTGCTCGAGCTCGTCGACGCCGGTGAAGACGTAGTGGTCCTCGACGATCTCTCCACAGGTTTTCGCTGGTCCGTCCCCCCTGAGGCGACCCTGGTCGTGGGCGATGTGGGCGATCAGGCCCTGGTCAGCCGCCTGATCGACGAGCATGGGATCGACAGCGTCCTGCACTTCGCCGCCAAGATCGTCGTGCCGGAATCGGTGGCCGATCCGCTGACCTACTACCTGAACAACACGGTGAAATCCCGGGCCCTGATCGAGACGGCGATCACCACGGGGATCACGAACTTCATCTTCTCGTCCACGGCGGCGGTCTATGGCAACGCCCAGGCCGAGCTCCTGTCGGAGGACACCCCTCTCAACCCCATCAATCCCTATGGGCGCACCAAGCTCATGACCGAATGGATGCTGGAGGACGCTTCCCGGGCCCACGGCCTGCGCTATGCGGTCCTGCGCTATTTCAACGTGGCCGGCGCCGACCCGAAGGGGCGATCCGGTCAGTCGACGCCTCAGGCCACCCACCTCATCAAGGTGGCGGCTCAGGCTGCCTTGGGCCAGCGGCCCCATCTCGACGTCTTCGGGACCGATTACAACACGAAGGACGGCACCTGCATCCGGGACTACATCCAGGTCACGGATCTCGCTCGCGCCCACCTGGCAGCCCTGCGGCATCTTCGTCACGAGGGCGACTGCATCACCATGAATTGCGGCTATGGCCACGGTGCATCCGTCCTCGACGTGATCAACGTGGTCAAGAAGGTTTCCGGGGTCGATTTCGAGGTCCGCTACAGCCCGCGTCGGCCGGGCGATCCGGGGGCTCTCGTGGCCAAGGTGAGCCGGATCCGCAGCCTCGGCTGGGAGCCGCAATACGACAACCTCGAGGAAATCGTCGATCAGGCCCTGCGCTGGGAGCGAACTTTGGCGGAGCGGAAAGCCGCATAAAGTCCCACTATCAACCGGCTGTTAACCCTCTTAATGTCGCATGGCGGGACGAGACCAGCGTCCTGTCCGTGAGCGACTCATATGCAGCAGCCGATTCGCGTGGCGCGCAGCCTCTGCAGCGCCCTCATTCTTGCTCTGACCCTCAACCTGGGCCTGGGGGTGGTAGGGCTTTCGCCTGCTCGGGCGCAGGATACGTCCGAGGCCGGGTTCCAGCGCTTCGTGCAGGGTCTGTGGCCCGCCGCCAAGGCACGGGGCGTCTCGCGAGCGACCTTCGACGAGGCGTTCCGCGGCGTGGGCCCCGATCCGAAGATCGTCGCCCTGACCACCAAGCAGTCGGAATTCGTCCGTCCGATCTGGGACTATGTCAGCGGCGCCATCTCGGCCCAGCGCCTCGAGCGGGGCCGACAGATGGCGGCCGAATGGTCCAAGACCCTCGCGGCGGTCGAACGCACTTACGGCGTGCCCCGGTCCGTCGTTCTCGGGGTCTGGGGCATGGAGACGAATTTCGGCAGCTTCACCGGCTCGATCTATGCGGTCCGCGCCCTGGCGACCCTGGCCTATACGGGCTACCGGGGCGACTTCTTCCGGGATGAATTGCTGACGGCGCTCCAGATCCTGGAGGCGGAGCACATTGACCGGGACAAGATGCTGGGGTCCTGGGCGGGCGCCATGGGGCACACGCAGTTCATGCCGTCGAGCTACATGAGGTTCGCCGTCGACGGCAATCGGGACGGTGTCCGCGACATTTGGGCCTCTGTGCCCGACGCCTTGGCCTCGACGGCCAATTACCTGCGCGAGCACGGCTGGCAGCCGGGTCTCCCCTGGGGCTTCGAGGTGAAGATCCCGCAAGGGTTCGACTTCCGCAACCTGCGGCAGGGCTTCGCCAGCTGGCAGGCCCTGGGCCTGCGCCGCATGGACGGCAAGCCCATGCCGCGTGCCGGCGAGGCCGCCCTGTTCCTGCCGGGCGGGGTCCGCGGGCCGGCCTTTCTGGTCACGGACAACTACGCGGTCATCAAGGCCTACAACTCTTCCGACGCCTATGCGATGGGTGTCGCGCATCTGGGTGACCGCCTCATGGGCGGGATGCCGATCCAGGGTGCTTGGCCTCAGGATGAGCCGATGCTGGACAAGAACCAGCGGCAGGAGCTCCAGCAGAGGCTGGCCGGTATGGGGCTCTACGACGGCGAGGCCGATGGCAAGCTCGGGTCGAAGACCCGGGACGCGGTGAGGAACTTCCAGCTCAAGCGCGGCTTGATCCCGGACGGCTATGCCGATGTGGCGGTTTTGCGCGAACTGCGCGCGACCCGCTGACGAAGTCCCGGCAAGACGCTATTCTGGCGGGCGGGGACGAAGTGGAGTTGTCCATGCGCTTGAAGCTGATCCTTCGCCTGCTCCTGCTGACCCTCCTGGCCGCTGCGGGAGGCAGTGCCTCCGTGTTGGCGCAGCCCGGCTATTACTCGCAAAGCCCGCAATCCGGCTACCGTGACCCGCGCGCCTACCCGCCGGGCTATTATCCCGGAAAGCTGGTCCAGCCGGCGCAACCCCAGCAGGGCTTCAGCATCCGGCGCTTCTTCGGCGTGCCCGACGAGCCGCCTCCGCAGGCTGCCCGCAAGCCGGTCGCCAAGCCGCGCAAGGCGGCGCCGGCACCGGTCGTCGCGGCCAAGCCGGAGAAGCCCAAGACGAATCCGACGATCCATGTGGTCGTCTTCGGGGACGTGCTGGCCGAATTCGCCGGTCAGGGGCTCGACGACATGTTCTCGGACAACCCGGACGTCGCCGTCGCCCGCAAGGTCAAGGCGGAAGGCGGCCTCGCCCGATCCGAGCCAGCCGACTGGCCGGCCTTCATCCGCGAGACCCTCGACGGCGGCCAGAAGGCCACCCTGGCGATCGTCATGCTGGGGGCCAACGACCGGCAGGCCATCAAGGACAAGGAGGAGAGCTTCGACCTGCTCTCCGACCGCTGGAAGGAACTCTACCGCCAGCGCATCGACGAGGTTCTGCGGACCTTCAAGGAGCGCGCCATTCCGGTGGTGTGGATCGGTCTTCCGCCCATGAAGAACGGCAAGCTCACCGAGGATCTCGTCGCCATGAACGAGATCTACCGCGAGGTCGTCCAGCGGGCCGGCGCGGCCTATGTGGATATCTGGCCCGGCTTTGTCGACGAGGAGAACCGCTACACCTCGACCGGTCCGGACGTGGACGGAGAGCCGGCGCGGCTGCGGACCAACGACGGGGTACTCTTCACCAAGGCGGGCGCGCGCAAGATCGCCCATTTCGCCGACACCGAGATCAAGCGCATCCTCGAGGCGCGGCAGAGCGGCACACCCGTCGCGGCCCTGCCGCGACCGGGCGAAGGCCCGGCCACCCCGGCCTCCATCGAGGCGGCCCTCCCGGCTCCGCCCGATGCGGCCGTTCCGATCCCGCTGCCCAGCAAGCCGCTGGTCGGGCCAGTGCTCCCCCTGACCAAGCCCGACGTGACCCCCGGCGGCACCCTGGCCTCCGCGCCCCCCAAGCTGACCGGCGACCACGTCTATCCGGTGCAGCGCGCCCTCCGGGCCGGCATCGCGCCGAGCTCCCGCCCGGGACGGGCCGACGACTTCCGCTGGCCGGCCCAGTAGATAGCCGAACACCGGTCATGGAAACGGCCCGCCGGGAACTCCCGGCGGGCCGCGATTTCTTGAGACCTGACGTCTGTCGTCAGCGCGGCAATACGCTGGAGCCGGTGAGATACGTGTCGATGGACCGAGCCGCCTGACGGCCTTCGCGGATCGCCCACACGACCAGGGACTGGCCGCGGCGCATGTCGCCCGCCACGAAGACCTTGTCGCTCGAGGTGCGGTAATCCTTGTCGTTGGCGACCACGTTGCCGCGCCGGTCCATCTCGACGCCGGACTGCTCCAGCAGGCCTTCCTTCAGCGACCCGGCGAAGCCGATGGCCAGGAAGACGAGATCGGCCTTGAGGATGAACTCCGTGCCCGGAATGGGCTGGCGCTTCTCGTCGACGCGGGCGCAGCGGACACCCGTGACACGGCCCTTCTTGCCCTCGATCCCGAGCGTCGCCGCCTGGAACTCGCGCTCGGCGCCCTCGGCCTGGCTGGAGGAGGTGCGCATCTTGGTCGGCCAGTAGGGCCACACGGTCAGCTTGTCCTCCCGCTCCGGCGGCTTGGGCCGGATGTCGAGCTGGGTCACCGAGAGCGCGCCCTGCCGGAAGGCGGTGCCTACGCAATCGGAGGCGGTGTCGCCGCCGCCGATGACCACCACATGCTTGCCGGCGGCCAGGACCGGCTCCTCGGTCACTTCCTCGCTGTTCACCCGCTTGTTGGACTGGGTGAGATACGGCATGGCGTAGTGCACGCCCGTCAGCTCCTGCCCCGGCAGGTTCGGGTTGCGCGGATCCTCCGCACCGCCGGCGAAGAGCACGGCGTCGAACTCGTTGTGCAGGGACGCGAAGGTCTTCGTCACGCCGATATCGACGCCGCAATGGAAGGTGACCCCTTCGGCTTCCATCTGCTTCACGCGGCGGTCGATGTGGTACTTCTCCATCTTGAAGTCAGGGATGCCGTAGCGGAGCAATCCGCCGGGCTTGGCCTGGCGCTCGTACACGTGCACCTCGTGTCCCGCGCGGGCGAGCTGCTGCGCGGCCGCGAGACCCGCGGGACCCGAGCCGATGACGGCGACGCGCCGGCCCGTCGTGACATCCGCCGGCTCCGGCTTGATCCAGCCCATCTCCCACGCCTTGTCGGCGATGGCCTGCTCGATGGTCTTGATGGTGACCGGCTGGTTCTCGAGGTTGAGCGTGCACGCCTCCTCGCACGGAGCCGGGCAGATGCGGCCGGTGAATTCCGGGAAGTTGTTGGTGGAGTGGAGGTTGCGCGCCGCATCCTCCCAGTCGCCCTGCCAGACGAGATCGTTCCAGTCCGGGATCTGGTTGTGCACCGGACAGCCCGTCGGCCCGTGGCAGAACGGGATGCCACAATCCATGCAGCGCCCGGCCTGCTTCTTCAGGTCGTTGTCGTCGAGCGGCAGCGTGAATTCGCGGAAGTGGCGGACGCGCTCGCCGGCGAGCTGATACTTCTGCTCCTGGCGGTCGTATTCGAGAAAGCCTGTGACCTTGCCCATGGATCTGCCCCTTAATCCTTACTCTGCCGCCTGCAGCGTTCTGAGGCGATCCATCTCCTGGAGCGCCCGGCGATACTCGACCGGCATGACCTTCACGAATTTGGTGCGGTAGGTCGCCCAGTTGTCGAGAATCTCCTTGGCGCGCGCCGAGCCCGTATAGGTGTTGTGGTTGGTGATGAGCTGCATCAGGCGCTCCTCGTCGGGTCCCGACATGTTGGCCAGGATGTCGATGCGCCCCTTGGTCTCCAGGTCGCCGCCGTGGTGGTGGAGGCGACGCATGAGATCCTCCTCCTCCTCGACCGGTTCGAGGTCGACCATCGAGAGATTGCAGCGCTTGGCGAAGGTGCCGTCCTCGTCGAGCACGTAGGCGATGCCGCCCGACATGCCCGCCGCGAAGTTGCGGCCCGTCTGGCCGAGCACGACCACTAGGCCGCCGGTCATGTACTCGCAGCCATGGTCGCCCGTGCCCTCGACCACCGCGATGGCGCCCGAGTTGCGCACGGCGAAGCGCTCGCCGGCCACGCCCCGGAAATAGGCCTCTCCCGCGATGGCGCCGTACATCACCGTATTGCCGACGATGATCGAGCGCTCCGGCACGGCCTTGGAGTCCGGCGACGGCCGGATGATGAGCTTGCCGCCCGACAGGCCCTTGCCGACATAATCGTTGGCCTCACCCTCGAGGGTGAGCGTCACGCCCGCCGCCAGCCAGGCGCCGAAGCTCTGGCCCGCAGTGCCCTTCAGCTTCACGGTGATCGTGTCGTCGGGCAGACCCTCATGGCCGTAGCGCTTGGCCACCTCGCCGGAGAGCATCGCGCCCACCGCGCGGTCGGCGCTGCGCACCTTCGCCTCGATGGTGACGGCCTCGCCCTGCTCCAGGGCAGGACCGGCCTGCGCGATCAGCGTGCGGTCGAGCACCTCGGCGATCGGGTGGACCTGGCGCTCCACATGGCGGATTGCCGCCTCCGGCCCGACATCGGGCTTGTGGAAGATGCGGGTGAAGTCGAGGCCCTTAGCCTTCCAATGGTCGATGGCCTGGTTCTTGTCGAGATTCTCCGACCGGCCGATCATCTCGTCGATGGTCCTGAAGCCCATGGCGGCCATCAGCTCGCGCACCTCCTCGGCCACGAAGAAGAAGTAGTTGATGACGTGTTCGGGCAGGCCCTTGAAGCGCTTGCGCAGCACCGGATCCTGGGTGGCGACGCCGACCGGGCAGGTGTTGAGATGGCACTTGCGCATCATGATGCAGCCGGCGGCGATCAGGGGCGCGGTCGAGAAGCCGTACTCGTCGGCGCCGAGCAGCGCCGCGATCACCACGTCGCGTCCCGTGCGCAGGCCACCGTCGGCCTGAAGCGCGACCCGGCCGCGCAGGCGGTTGAGCACGAGCGTCTGCTGCGTCTCGGCGAGGCCGATCTCCCACGGGGAGCCCGCATGCTTGAGAGAGGTCAGCGGCGAGGCACCCGTTCCGCCCTCGAAGCCCGAGATCGTGATGTGGTCGGCGCGCGCCTTGGCGACGCCTGCCGCCACGGTGCCGACGCCCACTTCCGAGACGAGCTTCACCGACACGTCGGCCGCCGGGTTCACGTTCTTCAGGTCGAAGACGAGCTGAGCCAGATCCTCGATCGAATAGATGTCGTGGTGCGGCGGCGGCGAGATCAGGCCCACGCCCGGCGTGGAGTGGCGCACGCGGGCGATCTTGGCGTCGACCTTGTGGCCGGGCAGCTGGCCGCCCTCGCCGGGTTTCGCTCCTTGAGCGATCTTGATCTGCATCATGTCGGCATTGACGAGATATTCCGTCGTCACGCCGAAGCGG
>Ga0247820_10002181_pt1 | contig 11013 bp, 10 predicted proteins | sample 13C_Glucose_Day1_2_FD_192480 | JGI IMG/M metagenome (GOLD analysis project Ga0247820, IMG submission 192480) | Soil microbial communities from agricultural site in Penn Yan, New York, United States - 13C_Glucose_Day14 | ecosystem: Environmental > Terrestrial > Soil > Agricultural land | place...
GGTGTGGACCGTCGCCTTCGGCGCGGTCGGGATCGCACTCAACACGCTGATGTTCTTCGCCGTCGAGGCGATCACGCCGGGTGACCTCCGCCAGATCGTCACCGCACCCGGGCCCGTACGGCCCCTCGCCCAGGTCGCCGCGGCGGTCGCCCTCTCGGTCGGCGCCATCGTGTGCGCCAGCATCGCCTGAGGACCGGGTCGGCTGATGTGGCGGCACCGGTCGCGGGCGCGTGAGGGCTGGCGCGAGACCGTCGTCGAGCAGGGGCTGGTCTTCCCGACGACGAAGATGCCCGACGGCTCCGAGCTGCCCTACTGGAACGAGGACGCCTGGTACGAGGTGACCATGGAGGAGGTGGAGGCCCTCGAGGCCGCCACCGAGGAGCTGTGGGCGATGTGCCTGCAGGCCGTCACCCACATGGCGACGACGATGACCGACGAGCGGCTCGGCCTGCCGCCCGGCTCGCTGGGCGTCGTACGACGCTCGATCGAGGCGGGCGACCCGGCGCTCTACGCGCGCTTCGACCTGGCGTACGGCGCCGACGGGTCGATCAAGATGCTCGAGATCAACGGCGACACCCCCACCGGCCTCGTGGAGACCGGCATCGTCCAGTGGAACTGGATGGAGGACGTGATGCCGGAGATGGACCAGTGGAACTCCGTCCACGACCGGCTGGTCGCCGGGTGGCGCAAGCTGCGGCGGTCCGGGCACTTCGACGGCGACCGGATGCACTTCCTCTACGACCTCGGGGAGGAGGACTCCTACGACGGCGGCGAGATGGAGATGACCGTCCACTACCTGATGGACACCGCCGTGCAGGCCGGCTGGATCACGATGGCGCACCCGATGGCGGAGGTCGGCTGGAACCCCGAGACGCGCGACTACCGGGACGTGCACGACGAGCCGCTGCGCAACGCGTTCAAGCTCTACGCCTGGGAGGAGATGCTGGCCGAGCCGTTCGGTCGCTTCGTCCTCGAGCAGCAGGAGTCGAGGCCGACCCGGTGGCTCGAGCCGGCGTGGAAGGCGCTGCTCAGCACCAAGGCGCTGCTGCCCGTGCTGTGGGAGCTGTTCCCGCGGCACCGCCTGCTGCTGCCGGCGTACTTCGACGAGCCGCGCGACCTCGAGCGCTGGGTCGCCAAGCCCCTGCACGGCCGCGAGGGCGACAACATCCGCGTCCACCTCGACGACTCACTCGACGACGTCGTTATGGCCGGTGGGTACGGCGACGAGGGCTGGGTCTACCAGGCCTACACCGACCTGCCGAGCTTCGAGGGCAACCGCGTCGTGCTCGGCTCGTGGATCGTCGACGGCGAGGCCGCCGGGATGCTCGTGCGGGAGTCGGACAACCTCGTCACCGACTACTTCTCGCGCGTCGCGCCCCACGTCATCAGCGACGGGCTCGCGCCCTCGGAGGAGCAGGTCTCCGAGTGGCTCGCCGAGCGGGTCGGCCCCGACGCCCCCACGCTGTGAGCGGACGTCATGGGAATCCCCGGTCCCGGCCGGAGGTCCTCATGACGTCCCGCGGGCTCAGCCGACCTGGAGCGCCTTCTCGATGTCGTCGGCGATCTTCTCGGGCTCGGTCTGCGGTGCGTAGCGGTCGATGACCTGGCCGTCGCGGCCGACGAGGAACTTGGTGAAGTTCCACTTGATCGCGCTGCCGAGCAGGCCGCCCTTGGAGTCCTTCAGCCACGCGAACAGCGGGTGGGCGTCGTCGCCGTTGACGTCGACCTTGGAGAAGAGCGGGAACGTCACGCCGAAGTTGCGCTCGCAGAAGTCGGAGATCTCCGCCTCGTCGCCCGGCTCCTGGTTGCCGAACTGGTCGCAGGGGAAGCCGAGGACCACGAGGCCCTGGTCGGCGTAGCTGTCCTGGAGCGCCTGCAGCCCCTTGTACTGGCTGGTGAAGCCGCACTGCGAGGCGGTGTTGACGACAAGCGCGACCTTGCCGTCGTACTGCGACAGGTCGGCCTCCGTCCCGTCGATCGCGGTGGCCGAGAAGTCAGTCAGAGAGGTCATGCCCCAGAGTCTGCCAGTGGCACTGTCACGAACGGCTCGCCGAACCGCTCGCCGAACACCCACTCCTCCAGCGGCCTGCGGGCCCGGTCGCGGCGGTCCCGCTCGGCGGTGCGCTCGTCGACCTCGTCCGGGTCGCCCGGCAGGCCGACCGCGATGCCCGTCAGCACGCGGTGGGTGGACGGGACGTCGAGCGCCTCGGTGAGGGCGTCGTGGTCGAAGCCGGCGAACTGGTGCGCGTGCAGGCCCATCGCCCGCGCCTGGATGGTCAGGTGGGCGGCGGCCTGCCCGACGTCGTAGAGGGCGTGCTCGTGGGCGGGCGCGTCCGGCCCCTCGCTCTCCCGCACGCGCGCCGCGGTGACGAAGACGACCGAGGCACGAGGGACCCAGCCCGCGTTGCCGCGGCTCAGCGTCGCGAGGAGGCGGTCGTGCTGGGGCGTGCCCGGGACACAGACGAAGAACGCCCACGGCTGGGTGTTGCCCTTGCTCGGGGCCCACTGGGCCGCGCGCAGGAGGGTCTCGACCTCGGCGCCGCTCAACCGGTGTGCAGCGTCGTACACGCTCGGGCTCCAGCGCGACCGCAGCGGCTCGGCCAGCCCGGCGGCGGTGGGGTGGGGGGCTCGTTCGGTCACGCGGCCGAGTATGCCGATCGCACGGGCGCGTCAGCCGTCGAGGGCGTCGAGCTCGGCCAGAGCCGACTCCCAGCGTGCGCGCCGCTCGGCGTCGGTCTGCTCCCACCACGGCGTCCCGCGTTCACCGAGCCCCACCTTCGCGAGCTGGGTGCGGTGGCGCGTCGCCTCGAGCTCGGCGTCGTCGCGGGCCGTCCGCACGCCCGAACGCCCTCGCCCGAGGTGGGACTTCAGCCGCGCCAGCTCGTCGGCCGGCACCGCCGGGTCCGTACGACGCCAGCGCCGGCCGTCGACCACGAGCCAGCGCTCGTCCTCGTCGTCATCCGGCGCCACCGGACCAGCGTCGCACGACGTCGGCGCAGGGGGCCGGAGGCGGTCAGGCGCGAGCAGGAGCCATCTGCGGGATCGGGAGCACGTCGACCGCCGGCTGGCGGCGCCGTGCGACCAGCTTGATCAGCTCGTCGACGACCACGAGCGAGGCGGCCAGCCCGACGCAGATGCACCACTGCGCGAAGCTCAGGGCGGTGGTGTCGAACAGCCGCTGCAGGAAGTCGAGGTTGGTGACGAGGATGATGGCCAGGAGGGCCAACCCGTAGCGGCGCAGCTGCGCCACGGCCGGGATGGCGTCGCGGTCGAAGATCGTGTTCACCTGGTCCCGGCACAACAGCGCGCCGGCCAGGTGGAACAGCGACAGCGTGGTGAGCAGCATCGTCGCCGCGACGAGGGCACCCTCCTGCGCGTCCCCGATCTGGTAGGCCGCCAGCGTGCCGATGGTCATCACCGCTCCCTGGGCGCAGAGCCGGATCCAGTTGCTGCGCGACAGGACCGGCGCTCCGACCGGACGCGGAGGTCGGGCCATCAGGCCGCGGGCCGGCTGGTCGAAGCCGAGCGCGATCGCCAGCGGGATGTCCACGACCATGTTGAGCCACAGGATCTGAAGCGGGTTGAGCGGCGAGCCGTTGGCGATGTCGAGGACCCCGGCCGCGAGGAACACGGCGATGTAGGCCACCAGCGTGGACATCTGGAAGCGGAGGTACTTCAGCAGGTTGTCGTAGAGCGTCCGGCCGTACGACACCGCACCGACGATGGTCGCGAAGTTGTCGTCGGTCAGGATCATCACGGCCGCCTGCTTGGAGACCTCCGTGCCGGTGATGCCCATCGCGACACCGATGTCCGCGGTCTTGAGCGCCGGCGCGTCGTTGACGCCGTCGCCCGTCATCGCGACGACGTTGTCCATCCGCTTGAGCAGCGTCACCAGGCGGACCTTGTCCTCGGGGGCGACGCGGGCGATGACACCGATGTCGTCGAGCTGCGCGAGCAGCTCGTCGTCGGTCATCGAGGCGAACTCGTGGCCGGTCACCGCCCGGCCCGGGATGCCCAGCTCCGTGGCGATGGCGGCCGCGGTGCTGGCGTGGTCACCGGTGATCATCCGCACGCGGATGCCTGCGTCGCGACACTCCGCGATGGCGGCCTTCGCCTCGGCGCGAGGCGGGTCGACGATGCCGACCATCGCGAGCAGGGTGAGGTCGTGGACCTCGTCGATGAGGTTGCCGCCGGACTGCAGCACCTGCGGATCGAGGTCGCGCTGCGCGACGACCATGACGCGCTCGCCGGCGTTCGCGATCCGGTCGTTCGCCTCGAGGGCCAGGTGCTGGTTGTCCGTGGTGATCGGCACCAGCGTCCCGTCGGGGCTGCGGAACGTGGTCGCCCGGGCGATCAGCACGTCGGGCGCGCCCTTGACGTAGCAGCGGACGACGGGGCGGCCGTCGTCCGCCGTCATCTCGTGGAACGTCGCCATGAACTTGTAGTCGGAGTCGAACGGCACCTCGGCGACCCGGGGCAGCGACGCCCGGGTCTCGTTGATGTCCAGCCCGCCCTTCGCGCCGAGCACGATGAGCGCGCCCTCGGTCGGGTCGCCGATGAGGTTCTCCCCGTCCAGCACCGCGTCCGCGCACAGCACCATCGGCAGGAGGTAGGGGACGAGGTCGAGGGTCTGGCCGCCCGCATGGGTGAACTCACCGACCGTGCTGTAGCCCTCGCCGGAGATCGCGTACCGGTTCTGCCCGGGGATGAGCAGCTGGCGGGCGGTCATCTTGTTGAGGGTCAGCGTGCCGGTCTTGTCCGAGCAGATCGCCGACGTCGACCCCAGCGTCTCCACCGCCGGCAGCCGCTTGACGATGGCGTGGCGGTTGGCGATCTCCCGGGTGCCCATCGAGAGCAGGGCGGTCACCACCGCCGGGAGCCCGGTCGGGATCGCGGCCACCGCGAGCGCGACACCGGTGACGAAGAGGGTGTCGAACTCCTCGCCGCGCGCGAGGCCCAGCATGAGGACCAGGATCAGCGCCACCCCGGCGATGCCCGCGATGATCTTCGACAGGGAGTCGAGCTGCTTCTGCAGCGGCGTCTTGCTCGTCTCGGCGCTCGCGAGCATGTTGGCGATGTGGCCGATCTCGGTCTTCATGCCGGTCGCGGTCACGATCATCTCGCCGCGGCCGCGGGTGACCGAGGTGTTCATGTACGCCATGCACGTCCGGTCGCCCAGCGGCACGTCCGCACCCATGACGGGAACGACTGACTTGCCGACGGGCAGGCTCTCGCCGGTCAGCGCGGCCTCCTCGATCTCGAGGGTGGCGGCGAGGACCACGCGGCCGTCGGCCGGGATCAGGTTGCCCGCCTCGACCAGCACCACGTCACCGGGCACCAGGTCCGCAGCGTCGATCTCCACGGCCTGGCCGTCGCGGCGCACGCGCGCGATCGTCTTCATCATCTGGGCCAACGCCTTGACGCTCTCCTCGGCCTTCGCCTCCTGGCGGAGCCCGATCACGGCGTTGAACACCGTCAGGCCGGCGAGGACGGCGGTGGTCCCCCACTCCCCCGTCACGACCTGGTTGACGAAGGCGGCGACGAGCAGCACCACCTGCATGAAGTCCTGGTACTGCCGCAGGAAGGCGCGCAGACCCGACTCCTTCGCGGTCTCGGCGAGTCGGTTGGGACCGCCCGACTCGAGCCGCGACCGCGCCTCCTCCGTGGACAGGCCCCGCTCGGGAGACACCCCGAACGCCTGGGCGACCTGTCCCGCGTCGGCGCTGACCGGGTCGATCACCGGGCTCGCGGCACCGCTCGTTGCATGCTCCGTCGTCATCAGCGACTCTCCTGTCGTCTACTCGGACGTTCCGCGCCGGTCCCGTGCCCGAAAGTAGGCGTCGGAGGGTGGTGGCGCCTCACCCACAGCGGAGTAGTTCGCGGGCGAGCAGGCGCCGGAGACGCACCGGACCCCGCCCGGTCCGTAGGAGGATGTGCGCCATGACCGCCCGACGTCTCGTCGCCACGATCGCCGCGGCGGCCTGCCTCAGCGGGTGCCCCGCAAGCGACGACGGGACCGCACTGCTCACCAACGAGACCGGGCGCGACGACCTGAGGATCGTCGTCCTGGACGGTGCCGGGCGTCCGCTGACCGACGCGGCGCTGGATCCGGCCTTCCGGTTCGACACCCAGTTCACCGATCGCGAGCGGCAGTGCCTGGTCGCCGGCGACGGGTCGTTCGAGGTGCGTGACTCGAGCGGCACCGTCGTAGTGGAGCACGACTTCACCGAGCGACCTGTGTGCGAACACGACGAGCTCGAGCTCGCCGGAGTGGGAGACCTCGTCTGGCTCGACGAACACTGACCGCATCGCGGCGATCGCCGGCGTACGTGCGTCCGATGACGAAGGGCCCCCGGCCTGCGTCGCCGCAGGCCGGGGGCCCTCCACCTACCGTGGTGGTGCGCGAGGGGGGAGTTGAACCCCCACGTCCTTTCGGACACACGGACCTGAACCGTGCGCGTCTGCCTATTCCGCCACTCGCGCCAGAAGCGGGCTCAGGCTACCCCACCGCCGTCACGCCTTCCCAATCGGCCGGACGCCGGGGCGCCACCGTCGCGCGGCCACGACCGGCCGGTACGCTCGGCCGCACCGGTCGGGCGGTCGTTCGCGCCTGCCCACCCTGACGGTTCGACGAGAGGAGGCCTGACGATGAACCCGTTGCAGCGCTTCGAGCAGCGGCTCGAGACGGTGATCTCCGGTGTCTTCGCACGGGCCTTCCGCAGCGCCGTGCAGCCCGTCGAGATCGCTGCCGCGCTCCAGCGCGAGTGCGACAACAACGCCCAGGTGCTGAGCCGTCAGCGCCGGTTGGTGCCCAACGACTTCCACGTCGAGCTGTCGGCCACGGACCTCGACCGCATCGTCGGTCTCGGCCGCGCGCTCGAGCAGGACCTCGTCGACCAGCTGCAGGACCACGCCGACGCCCAGGGCTACGTCTTCACCGGACCCATCAGCATCGCCTTCGAGAGCGCCGACGACCTGACGACCGGCCGCTTCCGGATCCGGTCGAAGGCACAGGCGAGCGTCACCGACAACGACCAGCGCACCCGTACCCGTTCGTCCCACGCCACCCTCGAGGTCAACGGCACCCGCCACCCGCTGCGCCCGCCCGGCCTGGTCGTCGGCCGCGGCACCGAGGCCGACCTGCGGATCAACGACCCCGGCGTGAGTCGGCGACACCTCGAGCTCGAGGTGAGCATCGACGGTGTCGACGCGGTGGACCTCGGCTCGACCAACGGGATCCTCGTCGACGGGTCGAAGGTGTCGCGCGCGCGGCTGCGCGACGGGTCGACGATCCGCATCGGGCACACCGACCTGACCGTCCGCATCGACGGAGGACGCGACGAGGCCGGGGGCTGGAATGTCTGAGCTGACGCTCTTCCTCATCCGGATGGCGTTCCTGGCCATCCTCTGGATCTTCGTGCTGTCCGCGATCTCGGTGATCCGCTCCGACATGTTCGGCGCGCGGGTCCCCGAGGCCGCTCGCAACGGCGCCCCCGCGCCGGCGCGCAAGACCAAGGGCGGTGCGAAGGCGCCGAGGAAGCCGCGGCGCGGAGCTCCGACGCACCTGCTCGTCGTGGAGGGGGAGAACCCCGGCACCCGCGCCGAGCTCGCCGACGCGCCGCTCCTCATCGGCCGGGGCAGCGACGCCGCGATCAAGCTCGACGACGACTACGTCTCCACCCGCCACGCCCGCGTGGCACCCAGCGGTGACGAGTGGTTCGTCGAGGACCTCGGCTCCACCAACGGCACCTACGTCGGTCCCGTACGCATCACCCAGCCCACCACCATCGGTCTCGGGGTCCAGGTCCGCGTCGGCAAGACGATCCTGGAGCTGCGGAAGTGATGTACCTCCACTACTCCGCGATCTCCGACGTCGGCCGGGTCCGCCGGGAGAACCAGGACAGCGGCTACGCCGGACCGTGGGTGCTCACCGTCTGTGACGGTGTCGGCGGCGCGGTCCGGGGCGACCTCGCCTCGAGCACCGCCGTGCAGGCCCTGCGCAAGCTCGACCAGGAGCCCGACGACGACATCCTCGGACAGGTGGCGGGCGCCGTGCACCGGGCCGACGACCGGATCGCGGAGCTGGTCGAGGAGGACCCTGCCCTCAACGGCACCTCCACCACCGCCACCGTGGCCCTCTTCGACGGCACCCGCTTCGGGGTCGGTCACATCGGCGACAGCCGCGCCTACCTCTACCGCCGCGGCGAGCTGCGCCAGCTCACCCACGACCACACGTTCGTGCAGTCGCTCATCGACGAGGGACGGATCACCGAGGAGCAGTCGCGGACCCACCCGCACCGCAACCTCATCCTCAAGGCGCTCGACGGCATCCGTCACGAGGAGCCCGACCTCTTCGAGTTCCCGGCCGAGCCGGGCGACCGGCTCTTCATCTGCAGCGACGGCGCGTGCGGCACGCTCACCCACGACCGGATGGCGGAGATCCTCGGCACCGGCACCCCCGACTTCGCCGCCGTCGAGCTCGTCCGGGCGAGCCTCGAGGCCGGCAGCACCGACAACGTCACCTGCATCGTCGCCGACGTCTCCGAGGAGGCGCCGCCGGAGGACCTCGCGCCCCTGCTCGTCGGTGCAGCCGCCGACCTGCCCCGGCGGATGCCGCTCGGCGGGGCCGTCGGTGGTCTGTTCCGCGGCCACCGCTCCGGCGACACCGGGGAGATCCCGCCCGTGCCGGACGACGTGCCGGAGGGCGCCTACGTCGCGGACCCGATCGACCCGGAGGCCGCCCGCTACGCCCCCCGCGACCCGGGTCGCCACCCGTGGCTGCGCCGCCTCCTGGTCGCCGCCGTGCTGCTCGGCCTGGGTTGGGTGGTGCTGGCCGCCGGCTGGTCGTGGAGCCAGCAGCAGTTCTACGTCGCCGAGGACGACGGGAAGGTCACGATCTTCCGCGGCATCGACGCCAGGCTGCCCGGCATGTCGCTCTCCCACCCCTACGAGGTCACCGACGTCGACCTGGTCCTGCTCAGCGACATCGACGCCGAGGCGGTCAGCGAGGGCATCGAGGCCGACGACCTGGACGACGCGCGGCGGATCGTGGACGACTACGCCGCGCGCCAGGACGTCAGCTCAGGGTGACGGGCGGACGAGCATGAGTCAGACCGGGTCCCTCATGGGCTTCGTGCACCGGCGTCGCCGGGGCGCGGAGCTGTTCCTGCTCGTGCTGGCCCTGATGGTCGGCATCGGAGCCTATGCCGCCGTCGGCCTCGGCGTGGAGGGCGTCGTCCCCGCCGACCTCGCCGGCTACGGCGGCTGGCTGACCGCCCTGATCGTCGCGGCCCACGTCACCGTGCGGTTCGTCGCGCCGTACGCCGACCCGGTCCTGCTGCCGCTGGTCGCGGCCCTCAACGGCCTGGGCCTCGCCGTCATCCGCCGCCTCGACCTGACCTACGAGGCGATCGGGCTGGACCAGCACACCTTCGCCCGCCAGCAGCTGATCTGGATGACGCTCGGGGTGGTCCTCTTCATCCTCACGCTCGTGCTGCTGCGCGACCACCGGGTGCTGCAGCGGTTCACCTACACCGCGGGCCTGCTCGGCATCCTCCTGCTGATCCTGCCCTTCCTGCCGCTGGTCGGCCGGGAGATCAACGGCGCCCGCATCTGGATCAACGTGGCCGGCTTCAGCTTCCAGCCCGGTGAGGTCGCCAAGGTGCTGCTGGTGATCGCGTTCGCCGGCTACCTCGTGCTCCACCGCGACGCCCTGGCGCTCGCCGGACGCCGCGTCCTGTTCATCGACCTCCCCCGCGGTCGCGACCTCGGGCCGATCCTGGCGATGTTCGGCGTGTCGATGATGATCCTGGTCCTCCAGAACGACCTGGGCTCCTCGCTCCTCTTCTTCGGCCTCTTCCTCACGATGCTCTACGTCGCGACCGAGCGCCCCGGCTGGCTCGTGGTCGGCGGCCTGCTGTTCGGCGCCGGCGCGCTGGCGGCGTACACGTTCGTGGGCAACGTGCAGAACCGCTTCAACTTCTGGCTGCACCCGATGGACCACTACGACGACACGCCCGGCAGCTACCAGCTCGTGGAGGCGCTGTTCGGGCAGGGCTGGGGCGGGCTGATCGGCCGTGGACTGGGCAACGGCTTCCCCGAGCGGGTGCCGTTCGCCTACTCCGACTTCATCGTCTCCACCGTCGGCGAGGAGCTGGGCCTGAGCGCCGTCATGGCGGTGATCCTCTGCTACGGACTGATCGTGGAGCGCGCGCTGCGCATCGCGCTGATCTCGCGCGACGGCTTCGGCAAGCTGTTGGCCGTCGGGCTCGGCGCGATCGTCGCCCTCCAGGTGTTCGTCGTCATCGGCGGCGTGACCGGCCTGATCCCGCTGACCGGCCTGACCACGCCGTTCCTGTCGTACGGCGGCTCGTCGCTGGTGGCCAACTGGGTCATCATCGCGCTGCTGCTGCGGGTGTCCGACCAGGCCCGCCGACCCGCCCCCCGCCTCGACCCTGGCGACGACACTGCGGCCGACAGCGAGACGACGCAGGTGGTGAAGCTGCGATGAACAAGCCCATCCGCGTGGTCTCGGTCTTCTGCCTCGTCCTCTTCCTGGCGCTCCTCGTCAACTCGACGTACCTGATGTACGTCCGGGCGGACTCCCTGTCCGACGACCCGCGCAACCGGCGGATCATCACGGCGGCGTTCTCCCGCGAGCGCGGCGCGATCCTGGTCGGCAAGGACGCGATCGCCCGCAGCGTGCCGTCCGAGGACAAGTACAAGTACCAGCGCACCTACTCCCAGCCCTTCAAGTACGCCCCGATCACCGGCTACTTCTCCTGGTACGGCCAGACCGGCGTCGAGGCCTCCCAGAACGCCGTGCTCGCCGGCGACGACTCGCGGCTGTTCGTGACCCGTCTCGTCGACATGCTGAGCAACAGTGACCCCCAGGGCGGAAACGTCCAGCTGACCACCGACCCGGCCGCGCAGGACGCCGCCTGGGACGGCCTCGAAGCCCTGCCGGGAGACGCGCAGGGAGCCGTCGTGGCGCTCGAGCCCACGACGGCTCCC
>Ga0247820_10002182_pt1 | contig 11010 bp, 12 predicted proteins | sample 13C_Glucose_Day1_2_FD_192480 | JGI IMG/M metagenome (GOLD analysis project Ga0247820, IMG submission 192480) | Soil microbial communities from agricultural site in Penn Yan, New York, United States - 13C_Glucose_Day14 | ecosystem: Environmental > Terrestrial > Soil > Agricultural land | place...
CTCCATGCGCCCCGCGGCCGCGCAGCGCATGGAGAACACGCCGACGCCGGGCAAGAGCACCTGCGCCGACGTGGCGCAGTTCCTCGGCATCCCGCTGCAGCGCACCGTGAAGTCGCTCGTGCTCGCCACCGACCAGCTGGACGAGCAGGGCAACATCGTGAAGTCGCAGGTCTGGCTGCTGCTGCTGCGCGGCGACCACGACATGAACGAGATCAAGGTCGCCAAGGTCCCGGGCCTGGACGCCGGCTTCCGCTTCGCCACCACGACCGAAATCGTCGATCACTTCGGCACGCCGCCCGGCTACCTGGGCCCCGTCGGCACGAAGAAGCCGGTGCGCGTGGTGGCCGATCGCGAGGTCGCCGTGATGGCCGACTGGGTCTGCGGCGCCAACCAGGAAGGCTTCCACCTCACCGGCGTGAACTGGGGCCGCGACCTGCCCGAGCCCGAAGCGGTGGCCGACCTGCGCAACGTGGTCGAAGGCGACCTGTCGCCCGACGGCAAGGGGCGCCTGGCCATCGAGCGCGGCATCGAGGTGGGCCACGTGTTCTACCTCGGCACCAAGTACAGCGCGCCGATGAACGCCAGCTTCCTGGACGAGAGCGGCAAGCCGCAACTGATGGAGATGGGCTGCTACGGCATCGGCATCACGCGCCTGCCGGCCGCGGCCATCGAACAGAACAACGACGCGCGCGGGATCATCTGGCCCGACGCCATCGCGCCGTTCACGGTGGTGGTGTGCCCGATCGGCATGGACCGCAGCGCCGAAGTGCGCGCCGCCGCCGAGAAGCTGCACGACGACCTCGCCGCGGCGGGCGTCGACGTCATGCTCGACGACCGCGGCGAGCGCCCCGGCGCGATGTTCGCCGACTGGGAACTGATCGGCGTGCCGCACCGCGTGGTGATCTCCGACCGCGGCCTGAAGGAAGGCCAGCTGGAATACCAGCATCGGCGCGACGCGGCGGCCACCAAGGTGCCGGCAGGCGAGGTCATGGACTTCCTGCGCGGCCGCTTGCAGAAGTGATCGCGCGGCGCGCCGCCCTGGCGTTGCTGGCGGCGGGTCCGTTCGCCGCATCGCCGGCCCGCGCCGGCGGGCAGATCGAGGAGCCGCTCGCCGACTCGGTGCGTAGCGCCCTCAGTTCCGCCATCGCCAATTCCGCGCCGCCCGTCCCCGAGTTCCCCGACACCGATTCGCGCCTGGCCTACCTGCGCTGGCTGGGTGCGATGAGTCCGCGCCTGGCGCGCCGCAAGGGCGAGTGGCAGGAGCGCAAGGAATTCCTGCAGACGGTCTGGTACGAGACCCGGCGCGCCGGCCTCGACACCGGCCTGGTGCTGGGACTCATCCAGGTGGAGAGCGCCTTCCGCAAGTACGCGGTCAGCCACGTCGGCGCGCGCGGCTACATGCAGGTGATGCCGTTCTGGAGCCGCCTGATCGGCGACGGCGATGCCGGCAAGCTGTTCCACATGCAGACGAACCTGCGCTTCGGCTGCGTGATCCTTCGCCACTACATCGACCGCGAGCGCGGCGACCTGTTCATGGCGCTGGGCCGCTACAACGGCAGCCGCGGAAAGCCGCAGTACCCGAACGCGGTGTTCGGCGCAGCCAAGGGCTGGAAGTTCGTGGACACGCCGCCCAGCGGCCCGAACTGACGAGCAGACGGGCTGGCGCCTACTGCACGAAGCCGATCTTGCCCTTGCTCGACCCCGGCTTGGGCAGGTCCTCCACCGCGATCTCGCCACGCTGGTCCAGGCGCGCATTGCCGAAACCCGTCATGAGCGCGCGCCGCATCTCGCGCGGCGCCATGTCGGCCAGGAGATCGAGCAGGTCGTCGGACGGCTCGGGCTCGAAGCGCGCGCCCCAGCCGTGCTCGCCACGGATCGACAGGTAGAGGTTGCGCGCGATCTGCCGGGCGGCCTCGAACGAGGGCGCCTCGATCTCGAACACGTTCATGCGGTTGAGGATGGGCTCGGGGATGCAGCGCTCGTCGTTGGCCGTCATGATCCAGATGACCTGGCTGGCGTCGATCGCCACTTCCGCGAACTCGTCCATGAAGCTGCACGCGGTGTCGTGCTCCAGCAGACCGTAGAGCGCGCCGAGCGGGTCGTACTGCGCATCCGCGGCGGCCTTGTCGATCTCGTCGACCACGATCACGGGGTTGGCGTACTGGCCGTCGACGATGGCCTCGAATACCTTGCCCGGCTTGGCGCCCTTCCATTGCGACGATGCGCCCGACAGCAGCCAGCCGGCCGTCATCGAACTCATGGGCACCAGGCTCATGCCCGTGCCCAGCAGGTCGGCCAGCTTGCGGGCGAAATGCGTCTTGCCGATGCCGGGCGCGCCCAGCAGCAGCATGGGCGTGACCTCCAGTCCGTCGCGGCTGTCCTGCGACAACGCGACGTGGCGACGCACGTCGTCCAGCGCATCGGTGAAGTTGGGAAGCTGCTCGTACAGCGCGGCCATGTCGGGCACGCCGCTGGGCTTGACCTGGAAGCGCTCCGGACCGCGCTCGAGCATGCGCTCGTAGGTCGTGCGCAGGTTCTCGTGCTCCTTGTTGGGCAGCTTGGCCAGCTTGCGCTCGACGTCGTGCGGCCGGAACACGCTGCGCAGATTGGCGATGGGGAGCTTGAACGAAGACGGTTGATGGGGGACCAGACTGCGGCTTTCCATTCGCGCACCTCCTGCTGAACTGCTGGGTTCATTCCAGCATAGGCGACGCACGAGTTCAACCGAGTCGGGCCGCTGCCGCGACTGTTGTCAGGAAAATGCCGAGGAGTTCAGCAGCCGACGGGTGCGACTGCTGATGCGCGCGTCAGCCGCGGGGGGCGGTGGCGCCGAGGACCTGCTGCAGCTCGCCGCTCTGGTACATCTCCATCATGATGTCCGAGCCGCCGATGAATTCGCCGCGCACGTAGAGCTGCGGGATGGTCGGCCAGTTGCTGTATTCCTTGATGCCCTGGCGGACCTCGTCGTCCTCCAGCACGTTCACCGTGGTCAGGCTCTTGGGATCGACGCCGCACGCCTTCAGGATCTGGATGGCTCGGCCGGAGAAACCGCACATCGGAAAACTGGCGTTGCCCTTCATGAAGAGCAGCACGTCGTTGTTCTTGACCAGCTGGTCGATGCGGTTCTGGGCGTCGCTCATGTAACTCTCCTGGATGCTGGGTGGGACGGATGTCCGTGACGTTGGGACGGATTATCCGCGTTCAAGCCAGCGGCCGCCGGTGCAGCGCTCGATGCCCGCAAGGTCGCGGCGGGAGCCCACGTCGGCGAATCCCGCGGTCTGGAGCAGCCCACGAACGGCCGTGGACTGGTCCCAGCCATGCTCCAGCAGCAGCCAGCCGTTCGAAGCGAGACGGCGCGGCGCCTGCTCCACGATGGCGCGGATGTCGTCGAGACCGTCCGCGCCCGCCACCAGCGCCTGCAGCGGCTCGTGGCGCAGCGCCGGCAGATGCTCGTCGCCCTCGGCGACGTAGGGTGGGTTGGAGACGATCAGGTCGTACGGGCCGCCGCAACCGGCGAGCCATTCGCCGTGCGTGAACCGCACCGGCAACGAGAGCCGGCGCGCGTTCTCGCTCGCCACCGCCAGTGCGTCGGCACTCGCATCCACCGCTTCGACCTGCGCATCGGCCCTGCGATGAGCGATCGCCAACGCGATCGCTCCGCTTCCCGTGCCGAGATCGACCACGCGCGGCGCGGCCGTGTCGGCGAGCACCTCCAGCGACCACTCGACCACCGTCTCGGTGTCGGGCCGTGGCACCAGCACGCGCGCATCCACGTGCAGCTCGAGGCCGAAGAATTCCCTGCTTCCCACGATGTAAGCGAGCGGCTCGCCAGCGGCCCGGCGCTCGCAGCAGGCCTGGAACGCCTGCACGGCTTGCGGCGCCATCGCCTCGTCATCGTGCGCCAGCAACCACGCGCGATCCGTCGCCGGCCGCGCCAGTGCATGCAGCAGCAGCAACTGCGCGTCCAGCCGGTCGACGCCCGCGGCGGCCGCCTGTCGCAGCGCCTGCGCGGGCGTCATGTCAACCCCGCGCCCAGGCCGATCTCCAGCTCCTCCAGCTGCTCCGCCTTGCGCGCCAGCAGCAGGCCCTCGACCAGCTCGTCCAGCTCGCCTTCCATCACGAACTGCAGCTTGTAGAGCGTGAGGTTGATCCGGTGGTCGGTGACGCGCCCCTGCGGGAAGTTGTAGGTGCGGATGCGGTCGCTGCGGTCGCCGCTGCCGATCAGGCCCTTGCGCGTGGCCGCCTCCTTGGCGGCGCGCTCGCTGCGCTCCTTCTCGCGGATGCGCGCGGCCAGCACCTGCAGCGCCTTGGCCTTGTTGCGGTGCTGCGAGCGGTCGTCCTGGCACTCGGCCACGATGCCGGTCGGGATGTGCGTGATGCGCACCGCCGAATCGGTCTTGTTGATGTGCTGGCCGCCCGCGCCGCTGGCGCGGAAGGTGTCGATGCGCAGGTCGGCCGGATTGAGCTGCACCGCCTGCGCCTCGTCGGGCTCGGGCAGCGCCGCCACGGTGCACGCGCTGGTGTGGATGCGGCCCTGCGTCTCGGTGGCCGGCACGCGCTGCACGCGATGGCCGCCCGACTCGAACTTCAGCTTGCCGTACACGCCATCGCCGACCATGCGCACCACGACTTCCTTGAAGCCGCCGACTTCGCCCTCGCTCTCGCTCACCACTTCGCAACGCCAGCCTTGCCGCTCCGCGTACCGGGTGTACATGCGCAGCAGGTCGCCGGCGAAGAGCGCCGATTCGTCGCCGCCGGTGCCGGCGCGGATTTCCAGGAAGGTGTTGCGGACGTCGTCCGGGTCCTTGGGCAGCAACAGCTTCTGCAGCTCGTCCTCCAGCGCCGGCATCTCGGCCTCGATGGCGGCGATTTCCTCGCGCGCCATGTCGGCCATGTCGGCGTCGTCCAGCATCTCGCGCGCCTGGACGAGGTCGCCCTCGCGCTGGCGGAAGCGCTGGAACAGGCCCGCGACCTCGCTCACCTCGGCGTGCTCGCGCGTGAGCGCGCGGAAGCGCTCCATGTCGCTGGCGACTTCGGGCTGCTGCAGGAAGAAGTCCAGTTCCTGCAGGCGGACCGGGTAGCGCTCGAGTTGCTGGCGGAGGAAGGGTTTCATTGGAGGGAAGACGAAGTACGGCCGCGCGAAGGGCGCGGTCACGCGCCCGTGGGGCGCGTCGCGCGGAGCTAACGCTCCTTGCGCAGGAAGAAGTGTTCGATGGCGCTGCCCGCGCGCTCGCGCGAGGCCGCGTCGCCGGAGTGCAGTTCGGCCATCGCGCCGTGCAGCATCTTCTGCGTGAGTCCGCGCGAAAGCGCCTCCAGCACCGCGTCGACATCCTCGCCCTTGGCCAGCAGCTTGCGGGCGCGGGCGATCTCCAGCGCGCGCCATTCGTCCGCCTGCGCGTTCAGCTGGCGGATCAGCGGCACGGCGCCGCGCTGGTCCATCCAGTGCAGGAAGCTCTGGACGCCGGCGTCGATGATGGCTTCGGCCTGGGCGACGGCGGCCTGGCGGTTCGCCTGGCCGGTCTGCACCACGTGCGCCAGGTCGTCCACCGTGTACAGGTAGACGTCCTCCAGCGCCTTGACTTCGGGCTCGATGTCGCGCGGCACGGCGAGGTCGACCATGAACATCGGGCGGTGCTTGCGCCGCTTGAGCGCGCGTTCAACCGCACCCAGGCCGATGATGGGCAGCGTGCTGGCGGTGGAACTGACCACCGCGTCGAATTCGTGCAGGCGCTCGGGCAGGTCGGCCAGGCGCATCACCCCGCCGCCGAAGCGCGTGGCGAGCTTCTCGCCGCGCTCCAGCGTGCGATTGGCGATGGTGATCTGCTGCGGGTCCTTGGCCGCGAAGTGCGTGGCCGCCAGCTCGATCATCTCGCCCGCGCCGACGAACAGCACGCGGATCTTGCCCAGGTCCTCGAACAGCTGGCCGGCCAGGCGCACCGCCGCGGCGGCCATGCTGATGGAATGCGCGCCGATCTCGGTGGCGCTGCGCACCTCCTTGGCCACGGCGAAGGAGCGCTGGAACAGCTGGTTGAGCGTGGTGCCCAGCGCGCCGGCCTCCTCGGCCATGCGCACGGCGTCCTTCAGCTGGCCCAGGATCTGGGCCTCGCCCAGCACCATGGAATCGAGGCCGCTGGCGACGCGGAAGGCGTGGCGCGCGGCCATGCCGCCCTGCAGCGTGTAGGCGTGCGACCGAAGCAGGCTGGGCGAGACGCCGCCCGACTGCGCCAGCCACTCCAGCGTGGGCTCCAGCCCGTGGTCGGGCCCGGCGCAATAGATCTCGGTGCGGTTGCAGGTGGACAGGATGGCCGCTTCGGGCTGCTTCTGCAGCCGGCCCTGCAGGCTGTGCCGCAATTGGCCCAGCGTGGGCTGGATCTGGTCGAGGGCGAACGCGAACTTGCCCCGCATGTCCAGCGGGGCGGTCGTGTGGTTGATGCCCAATGCCCAGACTGCCATGGGGCGAATTATAAAATCCGCACCGTTATCAAGCACTTAGAGCAGGTCAAGACCTTCACTGGATGGGCCCGATCGATTTCTTCTTGCATTTGGCCGGTTTTCTGGCCCCCGCGGTGTTCATGGCGCTGATGTTGCCCCTCGTGGCGCGGCTGCTGTTGCGCACCTCGCCGGGCTTCTGGAAGCCCGCCGTCGCCGTGTTCCTGGCCGCCACGGCCGCGCTGGCCATAGGCCTGTGGTGGTTCGGGCGCGACGGAAAGATGGCCACCTACGCGGCCGTCGTCCTGGCCGCCGCCAGCGCCCAGTGGCTGGCTTCCCGCGCCTGGAAGTAAACGATCCCATGCTGTTCCTGTTGTCGCCGGCCAAGACGCTGGACTACGAAACGCCGGTCGCCGCCGACGTCCCCCACACCCTGCCGCGCTTCCCGAAGCAGTCGGCCCGCCTGATCGAGGTGCTGCGCCGCCAGTCGCCGCGGCAGATCTCCGAATTGATGGACATCAGCCCGGCCCTGGCCGAGCTGAACGTCAGCCGCTACCGGGCCTGGTCCGAACGCTTCGATGAGCACAACTCCCGCCAGGCCGTGCTGGCCTTCGACGGTGACGTGTACGACGGCCTGCAGGCCCGCAGCCTCTCGCGCGCCGACCTGGACTGGGCCCAGCGCCACCTGCGGATGCTCAGCGGCCTGTATGGCGTGCTGCGCCCGCTCGACCGCATGCAGCCCTACCGCCTGGAGATGGGCACGTCGCTGCCAGTCGGAAGTGCCCGCAACCTCTACCAGTTCTGGGGTTCGGACATCGCCGAGCAGCTCAACCAGGACCTGCAGGCCGACGCCACGCCGGTCGTGGTGAACCTCGCATCGCAGGAGTACTTCCGCTCGGTAGACCTCGGGCGCCTGAAGGCCCGGGTGATCGAATGCGTGTTCGAGGACTGGAAGGGCGGGGGCTACAAGGTCATCAGTTTCTTCGCCAAGAAGGCGCGCGGCCTCATGGCCCGCTACGCCATCCAGCAGCGCGTGCTCACGCCCCGCACGCTGGAAGGCTTTGACTTCGAGGGCTATCGCTTCGATGCTTCCGCATCCCAGCCCGACCGGCTGGTGTTCCGGAGGAAAATGCAGCCATGACGACGAAGACGCAACAGCAGATCACGCCGGAACTGCGCCGCTGGATCGTGGACCAGGCGCAGGCCGGCCACAGCGCGGAATCGGTGCTGCAGTCCATGCTGGCGTCCGGCTGGCAGGAGGAAGTCGCCATCGAGGCGATGGAATCCACGCTTCGCAGCCACCTGGAAGCCAAGGCCGCGGCCGACGGCCTGCCGCCCGGGGTGCCGGTGCCGGACCCGAAGCTGGACGAGTCGCCGCTCTACGTGGACGCGGGCGATCGCCGCGTGCACATCCTGCAGAACATGTACAACCCGCGCGTGGTGGTGTTCGGCAACCTGCTCTCCGACGAGGAGTGCGACGAACTGATCGCCCTGGCCAAGCCGCGGCTCGCGCGTTCGCTCACCGTCGCCACCAAGACCGGCGGCGAGGAGGTCAACGACGACCGCACCAGCAGCGGCATGTTCTTCCAGCGCGGCGAGCACGAGGTCGTGCGCCGCCTCGAGGCACGCATCGCGCGCCTGGTCAACTGGCCCGAGGAGAACGGCGAGGGCCTGCAGGTGCTGCACTACCGCCCGGGCGCCGAATACAAGCCGCACTACGACTACTTCGACCCCAAGGAACCGGGCACGCCCACCATCCTCAAGCGCGGCGGCCAGCGCGTGGCCACGCTGGTGATGTACCTGGGCGAGCCGGAAAAGGGCGGCGGCACCACCTTCCCCGACGTGCACCTGGAAGTCTTCCCCAAGCGCGGCCACGGCGTGTTCTTCAGCTACGACCGGGCGCACCCCTCCACCCGCACCCTGCACGGCGGCGCGCCGGTGCTGGCGGGCGAGAAGTGGATCGCCACCAAGTGGCTGCGGGAGCGGCGCTTCGAGTGAGGCTGCTGGCCAACGGCATCGCCATCGAGGTCGAGGACACCGGCGAATCCCACCTGCCGGCGGTGCTGCTGGTGATGGGGCTGGGCATGCAGCTGATCGCCTGGCCCGCTGCCTTCGTCGGGGCGCTGCAGGAAGCGGGCTTTCGCGTCATCCGCTTCGACAACCGCGACGCCGGCCTGTCGCAGTCCTTCTCCCACCTGGGCGTTCCCAACCTGATGCTGGCGTCGATGCGCCACCGCCTGGGCCTGCGCGTGAACGCGCCTTACTCGCTGCATGACATGGCCGCCGACACGCTCGGCGTGCTGGACGCGCTGGACGTCCCGTCCGCGCACCTGGTCGGCGTGAGCATGGGCGGCATGATCGCCCAGCGCGTGGCGCTGGCCGCGCCGTCGCGGGTGCTCTCGCTCACCAGCATCATGAGTTCGAGCGGCGCGCGCCACCTGCCCGGGCCCAAGCCGCACGTGCTGCGGGCGCTCTTCAGCCGCCCGCGCGGCCGCACCGAGGACGCCATCGTCGACCACACCATGAAGCTGCTGCACGTGATCGCCAGCCCCGCCTTCCCGAGCGACGAGGAAGCGGTGCGCGAGCGGGTGCGCCTGGCCACCCGGCGCGCCTTCCATCCCACCGGCACCCTGCGCCAGATGACGGCGGTGGCGGCCGACATCCATCGCGCCGACGAACTCGCGCGCATCCAGGCGCCCACGCTGGTGATGCACGGCCAGGACGACCCGCTGGTGCCGTTCGCCTGCGGCCACGACACCGCCCGCCGCATCCGCGGCGCGCAGATGGTCGCCATCCCCGGCATGGGCCATGACCTGCCGCCGGGCGTGGTCGATCGCCTCCTGCAATCCCTGATGCCGCACCTGCGGCAGACTGCCGCCTGATGCAAGACAACACCCCGGACGGATCGCTGCTGGGCAAGCCCGCCGCCTACCGCGACCAGTACGCCCCCGAACTGCTGTATCCGATCCCGCGATCGGCCAAGCGCCAGGAGCTGGGCATCGCGGGCCAGCCGCCGTTCTTCGGCGCCGACCTCTGGACGGCGTACGAACTGAGCTGGCTCACGCCGCGCGGCAAGCCGGTGGTCGCCATCGCGCACGTCACCGTGCCGTGCGAGACGCCCAACATCGTCGAGAGCAAGTCGTTCAAGCTGTACCTCAACAGCTTCACCAACAGCCGCTTCGACGGCCCTTCCGAGGTGCTGGCGCGCCTGCGCGCCGACCTCTCCGAGGCCGTGTGGCGCGGCGGCAGCGCATCCGGCTCGGTGGGCGTGCGCCTCCTCGCGCCCGAGGTGTTCGACCAGGAGCAGGTGCACGAGCTCGACGGCGTCAACCTGGATCGCCTCGACATCGAATGCAGCGACTACTCGCCGCGGCCCGAGCTGCTGACCGCGTCGTTCGACGAGCAGCCTGTCGACGAGGTGCTGGTCAGCAACCTGCTCAAGAGCAACTGCCTGGTGACGGGGCAGCCCGACTGGGGCTCGGTGCAGGTCCGCTACTCGGGCCCGCAGATCGACCAGGGCGGCCTGCTGCGCTACCTGGTGAGCTTTCGCAACCACAACGAGTTCCACGAGCAGTGCGTGGAACGCATCTTCATGGACATCCGCCGGCAGTGCCGGCCGGCCAAGCTGGCGGTCTACGCGCGCTACACGCGCCGCGGCGGGCTGGACATCAACCCGTTCCGCACCAGCCATCCGCTGGCGCTACCGCCCAACATCCGGACCGCCCGCCAGTGAGGCCTTGGGGTCCAGCCAGTCGCAGCGCAGCTGTCCCTGGCGATGCAGGCGGGCCCGCCAGTTCGAGTACGCGCCCGGCGCGGCCATGCCGGCCAGGCAAAGCGGCATGAGCCATACGGCGTCGAACGCGAACACCGGCAGCCAGCCCACCCAGCCCATCAGCCACACCGTGAGCACTACGTCCCACGCGTGGTACTCCAGCGGCTGCGTGAGCCGGTGCTCGATCTGCCAAAGCTTGATCCGCTGGATCTCCGCGAGCTGCATGGCATCCACCCCCGAGTCATCAATCTAGACCGGGAGCGGCGGCTTTCAACCCTGGCGCTGGAACAACACGAGGCGCTGCTCGACCGCGGCCTGGTTGCCTTGGCGGGCGCTCAGCTGGACCTCGAAGCGCGTGCCCGGCGCGTAGCGCTGCGGGCCGAAGTTCAGGCTGAAGTTGCCGTTGGCGTCGGCCGTCACGGTCTGGTCGGAGACCGCTTGCGCCACCGCCGTGCGGCCCGGCGTGGCGGGTGACACGGCATCCACCTTCACGCGCACGTTGGCTCCCGGCGACGTGCGGCCTTGCAGCACCAGCTGGCTCGAATCGACCGCGGCGTTGGGCCCGGGGCTCGTGACCTGCAGGACCAGCGGACCGGGCGCGGCCACCGCGGTGCCGGAGGCGCCCATCGGTGAGGAGGAGGCCGAAGCGGAGGCGGACGTCGAGGACGTGCCCTGCTGCTGCACGATCGCCAGCTGCGAAGTCGCCAGCCGCTCGCCGTTGCGCAGCGTCGCCACCACCGGGCCCGGCGCCACGTGGTCGACCTTGCGCAGCGTGTAGTTGGCGATGTAGCGGCCGGGCTTCTCCTCGT
>Ga0247820_10002183_pt1 | contig 11008 bp, 10 predicted proteins | sample 13C_Glucose_Day1_2_FD_192480 | JGI IMG/M metagenome (GOLD analysis project Ga0247820, IMG submission 192480) | Soil microbial communities from agricultural site in Penn Yan, New York, United States - 13C_Glucose_Day14 | ecosystem: Environmental > Terrestrial > Soil > Agricultural land | place...
GTGTGGAACGGGGGGCCGAGGTCAGCGAAACTGTGGCGCCATTTCACGCCCAGGTCCACTTCCGCAAGTGCCACGGAAATGTCATTCATCGCCCGTATTGTCCTGCCCTGTCAGTTCTGACAGGCGGAAAAGGATTTGCTGCCCTAACATCGGAAGAGCTGCGAGCCCCACGCAGTGTTTCATTTTGTTTTAAGGACAGGTCCCCATGAGCCCGCACGCGCAAATCCATTCCACTACCGGCATGCCTTCCTTGCCGTCGCTCACGGGCATGTCCGAAGTCCAGCTGGTTCACCTGCGCACGCCCGCGCAGATCAAGCGCGTGCTCCCGCTCCGTGAAGAGATCGACCTGTCCGTCCACACCGCCGCTGGGCGGAGCTTCCACGAGCTCGAAAAAAAAGAGACGAATTGGGTTTCGTCGGTGCCTTCGAGCTCGACGGTGAGCTGATCGGCACCATCCGGCTCGTGCCGATGGGGCACCGGCTGACCCTCACGGAGGATCTGCTGGATCAGCTCGGGCCGGATGCACCGAAACACGACGGCTCTCGTTGGGAAGTGGGGCGACTGGTGTTGTCTGAGCAGTACAGAAGCGATGTGGACGCGCTGCGGCGCTGCCTGTACCTCTCGCTCGACTACGCCTCCCGGCAGACGCCGATCGAGAACCTGTATGCGTCGTGCACCCACGTTCTCGGCCGGCTCTACCGCCGGTTCGCCTTCGCGGCCTTCGCCTCAGCGGTGCCGCTGCCGGGCACCGAAAAAACGTACACCCTGATCCACGGCCGCGCGGCGAACGTCCTGCACGCGCTGGACCGCAACGGGGCGGCGCTGCCCAACTAGGAAGTGCAAGGCACATGGGCCTGATCAGGAACCTGCTGGACCGCCATCGGGCGTACCACCTTCAAGAGCCGCTGATGCTCTGGTACGCGGGCTGGCTCGGGGCGGTCTGCTTCCCTATGTTCTACCTGCTGCGCTTCCTCAAGACGGAGCCGGCCTACGACGACCTCTGGATCCGCGTGACGGCCGGGGCGCTGTGCTCGATGCTGCTGCTGCGCCGGTACTGGCCCGAGCGGCTGCAGGCGCGCTACTTCGACTATTCGTGGGCGGCGCTGGTGTTCACGCTGCCGTTCGCGTTCGTGTTCACCGCGCTCAAGAACGACGGCGGCGGCACGACCGGGGTCGGCAGCACGCTGATGGCGACGTTCTTCGTCATCCTCATGACCGACTGGCGCAACACCGTCGCCATGCTGGCCATCGGGATGGCCACCGCCGTGGCGGCCTACATCGCCACGACGCCGGACCCGACCCTGCCGGTCGACTACGTCGCCCGCCTGCCGACGCTGCTGCTCGTGCTGGTGGGCGGCTGCCTGTTCAAGATGGCGCTCGAGCGCGCCACCTCGGAGAAGGTCCGCGCGGGCTATGCCGCCATCGCCGGGTCCATCGCCCACGAGATGCGCAATCCGCTGGCCCAGGTGCGGCACAGCCTGCAATCGGTGCAGCGGGAGCTGCCCGCGCCCGGCCTGGTCGGCCGGCTCTCGTACCTGGAAGGCAGTCAGCTCGAAGCGCTCTACCGCCACCTGTCGCAGGGCGAGCAGGCCATCGACCGCGGCCTGCAGGTGATCTCCATGACGCTGGACGAGGTCAGCGCCAGGCCGCTGGACACGGCCTCCTTCTCCTATCTCTCCGCCGCCGACGTGGCCCAGAAGGCGGTGGACGAGTACGGCTACGACAGCGAAGCGGCGCGCGCCGCGGTCTCGGTCAAGGTGGACGAGGACTTCCAGTTCCTGGGGGACGAGACGGCCTACCTGTTCGTCCTCTTCAACCTCATCAAGAACGCGCTGTACTACGTGCGCCCGCAGCCGGGCACCAGCGTGGTCGTGACCGTCACAGTGAGTCGGCAGCAGGTGAGCGTGCGCGACAACGGCCCCGGCATCCCGCCCGCCGTGCTGGCCACCCTGTTCCAGCCCTTCCGCTCGGTCGGCAAGTCGGGCGGCACCGGCCTGGGGCTGGCCTACTGCCAGCGGGTGATGAAGGCCTTCGGCGGCCAGATCCGCTGCCAGTCGGTGCCGGGCGACGGCACCGAATTCATCATGGAATTCCCGCCGGCCGGCGAGGAGGCGCGCGAGGCGCATCGCCAGCAGGTCCTGCAGGCCGCGCGCGCCGTGCTGGCCGACAAGCGCCTGCTGCTGGTGGAGGACGACGCCGCCCAGCGCGTGACCACGCGCCACAAGCTGCGCCCGCTGGGGATGCTGATCGACGAGGCGCCGGACGGCCAGCGGGCGCTGGACCTGCTCGAGCGCCATGCGTACGACCTGGTGCTGCTGGACCTGAACATGCCGGTGCGCGACGGCTACCACGTCGCCCAGAAGATCCGCTCGGGCCAGGTGCCGGCCAATCGCTACGTGCGGATCATTGCCCACACCAGCGAGCCGGTCCACCTGGCGCGAGTGAAGACCCAGCGTGCCGGAATGGACGGCTTCGTCGCCAAGCCCTCGGCCCAGCTGCCGCTGGTGCAGGCGCTGCACAAGGCGATCGAGCAGCGCAGCGCGGCTTCGCCGGCCGGCGCCCGCCCGCTGTCGCAGCGCCGCGTGCTGCTGGCCGACGACAGCGCGTACAACCGCCGCGCCGTGGCCGCCTACCTGCGCGAGGCGGGCGCCTCGGTGGTGGAGGTCGACCACGTCGAAGGCCGTGCTGCAGTCGCTGCGCACCGACCCGGCCTTCGACGTGGTGCTGATGGACCTGAACATGCCCGGCCTCGGCGGCCTGCAGACCTCGCGCGCCATCCGCGGCAGCGACGAAGGCTGGGCGGGCATTCCCATCGTCGCGCTCACCGCGCATTCGGACGCGCCCACGATGCAGGCCGCCCGCGACGCCGGCATGAACGCCTTCCTGGTCAAGCCGGTCGAGGGGCCGAAGCTGTGCCAAGTGGTGGCGGAGCTCACGGCCGTCCGTGAGGAAGTGGCGGCCATCGCGCCGATCGCGCCGCCCACCGTCACGCCGGCGCCTGCACCGGCCGGCGGCGAGGAAGGACCGCTGCTCAACGTCGCGCGCCTGGAGAGCTACCACCGGCTGGGCCTGCTGGACGAGATGCTGGCCGACTACCTGCCCGAGATCCGCCGCCTGGTCGGCGTGCTGCAGCAGGCCATGGCCGCGCACGACCTCGCGCGGGCGCAGCAGACGCTGCATTCGCTGCTGGGCATGAGCGGCGAGGCGGGGGCGCTCGCGCTGTACCAGCGGGTGCGCGGGGTCTACGTCCCGGTGCTGGAGAAGGACGAGTGGCCACCGCTGGAGCACTGGCTGCCGGCCGTGCAGGCGCTGGCCACCCGTACCGAGGAGGCCCTGCGGGAGTACGGCGCGCGCCATGCCGGGGCGGTCGAGTAGTAAGGTGTCCCTCATGCCGGACGTTGCCCGCGCCATCCTGTTCGTCGACGACGAGGCGCCTTCGCGCAAGTGGTTCGCCCGCTGCTTCGGCGGCGAGTTCGACGTCGCCACCGCCGCCAGCGCCGACGACGCCATGGCCATCCTGGCCAGCCGTCCCGACGAGTTCGCGGCGCTGGTCACCGACTACCGCATGCCCGAGCAGGACGGCATGAAGCTGCTGCGGCGGGTGCAGAGCGACCACCGCCACATCATCCGGGTGCTGGCCACCGCGTACGCGGAAAAGGACGTCGCGATCGCGGCCGTCAACCAGGGCAAGGTGCTGCGCATCCTGGAGAAGCCGCTGGAGGACGAGCCCACGCGCGAGGCGCTGCGCGAGGCCCTGGCCCTGTACCGCCAGCAGGCGCTCGAGCGCGCGATGAACGAGAGCCGCGCCGCCACGCTGCGCGAGACGCTCGGCTTCCTGGCGCACGAGCTCAACACGCCGCTGGCCACCGTGCGCGGCTGCGTCAGCACCGTCGCCGCCCGCGCGCGGCCCGCGGACGGACGTCCCGGCGTCGCCGAGTTCGAGGAGCACCAGCCCGGCGAACTGCTGGCCGCGCTGGAGCGCGCCGAGCGCCGCGCCCAGTACTGCCAGTCGCTGGTGGCCACCTTCCTGCAGTCGGCGCGCGATGCCTATCCGGGCGCGGCGCCGCAGACGGTGAGCGCCGCGGCGCTGGTCACGGCCTTGCTCGACGAGTTCCCGTTCGAGGATTCGGAGCGGCTCTGGGTCAGCTGCGACATCGCCCGGGACTTCCGCCTGCCGGGCCGCCGCGACCTGCTGTACCTCGTGCTGTGCACGCTGACCAAGAACGCGCTGCAGGCGCTGCGCGGCCGCGAGCGGCCCAGCCTGCGTATCGAGGCGGGCTGCGAGACCGCGGGCGAATCGCCGCGCGCATGGATCCGTTTCGTCGACAACGGCGCGGGCATCCCGCCGGACGTGCTGGCCCGCCTCACGCGAGAGCCGGTCACCACCCGCGCCGGCAACGGCGGCAACGGCATGGGCCTGATGTTCTGCCAGCGCGTGATGCAGGCGGCCGGAGGCTCGGTGCGGGTCGAGTCCACGCTGGGGACGGGCACCGCCGTCATCCTGCAGTTCGAGCGCTCGGTGCAGCCGGTGCCTGCGGCCGCCCCGGCCTGAAAGCCCCGTTCTCCGGGTTGGCCGCGGCACCGCCGCGGCGGCGTTGGTCTTAGCATCGCGTCTTCCATACAAGAGCCGTACAAAAGGAGACGCCATGCTCGGCCTGATGCAAAGCCAACCCCTGCTGATCTCGTCGCTGATCGACTTCGCCGAGCGCCACCACGGCGACGGCGAGATCGTCTCGCGCCGGGTCGAGGGCGACACCCACCGCTACGCCTGGCGCGACGTGGCGGCGCGGGCCCGGCAGGTGGCGCATGCGCTGGACGGGATGAACCTGCTGTTCTCCGATCGCGTCGCCACCCTGGCCTGGAACGGCTACCGCCACCTCGAGCTGTACTTCGGCGTCTCGGGCTCCGGCCGGGTGCTGCACACGATCAACCCGCGCCTGCATCCCGACCAGATCGCCTGGATCGCCGGCCACGCCGAGGACCAGGTGCTGTGCTTCGACGCCACCTTCCTGCCGCTGGTGCAGGCCATCCACGCCAAGTGCCCGACCATCAAGCGCTACGTGATGCTGTGCGACAGCGGCAAGCTGCCGCAGGACACGGGCATCCCGGGCCTGGTGGGCTACGAGGACTGGATCGGCGGCCAGTCCACCACCTACGCCTGGCCGAGCTTCGACGAGAACTCCGCCTCGAGCATGTGCTACACGAGCGGCACCACCGGCAACCCCAAGGCCGCGCTCTACAGCCATCGCTCGACCCTGCTGCACGCCTACGCGGCGGCGCTGCCCGACGTCATGAGCCTGTCGGCGCGTGATTCCGTGCTGCCGGTCGTGCCGATGTTCCACGTCAACGCCTGGGGCATCCCGTATTCGGCGGCGCTCACCGGCTGCAAGCTGGTGTTCCCCGGTCCCGCGCTGGACGGCAAGTCGGTGTACGAACTGATCGAGGCGGAGAAGGTGACGTATGCCGCCGGCGTGCCCACCGTCTGGCAGATGCTGCTCGGCCACATGAAGCCGGGCGGGCTGCGCTTCTCCACGCTCAAGCGCACCGTCATCGGCGGCTCGGCCTGCCCGCCCGCGATGATCCAGGCCTTCCGCGAGGATTACGGCGTCGAGGTGCTGCATGCATGGGGCATGACCGAGATGAGCCCGCTGGGCACGCTGTGCACGCTGAAGAACAAGCACCTGGAGCGTCCCGCCGACGAGCAGATGAAGATCCGCCTCAAGCAGGGCCGCGCGATCTTCGGCGTCGACATGAAGATCGTGGGCGATGACGGCCAGGAACTGCCGTGGGACGGCAAGACGTTCGGCGACCTGTACGTGAAGGGCCCGTGGATCGTGCGCGAGTACTTCAAGGGCGAGGGCGGCGATCCGCTGGTCAACGGCTGGTTCCCCACCGGCGACGTGGCCACGATCGATGCCGAGGGCTACATGCAGATCACCGACCGCAGCAAGGACGTCATCAAGTCCGGCGGCGAGTGGATCAGCTCGATCGACATCGAGAACATCGCGATGGCGCACCCTTCGGTGCAGATGGCCGCGTGCGTCGGCATGCCGCATCCGAAGTGGGACGAGCGGCCCATCGTCGCGGTGGTCAGGAAGCCCGGCACGGAGCTCACCCGCGAGGAGCTGCTCAAGTTCTACGAGGGCAAGATCGCCAAGTGGCAGGTGCCCGACGACGTGGTCTTCGTCGACGCGATCCCGCTGGGCGCCACCGGCAAGATGCTCAAGACGCGTTTGCGCGAGAAGCTGAAGGACTATCGCCTGCCGACCGCGTGAACGCGGCCTCGATGCGCGCATGTCGCCTGGGCGATAGGGTGCGCCGACCTTACGGGCATTCCCTGACGATTGCTCTGCGTGAAAACTTGTACCCTGCGCCCATTCAAAACCACCCAGGAGACGAGACATGAACTTCGCGCTGAGGCAAATCACCGTGGCGGGCGTGCTGGCCCTCGCCGGTGCCGGTGCGGCGGTCGCGCAGCAGGCTCCCGCCGCTGCCGGGGGCGGCGCGCTGAAGGGCCAGACCGTGCGCATCGCGTTCATGGATCCGCTGTCCGGCCCGTTCGCCAACGTCGGGCAGAACCAGCTGAAGAGCTGGCAGTTCGCGGCCGAGCAGCTGTCGGGCAAGACCCCGGCGGGCGTCAAGTTCGAGGTGGTCGGGTTCGACAACAAGGGCTCGCCGCAGGAAAGCCTGAACACGCTGAAGGCCGCCATCGACCAGGGCTTCCGCTACGTCACGCAGGGCAACGGCTCGGGCGCGGGCCTGGCCATCCTGGACGCCGTGGCCAAGCACAACGAGCGCAACCCCGGCAAGGAGGTCGTGTACCTCAACTACGCCGCGGTCGATCCCGCGATGACCAACGAGAAGTGCGATTACTGGCACTTCCGCCTGGACGCCGACACTTCCATGAAGATGGAGGCGCTGACGACGTTCATGAAGGACCAGCCCAAGGTCAAGAACGTCTTCCTGATCAACCAGAACTACTCGCACGGCCAACAGGTCGCCAAGTACTTCAAGGACGCCATCGCGCGCAAGCGCCCCGACGTCAAGATCGTCGGCGAGGACCTGCACCCGATCGGCCAGGTCAAGGACTTCTCGCCGTACGTGGCCAAGATCAAGCAGGCCAACGCCGACACCATCGTCACCGGCAACTGGGGCCAGGACCTCACGCTGCTGGTCAAGGCGCTGAACGACGCCGGCCTCAAGATCCCGATGTACACCTACTACGCCGGCGTCACCGGCACGCCGACGGCGCTGGCCTCCGGCGGCGAGAGCGAGGTGTACGTGGTGTCGTACGGCCACTCCAACCAGACCGGCGACATCGGCAAGCTGGCCGCCGACTTCAAGAAGAAGTTCAACGACGACTACTACACCTTCGCCACGTACAACGGCATCCAGCTGCTTGGCGGCGCCATGGCCAAGGCCGGCAGCAGCGACCCGATCCGCGTGGCCAAGGCGATGGAGGGCCTGTCGGTCAAGAGCTTCGCCGGCGACGTGACGATGCGCGCCTCCGACCACCAGCTGCAGCAGAGCATGTACATCACCAAGTGGCAGAAGGCCAAGCCGGGCGAGTACAAGGTGGAGAACACCGACTACACGTTCGTGCCGATCAAGCAGATGGACCCGTACGTGTCCAGCACGCCCACCAGCTGCCAGATGAAGCGTCCGGCGGGCTGATCGCCCGGCGCCCACGACAAGCCGGGTCCCGCCAGCGGTCCCGGCTTTTTTCTTGCCCGCACCTTCCCGAGGGTCCATGGAGTTCTTCACGATCTCGCTCCTGAACGGCATCAGCTACGGGCTGCTGCTGTTCATGCTGAGTTCCGGCCTCACGCTGATCTTCAGCATGATGGGCGTGCTCAACTTCGCGCACGCCAGCTTCTACATGCTGGGCGCCTACGCCGCCTTCACCACCGCGCAGCTGGTGGGCTACTGGCCGGCGCTGTTCGTAGCTCCGCTGGTGGTGGCGCTGCTCGGCGCGCTGTTCGAGAAGTACTGCCTGCGCCGGGTGCACAAGTTCGGCCACGTGCCGGAACTGCTCATCACCTTCGGGCTGTCGTTCATCATCCTCGAGATGGTGCAACTGGTCTGGGGCACCAGCTCGGTCGACTACCGCGTGCCGGCCGAACTCTCCGGCCAGCTGTTCAACCTGCACGGCATCGCCTTCCCCAAGTACCGCGGCTTCATGATGCTGGTGGCGGTGCTGATGCTGATCTCCATCTGGCTGCTTCTCACGCGCACGCGCATCGGCCTCGTCATCCAGGCGGCGCTGACGCATCCCGAGACGGTGGAGGCGCTGGGCCACAACGTGCCGCGCGTGTTCATGCTGGTCTTCGGCGGCGGCGCGGCCCTGGCCGGCCTGGCGGGCGTGGTGGGCGGCAACGCCTTCGTCACCGAGCCGGGCATGGCGGCCACCGTCGGCTCCGTCATCTTCGTGGTGGTGGTGGTCGGCGGCATGGGATCGCTGTCGGGCGCCTTCGTGGCTTCGCTGCTGATCGGCGTGATCCAGACCTTCGCGGTGGGCATCGACGCCTCGCTCTCGGGCCTGTTCGGCATCAGCGCGCAGACGTTCGGCTATCCGCTGTGGAGGCTGAAGATCAGCCAGATCGCGCCGATCCTGCCGTACCTGTTCCTGGTCCTCATCCTGATCTTCCGGCCCAAGGGCCTGCTCGGCACGCGGGAGGGTTGAAGCCATGTCCACCTTGACCGATTCGCCATCCTCCAGCGCCGCCCGCGAGAACGCCCGCGTAGGCGTGCCCATGACCGTGGAAGGCGCCGCGGCGCCCGCCATCCCCGCCGCCGCGCCGCACGAGGGCTACTACGAGTTCAGGCCGTACAACATCGGCCGCTGGATCGTCTGGGGCCTGTTCGCCATCCTGTTGATCGTGGCGCCGCAGCTGTGGACCAGCTCGCTGGCCCACACCATGCTCAGCCAGATGGGCATCGCCATCATCGTCTGCCTCTCGTACAACATGCTGCTGGGGCAGGGCGGCATGCTCAGTTTCGGCCACGCGGTGTATTCGGGCATGGGCTCGTTCCTGGCGATCCACACGCTGAACCTGGTGGCCAAGGGCAACCTGCCGATCCCGGTGAGCCTGATCCCGGTGGTGGGCGGCCTCGCCGGCATGCTGTTCGCCGTCGCCTTCGGCTGGGTGACCACCAAGAAGGCGGCCACGCCGTTCGCGATGATCACGCTGGGCGTCGGCGAGCTGGTCTGGGCTTCGGCGCTGATGTTCCCCGAGTTCTTCGGCGGCGAGGGCGGCATCTCCGGCAACCGCGTCACGGGCCCCAAGCCGTTCGGCATCACGTTCGGTCCGCAGATCCAGCTCTATTACCTGATCGCGCTCTACACGTTCGTCTGCACGGCCGCGATGTTCGCCTTCACGCGTACGCCCCTGGGCCGCATGCTCAACGCGGTGCGAGACAACCCAGAGCGGGTGGAGTTCGTCGGCTACAACACCCAAGTGGTGCGCTACATCGCCTTCGTCGTCGCGGCGTTCTTCGCCGGCATCTCGGGCGGCCTGGCAGCGCTGAACTTCGAGATCGTCACCTCCGAGGTGGTGAGCGGCCCGCGCTCGGGCGCCTACCTGCTGTTCACCTTCCTCGGCGGTGCCACCTTCTTCTTCGGGCCGATCATCGGCGCCATCCTGATGGTGCTGGCCTTCGTGCTGCTGTCCGAGCTCACCAAGGCCTGGCTGCTGTACCTGGGCCTGGTGTTCCTGTTCATGGTGATGTACGCGCCCGGCGGCATCGCCAGCCTGATCATGATGAACCTGCGCGTCGCCTCGTTCGGCCGGTTGCGCGACCTGTGGGTCAGCTACCTGGCGCTGGGGGTCACCGCGCTCATCGTGCTGTTGGGAGCGGCCGGCATGATCGAGATGGTCTACCACCTCAAGCTCAATCCGGCGCTCGGTCCGCAGCTGCAGTTCCTGGGCGCGACGCTCGATGCGCACGGGGTCAACAGCTGGTTCGGCTGCGCCTTCGTCATGCTCACCGGCCTCGGCCTGTTCGAGATCGCCCGCCGCCACTTCGTGCGGCAGTGGGGCGAGATCCAGGAGTTCATCGAGAAGGAGATCAAGCGCAGGGAGGCGCTCGCATGACGACGGCTTCGAACTCCTACGCGCTGGAACTGCGCGACCTGCGCAAGAGCTTCGGCAAGACCGAGATCATCCGCGGCGCCAACCTCACGGTGCGGTCCGGCGAGCGGGTGGCGGTCATCGGTCCCAACGGCGCCGGCAAGTCCACGCTGTTCAACCTCATCAGCGGCCGCTTCGAGCCCACCAGCGGCGACGTGCTCCTCAATGGCCAACGGATCAACGGCAGGAAACCGTACGAGATCAACCGCCTGGGCCTGTCGCGCAGCTTCCAGATCACCAACATCTTCCCCAAGCTCAGCGTGTTCGAGAACCTGCGCTGCGGGGTGCTGTGGAGCCTGGGGTACCGCTACACCTTCCTGAAGTTCCTGGCCGACCTGGACGACGCCAACGAGCGCGCCGAGCAGCTGCTGGAGATGATCCACCTGGACAAGAAGCGCGACGTGCTGGCCGTGAACCTCACGTACGCCGAGCAGCGCGCGCTGGAGATCGGCATCACCATCGCCGGCGGCGCCGGCGTCATCCTGCTGGACGAACCCACGGCCGGCATGAGCAAGAGCGAAACGCGCCGCTTCATCGAGCTGATCAAGGAAGTCACCGTGGGCAAGACGCTGCTGACCGTGGAGCACGACATGGGCGTGGTGTTCGGCCTGGCCGACAAGATCGCGGTGGTCGTCTACGGCGAGGTGATCGCCTTCGACACGCCCGAGAACGTGCGGGCCAACCAGCGCGTGCAGGAGGCCTATCTCGGCTCGCACGTCGCTGATGCTCAAGTCGGAGGCCACTGAACATGCTGAAGGTCGAGAACCTGCACGCCTTCTACGGCAAGAGCCACGTGCTGCACGGCGTCCACTTCGACGTGCAAGCGGGCGAGATCGTGGCACTGCTGGGCCGCAACGGCTCGGGCCGTTCCACCACGG
>Ga0247820_10002186_pt1 | contig 10999 bp, 8 predicted proteins | sample 13C_Glucose_Day1_2_FD_192480 | JGI IMG/M metagenome (GOLD analysis project Ga0247820, IMG submission 192480) | Soil microbial communities from agricultural site in Penn Yan, New York, United States - 13C_Glucose_Day14 | ecosystem: Environmental > Terrestrial > Soil > Agricultural land | place...
GGCCTATCTACCGAGATACACCTCGACCACCCGCTCATCCTCCTGCACCTGCGCCAGCGACCCTTCCGCCAGCACGCTGCCCTGGTGCAGCACCGTCACATGGTCGGCGATGCTGCCGACGAAGCCCATGTCATGCTCCACCACCATCAGCGAATGCCGACCCGCCAACGAACGAAACAGCTCGGCGGTGAATTCGGTCTCGGCATCGGTCATCCCCGCCACCGGCTCGTCGAGCAGCAGCAACCTCGGCTCCTGCACCAGCAGCATGCCGATCTCCAGGAACTGTTTCTGCCCATGGGACAACAACCCCGCCTGGCGCTGGGCCAGGGGCAGCAGGCGCAGGGTGGCCAGGACTTCCTCGATGCGCTGGCGCTGTTCGCCGGACAACCGTGCCACCAGGCTAGCCCACACCGACTTGTCGGCCTTGAGCGCCAGCTCCAGGTTCTCGAATACCGTCAGCGCCTCGAACACCGTGGGCTTCTGGAACTTGCGGCCAATGCCGGCCTGAGCTATCTGGCACTCGCTCATGCGGGTCAGGTCGAGGGTGTCGCCGAAAAACGCGGTACCTGTGTCGGGCCGAGTCTTGCCGGTGATCACATCCATCATGGTGGTCTTGCCGGCGCCGTTGGGGCCGATGATGCAGCGCAGCTCGCCGACGCCGATGTACAGGTTCAGGTCGTTGAGCGCCTTGAAGCCATCGAAGCTGACGCTGATGCCCTCCAGGCTCAGCACCGTGCCGTGGCGGGTGTCGAGCCCGGCCTCGCGGCGCCGACCGAGGCCAATGGCCTCGCGACCGCTGCCGATCTGGTCGAATATCGGTTCCAGCATGAATTCCGGATGCACCGGGGGCACGCTTCTCATGGCTGGCTCCTTTTCTTCACAAGGCCGACCACGCCCTTGGGCAGGTACAGGGTGACGAGGATGAACAGCGCACCGAGGAAGAACAGCCAGTACTCGGGGAACGCCACGGTGAACCAGCTCTTCATGCCATTGACCAGGCCGGCGCCAAGCAGCGGTCCGATCAGCGTGCCGCGCCCTCCCAGGGCTACCCACACGGCGGCCTCGATGGAGTTGGTCGGCGACATTTCGCTGGGGTTGATGATGCCCACTTGCGGCACATACAGCGCCCCGGCCAGGCCGCACAGCACGGCGCTGAGCACCCACACCAGCAGCTTGAAGCCGCGTGGGTCGTAACCGCAGAACATCAGGCGGTTTTCCGCATCGCGTACGGCGGTGAGCAGGCGACCGAACTTGCTCTGGGTCAGGCGCCAGCACAGGAACAGGCTGCCCAGCAGCAGGCCGACCGTGAGCAGGAACAGCGCGGCCCGGGTGCCCTGGGCGGTGATGTCGAAACCTAGGATGGTGCGGAAATTGGTGAAGCCGTTGTTGCCGCCAAAACCGGTCTCGTTGCGGAAGAAGAGCAGCATGCCGGCGAAGGTCAGGGCTTGGGTCATGATCGAGAAGTACACGCCCTTGATCCGCGAGCGGAAGGCGAAGAAGCCGAACACCAGCGCCAGCAACCCCGGCGCCAGCACCACCAGGCACAGCGCCCAGGCGAAATACTGGGTGCCGGCCCAGTACCAGGGCAGCTCGCTCCACGACAGGAAGGTCATGAACCCCGGCAGCCCATCGCCGGCCGCCTGGCGCATCAGGTACATGCCCATGGCATAGCCGCCCAGGGCGAAGAACAGGCCGTGGCCCAGCGACAGCAGCCCGGCATAGCCCCACACAAGGTCCAGGGCCAGGGCGACGATGGCGTAGCAGAGGATCTTGCCGACCAAGGTCAGGGTATAGGCCGAGACCTGCAAGGAGTGCCCGTCGGGCAGCAGCGACAGCAGCGGCAGGGCCAGCAGCACCAGGACGACAACGGCGCCGACGGCCAGCGACACCCGGGTGCCGGCCTTGCGCGTGGCAGTGACAATCAATGGCTGGTTCATCAGTCGATTACCCGTCCCTTGAGGGCGAACAGGCCTTGCGGGCGCTTCTGGATGAACAGAATGATCAGCGCAAGGATGAGGATCTTGCCCAGCACCGCACCGATCTGCGGCTCCAGCAGTTTGTTGGCGATACCCAGCCCGAAGGCCGCCCACAGGCTGCCGGCCAGTTGGCCGACGCCGCCGAGCACCACCACCAGGAACGAGTCGATGATGTAGCTCTGGCCCAGGTCCGGCCCCACGTTGCCGACCTGGCTCAGGGCCACGCCGCCAAGCCCGGCGATGCCGGAGCCGAGGCCGAAGGCGAGCATGTCGACGCGCCCGGTGGACACCCCGCAGCAGGCCGCCATGTTGCGGTTCTGGGTGACGGCGCGCACGTTCAGGCCCAGCCGCGTGCGGTTGAGCAGCAACCAGGTGAGCAGCACCACCGCCAGGGCGAAGCCGATGATCACCAGGCGGTTGTACGGCAGCACCAGGTTGGGCAGCACCTGGATGCCGCCGGACAACCAGGCCGGGTTGCTCACCTCGACGTTCTGCGCGCCGAAGATCAGCCGCACGGCCTGGATCAGGATCAGGCTGATGCCCCATGTCGCCAGCAGGGTTTCCAGCGGCCGGCCATATAGGTGGCGGATCACGGTGCGCTCCAGGGCCATGCCGACGCCCGCGCTGACGGAGAAGGCCACCGGCAGGGCGATCAGCGGATAGAACTCGATGGCGCCCGGGGCATAGCGTTGCAGCAGTACCTGGACCATGTAGGTGCTGTAGGCGCCGAGCATCAGCATTTCGCCGTGGGCCATGTTGATCACCCCCAACAGGCCGAAAGTGATCGCCAGGCCCAGCGCCGCCAGCAGCAGGATCGAGCCCAGTGACAGGCCGCTGAAGGCCTGGCCGAGCAATTCACCGACCAGCAGCTTGCGCTGCACCTGTGCCAGGCTGGTTTCGGCGGCGGTGCGTACGGCGGCGTCGGTTTCCGCGTCGGGTTGCAGAAGGGCTTCGAGGCGGGTGCGGGCCAGCGGGTCGCCGGTTTCACCGAGCAGACGCACGGCTGCCAGGCGTACCGCGGGCTCGCTGGCGCCCAGTTGCAGGTTGGCCAGGGCCAGGCCCAGGGCCGCGTGCACGGCGGCGTCCGGTTCGCTGGCGAAGCGGCGGTCGAGGAAGGCCATTTGCGCGGGTTGCGCGGTTTTCTGCAGTTGCTGGGCGGCGGCCAGGCGCACGTTGGCTTGGTCGCTGAGCAGTTGATGGCTGGCCAGGGCGTTGTTGATCAGGCCGCGCAGGCGGTTGTTCAGGCGCAGTTTGCGGGTGTCGTTTTCGGCGATGCGGCCCTGGCGCAGGTTGTCCAGCAGCGGCAGGCGGGCGGCATCAGGTTGCGCGGCCCAGGTTTCGAGCAGGCGGGCTTGCTCGGCGGGTTTGGCGCTGAGAAAGAATTCGCCCTCGCTGGCTTGGGTGGCCAGGGGCAATAGCAGCAGTAGTGTGAGCAGGAGTCTGATCATGCGGGCAATCCTGGAAATCTGCGGTGGATTCATCGCGGGGCAAGCCCGCTCCCACGCCACCCACCATTAGCTGACGAGATCTGCTAGCTGACGAGATCGGCGTGGGAGCGGGCTTGCCCCGCGATAGCGTCAGTTGCCCTTCACTGCATAGTCCGGCCGCTTGTCATTCCCCGGAATGAACGGGCTCCAAGGCTGCGCCCGCAGCGGCTCCTCGGTCTGCCACACCACACTGAACTGCCCGTCATCCTGGATCTCGCCGATCATCACCGGCTTGTGCAGGTGGTGGTTGCTCTTGTCCATGGTCAGGGTGAAGCCCGACGGCGCCTTGAAGCTCTGCCCGGCCAGCGCCTCGCGCACCTTGTCCACATCGGTGCTGCCGGCCTTCTGCGCCGCCTGCGCCCACATGTGGATGCCCACGTAGGTGGCTTCCATCGGGTCGTTGGTCACCGCCTTGTCGGCCCCCGGCAGGCCCTTGGCCTTGGCGTAGGCCTTCCAGTTGGCGACGAACTTCTGGTTCACCGGGTTATCCACAGACTCGAAGTAGTTCCACGCCGCCAGGTGGCCCACCAGCGGCTTGGTGTCGATGCCGCGCAGCTCCTCTTCACCCACCGAGAACGCCACCACCGGCACGTCGGTGGCCTTCAGCCCCTGGTTGGCCAGCTCCTTGTAGAACGGCACGTTGGAGTCGCCGTTGACCGTGGAAATGACCGCCGTCTTGCCGCCAGCCGAGAACTTCTTGATGTTGGCGACGATGGTCTGGTAATCGGCGTGACCGAACGGCGTGTAGACCTCTTCGATGTCCTTGTCGGCCACGCCCTTGCTGTGCAGGAAGGCGCGCAGGATCTTGTTGGTGGTGCGCGGGTAGACGTAGTCGGTGCCCAGCAGGAAGAAGCGCTTGGCGCTGCCGCCGTCCTCGCTCATCATGTATTCCACCGCCGGCAACGCCTGCTGGTTGGGCGCAGCGCCGGTGTAGAACACGTTCGGCGACATCTCCTCACCCTCGTACTGCACCGGGTAGAACAGCAGGCCGTTGAGCTCCTCGAACACCGGCAGCACCGACTTGCGCGACACCGAGGTCCAGCAGCCGAACACCACCGCCACCTTGTCCTGGGTCAGCAACTGGCGGCTCTTCTCGGCGAACAGCGGCCAGTTGGACGCCGGGTCCACCACCACCGCCTCAAGCTGCTTGCCGTTGACCCCGCCCTTGGCGTTGATCTCGTCGATGGTCATCAGCGCCATGTCCTTGAGCGAAGTCTCGGAAATCGCCATGGTCCCCGACAGCGAATGCAGGATGCCGACCTTGATGGTCTCGGCGGCCTGGATGCTCCAGCTCAGGCCCATCGCGGCGATCGATGCGCTGAGGGTGAAGGCCTTGATCAGACTGCGTCGCTTCATGTGCTCACTCCGATGTGATGGTGGGTGTTGGCCAGGTCGGAGAGTGCAAAGGCTGTGCCGAGCGATGGAAAGTGCGTGATAGAGCGGTTGTGCGACGAATCGGGGCGTAGGGAGGGGCCAGGATGGTGCTTGCAGGTTGGGCCTGCACAGGATTGGGGCCGGGGGCGATGAACACTTTTGACACATAAGCGGTACTTGAGTACCGTGCCGCACCGCAGTAGTTTCTGCGGTTCGGGATTGGCGTCCCGTATTCAGAGAGATCGAGCACTGGCGCACCTTGCGGCGGTGTTCTGCATGGCTGCACCCGTTATGGGCGGAGTCGTGTGGGGGAGCCTTCGGGCTCACCGGTTCTCTCTGCCGGCACGCCAACCTCGCACGGCTTCGCTCACCCATCCTGGCGTATGGGCGCGGAGCTTCTAAAAGAGAGAGCTGCAAGGAGATGCACCATGCTCAAGAAGATCGTTCCAGATCCACCGTTCGCATTTGTCGAGATCGCCACCTTTCATCGAGAGGTGCAGCCATGAACCAGGAATCGCTGGTCAACCACAGTCCCCGCAAATCACGTCCCGTCACCGCTTGTTCCCACTTCGGCACCTGCAATCACGCCCATGATCCGATTCTCTCGGTACGTGCTGGCGTTGATAGCGAGGATGCGCTGGTGTGCGCCGTGGCGGCGTTGAAGGCGGCGTATGAGACCAATGCTGCCGCATTGGAGAAGGCCGGGGAGCCGTTGCGCAGTTTGCTGACGGCGACCGAGAACTCGCTGGAGAAAGGCCTGGCGTTGGCCGAGGCGGTGCTTGAGGGGTTGGAGCAGGGTTAGCCCTGGGGCTGCTTTGCAGCCCTTTCGCGGCACAAGGCCGCTCCTACACAGGGGGAGCGCGATCATCTGTAGGAGCGGCCTTGTGCCGCGAAAGGGCCGCGCAGCGGCCCCATTGGCCGGATCAGTTATTAGAGGCTTCACGCACCGCCGCACGCGGCTGACGCCTGCTGCGCACGAACTGATAGGTCACCGCCAGAATCACGAACCAGATCGGCGTCACCACCAGCGCCGAGCGCGTATCTGCTTCCAGGCTCAACAGCACCAGAATGCCGGCGAAGAACACCAGGCACACATAGCACATGAAACGCCCGCCCGGCATCTTGTAGGTGGACTGCTCATGCAGCGCCGCGCGCTGTTTGCGGTAGCTCAGGTACGACAGCAGGATCAGCGTCCACACGAACATGAACAGCACCGCCGACACCGTCGTCACCAGGGTGAAGGCTTCGATCACATTGGGTACCAGGTAGATCAGCACCGCGCCCAGCAGCAGGCAGGTGCAGGAGAAGTACAGGCCGTTGGCCGGCACCGCGCGGCGCGAGAGTTTCTCGAACGCCTTGGGCGCATCACCCTCCTGGGCCAGGCCGAACAGCATGCGGCTGGTGGAGAACACGCCGCTGTTGGCCGACGAGGCCGCCGAGGTGAGCACCACGAAGTTGATGATGCTCGCCGCCGCCGGCAGGCCGGCCAGCACGAACAGCTCGACGAACGGGCTCTTGCCCGGCACCACGTCGCGCCATGGGGTCACGGCCATGATGGCGATCAGCGCCAGCACGTAGAACACGATGATGCGGATCGGGATCGAGTTGATCGCCCGCGGCAGGGTGCGCTCGGGGTTCTTCGCCTCGGCGGCGGTGGTGCCTACCAGCTCGATGCCGACGAAGGCGAACACGGCGATCTGGAAGCCGGCGAAGAAACCGAGCAGGCCGTTGGGGAACATACCGCCGTCATTCCACAGGTTGGCCAGGGTGGCGGTATGGCCTGCTGGCGATTGGAAGCCGGTGATGACCATGTACAGGCCGGTGGCGACCAGGCCCATGATGGCGATGATCTTGATCAGGGCGAACCAGAACTCCATTTCACCGAACATCTTCACCGTCACCAGGTTCAGCGACAGCAGCAGGGCCACGCAGCTCAGCGCCGGTATCCACTGCGGAAGGTCCGGGAACCAGAATTGCGTGTAGGCGGCGATCGCCACCACGTCGGCGATGCCGGTGACCACCCAGCAGAACCAGTAGGTCCAGCCGGTGAAGTAGCCGGCCCAGGGGCCGAGCAGGTCGGCGGAGAAATCGATGAACGACTTGTAGTTGAGGTTCGACAGCAGCAGCTCGCCCATGGCGCGCATGACGAAGAACAGCATGAAGCCGATGATCATGTAGACGAAGATGATCGACGGGCCGGCCAGGCTGATGGTCTTGCCCGAGCCCATGAACAGGCCGGTGCCGATGGCGCCGCCGATGGCGATGAGCTGGATGTGGCGGTTGGTCAGGTTGCGTTGCAGGTGCTGCTCTTCGGAGGGTGTCTGGGAGGTCCGGGTCATAGGCTGCATTCCATTGAGGGTCAGTCTTTTTGTGAGCGAAAGCCGAGTAGGCTATCACGTCGCGTTCCGATCGCGGGTGCGGCAGATCGGCACGATCTTGGCGGTGCAGCGCGGTGCTCGACATGACGGGAATCAATGGTTGTTGGTGCCGGCCTCATCGCGGGGCAAGCCCGCTCCCACGCCAGCCCTGTGAGATTGGCGTGGGAGCGGGCTTGCCCCGCGATTGCGATATCAGGCTCGAACCATGACCCGGCGTCTCACAACCAGACTATCCACCACCCACATCACCACCATCGAAATCCCCACCAGCGGGAAGGCAACGCCTAGCACCACCATCACCCCCACGGCCATCTTCCAGCGCGGCAGGTCATGGCGCAGCGGCGGCACCCCCAGCCCACCAGCCGGCTTGCGCTTCCACCACATCACCAGCCCACTCACCGACCCCAGCAGGATCATCAGGCACACCAGCAGGATGACGATCTGGTTCAACGGCCCGAACATCTTCCCTTCGTGCAGCATCACCCCCAGCTCCGTGGCACGCGCCACCGGGCTGTAGTCCTGCCAGCGCACATCGGCTAGCACCTGTCCGGTGTACTGGTCCACATGCAGGGTGGCATCGTTACGCGGATCGTCGGCGAACACCGCAATGGTGAACACTCCTTCGGCACTGGTCGGCAGGGTGATGCTGTAGCCCGGCTCGACCTCGCGCAGATTGGCGATGTTCTCGACCTGCTGCAGGCTCACCTGGGGCGCGGCGGGGGCGTGATCCATCATGTGGTGCCCGGCATGCTCGGCATGGGCGCCGGACACCGGCATCGGGGTGTTCTCCATGGCCCACGGCACGGTCTGGCGGTGGGCTTCATTCAGTTCGCGTGCCTCTTTATCTGACTTGGGCACATCATTCCACATGGCCGCCGGGAACCGGTTCCATAGGTCGGCATACTGCTTGCCCCATAGCCCGGTCCAGGTCATGCCGCTGATCAGCATCAACAGCAGCAGGGCTGAGCCCCAGAATCCTGTAACAGCATGCAGGTCGCGCCACAGCACCCGGCCGCGTGCGCTCAGGCGTGGCCACAGCACGCCCGCGCTGTTGCGCCCGCGTGGCCACCACAAATAGAGGCCGGACACGACCAGGACGATGCCCCAACCGGCCGCCAGTTCCACCAGCCGGTCACCGACCGTGCCGACCATCAGTTCGCCATGCAGGGCACGGGCAATGGCCTGCAGGTTTTGCTTGCCGTCCTGCGCGCCCAGCACCTTGCCGCTGTACGGATCGACGAACACGTTCAGCTCGCGCCCGCCGTCATGTACGACGAACTGTGCGCTGCGCTCGGCGCTCACCGAGGGCAGGTACTGCCCCACCTGACCCTGTGGATAAGCCTGGCGCACGTTGGCCAGCAGCGTATCGGCGCCCTGTCGGTGATGGCCGGCCTCGACCACCATCAGCTCGCGGTACATCAGCGGGTCGAGCTGCGGCTTGAACAGGTAGATGATCCCGGTGATCGCCAGCAGGATCATGAACGGCGCCACGAACAGTCCGGCATAGAAATGCCAGCGCCACGCAAGGTTGTAGAAGGAAACGTTTGGTTTGCTCATGGAAGCCTCCCGTAGACCTCTAGGGGCGCGGTCAGGTCCCGCGCCCGTTTGTTGTTGTCAGAAGCTGAAGTCGACCTTGGTCCAGAAGGTCCTGCCTGGCTCGTTCACCGGGTCCGTGGCGTTGGCCGGGTAGCCGAACCCGGCGTTCCCGGCCAGGTTCAGGTGCTCGGCGTAGGCCTTGTCGAACAGGTTGTCGACGCCCGCGCTGAGCTTGAGGTTGTTGTTGATCTTGTAGGCGCCGTTGAGCGAGAACACGCCGAAGCCTGAGCTGGTGTCGTAGTCCTTGCCGACCACATTGCCCTGGTTCTGGGCGATGCGGTTCTGCTCGGCCACCAGGCGCCACAGGGCGCCGACGCTCCAGGTGTCGCGGCTGTAGGTCAGCCCCAGGCGGCTTTCCAGCGGTGGCATCTGTGGCAGGGCCTTGCCGTCGCTGCTGTTCTTGCCCCAGGCGTAGGCCAGGGTGGCGTCGGCCTTCCAGTTTTCGGTCAGTTTGTAGGCTGCGCCCAGTTCGCCGCCCATGATGCGGGCGTCGATGTTCTGTGCCTGGGAGGTGAGCGAACCCATCATGTTGCGCTGGTAGTCGAACAGGATGTAGTCGCGGACCTGCCCGACATAACCCGAAGCCCAGGCTTCCAGGCGCTCGTCGCGGTACTGGATGCCAAAGTCGAGCTGGGTGGTCTTCTCCGGCTTGATACCGTCGAAGGCGTTGACCGAGCCGGCCGGGGCGCGCTTGGGCGAGAACAGCTCCCAGTAATCGGGGAAGCGCTGGGTATGACCGAGGCCGATGTAGGTGGTGGCCGGAATCGCCGCCAGGTCGTGCTCGTAGCGCACGAAGCCGCTGGGCAGGGTGTCGGCGCGGGTATCGCCTTCAGTGGCGCTGCCCTTGCGGAAGTCTCGGGCCGAAGCGCGGTCCAGGCGGGCGCCGGTGACCAGGCGATCTTCACCGGTCGCATACCAGGTGAGCTCGCCGAAGGCGCCGTAGTTGTGGAAGTCGGCATCCTTGGTCCAGGGCTGGCCCTTGTGCGCGTTGACGCCCATGCCGCCACGCTGGCGGTGCTCGTTGGTCTGCGCGTCGATGCCGCTGGTCAACTGCACGTCGGCCCAGCGCCAGGTGGCCTTGATCCGCGCGCCCATCGTGCGGCGGTCGACGTTGCTGACCATGGGCATCCCCATCATGCCGGCGCCCGACGGGGTGCGCAGGGTGTAGTTGTCCATCACGTGGTCGGCGTAGTTGTAGTAGACCTGCGCCTCGACCTTGTCGAGCACCTCGCCGAGGTTGGACTTCTCGAAGCGCAGCCCCAGGCTTTCGCGCTTGAACTGCGAGCCGTCCATGCCGCGCCCGGCGGAACGGGCCTCGCCGTCGCCCTTGCCGGCGGTCAGTTCGAGCAGGGTGTCGGCGTCCGGGGTCCAACCAACCGAGACATCGCCGTTCCACTTGTCCCAGCGCGACGGCACGGTGTCGCCGTTGCCGTCCTCGAAGTCGTCCGAGTGCGACTGGTTGCCGATGAAGCGCACATAGCCGAGCGAACCGCCGGCCGCGGCGTCGAGCACCTTGTCGAAGCGGCCATTGGAGCCGGCCAGCACACTGCCGTTGACCCGGCTGCCCAGCTCGCCGAACTTCTCCGGTTCACGCTCGAAGAGGATGGTGCCAGCGGAGCCGCCTGGGCCCCAGATTACGCTTTGCGGGCCTTTGATCACGGTGAGGCGGTCGTAGGTTTCCGGCGAGATGTACGAGGTCGGGGCGTCCATACGGCCGGGGCAGGCGCCGAGCATCATGCCGCCGTTGGTGAGGATGTTCAGGCGCGAGCCGAACATGCCGCGCAGCACCGGGTCGCCATTGGTGCCGCCGGCGCGGATCACCGAGAAGCCGGGGATGGTCTTGAGGTAGTCGCCGCCGTCGCTGGCGGGCACGGGTTGGCGCGGGTCCTTGGGGTTGGTGACCACGGTCAGTGGCGAGCTCGGGGCGATGGCGGTGATCACCGTCGGGCTCAGCTCGGCCGGGTCGTGCACATGGCCTTCATGGCCAGTTTCGGCGGCGAAGGCCAGTGGCGCGAGCAGCGAGCCGCAGAGCATGGCGACGGTGCCACGCAGGGAAAGGGCAAAAACAGGGGTGCAGCCGGACATAATGATTCCAGTCGATCAGTCGTGAGTCAGCGCGAAGCCTCCTGGCTTCGGGCATTTAGCGTGTTGTGTTCATACGACGATCGAACGGGGCGGTGCGCGGCTG
>Ga0247820_10002187_pt1 | contig 10999 bp, 10 predicted proteins | sample 13C_Glucose_Day1_2_FD_192480 | JGI IMG/M metagenome (GOLD analysis project Ga0247820, IMG submission 192480) | Soil microbial communities from agricultural site in Penn Yan, New York, United States - 13C_Glucose_Day14 | ecosystem: Environmental > Terrestrial > Soil > Agricultural land | place...
CGCGAGCACCTCGAGCCGCTCGCCGGCGGCGAGGAACAGCACGTCGCCTTCCTGTTCGGCTCGGAGCGCTTCGGCATGCGCAACGAGGACGTCTACCGCTGCCATGTCGCGCTCAGCATCCCCACCGACCCGGGCTTCGGCTCGCTGAACCTGGGCGCCGCGATCCAGGTGGTCGCCTACGAGTGGCGACTGGCCCTGGGCGCCTACGCGGTGCGCGACGCCACGCCGGTGCCGCCCGCGGCCGATGCCAAGGTGGTGGCGGGCATGCTTCACCACTGGGAGCGTTCGCTGGTCGACATCGGCTTTCTCGACCCCGGCGCGCCCAAGAAGCTGATGCCGCGGCTGCAGCAGCTCTTCAACCGCGCCCAGCCGACGCCCGAGGAGATCCACATCCTGCGCGGCATCGCCAAGGCGATGTCGGAGGCGGCGGCAGGCGGCAGCGGGAAAACCCCATCCCCTGTGCGCGAAGAGCCCGGGCCTTAGACTGCCGGCCCGATATCCATATAACGACAAGAAGCATGTTCTCGCGGCTGCGTTCCGACATCCAGTGCATCCTCGACCGCGACCCGGCGGCCCGCACGCGCTGGGAGGTCCTGACCCTTTACCCCGGCCTGCATGCAGTGGTGCTGCACCGCCTGGCGCACTGGTGCTGGGGCCATGGACTCAAGTGGGTCGGCCGCTTCGTCTCGCAGCTCTCGCGCTGGCTCACGGGCATCGAGATCCATCCGGGCGCGGTGGTCGGCGACCGCGTCTTCTTCGACCATGCCATGGGCGTGGTGGTCGGCGAGACCGCCGAGATCGGCGACGGCTGCACGATCTACCAGGGCGTGACCCTGGGCGGCACCTCGCTCTACAAGGGCGCCAAGCGGCACCCGACGCTGGGCAGGAATGTCGTCGTGAGCGCCGGCGCCAAGGTGCTCGGAGGCTTCGTGGTCGGCGACGGCGCCAAGATCGGCAGCAACGCGGTGGTGATCAAGCCGGTGCCCGCGGGCGCCACGGCGGTGGGCATTCCGGCCCGGATCATCCCGTCCAAGACGGGCGAGAGCGCCGACCTCGCCAGCCCGGCGGCGCCGAAGTTCTCGGCCTACGGCATCACGCTCGAGGACGATCCGCTGAGCCAGGCGATGAAGGGCTTGATCGACCACACGGCGAGCCAGGAGCACCAGATCGCGCTGCTCTGGCAGGCGATCGAATCCCTTTCGGCGCAGCCGGGCAAGAAGGATTGCGTGCCCTGCGATGCGGCACGGGACGAAAGCTTCGAGGCCGAGAAGCTGACCCAACTGGTCGGAAAGTGAACGAGGCGGCCGGGCCGCCTCGTTCGATCACATGCCGACGTAGTTGGGGCCGCCGCCGCCCTCGGGCGTGACCCAGACGATGTTCTGCGTCGGATCCTTGATGTCGCAGGTCTTGCAGTGCACGCAGTTCTGGGCGTTGATCTGCAGCTTCTCCTTGCCTTCCGAATCGGGCACGAACTCGTAGACGCCGGCCGGGCAGTAGCGGCTCTCGGGGCCGGCGTACTCGGGCAGGTTGATGGTGGTCGGCACCGCGGCGTTCTTGAGCGTCAGGTGGGCCGGCTGGTTTTCTTCATGGTTGGTGTTGCTGATGAACACCGAGGAGAGCCGGTCGAAGGTGAGCTTGCCGTCGGGCTTGGGGTAGGCGATCTTCTTGCACTGGGCGGCCGGCTTGAGGCGCTCGTGGTCTGCCTGGTGGCGGTGGAGGGTCCACGGGATGTGGCCGCGCAGCACCAGCTGCTCGATGCCGGTCATCACCGTGCCGACGCCCAGGCCCTTCTTGAACCACTGCTTGAAGTTGCGCGCCTTGTTGAGTTCGGCGTGCAGCCAGCTCTTCTCGAAGGCGGCCGGATAGGCCGCGAGCTCGTCGTGCTGGCGCCCGGCCATCACGGCGTCGTAGGCGGCCTCGGCGGCCAGCATGCCGGTCTTGATCGCGGCATGGCTGCCCTTGATGCGGCTGGCATTGAGGTAGCCGGCCTCGCAGCCGACCAGCGCGCCGCCCGGGAACACCGTCTTGGGCAGCGACAGCAGCCCGCCCGCGGTGATCGCGCGGGCGCCGTAGCTCAGGCGCTTGGGCGCCTTCAGGCCCTTGTCCTGGCCTTCGAAGTACCAGCGGATGTTGGGGTGCGTCTTGAAGCGCTGGAACTCCTCGAACGGGCTCATGTGCGGGTTCTGGTAGTCCAGGCCGACCACGTAGCCGATGATCAGCTGGTTGTTCTCGGCGTGGTACAGGAAGGAGCCGCCATAGGTGTCCGAGGGCAGCGGCCAGCCGGCCGTGTGCACCGCCAGGCCCGGCTCGTGGCGCGCCGGATCGATCTCCCACAGCTCCTTGATGCCGATGCCGTAGCTCTGCGGGTCCTTGCCCTCGTCGAGCTTGTACCTGGCGATCAGCTGGCGCCCCAGGTGGCCGCGCGCGCCCTCGGCGAAGACCGTGTACTTGCCGAGCAGCTCCATGCCGAGCTGGAAGTTCTCGGTCGGCTCGCCGTCCTTGCCGATCCCCAGGTTGCCGGTGGCGACGCCGCGCACACGGCCGTCCTCGGTGTAGAGCACCTCGGCCGCTGGGAAGCCGGGGAAGATCTCGACGCCGAGCGCCTCGGCCTGCTGCGCCAGCCAGCGCACCACGTTGCCCAGGCTGACGATGTAGTTGCCCTCGTTGTGGAAGTTCTTCGGCAGCATGAAGTTCGGCGTCCGGGTGGCACCGGTCTCGGTCATCATGAGGAAGGTGTCGCGCGTCACCGGCTGGTTCAGCGGCGCGCCGAGCTCCTCCCAGTCGGGCAGCAGCTCGTACAGGGCGCGCGGGTCCATGATCGCGCCCGACAGGATGTGGGCGCCGGGCTCCGAGCCCTTCTCGAGCACGACGACCGAGATCTCCTTGCCGTGCGAAGCAGCCAGCTGCTTCAGGCGGATCGCGGTCGCCAGGCCGCCCGGCCCTGCACCGACCACGACCACGTCGTATTCCATGGCTTCGCGGGGGCCGAACTGGGCGAGGATTTCGTCATGCGTCATGTGGGGTCTCGTCGATAATGATTTGAGGGTGCGAGGCACCGCGGCGGGCCGGGCCATTTTATGCGTCACCCGCGCGCGTTCCGGGGCGTCGCCTCGGAGACTCCAACAGGACGTTTCTTCCATGGCTTACAGCATCGATCTTTCCGGCCGCGTGGCCTTCGTCACCGGCGCGTCGAGCGGCCTGGGCGCCCAGTTCGCCAAGACGCTGGCCCGGGCCGGTGCCGCGGTGGTGCTGGCCAGCCGCAACACCGACCGCCTGAAGGAACTGCGCGCGCGCATCGAAGGCGAGGGCGGCGATGCCCACGTGGTCGAGCTCGATGTCACCGACCTCGGCAGCATCAAGGCCGCGGTGGCGCGCGCGGAGACCGAGGTCGGTCCCATCGACGTGCTGGTCAACAACTCCGGCGTCAGCACCACCCAGCGCCTGCAGGACGTCTCGGGCGACGACTACGACTTCATCTTCGACACCAACGTCAAGGGGTCCTTCTTCGTCGCGCAGGAGATCGGCAAGCGCATGCTGGCGCGCGCCAAGGGGGCGGCGCCGGGCACCTATATCGGCGGGCGCATCATCAACATCGCCTCGGTGGCGGCCCTCAAGGTGCTGCCGCAGATCGGCGTCTACTGCATGAGCAAGGCCGCGCTGGTGCAGATGACCAAGGCCATGGCGCTCGAGTGGGGCCGCTTCGGCATCAACGTCAACGCCTTGTGCCCGGGCTATATCGCCACCGAGCTCAACGAGGAGCACTGGGTCACCGACGGCGGCCAGAAACTGGTCGGCATGCTGCCGCGCAAGCGCGTGGGCAAGCCCGAGGACCTCGACGGCCTGATCGTGCTGCTGGCCAGCGGTCAGAGCCATTTCGTCAATGGCGCGGTGATCGCCGCCGACGACGGATTCGCGCTCTGACGCGGCGCGCGGTCATCGGCATCGCGGCCGGGCTGGCCGCGGGCGCGCTCTGGGGCCTCGTCTTCGTGGCGCCGCGCATGGTGGGCAATTTCGGCATGGTCGATATCGCGGCCGGGCGCTTCGTCGTCTTCGGCGCGGTCGCCGCGGCGATCGCCGCCACGCGGCCGGCCACGCGGCGCTGGCCGACCGCGCGCCAGGCGGTCTCGGCGCTCTGGCTCAGCGTGCTCGGCTTCACCGGCTACTACCTGCTGCTGGCCTTCGCGATCGAGGCCTCGGGCACCGCGGTGCCGAGCCTGATCATCGGCACCATCCCGGTCTGGATGATGCTGCTCGGCCGGCCCGCGGGCCTGCGCCTGCAGGCGCTGCTGCCGGGGCTGGCGCTGACCGCCGCCGGCATCGGCCTGATGGTCGCCGGCGCCTGGCCGGAGGGCGGTGTCGAGGGCGCGGGCGGCGCGCGCTTCGGCTGGGGGCTCGCGCTGGCGCTGCTGGCGATGGCGAGCTGGACCGCCTTCGGGCTGCTCAATGCGGCCTGGCTGCAGCGCCATCCCGAGGTGCATGCGGCCGACTGGGCCAACTGGCTGGGCGTCGCGACCGGGATCGGCGCCGCCGCCTTGTGGCTGCTCTCGGGTTCCGACATCCAGACCCTGCGCGCGCAGCCGAACGGCGCGCTGTTCCTGCTGCTCGCGCTGGCCGGCGGCATCGGCTCCTCGTGGCTGGCCACCGTGCTCTGGAACCTCGCGAGCCAGCGGCTGTCGGCCAGCCTTTGCGGCCAGCTGATCGTCAGCGAGACGCTGTTCGCCTTGCTTTATTCTTTTCTTTGGGACCGCCGCTGGCCGGCGGCGAGCGAATCGGCCGCCGCGCTGCTGTTCGTCCTCGGCATCATGGCTTCGATCAGGGCACACCGATGAGAATTGAAATTCCCGACACCAAGAAGCTCGTGTTCGAGATGTCGATCCCGATTCGTTGGGGCGACATGGACGCGATGGGCCATCTCAACAACACGAGCTACTTCCGCTACCTGGAGATCGCGCGCATCGACTGGATGCATTCGATCGGCCACGAGCCCGAGCCGGAAGGGCACGGCATGGTGATCGTCAATGCCTTCTGCAACTTCTACCGCCAGCTCGAATACCCGGGCGACGTGCTGCTGAAGATGTATGTCAGCGATCCGGGACGCACCACCTTCGAGAGCTGGGCCACGATGGCCCGCGCCGATGCGCCCGGTGTGATCTGCGCGGCCGGCGGCGCGACCACGATCTGGGTCGACTTCCCGAAGCAGAAGGCGCTGCCGCTGCCCGATTGGCTTCGAGCGCTGGTGACTGCGTAGCCGCCCGCTCAGGCCGGGCGCAGCACGATGCGCGCTTCGAAGCCGGTGGCGGCGCCCGAGGCCGGCGAGGCCAGGTCGAGGCGGGCGCCGAGCTTCTCGACGATGGTGCCGACGATCGACAGCCCGAGGCCGTAGCCGGCGCGGTCGGAGCCATGGCGCACGTGGCGGTGCTGCAAGGTGCGCAGCTGCTCCGCGTTGACGCCGGGACCGAAATCGCGGACCGCCAGCGTGCAGGGCGCCATCACTTCGACGACCACGCGGCCGCGCCCGTAGCGCAAGGCGTTTTCGATCAGGTTGCGCAGCGCGATCGCGAGCGCGTCGACATCGCCGAGCGCGACCGGCGGCTCGCTGTCCGGCACCTTGAGCGACAGGCGTTCGTTGACGCGCGGGTCCTGCCAGAACTCCTGCGCCACCGTGCCGGCCAGCTGGACCAGGTCGATCGGCGCGCGCGTCAGTGCGGCGCCCGCTTCGGCCCGGGACAGCTGAAGCAGTTTTTCCGTGCGGTGGCCCAGCACCTGCAGCGCATCGAGCGCGGCCTGCACGTCCTCGCGCTTGAGGTCGTGCTCGAGCGCGGTCTGCAGCCGCAGCCGCGCCGCGGCCAGGGGAGTGCGCAACTCGTGCGCCGCGTTCGCCGCCAGCGCGCGCTCGACGTCCAGCGACTGCGACAGGCGCTCCAGCAGCAGGCTCACGTGGTCGGCCACCGAGCGCAGCTCCTTCGGCAGGCCCGGCAGCCGGATCGGACGCAGGTCGATGCCGCTGCGCTGCTCGATCTCGCCGGCCAGCTGCTGCAGCACCCGCAACTCGCTGCGCGCCACGTTGCGCAGCACCAGGGCCAGCAGCGGCAGCACGGCCCCGAGCGGGATGATGAGGCCGAACAGGGTGCGGTTGAGCGCGCTGCGGCGCTCGTCCAGCGGATCGGCCACCTGCAGGAACAGCTCGCGCTTCGGATGCCGCAGCGTGTAGATGCGCCACTGCTCGGTGTTGGCGAAGCCGGGGGCCAGCGGCACGTCGAAGGCGTTGACCGGCGCCTCGGCCGAGCGCAGCAGCACGCGTTCGTGCAGGTTGACCACCTGGTACATCACGGCGTCGGTCGGATAGAGCTGCGGCGGTGCGATCAGCGGGCCCCGCGCATCGGGGTTCTCGCGCTGCAGCTTGTCGAGCTCGTTGGCTGCCATGTCGAACATGCGGTGCGAGACCTCGATCAGCTCGCTGTCGAAATTGTGGTTGATCTCGCGGTCGACATACCAGACGACGCCGAGCACGCACAGCAGCCAGACGCCGCCGACCCAGACGATCAGGGTGCGCGTGAGGCGGCCCGCGAGCGAATCGCGCCGCCCCAGCCGCTCGGCGCCGACATGCTGCAACTGCTTGAAGTTCATTCTTCCTCTTCGTCCGGTGCGAACGAGAGCCGGTAGCCCAGGCCGCGCAGGGTCTGGATGTACTTGCGCCCGAGCTTGCGCCGCAGGCGGCTGATGAAGACTTCCAGCGTGTTGCTGTCGGCCTCGTCGCCGAAGCCGTAGAGCGCGTCGGCCAGGTTCTCGCGGGTGTGGATGCGCTCGGGGCGGGTGGCCATGACGCGCAGCAGCGCCCACTCCTTCTGGGTCAGCGTGACCGGGAAGCCGTCCTTGCGCACCAGGTCGTGCGCGAGGTCGATCTCCAGCGTTCCGAGCTTGAGCACCGGGGCGCTGCTGGAACTGCGCCGGCGTTCGACCGCGCGCAGCCGGGCCAGCAGTTCTGCCGGGTCGTAGGGCTTGATCAGGTAGTCGTCGGCGCCGGCGTCGAGTCCGCGGATGCGGTCCGTGACCTGGTCGCGGGCGGTGAGCACGATCACGATCGGACGCTCGCGCAGGGCGCGGATGGTCGGCAGCAGCGACAGGCCGTCGCCGTCGCCGAGGTGCAGGTCGAGCAGCACGGCCGCGTACTGCACGGCGGCCAGCGCGGAACGGGCTTGCGCGAGGCCGGGTGCCACGTCGACCACGAAGGCCTTGGCCTCGAGGTAGCTGCAGACGGCGCCGGCCAGTGCGACGTCGTCCTCGACCAGCAATATGCGCACGTCACGGTCCTTTCAAAACCAGGAAGTCTAGAGCCTGTTCACTTCGCGTCCGGCGGTCCTCGGCTTCAGCCTGGGTTCATGTGCGAGACCTAAGCTTGCGCCGCATGATTCGTTCTGCCGCTGCCCGTCCGCTCGCCCTGACCCTTTTCGCGCTGGCCCTGCTGCTGGTCTGGGACGCCAGCGGCCTCGACCTCGCGCTGGCCAGGCTGGCCGGCACGCCGACGGGCTTTCCCTGGCGCGACGACGCTTTCCTGGTGAACGTGATGCACGAGGGCGCCAAGTGGCTGAGTTGGCTGCTGGTGGTCGGGCTTTTCGCCGCCCTCCGGTGGCCGGTCGGCGTGCTGCGTCGGCTGAGTCGCGGCGAAAGGACCCAGCTCGCCCTCACGGCGCTGGCCGGCGTCACCGTCATCTCGGTCTTCAAGTACACCAGCAAGACCAGCTGCCCCTGGGACCTCCAGGTCTTCGGCGGCACGGCGCAGCATGTGTCGCACTGGGCCTGGGGCCTGCGCGATGGCGGCCCGGGCAAGTGCTTCCCCGCCGGCCACGCCTCGGCCGCCTTCGCCTACCTGGGCGGGTATTTCGTCTTTCGCCGGCATTCGTCCGTGGTGGCACGCGCCTGGTTCGCCTGCGCGATGGTCGCGGGCCTGGCGCTGGGCCTGACGCAGCAACTGCGCGGCGCGCACTACATGAGCCATACGCTCTGGACCGCCTGGCTGTGCTGGGTCACCGGCTTCGCCATCGATTCGCTGGTGCAGGCGCGCACGAGCCGGCGCGGCCTGCCGCCCGCCTTGCTGAATCTGAACGAAAGCTGATGCGGGCATTCAGGGGGATTTCAGTCCCGCTGTCTAGCCTTGGCGGATGCTTGGCATTCCTTCGCACCCGACCTCCCATCCCCGAGAGACCGCGCCCGCGGAGGGGGCGCTCTCCGGCGCGGCCAGGGCCGCAGGCGCCACGCCCTGGCAGGCCATCGAGGACTGGCTGGCGCGGCCCCGGTCGCCGCGCCGGGTCATCGTCTGGCTGAGCCTGTACCTCGCGGTCGCGGCCAACGGGTCCTTGTGGACCGAACTCGCCCGCATCGGCGGCGCGCCCAGCGTCTACCTGCCTTCGATCGCAACGATGCTGCTGCTCATGGTGTGCGGCACGGTGGCGCTGTTGTCGTTCACGGCCTGGTCGCGCTGGATGAAGCCGATCTGGTTCGGCGTCGTGGTACTGGCCGCGGTGGCCCAGCATTACATGCTGAGCTACCGCGTGGTGATGGACCCGACGATGCTCGCCAACGCGATGCAGACCGATGCCAACGAAGTGCGCGACCTCCTGAGCTGGCGGCTCGTGCTGAACGTGCTGTGGGTCAGCGCGCTGCCGGCCTGGGCGCTCTGGCGCGTCCGGCTGACGCCCCAGCCCTTGGTGTCGCAGGCCTGGCGCAACGGCGTCCTGCTGCTGGCCGTGGCGGCCCTGGCCGCGGGCAGCGTGATGGCCACGAGCCGGCAGGTGGCGCCGCTGATGCGAAACAATGTCCACCTGCGCTACATGATGAACCCGCTGGCGAGCCTCTACTCGGCCGGCTCCGTCACGCTGCGACCGCTCTTCAAGCACAGTCGCAGGCTGATCCCGATGACCGCAGGCTCCGCGCTGGGCCCGAGCTACGCGGCGCAGGCGAAGCCACCGCTGTTCGTGCTGGTGGTGGGCGAGACGGCACGCGCCGATCACTTCGGCCTCAACGGCTATGCGCGCGACACCACGCCGCAACTCGCGGCGCGGCAGGTGCTGAGCTATCGCGACGTGCATTCCTGCGGCACCAACACGCTGGCCTCCGTGCCGTGCATGTTCTCGCCGCTGGGCAAGCAGGGCTACGAGGCGCGCAGGGACGAGTACGAGAACCTCATGGACGTGCTGCAGGCCTCGGGCCTGGCGGTGTTCTGGCTCGACAACCAGGCCGGCGGCTGCAAGGGCGTGTGCGACCGCATCCCCCATGCCTTCGCCTTCGACCCGCTGGACCCGGCCGTGAAGAGCGCCTTGTGCGAGGGCGACGAGTGCCTCGACGACGTCATGCTCAAGGGCCTCGACGAGCGTCTGGCGGCGCTGCCGGCGGCGCGCCGCGCCAAGGGCGTGGTGCTGGTGATGCACCAGATGGGCAGCCATGGCCCGTCGTACTTCAAGCGTTCGTCGCCCGACGTGAAGCGCTTCCTGCCCGAGTGCACCAGCAACGCGCTGGCCGAGTGCAGCCACTTCGAACTGCTGAACGGCTACGACAATTCGATCGTCTACACGGATCGCTTTCTCGGCAAGACCATCGACTGGCTCAAGGCCCAGTCCGGCCGCTTCGATCCGGCGCTGCTCTACCTGAGCGACCATGGCGAGTCGCTCGGCGAGTACGGCCTGTTCCTGCATGGCGTGCCTTATGGCTTCGCGCCCGAAGTGCAGAAGCACGTGCCGATGGTGGCCTGGTTCAGCGACGGCATGAAGGCCCGGCGGCGCCTCTCCACGGCCTGCATGGCGTCGGGCCTGGACACGCCGCTCACGCATGACAACCTGTACCACACGGTGCTCGGCGTGATGGATGTCGCGACGCCGACCTACAAGCCGGTGCTCGATGCCCTGGCGTCGTGCCGCGGGCACGATGCGGTGGCGGTTAGTTCTTCTTCTCGCGCGGCAGCCGTCCCATCAGGAAGAACTCCGGGTTAGGCTGCATGCCGCTGAAGCTCGCCAGCCGGTTCGAGAGGCCGAAGAAGGCGGTGATGGCGGCGATGTCCCAGATGTCCTCGTCGTCGAAGCCGTGGGCGTGCAGCGGCGCGAAGTCGCTGTCGTCGATCTCGTGCGATCGCTCGCAGACCTTCATCGCGAAGTCGAGCATCGCGCGCTGGCGCGGCGTGATGTCCGCGCGGCGCCAGTTGACGGCCACCTGGTCGGCCACCAGCGGCTTCTTCTCGTAGATGCGCAGCAGGGCGCCGTGCGCCACCACGCAGTAGAGGCACTTGTTCGCTGCGCTGGTGGCGGTGACGATCATCTCGCGGTCGCCCTTGGTGAGCGAGCCTTCTTCCTTCAGCATCAGCGCGTCGTGGTACGCGAAGAAGGCGCGCCACTCGGCCGGCCGGCGGGCCAGCGCGAGGAACACGTTGGGCACGAAGCCGGCCTTCTCCTGCACCTGGAGCACCGCGGCGCGGATGTCATCGGGCAGGTCCTTCAGTTCGGCCAGGGGGTAGCGATCGGTCATGGAGTCTCCTTGGTTCCCGTGTCTCGGGCAGCGCCAGGATCATAGGGAGTGCGGGAGAAGAAGTTCGCTGTCGTCCTTGAGGTCGACGCCGGTGAGGCCGCGACGCAGGGCTTCGCGCAGCAGCCATCCGAGCCTGAAGGCGGCGGTGGCGTAGGGCAGGCCTTCGGGCCGCACGTTCGAGATGCAGTTGCGCTCGGCGTCGTGGCGGCCGCGCCGCGGGGCGTGGGTGATGTAGATCCCGAGGCTGTCGGGCGAACTCAGGCCCGGTCTTTCGCCGATCAGCATCACCGACAGCCGCGCGCCGAAGGCCTCGCCGATCTCGTCGGCCAGCGCGACGCGCGCCTGCGTCGCGATCACCACCGGCGCGAGCGACAGGTCGGGCGGCAGGTGCTCCCGCAGGGCCGCCAGCAGCGGCGCCGCATGCCGGGCCACCGCCAGCGAGGACAGGCCGTCACCGACCACGATGCACAGGTCGACCGGCAGCGGC
>Ga0247820_10002188_pt1 | contig 10999 bp, 12 predicted proteins | sample 13C_Glucose_Day1_2_FD_192480 | JGI IMG/M metagenome (GOLD analysis project Ga0247820, IMG submission 192480) | Soil microbial communities from agricultural site in Penn Yan, New York, United States - 13C_Glucose_Day14 | ecosystem: Environmental > Terrestrial > Soil > Agricultural land | place...
CGTCTCGACCGAGCCGGCAGGAACTCCGTTGGCCTGGAGGTATCTGTCGGTCGAGATCTGGCTCAGCCCCGGGACGATGCCCATCTTGCGGATGTCAGCGGCCGAGTCGACCCCGTTACGCAACACCACCTTGAGGTAGTCGCCGGACACCTCGTACGAGTACATCGCCCGCAGGGACGGATTCTGGCGTAGCTGCGCGATCGTCGTGGTGTCCGAACTGCCGGCCAGCTGGACCTGGCCGGTCGCGAGCGCGTCGACGGCTTCGCCACCCCGGCCGAACTGGACCAGCTCGACGTCGAGGCCGGCATCGGCGAACATGCCCTCCTGGTCGGCGACGAAGAAGGGCGCGTACGACGCGTCGATGCCCACGGCGATCCGGAGCGGACCGCCGGCGGAATCGGCGGTGGTCTGCGTGGCGGGGCGGCTGCACGCCCCGGTCGAGACCGTGAGAACCACCGCCGCGGAGGCAAGTGTCACCTTGCCGAGTATCGATCGCCAGGCCATGTTTGTACACCTCCTATTGTGATCTGGACGTCATTTATGGGGCTGTGGTGAAGAAACCTAATGCCACCTCGATGGGGCGTGAATCGACCGGGTCCACCGTGCGGACCGAGTCGTAGAATTTACGCGCGCGGAACATCGTGGCTGGTAGGTGCGGCTTGTTCGAAACGCAAAGGAAACACATCGGCGTTTCCGGCGAGTGCGGTCGCCGGGCGGGGACTGAACTACATGGCACAGTCGGTCAGGCCGCCGAAGGCGCTGGCCGACCTTTCGATGCACGAAGCCGGCCGCGCTCGAGGACGCGGCCGGCTTCACGGTTTCGTGCTGTCGGCTCCGGTCAGACGACGCTCTTCACGCGCTCGGACGCCTTCGCCAGGAACTCCAGACTCAGCGGGTTGTACAGCGCCGCCTGTTCGTGCTGGGGCCAGTGGCCGCATTCCGGATACAGCTGCAGCTGCGCACCGGCGATGTCTGCGGCCATCTTCTCGGCCTCCGGCACGTCCCCGAAGGGGTTCTCGTGGCCCCATACGACCAGTGTCGGTGCCTGGATGCGTGCGAGCCGATCGGGCCGGAGCAGGTTTCGCTGACGTGTGTCCATGTCCTGCAGCGACAGCAGGTTGTGAATGTTGGCGACGAAATCGGGCTGGTGGTAGATCCGGTGCCGGGCCTCCACCAGTTCCTCGGTGGCGTTGACCGGGTCGTGCATCAGCAGGTGCAGCCGGGCACGGGTGAGTTCGATGTCGTTGCTCTGGACGGCCTTGGTGGTCGAAGTGCGAATGCGCTGCATCACGTCGGGGTTTGCGACGGTGCCTCCGGCGGCGAGCAGTTGCAGCGACAGCACTCGCTCGGGCTGCTCACTTGCGAGGTATGCGGCAACCCAGCCGCCCAGCGATTCTCCGACGAGGTGGACCTTGTCCAGCCCGACCGCGTCGAGGTAATTCACGAGATGGTCTACATAGCGCGGAATTTCGTACGGGTAATCCGGTTTGCCCGTGTAGCCGTGGCCCAGCATGTCGATCGCGTGGCACTCGTAGTGCGGAGCATGTGCGGCGATGTTACGCGCGAAGGCTTCCAGGTGACCGCTGGTGCCGTGGAGGAAGATCACTGCCTCCTCGCCCGCGCCGGCCTGTAGCGACCGGGTGGGAACTCCGGCTGCGTCCACCGTCTTGACCGCGAAGTCGAGTCCGGCGAGTTCGTTCCAGATTGTCATGTGTGTGTCCTTTGTCGGGTGTGAAGGGTTGACGAGTCACGGCGCGAGCGGCCGAGTGGTGGGATCGAGGACGACGACGCCCATCCCCGTGAGCCATTCCGGCATGGGCTCGTAGGCAAGGCGTTCCGCGGGAACGTAGTTCACCATCGCGGCCATCATGAGCCAGGTGCGGAGTTCTTGCGCACCGTTACCTGCCTCGGTGTCGACCTCGTCGGTCGAGAACTCCGCGAGTTCGGCCGCCTTGCCGGTCTCGAAGAGATCGAGGATCCGGTCGTCGAACTGCGGTGAGATGGCCGCCTCGGCCGCGCGGATGATCTCCCGCCGGCGCACGTCGTAGTCCGACCAGTTCTCGCGACCGTCGAGCCAGGCCTGCACCATGAAGTCGTCGTCCTCACCGTGCGGATCACGCCAGTCCGGCCATGGCAGCCGGTGCGACAGACCACCGGACGCGATCACGACCACCCGCTTGTTCTCCGGATACGAGTCGAGCGCCGCGCGGAGCGCGTGTGCGAGCGCCTGACAGCGCCCGAAGGTCGGCAGCGGTGGTGCGAAGACATTGACGACCAGAGGCACGATGGGCACGTCGAGGTCCGCCAGCAGGTACTGGATGGCATGCGACTGCCCGTGGTCGATCTGCAGGCGGGCGGAGAACGCGAGATCGAACCGTCCGCTCTCCACCACCTGCGCGGCGAGGTGGCCGGCCAGGTGCGCGTCGACACGCTGCGGGCCCTTCGGGGTACCCGACTCGCCGCTCGCGATGCACTCGCCCACGCCGAGCGTGAAGGGCGGAACGAGATCGAGCCAGAACCCTCTGAAGTGATTCGACCCCAGCAGGATCACCACGTCGGGCCGCGCCGCGGCGATCCGCTCCCGCGCAGTGACCAGCGCCTCCCGGAAGCGTTCCGCCTCGGCTTTGTGTGTCGTTTCCTCCCAATGGGTGTTCATGAGGGTGCTGTGCGACGCACCCACCCCCAAGACGATCTCGGCCATCAGCCTGCTCCTACTTCCTCGAGTGTGCGGGTCGCCGTGTCGACGGCAACACGGATCAGGTATCGGGTCAGCTTCTCGGCCTCGGCCAGGTCGACGGTGTTCATGCCCATGGCGAAGTCCACCTCGAACGGTGCGTCCACGACCTTGGGCATGCCGACCCGGACAGTCGGGATTCCCCGGTTGCGCAGGATGTTCGCGTCCGTGGCGCCGCTGCCGTCGCGGACCGGGCGGTGCGGTTGACCCTCGACCGCCTCCCAGGCCGCTACGGCGCTGCGGCAGAGCCACATCCGCTCGTCGGACGACTCGCCCGGGATCGATAGGATCTGCTCCACGTCGATGCGGGCGTCCAGTTCGGTGGCTATCCGCCGCACAGCGTCGACCAGCTCGCGTTTGGCGGCGGTCGGTGTGGTCCGTGGGCTCAGGCGCAGATCCACCATCATCCGCACCTGAGCAGGGGTGAACGAGGCGGTCCGCTCGCACCCACCCCGGATGTTCGCGACCATGCCCTGGGGAAGCACCAGGCCGTTCCGGTGCGCCTGCGAGTACTGCGGGAACCATTGCTCCAGGCGTACTGCCACCTCGCCCGCCAGCGCGACGGGGTTGCGGTACGGCAGTCGGTGCCGGGATCCGACGTAAGTGTGGGTGCCGTGCACGGTGACCTCGAACCAGGCCAGGCCCACCTCCTCCCATGAGACCGTCCACCCGGGCTTGGCGATGAGCGCGAAATCTGCGCAGACTCCCTGTTCGAGGAGAAACGAACAGCCCACGCCCTGGCCGGTGTTGCGGCGCGGGTTTCCCACGCCCGGGCGAGGATTCGTCGGCATTCCGCCGGCCCCGAAAGCCGCGACCAGGTCACCGGTGAGCGGTATTCCCGCAGCATGCACTGCTTCGATCGCCGCCATTACGCAGGCGGCATGTCCCTTGGGATTCGACGCACCGAGGCCGATGACGTAGTCATCCTGGCTGTGGGCCCGCGGCGTCATGTCGGGACGGAGAGTCTCCGCCGCCCAGGGCAGGTCTTCCTCGCTGTTGCCACTGGTGACGGTGTCGATCGGGGCGTACAGCATGAGGTCCGGCCCCGACCCGTCACCGCGCAACCGTGCCCACGAGTTGGCTTGGCGGTCGTCGAGATCCATCGTGTGCGCTTCGATGCCGCTGGCCGTGAACGTCTCTGTGATGTGTTGTGCGAGTGGCGCTTCGTCGCCGGTCGGGCTGGCAATGTCCACCAGGCCGATGATCAACTCCCGCAATCGCTCACGATCGACCGTCGCCGACGCCTGTTCGGTCCAGGCGCGGCGCTGCTCGTCGAGGCCCGCGAGCGGGGTTGCGGTTGCGGCCGTCACGAGTTGATCCGGTGAACCTGGGTGTTGCTGCGTGCGGCGACGAAACGCCATGCCCTCGGCACGCCGGTGGCGAGCAGGACGCCGAACGTCACGCCGGTCAGAGTCTTGAACATCGAAATTCTCCTCTAGTCGGCGTCGACCGCAGTGGGAGCGCTCGCCCCATTGGCCGACTCGGTGGATGTCGCCGGCTGCGCAGTCTTCCGCGCCGCGGAGGCACGGCGCTCACGAACCGGTCGATCGGATGTTGCCGGCGCGAAAGCGACTGCAGCCGCGATCTTCTCCCCATATTCCTCTTCGGCGAGATTGCGCCACGTTGTGAGCGAGACGTCGGGTCGGTACAGCTTCTCCGGCGGAGCGTCGGTGACGCGGACCATCCACTCGTCCTGGCCCGAGAACTGGCCGTGGAACAGCCACCGCACGGCACCGAGGTATTTGGCGTAGAAGCCGAGCCTCTTCATCCCGGTCTCGAAGTTGACCATGAGTCCCACGTACTGGTGGTGATCCTCGTCGACCGGAACATAGAACTCGTAGTGAATGAAGTTGGGATAGGCGATCCGCAGCACACCCGGCATCGACAACGAGGCGAAGCCCGGGAAGTTCTGGGCTGCGATCACCGGATTCACCTTCACGCCGGCGCCGACGTTGCCGATCTGCGAGATCTGGCTCTCGTCGGGCTTCTTCTTCCACCAGCGCTTGTTCGTCCACTTCCCGACGCCAGGAAATTCGGCCTCCCAGTAGACCTCGTCTTGGACCCGGTAGATCCACCGGCCTTCGGGGACGATGCTGGTGATGTTCCACGTCGGCATCGGCTTGAACAACCGCCACAACGCGGTGCGGTGCAGGTACTTCGCATGTCCTTCGTCGAATCCGTTCTCGCAGGCGAAGCGCCAATTGCCGCCCCGCGGTTGGATCCGGCCCCCGACGACGCCTTCGTTCTCGACGAGCTCACGGGGCAACTGCTCGTCGATCGACGGCACGGGCTCGTTGCCGATCGGGATGTACACCCAGACCAGGCCCAGGCGTTCTTCCACCGAGTAGGTCTGCACGGACAGTTTGCCGCAGATCTTCGAATCCGGCCCGTCGGTGATGACGGCGGCCAGTTTGCCGTCGGTGAGCCGGAACGTCCACCCGTGATAGGGACAGCTGACGGTCCCCGGGAACTGTTGATCGCCCTCCGACAGCGGGACGCCACGATGGGGGCAGCGGTCATGCAGTGCGTAGACCTTGCCCGCGTCGCGAATGAGCGCGAGCTTCTCGCCGCAGATGGTGTAGCTCGTCGGCTCACCTGTTACATGGTTCGCCCACGTCACCGGGTACCAGTATCCGCGGTAACCACTGCCTGCCTCGTTGTATCGAGGCCAGGCGGTCCAGTCCTGCCGACCGGCCGCGCGCGGCCTCTCCGGGAGAACCTGCGAGTTCTCCGGCGCCTCGACACCAGTCATGTGAAGTCCTCTCGAGATGAGATCAAGTGATGCAGGAGATCTTCCGATCGATCGCCCCGCACCTCAACAAATCCGGTTCGCTCAGCAGACCGGGTTCACCGTCGTGACGATCGAGGTGTCGTGGTGATCACCGCGCTGCCCTCAGCGCACAATGCCCCGTCGTCGGCGTGTTCGACGAGGGTGACCTCGATCCGGTCACCCTCGATCCGGGTGACGGTTCCGCTGACCGTCAGGACACACCCCACGGGGGCGGGCGCTCGGTTGCGCCACGTCACGGACGTCACCGCACCGACCTCGCCGGCCAGGCGGGCGGCGGCCCGGAAGAACAGCGTCCCCTGCAGCTGAGCCATCACCACCGGGTCGGGAAGGCCCTCGGCACGGGCGTAGTCGGTGTCGTAGTGAATGCGGTGTGCATTGTGGGTGGTTGCACCGAAACGTAGAATCTGGACCGGATCGCACTGCAGCGCAACCTGTTCGAGAGCATCGCCGACCATCCATCCGCCACTGGGCGTCATCGGACGATGAACCGTTCCGTGACAATTGCCAGCGTGACCGATCCCGTGACGCGGTAGGTCTTGGACACGGTGATCAGAAGGAACTCACCGCCATCACTGTCCTTCCAGTCGACACCGTTCACGGTGCGTGTGACCTCGATGGGCTCGCCGAGCGGAGGTGTCGAACAGAACTCGATGGTCTGTCCTCCCGCCAGCAGGCGCACGTCCAGCCCCGCCGTGCCGGGCACCTCATCGGCGAACATGCCGTCGGGGCGATACTCCTCGCTGTCGGCGCCGTCCGGTCCTCGCAGCATGCTGGGCAGGTACATCGGGTGGACCCGGAAGTCGTCTCGTCCGGAGTCGAGAAACCGAGGATCGCGTTCCGCCGACGCTCTCGCGAATGCCACGGACTCCGCTGCTCTCACCGCCCCGAGGCGGCGATGCGTGGTGGTCCCGATCATCCGGCACGCGCGTTCGAAGGCTGAATCTAGACCAGTTCGCATGGGCGAAAGCTAGATCCGGTGTGGCGGCATCACCACGGTCCCGGACCGTCCAGCGGACCGAGATGCTTCCGCCACCGCCGCAGATCGGGTCAGGTGTGGTCATGGCACATCCACCGAACAGTCTGTACGCCACGGCCGCGGGCGTGAAATTCCATTACCACGACATGGGCGAGGGGTCTCCGACGATCTTCCTGCACGGCGGCGGCCCCGGCTGCACGGCGTGGTCCGACTTCGGACCCGTCGCACCACTCTTCGCCGACAATCGTCGAGCCGTGCTCGTCGACATCCTCCAGTACGGCAAGTCCGACAAGTGCACCATCAGCGGACCGATGTGGGACTTCCACGCAGCCAAGATGGTCGCCCTCCTCGACGAACTCGGCATCGCCCGAGCTGATTTCGTCTGCAATTCCTGGGGCGGGACGATCGCACTGAATCTCGCGGCGAAATACCCCGACCGGGTGCGTGCTCTGGTGATCACCGGAAGTATGCCGGTCTTCTACGGACCGCTCGCCCCATTGCCGGAGGACGGCCGACGCGGCCGCAACGCCCGGGACGTGTACTACGGCGGCGACGGTCCCACCCGCGAGAAGATGCGGCAACTCATCACTCGCCTCGAATGGTTCGACGGAGTCCAGCTGCCGGACGACACGCTCGAGATGCGGTACCGGCAAAGTCTCGATCCCGACGAGATGGCGCTGGCCGCGGCGTCGGACAATCCGCGTGGGGACTGGCAGGATCTGACGACCGAACTCGGGATGATCGAGGCACCGGTTCTGTTCGCGTGGGGAATGCACGACGCCTTCCTGACGCCGGACTATCCACTGATGCTGGCCCGAATGATCAAGCACGGCCACCTCTACATAATGGACCGCGCGTCCCACCACCTGCAGGAGGAACGTCCGCACGACTTCTACTCGCTCGTTACGGGATTCCTCGAACAGCGACACCCGTGACCACGAGCAGCACTTACTCGGAGCTGATACCCGCACCACCCGCCGGGATGAAACGCATCCAGCTCGTCCTCGTCCTCGGTGTGCTCACCGCACTGGGCCCGTTCACCGTGGACATGTATCTCCCGGCACTACCAGCCATCGCCGTCGACTTCGAGACCTCGGAGTCGACGGTGCAACTGACACTGACCGGAACGCTGATCGGTCTCGCTCTCGGACAACTGGTGATCGGCCCGGTCTCCGACCGCTACGGTCGGCGTCGCCCACTCCTGCTGGGCACGGCAGTCCATGTCGCCGCGTCCGTGGCGTGCTATTTCGCGCCGACCATCACGGTGCTCGGTGCGTTCCGGACTGTTCAGGGGGTGGGCGCCGCGGCGACTGCGGTCATCGCGACCGCCGTTGTCCGGGACCTCTTCTCGGGCCGCGCCGCTGCTGTCATGTTCTCCCATCTGATGCTGGTCATGGGTGTGGCCCCGATCCTGGCGCCGAGCATCGGCGGAATCCTCATGACCACCATGTCGTGGCACGGTGTGTTCCTCGTGCTGGCCGCGCTCGCGGCCCTGTTGATGCTGATCGGTGCCGTCGCATTGCCCGAAACGCTTCCGCCCTCGCACCGGAGCCGACGCGGACTTGCCCCTGCACTCCGGACCTACACCCGGCTCGTCCGCGACGGCCGCTTCATGACGCTCGTCCTCGTGTGTGGACTGGGCCGTGCGGTCCTGTGGGCGTATATCGCCGGATCCTCGTTTGTCATGCAGAGGGAGTTCGAACTGGATCCGACCGTGTACGGAATGGCATTCGCGGCCGGTGGCGTCGTCCTGATCGGGGCGGCCCAACTCAACGTACGGCTGCTGGACCGCTGGTCTCCCGTGCGGATCTGTATCGTCGCGCTCACCGTCAGCGTCGTCGTTGGAGTCATGTTCGTCGCCGTGGCTCTTCATGGCACTGTGGGATTCGCCGGATTCGCGGTGCCGGTGCTGGCCTTACTGTGTGCCACCGGATTCGTCATGCCGAATGCGCCGGCTCTGGCATTGACCCGGCACGGCGACGCGGCCGGGACCGCGGCGGCAATCGTCGGGTTCGCGCAGTTCGGTACGGCCGCCGTGGTGGCCCCGGTCGTCGGCGTCCTGGGGAACACCGCGCTCGCCGTGGCCGTCACGATGACCGGGTGCGCTGTCCTTGCCGTTCTCTCGCTCGGGTTCGGTGTCAGGCCGAACGCGCGACGCCACGGAGGGCACGACTGATGTTCGATCCCGCAGCCGTCAACGGCTTCGCCACCCGTCCGACATTCATCCGCGACGTCGTGGTGGTCACGCTTACCGCACCGACCACCATCGAACCGGTGAAGACGGGTACCGCGATACTGGTCATACCGATTCCGACCTCCTCGACCTCCAACGCGAAACCCTCTGTACGGACCCGATCGAGTTGCCGGCGAAGGCGGAGAGCCGAGGCAACGGTCCGAGTCGTCAGGGGGGCGAACCCACGAGCGACCACCTCGTCGAACACCCTCGATGGCGAGTACGCGAGAATTGCTTTACCGGTCGCCGTGGCCTCGATCGGCAATCGGCCGGCGATCCGAGATGGGAGCCGGGCGCTGCGGTGACCGGAGATCTTTTCCACGAACATGACGTCGAGGCCGTCCCGAATCGCCAGGTGCACCGTCTCAAGGGTGAGAGTATGCAGGTCCTGCATGAACGGAACCGCGGCATCCCGGATGATGCGTTGCGTCGGGACCAGCTGGCCGAGTTCGAAGAGGCGCAGTCCCAGCCGGTAGTCGGTTCCGACCCGCTCCAGGAGCCCGATCTGGACCATCTCCCCGGCAAGTCGGTACACGGTCGCCTTCGCCACCCCGCTCCGACGTGAGAGCTCGGTCAACGACAGCGCTCCCGACTCTGCATCGAAGCTGTCGAGTAGCAGTCGCACTTTTCCCAGCAACGACGCGTTCATGTACATCCTCCGACAGGCGGGTCCACTCAGCGGACCAGCCAGTCGAGCATACCCCCGGCCTTCATTTCCGAAGCAGGCTTGATCGCCGCGCTAAGGTGGCTCCGATTTCTTCTGCGGCTGCGCGGACCGAGCTGGTGTGGTTGTCCGGCCGGAAGCGGTGGGACGGACCTGTCACGCTGATCGCGGCGACGACGTCCTCGCTCTCGCGGACGGGGGCGGCTACGCACACGATTCCGGTTGCGGATTCCTCGTATTCGTAGGCCATGCGCTCGGCGGCGATGCGGTCGAGTTGGGTGCGCAGCGGTCCGGGCAGGATGATGGTGCGCGGGGTGTAGCGGGGCAGTGGAGCGGAAAGCACCTGCTCCCGCAGCGCTTTGTCGGCGTGGGCGAGCAGTACCTTGCCGATTGCGGTGCAGTGCACCGGCATCCGGCCCCCGATCCTCGATGGTGCGCTGGCTTGCCGATGGCCGCCGATCTTCGACAGGTACACGACCTCCGTCCCGTCGAGGACGCCCAGGTGCACCGTTTCGTGGGTGCGGACATAGAGGTCCTCCATGAACGGGATCGCCACCTCGAGCAGGCTGCGCTCGACCGACGCCCGCATGCCCAGCTCGAACAGGGAGCCGCCGAGCCGGTAACCGGCATCTGTGCGGTCCAGCATCCGCACCGTCACCATGTCGGTGAGCACCCGGTGCAGCGTGCCCTTCGGGATGGACGTCCGGCGGACCAGTTCGGCCAGCGACAGGGTCGAGTCGTCGATGGTGAACGCGTGCAGCACCATCATGACCTTGCCCAGCACCGTCGTGCGGTCGAACTCCTGATCGGACACTGTCGGTTCCTCCCTTCCGCTGCCACCTGCGACGTTTGTCCACGATACCGGCGTGTGTTCGGCTCAGTGGAACGCACTGCTTGGCGGACCATCCCCCGGCGGCGACAGTGGAACCCACAGTCCATTCCCCACGATCACATCGGGACGTCAGATGAGCACACCTCAGGGCACCAGCCTGCCCCCCACGGCGCGAGCCTCCGCCGACGCGGTCGCCGCCGCCGCCGAGCGGTTGAGCACCGCCGCCGCGACTTCCACGCCGTGCACCCCGGTCCGCGACCTGATCGGTACCGACGACGTCGCCGCCGCGTACGCCGTCCAGGAGCGGAACGTCGCCGACCGGATCGCCGCCGGCGCGAGCGTCGTCGGCCGCAAGATCGGCCTGACCTCCCCGGCGGTCCAGCAGCAGCTCGGCGTCGACCAACCGGACTTCGGTGTGTTGTTCGACGACATGCACTGCCAGGAGGCCGGCCCGATTCCGCTGTCGCGGCTGCTGCAGCCGAAGGTGGAGGCGGAGATCGCGTTCGTCCTCGCACACGATCTGGTGGACGGGCCGCTCGACGACGCCCAGATCCGCGGCGCCGTCGACTACGCGGTGGCCGCCCTCGAGATCGTCGACAGCCGAATCGCCGGGTGGGACATCACCTTCGGCGACACCGTCGCCGACAACGGGTCGAGCGGACTGTTCGTCCTCGGCGCCGACCGGCGCACCCTCGACTCCGTCGACCCGGTCGCCGCGCAGATGCAGATGTTCATCGACGACACCGAGGTGTCGACCGGAACCGGCGCC
>Ga0247820_10002191_pt1 | contig 10986 bp, 8 predicted proteins | sample 13C_Glucose_Day1_2_FD_192480 | JGI IMG/M metagenome (GOLD analysis project Ga0247820, IMG submission 192480) | Soil microbial communities from agricultural site in Penn Yan, New York, United States - 13C_Glucose_Day14 | ecosystem: Environmental > Terrestrial > Soil > Agricultural land | place...
GGCCATCCTCGGTGCGCACCAGCAGCGGACGGCTGTCCTTGTGGCCGGTTTCCACCGAGATCTCGCCACGATGCAGCACGATCAGCCGCTGCTCGCCGCGGAAGTCGATATCCACCGCGCTCTGGCTGTTCAGGCTCAGCAAGGTGCCGTCCTCCAGGCGCAGGGTGCGCAGCTCGCCGGTGCCGGTGCGCTGATCGGCCAGCCAGTAGGTTGGCGACAGGGTCGGCGCTGCGGCCCAGGCGAGCAGCCCGCCGAGCAGCAGCATGCTGGCCAGGCCACCAAGGCGCTGGCGCAGCCCGGCCCGTGATTGCAGCAGGGTGTGGCGCACCGGGCCGGCGGCGGCGTTGACGCGCCGGTCGAGCATGCCCAGTTGCAACCAGGCGCGGGCGTGCTCCTCGTGGGCGGCGTGCCAACGCATGAATTCGTTGCGTTCGTCCGGGGTACCGCTACCTTCGTCCAGGCACAGCTTCCAGGCGATGGCCGCTTCCAGCACCTGGCTGGAAACCGGGGCCTGGTTCATGTCGGCTCTCCATAGAGGGCGACATAGCACTGGCGCAGGCCCTGGGCGAGGTACTGGCGCACGCGGGACACCGACACCCCGAGGCGTTCGGCGATCTCGGCGTGGCCCAGACCGTCCAGGCGGTTGTACAGGAAGGCCGCGCGGGCCTTGCTCGACAGCTTGCCCAGCAGGCGGTCGATGGCCTTGAGGTCCTCGAGGATCAGGAGCTGCTGCTCGGGCGACGGGTGTTCGGCCTCGGGCAGCAGGGCCAGCTCGGCGAGGTAGGCCTGCTCGAGGGCGGCGCGGCGGAAGTGGTCGAACAGCAGGCCCTTGGCCACGGCGACCAGGAAGGCGCGGGGTTCGCGGGGGGCGTCCAGGCGCTCGCGACCGAGCAGGCGCACGAAGGTGTCCTGGCTCAGGTCTTCGGCGCGCTGACGGCAGGCAGTGCTGCGCTGCAACCAGGCCAGCAGCCAGGTGCGATGGTCGCGATACAGCGCTCCGACCAGCTCGGCATGTGGACTGTGCGCAGGCGTCAAGAAGCGATCCCCGGGAAAGAATGCGTTAACTAACGATAATTATTCGCGATTGTGGCAGAGGCGGGGGTGGTGGCGCAATTGACGCTTATCGGATTGCCAGCATGATGATCCGGTTCACACCTCTCACTGTAGGAGCGGCCTTGTGCCGCGAAAGGGCCGCAAAGCGGCCCCGGCGGTTCTAGCGCTCACCGGGAGAGGGGCTGCTGTGCAGCCCATTCGCGGCACGAGGCCGCTCCTACAGGGGGCGATCTATGGGTCAGAGGCCATGACTCTGGACTTTACGCCGTCGCCACTGGCGTACCCGCTGCTCCAGCTGCAACGGACTGTCCAGTTGCTGGCGCCGGGCCTGGCTGAACAGGATCAACGCCAGCTCCGCGGTCACCTGGGCATCGGCGCTGGCATGGTGGCGGGCCTGGACTTCGAGGCCGAAGCGGGCGATCCAGTCGTCCAGACCGGCTTCACGCAGCACGGTGTCGGGGTTGAGCATCGGCGCCAGCTCCGCCACGTCGAGGAACGGATGCTGCAGGCGCAGGCCCAGGCTGTCCTTCAGCGCCCGGGCCAGCATGCGCTGGTCGAACGGGGCGTGGAACGCCAGCACCGGGCTGTCGCCGATGAAGTCCATCAGATCGAGCAGCGCCTCGGCCGGGTCGCAGCCGGCAGCCAGGGCGCTGGGGCCCAGGCCATGGATCAGCACACTGGCGTTGGTCTTCTGCGCGGGCCGGTGCAGGGTGCGCTCGAACGGACGACCCAGGGCGATGGCGCCATCCTCGATGGCCACCGCGCCGATCGACAGCACCTGGTCGCGGTTGAGGTTCAGGCCGCTGGTCTCCAGGTCCAGCACCACCCAGCGCTGTTCACGCAACGAGCGCACGCCCAGTGGCGCCGGCCCTGGCAGCATGGCCAGGCGCCGACGCAGCGGGGCGGCGAGTTCGGGGGCGGCGGGGCGCCACCAGGCGAACAGCTTCACAGCTGGTACCGCAGCGCCAGGCTGCTTTGCAGGCGCTGGGCCTGGCGCAGGGACTCGCGCAGGATGCGCCGGTCCAGGTGGTTGAGGCTGTCCGGGTCGAGCCGGTTGGAGTAGGGCTGGTTCTCGCGGGTCTGGCGCTGGTGCTGCTGCATGCGGGTCTGCTGGATGAAGTGGTAGGCCTCTTCATAGGCGGCGCCGTCGAGCGGGTCGATGATGCCCTTGGCGACCAGCTGGCGCAGGCGCTCCAGGGTGTTGCAGGCGCTGACGCCATGGGCCAGGGCCAGCAGCCTGGCGCCATCGACGAACGGGGTCAGGCCCTGCACCTTGAGGTCGAGGGTGGCGGCCTTGTCGTCCCCCTGGCGGGTCAGCACGAACTCGCGCAGGCGCCCGACCGGTGGTCGTTGGCGCAGGGCATTGTCGGCCATCATGCGCTGGAAGAGGCGGTTGTCGGCGACCTGCTCCAGCAGGCCCTGGCGCAGTTGTTCGCAGCCTTGCTCGTCGCCCCAGACCACGCGCAGGTCGAAGTAGATGCTCGAACCCAGCAGGTTCTCGGGGCTCGCCTCGCGCACGAAGCCGGCGAAGCGTCGCGCCCATTCGCTGCGTGACAGGCACAGCTCGGGGTTGCCGGCCATCACATTGCCCTTGCACAGGGTGAAGCCGCACTGGGCCAGGTTGTGATTGACCTGCTGGGCCAGCGGCAGCAGCCGGGCGCGTATGGCCTCGGCCTCGACGGCGTCGCGGGCCTCGAAGAGGATGCCGTTGTCCTGGTCGGTGTGCAGCGTCTGCTCGCGGCGGCCTTCACTGCCGAAGCACAGCCAGCTGAACGGCACGCCCGGGTCGCCGCGTTCGGCGATGGCCAGCTCGATCACCCGGCACACGGTATGGTCGTTGAGCAGGGTGATGATCTGGGTGATCTGGGTCGAGGACGCGCCGTGGGCGAGCATGCGCTCGACCAACTGGCCGATCTCGCCGCGCAACGACACCAGGCTGTCCAGGCGTGGCGCATGGCGGATGGTGCGGGCCAGGTGCACCAGGTCGACACGCTGCAGGGAGAACAGGTCGCGTTCGGAGATCACCCCGCACAGGCGTTGGTTGTCCACCAGGCAGACATGGGCGATGTGCCGCTCGGTCATGGCCATGGCGGCGTCGAAAGCGCTGGCCTGGGGACTCAGGTGGAACGGCCGGGCGGTCATGTAGCGCTCGATCGGCGCGGTCAGCTCGGCACTGGCGTCGGCCACCACCTGGCGCAGGTCGCGCAGGGTGAAGATGCCGAGGGGATGGCGCTGGTCGTCGACGATGACGATGCTGCCGACCTGCTGCTCGTGCATCAACCCCACCGCCTCGCGCAGCGGCGTGTCCGGCGCGCACACCACCGGATGGCGCAGCGCCAGTTCGCCCAGCGGGGTGTTCAGCGAGTACTGGGTACCCAGGGTCTCCACGGCGCGTCGGCGCACCTGCTGGTTGACCTGGTCGAGCAGGCTGCTGACGCCACGCAGGGCGAAGTCGCGGAACACCTCGGACATGGAGAACACACGGATGAACGCGGCCTTGTCCAGTTGCAGGCAGAAGGTGTCCTCGCCGGCCAGGTGCTCGGTGCGGGTGGCCCGCTCGCCGAGCAACGCGGCCAGCGGGAAGCATTCGCCGCTGGCGATCTCGAAGGTGGTCTCGGTGCCCGGCTTGGTGACATGGTGGCGCTCGCCGACCACGCGGCCCTGCTTGACGATATAGAAGTGCTCGACCGGACCGTCGGCAGGCTTGATGATGCTTTCGCCGGCCGCGTGGAAACGCAGCTGGCACTGCTCCACCAGGTAGGCCAGGTGGTTGTGTTCCATCTGGTTGAACGGCGGGAAACGCTGCAGGAACTGCAGGGTACCCTGGATGTTTTGCAGCACTGCTGTTCTGCCCGCCTGGCTGTAGGCGTCCTTTTTGCTCATGGAACCGACCGCGATAAGTATGTCTGCAAATGTAGCGCAGACCTTGTTGTTCTAAGGCTCCATGGTCGGACGACGGCTCTGCGGTGCCCATTGGACGTAAGTCTATAAGGCGCGATGGGTGTTTCGCTGCTTGTGTCCGGTGTCAAATAGCCGACGAAAGGCAGTTTGCATGCAGGGGCTTTGCGGTCTGAACTTGAATAACGGGGTTTTTTTGACGAGACGACCATGGCAGAGCATGACGACATCCTGAGCGACGCCGAACGTGAGGCGTTGGCCGTGGTGAGCGCACCCGTCGCGCCCAGGCCCGTGGTACTGGTGGTGGACGACAACCCGGTGAGCAGACAAGCATTGTGCCTGTATCTGCAGAGTCATCAGATTGACTGCATGGAGGCAGACGGAACTGAGGAGGCGCTGTTCAAACTGCATTATCAGTCGCGTATCGCACTGATGATTACCGACTTGCGCATGAAACCTCTGGATGGCCAGAAACTTATCGAGGAAGTGCACAAGACGGAACGGGCTGCTCTTCCGATCATCGTCGTCTCTGGTGACACCGATGTGAAGGAAGCGGTGGACGTGATGCATCTGGGGGTGGTGGATTTCCTGCTTAAGCCGGTGGACCTGGACAGGTTGCTGGAGTTGGTGAGGAAGGAGTTGCGAATAGGGCAGGGCTGAAAACGATCGCAGGGCCAGCCCGCTCCCACGCCAATGTGCATGTGGCGTGGGAGCGGGCTGGCCCCGCGATGCGTTGCTGGCTGATTACAGCCCGTTGCGCGCCTTGAACTCGCGACGACGACGGTGCAGCACCGGCTCGGTGTAGCCGTTCGGCTGCTTGGCACCCTCTACAACCAGCTCGATTGCCGCCTGGAACGCGATGTTGTCATCGAAGTTCGGCGCCATCGGGCGGTACAGGGCGTCACCGGCGTTCTGCTTGTCGACCACCGCGGCCATGCGCTTGAGGCTTTCCAGCACCTGCTCCTGGGTGACCACGCCGTGGCGCAGCCAGTTGGCCAGCAACTGGGCCGAGATGCGCAGGGTGGCGCGGTCTTCCATCAGGCCGACATCGTTGATGTCTGGCACCTTCGAGCAACCCACGCCCTGGTCGATCCAGCGCACCACGTAGCCGAGAATGCCCTGGGCATTGTTGTCCAGCTCGTTGCGGATCTCGTCGGCCGACCAGTTGGTGTCGGCGGCCAGCGGGATGGTCAGGATATCGTCGACCGAGGCCGGGGTACGTGAAGCCAGCTCGCGCTGACGGGCCTGCACGTCGACCTTGTGGTAGTGCAGGGCGTGCAGGGTGGCGGCGGTCGGCGAAGGTACCCAGGCGGTGTTGGCGCCGGCCAGCGGGTGGGCGATCTTCTGCTCGAGCATGGCGGCCATCAGGTCGGGCATGGCCCACATGCCCTTGCCGATCTGCGCGCGGCCTTGCAGGCCGGTGGCCAGGCCCACGTCGACGTTGTTGTTCTCGTAGGCGCCGATCCACTTCTCGTTCTTCATGGCGCCCTTGCGCACCACGGCGCCGGCTTCCATCGAGGTGTGGATTTCGTCACCGGTGCGGTCAAGGAAGCCGGTGTTGATAAACACCACGCGTTCGGCGGCGGCCTTGATGCAGGATTTGAGGTTGACCGTGGTGCGGCGCTCCTCGTCCATGATGCCGACCTTGACGGTGTTGCGCTTCATGCCCAGCAGGTCTTCGACGCGGCTGAAGATCTCGGCGGCGAAGGCCACTTCCTCCGGGCCGTGCATCTTCGGCTTGACGATGTACACGCTGCCGCTGCGGGTGTTCTTGCGGCTGGTGTTGCCGTTGAGGTTGTGCAGGGCGATCAGGTTGGTGAACAGGCCGTCCTGGATACCCTCGGGGATCTCGTTGCCCTGGGCGTCGAGAATTGCCGGGTTGGTCATCAGGTGACCTACGTTGCGCACGAACAGCAGCGAGCGACCGTGCAGGGTGACGCTGCCACCGTTCGGTGCGGCGTACTCGCGGTCCGGGTTCATGGTGCGGGTGAAGGTCTTGCCGCCCTTGCTGACGCTCTCGGCCAGGTCGCCTTTCATCAGGCCCAGCCAGTTGCGGTAGACGATCACCTTGTCGTCGGCGTCGACGGCGGCGACCGAGTCTTCGCAGTCCATGATGGTGGTCAGTGCCGACTCCATCAGGATGTCCTTCACGCCGGCGGCGTCGGTGCTGCCGACCGGGGTGCTGGCATCGACCTGGATCTCGAAGTGCAGGCCGTTGTGCTTGAGCAGCACGGCGGTCGGCGCCTTCGCGTCGCCATGGAAACCGATCAGCTGGGCGTCGTCGCGCAGGCCGCTGTTGCTGCCGCCCTTGAGGGCGACTACCAGCTTGCCGTCTTCGATGCGGTAGCCGGTGGAGTCGACGTGGGAGCCGGCGGCCAGTGGCGCGGCTTCGTCGAGGAAGGCGCGGCCGAAGGCGATGACCTTGTCGCCGCGCAGCTTGTTGTAACCCTGGCCTTTCTCGGCGCCGCCCTCATCGCTGATGACATCGGTGCCGTAGAGGGCGTCGTACAGCGAACCCCAGCGGGCGTTGGCGGCGTTCAGGGCGAAGCGGGCGTTCATCACCGGCACCACCAGCTGCGGGCCGGCCATGTGGGCGATTTCTTCGTCGACGTTCTGCGTGGTGGCCTGGAAGTCGTCGACTTGTGGCAGCAGGTAGCCGATTTCCTCGAGGAATGCCTTGTAGGTCACCGCGTCATGGGCCTGGCCCTGGCGTGCCTGGTGCCAGGCGTCGATCTTGGCTTGCAGCTCGTCGCGCTTGGCGAGCAGGGCTTTGTTCTTTGGAGCGAGGTCTTTAATGATCTCTGCCGCCCCGGCCCAGAACTTGTCGGCTTCGATGCCGGTTCCAGGGATCGCTTCGTCGTTGACGAAGTCGTACAGGGCCTTGGCGACCTGAAGGCCACCGACTTGAACGTATCCAGTCATTGCTTGCCTCACCTCTGCTCAGCTATTTCGCTTTCGCTCTTCTGTATTAAGCCTGTAGCGCTTCTCTAAACACGGCACCAGTGCGTGCCCGCGTGCTCCGGGGCGGCTGGGTGCGGCTCGCCAGACGGGCCGGCGGGCGGTTGGCGTATTTTCACAGGCGCCTTGGCAGACATCGAAACGACGTTTTGTAGTCCGCGTCGGCGCATACTACATGAAGCAGCAGGCAGGTGAACATCAGACTAAAAGCGTCGCTCTGCGACCGGTTGGTCGCATGGGGTCACGCTGGGAGACGCCATGTTCGCAAAAAACAGGTGGATTGTTCCAGATAAATCTTGAAACAGTACACGATTACTTGCCGTGACTGTCCTGCGGCAGGTTGCCGCGCCTTGCCTATACTGATTCGATCCCCGTATTCCGGTCGCCTGGGGCGGCCTTCGCAGACGAATGAAGGAGTGGCCCGTGGACCATCTCGTACTCACCGTGATCGCCCCGGACAAGGCCGGGCAGGTCGAGCGTATCGCCCAGTGCATCGCCGATCACAATGGCAACTGGCTGGAAAGCCGCATGTCGCGCATGGCCGGGCAGTTCGCCGGGATCTTGCGGGTGGCGGTGCCGGCGGAGACCTACGCCGAACTGGTCGAGTCGCTGCAGAAACTGGGCGACCACGGCATCCGTGTGCTCATCGCCGAAAGCGGGATCGAGCCATCCTGCACCTGGAAACCGATCGCCATGGAACTGGTGGGCAACGACCGGCCGGGTATTGTTCGTGATATCACCCGCTTGCTGGCCGAGCAAGGGGTGAACGTGGAGCGCTTGAGTACCGAGGTGCGGCCGGCGCCGATGAGCAGTGAGCCGTTGTTCCATGCCGATGCGTTGCTGGCGTTGCCGTTGACCTTGTCGCTGGACGATCTGCAGGCGCGGCTTGAGAGCCTGGCGGATGATCTGATGGTGGAGTTGTGGCTGCGGCCGGAAGATTGATTCGAGATCGTCGGGGCTGCTTTGCAGCCCTTTTCGCGGCACAAGGCCGCTCCTACAGAGGACTGCATGCCCTTGTAGGAGCGGCCTTGTGCCGCGAACGGGGTGCGCAGCGCCCCCGGCGGTTATCCCTATTTATCGGGGATGCCCCTGTGGATAACCTGGGGGCGCTCCCCGCCAGCCCAGTAGTCACGAGGCCTGGCGAGATTTGAGCAAAAAACGTCCACTATTCAGTAGCTTGTGCACAAACGCCGGGGACGAGGGTGTGGATAACCTTTGGAGCGCTTGCTGTAGGCCACGTCCCCCGTGGCCTTCAGCAATATGATCATTTTTTGATCAGGCGCGCTTGCGCAAACTCAGCCAGGCATCGACGCTGTAGACAGCCAGCCCCGCCCAGATAAAGGCGAACGCCACCAAGGTGCTCGACGACAGGTGTTCGTCGAACAGCAGCACTGCCTGCAGCAGCACCAGGGTCGGTGCCAGGTACTGCAGGAAGCCCAGCGTGGTATAGGGCAGGTGGCGTGCAGCGGCGTTGAAGCACACCAGCGGTACCAGTGTCACCGGGCCGGCGGCGATCAGCCACAGCGCTTCGCTGCTGCTGAAGAACTCAGGGCTGGCGCTGCTGGCCGTCGGGTGCAGCAACAACCAGCCGATGGCAATGGGCACCAGCATCCAGGTCTCGACCACCAGCCCCGGCAGCGCCGCCACCGGTGCCTGCTTGCGGATCAAGCCATAGAAGCCGAACGACAGCGCCAGGGCCAGCGACACCCAGGGCAGGCTGCCGACCTGCCACACCTGCTGCGCCACGCCCAGGGCCGCCAGGACCACCGCCAGCCATTGCAGGCGGCGCAGGCGCTCGCCGAGCAGCAGCATTCCCAGCAGCACGTTGATCAGCGGGTTGATGTAGTAGCCCAGGCTGGCCTCGAGCATGCGCCCGTTGTTCACCGCCCACACGTAGGTCAGCCAGTTGCCGGCGATCAGCGCACCGCTGAGCGCGAGGATCGCCAGGCGCCGCGGGTTGTCGCGCAGTTCGCGCCACCAGCCGGGGTGTTTCCACACCAGCAGCAGGAGCGAGCCGAACAGGGCCGACCAGAGCACGCGGTGGACGATGATTTCCACCGCCGGAACGCTCTGGATCGCTTTGAAGTACAGGGGGAACAGGCCCCAGATGATGTAGGCGCCGAGGCCCAGGAGGTACCCGCGGCGCGGGTTGGCGGCGTGCATGCAGAATCCTTGCTTAGGTAGCTAAATAAAGCGACGCCTATTGTAGACAGACCTCGGCCTGGACCTAGAACAATTTCAACGGTTGTTCATCGAGCGCGGCGATCTGCTCGCGCAGGGCCAGGATCTGATCGCCCCAGTAGCGCGGCTGGCCGAACCAGGGGAAGCTCGGCGGGAACGCCGGATCGTCCCATCGCCGCGCCAGCCAGGCGCTGTAGTGCAACTGGCGCAGGGCGCGCAGCGGCTCGATCAGGGCCAGCTCACGCGGGTCGAAGTCGTGGAATTCGTTGTAGCCGTCAATCAGTTCGGCCAGCTGGCCGAGACGCTCTTCGCGGCTGCCGGCGAGCATCATCCACAGGTCCTGGACGGCCGGGCCCATGCGGCAGTCGTCGAGGTCGACCACGTGGTAGACGTCGTCACGGTGCATCAGGTTGCCGGGGTGCAGGTCACCGTGCAGGCGGATCGGCTGGTACGAGGTGCGAGCATAGATGTCCTCGACCCGCTTGAGCAGGTCGCGGGCCACCGATTCGTAGGCCGGCAGCAACTCGCGGGGCACGAAGTCGCCGTCAAGCAGGGTCTTGAGCGAGGCATGGCCAAAGTTGTCCACAGCCAGGGCTTCACGGTGCTCGAAGGGTTTGGTCGCGCCTACCGCGTGCAGGCGCCCGAGCAACTGCCCTAGGCGATAGAGCTGGTCGAGGTTGCCCGGCTCCGGGGCATGGCCGCCACGGCGGGGGAACAGGGTGAAGCGAAAGCCCTGGTGCTCGAACAGGGAGCGCCCCTCGTGCAGCAGCGGAGCTACCACGGGCACTTCGCACTCGGCCAGCTCGCGGGTGAAGGCGTGTTCCTCGAGGATCGCCGCGTCGCTCCAGCGCCCAGGGCGATAGAACTTGGCGATCAGCGGCTGCGCGTCCTCGATGCCCACCTGGTAGACGCGGTTCTCGTAGCTGTTGAGCGCCAGCACCCGTGCATCGCTTAGAAAGCCGAGGCTTTCCACGGCGTCCAGCACGAGGTCGGGGGTGAGGGTGTCGAAGGGGTGGGACATGAGAGGCTCCGGTCGCTGGGACTGCGGCCTGCATGTTACCCCAATCCCAAGGCTGACCCGCTCCTGAGTCGGTACGAGCACAGGAGATCACCCAGTCCTTTAGGCTGCGCTGTTGCACAGTGAGCCAAGTTGCATGAATCAACAGCGTGGGAGCGGGCTTGCCCCGCGGTCCGGGCGCGCAGCGCACGGCCAGGCTAGACCGGCACCCCCAGCAACACGAACGACGGATGAAACTGCACCCGCAGGGCGCTCCCCGGCTGGACCTGCCGTTGCGCCAGCCAAGCCGCCTCGGTGATGGCGCACAAGGTCTGGCCATTGCCCAGTGCCAGGCGCACCTCGCCCGGCCCGCCCTGTTCAATCAGCACCTCTTCGACCTTGACCTTCAGGCAGTTGCTCCCAGGCTCCGGCGTCTCATCCGCGTCCAGCAACCGTACCCAGCCGGCCTTGAGCAGCGCCACCACCGTCCCCCCCAGCGCCAGCTCCAGCCGCTCGGTACTGCCCTGGGTGATCAAGGCCTCGATCTCCAGCCCGCCGCCCAGGTCCAGGCTGATGCGGTCATGCCGGCCTTCGCGGCGCAGCCCGCTGATCCGCCCCTGCAGCTGGTTGCGCGCACTGGTGCGGAGCATCAGGCGCCCGAGCAGATCGAGGTCGCTGCTGTCCTCGGCGGACTCGAGAATCTCCGCCTGCAGTGCCTGCAGGCGCTGGTACAGGCGCAGCACTCGCTCGCCTTCGGCGGACAGCCGTGCGCCACCGCCGCCGCGGCCGCCGGTGCTGCGTTCCACCAGGGGCTGCGCCGCCAGGTTGTTGAGTTCGTCGATGGCATCCCAGGCGGCCTTGTAGCTGATGCCGGCGGCCTTGGCGGCGCAGCCCCTGGT